>ERZ1023310.67-NODE-67-length-32698-cov-29.981221_pt1 | contig 32698 bp, 55 predicted proteins | sample MGYA00380476_ERZ1023310 | MGnify/ENA primary metagenome ERZ1023310 (study PRJEB33173, sample SAMEA4830346) | metagenome | study: EMG produced TPA metagenomics assembly of the PRJEB25223 data set... | reverse complement strand
TATCTTACTAGCTAGCTCCTCAGCTGTCTGCGTGAGTTCTGACTTGCTGGCTTTACCATTGGCCAAGTTGGTCAGTTCTGACAGTCTACGAGTCGTCGTCTCCTCATACGTCGCTTGCGCTGACTTCACGCCAGCCAGTTCATTTTTAGTCCGGCTAAGTGCTTCAACTTGCTTGGCAATCTCAGTTTCAGCCTGTGCTTGCTTCTGTCGAATATCATTCGCGATAGTCCGTTTCAGGGCATCCAAGTCACCCGACAGAGCCGTTTGTGCGCTCGTAGTCTGCGACTTAAACGCTTCAAGTCTAGCAACAGAATCCAGCTCAATCCGCTTAGCTTCCTGTGCAAGCAGGGTACTTGCGCCAGCCAGTTCATTTTTAGTCCGGCTAAGTGCTTCAACTTGCTTGGCAATCTCAGTTTCAGCCTGTGCTTGCTTCTGTCGAATATCATTCGCGATAGTCCGTTTCAGGGCATCCAAGTCACCCGACAGAGCCGTTTGTGCGCTCGTAGTCTGCGACTTAAACGCTTCAAGTCTAGCAACAGAATCCAGCCCAATCCGCTTAGCTTCCTGTGCAAGCAGGGTACTTGCGCCAGCATTTCGCAAAGCTTCCTCAGCCTTGCGCTTAGTTTCTTTCAATGGCCCGTTGTCAAAGCTATTAAAGCGCTGATTGATAGTATCAGACAGTTCTCTCTTGACTTCTTCAGCTCTGGCTTTGGTCAGTTCTACTTGATCGTTAAAGTCTTTTTTGATTTTGTCGACCTTTTGGTCAAAATCTTTATCTGCTGCTTCTATCTGCGCTTGGATTTTCGCTTCAATGTCATCTTGTTGCTTAATATGCTTGGTAATCGTACCCTCGTAAGAATACTGAGTATCGTTTCCAGCCTTACTATCTGCGCTGATACGACCTCTCAGACCACCTTTGAAAGTAAAGCTCTGACTTAAGACAGGAACTTTAAAAGTCTCTTTCTTGTTGGTCTGAATGGTTACCCACTGCCCAACCTCAAGTAACAAATGTCCTTGGTAGTTGAGATTATACGGATAGTAAGTTAGGTTTTTCAGTTTGTAATACAGGTCATTTAAAGCGCTCTGGGTCATGAAGACATTGTCCAGTTCCAAAGACCGACCTGTCTTCATACCGACCGTCAGAGACTTCTTGTCCGTCTTACAAGTGATACCAGATATCTGATACTCAATCTCACTCTTGGTCAAGCCATGCAAGAAGTAACTGTCAGCGTTGATCGTGATATTGGACTCAGTCAAATCACGGATTTCCATCTTGCCTTCTCTGTTGAAGAAACAAGACATCCCAATCATCTGAGTCATAGCGCTCAGCATATCCCTAAAGGAAAGTTTCTTGCCCTCAGGAACTTGCTCAATATGATAACGCATCGCGCTGATTCCGAAATAGTCATTCGCTAACTCAATGCCTGTTTTCAGGCAGATTTCCTGAATAACCTCTCGTACTTCAGCTGGGAAATGCAAATCCGTCACGTACTCACGATTGAGCTTAAACATACCGTCCATAAGTTCAAGTGTGGTTGTGTTGCGGTTTCGGTCAATCTCAATATCGTTGATGAAGTATTCCCCCATCTTGACCCACTGGTAGGTATCCCCAACCAGTAGACCAATCTCAGGGTGCAGGGTATCCAGCTTATTGAACGTGGTAATGATACTGGTAAAGGTAATTTTACCGCTACCAGCGCAGGTTCCACCAGGCTTATAAGTATCGCCCTTGATGTAGCCATACTCAAAACTAGCCTCTTTGATATCCCGTGAAGCATATTCACCAACACGAATAGCCAGCGTCCTTTCCTTGGCAAACATGGCTCTGTCAAATTGTCGTCTAGTTAAAGCGTCCATTTTCTTACCTCTCTACCAGATTAAATTTAGCGCCAGACCAAGGTTTAAACTTCTCAGTAAAGGTATAGCTAGGAGCTGTCCTATCACCGACATAGAAAGTCTTTGTGACTTGGCCATCCATGGGGTCTGGATAAGATACCTCAAAAAATTTAGATGATACAGCATGTAAAAGCTGACTTATTTCTCCCTGAGTCATCATACCCCATTCACAGTCTAGTTTGCGTTTGGTCGTGATACGGTCACGCACCATGTCGCCATTGGCATTACGCCCTGTCTCTCCATCGATATCTTGAATACCGACTTGAAAAGATTTGGGAGGCTTCACAGCCACCCCATTGATTGTCAATTGTGCCATTTAACCTCCTAAATCTTGAGCAAGGTTTGACCTGCTCGTTCATGTTCCTTGTTGATTTCTTGGATAGCTACCCGTCCGAACTCATGGCCTGCGATTTGGATAACGATGTCGCCGTCGCCAGAGAATCCACCTTGTGGACTAACACCAGCCATGGCATTTACTACCGCACTGCTGACTACTCGTCCAAGTGTTTGGATAAATCCTGTATTTTCAAGTGGTACGACCGCCTCTTTACCAGCTTCACCAATCATGGCGATTGTTGGACTATCGACGATACCACCACGGGCAAGACGAGGGAGGCTAACTGTGCTTACACTACCAACCCATCCTAGACCAGGTAAGTTTCTGACAACGCCTAAAACTCCATTAATCATTCCGATGAAGCCATTGACTACATTTTCAATCGTTCCAAGAACCGCATTGACCGCACTCTTAAACGCTCCACCTACTGCCTCTCCGACCATCTGACCAGCATTTACGAAGATACTTTTAACAGTATCCCAAACGCCTTTAAAGAAGTCGCCAATAGAACTAAAAGCATCTTTTACTGCGTTGTAAGCATTAGTGAACATCTCACCAAACCAGTTTGAAACACTGGATAACGCATTAGTCACATCTGCCCATCTCTCGCCAAACCAAGAACCTAGTTTGCTAAAGATGTTTGTTAAGCCAGTCCATGCTTTTTGGAACATGTCAGTAAACCATGCCCCGATATTAGCCAACGCACTAGTCACATCTGCCCAACGTTGTCCGAACCATGAGCCGATTGGTGTGAAGATATTAACGATAGCGTCCCATGCACCTTGGAATACACCAGAGAACCACTCTCCGATGCCAGAGAATATGTTTACAATGGCGTCCCATGCTTGCTGGAATTTCTCGCCAAACCATTGACCTATCGGCTCAAAGATTTCTTGTAGTTTCGTCCATAGACCGCTGAAAAATTCGCCAATCGCTTGACAAATACCACTGATAAAATCACATAGTCCTTGCCATGCAGTTTTAGCAAACTCAACAACAGTGTCCCAGTTTTGATAGAGCAAAACACCGATAGCAATTAAGGCTGCGATTGCTGCAATAATCCATGTTATTGGACTTGTCAAAACTGCTAACGCTGCATTAAAAGCCCATGTTGCAGCTGTAGCGACTCCTGTTGCAACAGAATGTGCAAATTTCGCCGCGGTTGCTAATCCCATTTTCGCTGCATGAGCAGTCCATGCTAGAGCTGATTTACCAAGTTCTAAAGCAGTTTTTCCTAGCTGTGCAATTGTTTTACCTGAATTGACCACAAAATCTTTTGCATATAAGGTGTTCAAATAGATTGTTTCACCAAAACTGACCAACTTATCAAATGTCAATGCTTTAATAGCAAGACCTAGATTCTTAATCCCTCCAACAATCAAAGAGACCTTACTACCTAACAAGCTGAATGCTCCTGCAAGTCCTCCAGCTTGTTCTGCCCATGATAAGAAATTAATCGTTTGCCAAGTTGTTATCAAAGCTACGATAGGTTCTTTGTTTTCTTTACACCAGTCAGAAAAAACGGTGAAACCATCTGCCACTAACTTAATAGCATCCGCCAATAGTCCCAAAGTGGCTAAAAGGCCACCTCCTAATAAATCTGAAATTCCTTCAATACTAACACCGAATACTCCTGATAAAAACTCAGCAAAAGGTTGCCAGGAATTCTCCCAGAGAATCTGAATAATGTCAATTAGCCCATTAAAAGCATTAGCAATAGAGTTAATAGCAGGGACTACATGTTCATCATAAACACGACTTAAGCCATCGCCAAATTTGTTAACAGACCTTTCAATGCTCTCAAATACAGGCGCAACAGTATCTAATAAACTTTGGAAGACTGATGAAATTTTAGGAGCGCTTGTCACAACGACTTTTTCAAAACCTTTAAACAAACTTCCTGCTAATTTACTACCAACTTCAACAATGGTAGATGTCAAACTCAACAGAGTTGACACAATAGCGCTACCGATACGAACCGCACCAGTTGAGGTAATGACGTCGTAGAAAGCACTAGAAAAGTCCTGAGCTATGTTTCCTACTGCCTCGGAAAGGTTACCAACATTATCAAACAAAGCGACTAGCGCCCTGGTAATGCGTTCTTTTTGCCTTCCAAGGCCATTTGCAATACTTTCGGCAAGGAAAACACCGATACCTAGCCCGATAGTGGTTATTGAGCCTGTCACTTGCCCTAAAGCATAAGCAATTTTCTCAGCCATTCGGTTAAAGGCATTCACAACCCTTGGGTCAGTGGCGATTTCTCCCATTGTCTTAGCTATTTGGTCTAAGGCAGTCTTAATGCGTTCTATACCTTCTGGTCTAAATGCTGCATCAAAACCTTTCTTGAAGAGGTCAAACAACCCTTTGAGCTTATCTCCAAGACCATCAAAAATGCTCTTGAATTTGTTGTCCATGTCGGTCAACTCGACTTCTGGCAAGATGTCTTTGAAAGGTCCGCCACCGCCTCCCTTTCCTTTACCACCTTTGCCACCTCCTCCAGAACCGCCTGCATCGTCGTCTTTTGGTTTTTGCAAGATGTTAATCTCATCAAATCCCAAAAGACCTAGCAACTCTTTAGCAGCTTTCTTAGCGTTTTTGGCGGAGTCTCCAAGATTGTCAGCAAGTCCTCCTGCTGAATCTCCAGCATCGTCTACTGCGTCAGCAAGGTCTCCTGCTCCGCCTGCAGCATCCTTCATGGCGTTACCCATGTCTCCAACTGCTCCACCAACACCATCTTTCACTGTTGCTTTCTTGTTGAACATCAAAGCGATAAACTCAGCGAGTTTAGCAGTAACGTTCTTCAAAACCATAGCAAAAGAGTTCAAGACAGGCATAATGGCATTGATAATCGGAAACATAGAGTTACCAAGGTTCAATGCTGCGTCCTTCATCAGCGACTTAAACAGGCTGATACGACCATTTACAGAATTAGACAAGGTATTCCCATACTTGGCTGTAGCCTGTTCCAGAATAGCCATAAGGCGGATTTGTTGCTGGGTTTGGTAATCCAACTGTTGCCAACTTTGCCCGTTTGCGAACTTCTTAAAGGCTTCAGTGGACTCAATCATAGCCACATTGACGTTGATTCCTAGGTCCTCAATTGCTTCGGTGTTCCCTAGTAGACCTGAGCGAATCCGCTCCATAACGTCTGTAATCGTGCGCCCTGAACCTTCAGCAACCACTGCCGATGTCTGCAACATCTTAGCAGTATAAGCACTTAGCTTATTGGTGTCTTTGATAAATCCAGAAAATAGGTTTGAGTAGACTGCACCATAGTTGGTCGCCTCACCCACCCCCATATTCATCGCGTTGGCGTTATCGTTAACCCATTTTAAGAAAGATTGCGAACTCTCACCCATCTGTCGCTTGATTTGGTTCATAGACGCTGACACTTCAAGAGCTGTCTGCGTTGAATACATCCCAACATCAAGTAATTTCTTACCAAGGATTGCAAAACCAGCGAACTTAGCCAGCTTACCAAACGCACTACCGATTGAGTTCGACTGTTCACGAACTTTGGCAGTGGCATTTTTCACTTGGTCAGATGTTCCTTTGACCTGATTCTCGACTTCTTTCATCTTTTTCCTGAAAGGCGCTATCTCAGCGTCAATCATGACCTTCAATTCATCAAGAGTTGCCATTTACTTCCTCCTTCCTTTTTCGATTATGTCTCTCTGCAAAATCACGCATCCGTTCCTTATGCAACAAAAGCGCTTGTCTCTGTCGTTCCTGTTCTACTGCTTGTTGTTCTTCTACAAACAACTCAGGCGCATATTCCCAGAACTCAAAGGCCTTGGCATCTTTGGATAACAATAAAGAAACGTGGTTGGATATCATCTGCGAAAGTCTGTATGAGTCAATAATCTTTTCTTTACGCTCTTGGATTTTGACACGGTTATAGCTTTCAATCATTTCTCTGATTTCAAGCACCGTCAAATCCCAAAAATCAAGAGGCTTGCCCCCGATGTCCAAAAACATAGGATAAAGCCTCTCAATAATCTGCGTTACTGTTAAGATTACTCGACTACTGTCATTTTCTTCTTGGAAGTTTTCTTGTCCTTGCTTCCTCGTGGAGTAAAACCCGATACTTCAAATAGCGGCATCAACACCTCTGTCATGAATGTTGTTTGGTCTCCACCGTTATCGACGTACTCATCGTATAGGTCGTAGACATCTTCAAAGGAATACCCATGTTCGTACTGCTGCAAGGCGCCGTGAACTAACAACAACATAACTTTCAAAGGCGGTAAAGTGAACTCTTCGCCAGCTTCAGGCATGAAAATCTTTAACAAGTTCATGCCGATTTTTTCTTCCACAGTTGCAGCTTGATGAGATGTCAAACGTAGCTTCAACTCTTTTTCGTCAGTAACTTTCCAAGTTGTGTATTTTAACGCCATTTAATTAACCTCCAACACCGTCTGTAAATTCCAACTCTGACTGCAACGCAATCTTAAGTGTGAACTCGATAACGGCATTGACACCGCCACCGCCAAGCTTAACAGATACTTGACCTTCAAATTTAACCTTAGTCCCGTCTGGATATGTTTGCTCAAAGTAGAGTTTTTTCTTGTCATCCGCTGCCTTACGCAATACACGATAAGGAGCAGTTGCGCTTGAATTATTATAAGAGAACTTGTACTCAAGTTCTCCTACGTCCCCAATACCAAACTCGTACTTCTTAACTTTATCTTCAAGAGTAGTATTTTCTACTTTTTCGAGTTCAATACCAAACTCTGGCACTTCTTTCAATCCAACAAGTTTAGTATAAGTTTCTTTAGATTCGCCATAAGATAGCGTAATTCCATTTGCTAACATGTTTAATTCTCCATTCTAAATTGAAAAACAAGCTCTGAGTGTAAGTCGACGATACCTTCAAAACGCATGACCTTATGTCTCAAATGAGACGGGTCTGGCACGTCTTGGCAGTCAGTTCTTCGCAAACCTAAAGACTCAAAAATCTGATTGATTTTAACAGCTAACTCACTAGTGCTGGTATCATCAAAGATATCCACCTTATAGCGGATAGATGATTTTTGTTCCTGGTCATCAAACCAATCACCCGGCTTGTTTTGTTCTTCTAAAAAAATAACGACTGGGAAAGTCTCCCAATCGCTAGGATAAGTATCGGTCACATTATCTGCAACCTTTTGCAATTCTTTATAAATAACAGGCTTGATATTAATCATTTTATTTGTTCTCTTATCTTTCTACGGACATAATTCGAAATATTCTTAGACACACGCTCTTGATTGTCTCTCAAAGCTGGATAAAGATAAGGCTGGGCAGGTTGACCATACATCTTGTAGAACTCCCCAATCTTTTGAAAATGGTAAGGTCCTACATTGATTTGGTCTTCATGCACATACCAAGGATTAGACTTGTAAGTCACGCTGACCTCTGGAGAGATACCAGAATGGTTAGCTTGTCCTATTGGTCCTGTTCCAAACTCAACGTAAGGAGCGTATTTTAGGTTGGTGTAAACCTCGCCTATAGCCTTATCTCCGTCCATTTTTGCTCTAGTTTTGATACTAGTTATAAGTTCTCCATCTCTCGCTGGTGCTAGTCTTCTTGCATCAGCTTGGACAACCTTTATAGTAGCATTGTGTACCGCACGTAAGACGATATCCTCGCCAGTTTTTTTGCTAGCCAATCGTCTACATTTAGCTATGAGCCTATCTGCCCCTAGTAGCTCTGACACGCTCTAACTCCAAAACTTGATGATGTGTGTAGACCTTTTTAGAAATAACCCTATGAGTCACTTCCGTCTGACTATCGATACACACACCATCTTTTACTTTGATAGTAGCTGACTTGTTGGCATTTGCGTTCAAAATATCATTGACACGCTCACCATACAATTCAGATTGTAACTTGCTACTAGCTGGCCACAATTCAAGGCGGACTGTCTCAGCTTCCTTGGCATACCCTTCTTTCGCGACACCTTCCTCAGTGACAGTCTTTTCAAACCGTCGCATTGGATAAGGTTTCAGTCTACTCTGCTTCAAAAACATGACCTGCCACCCTTGCTAGCCTGTGCATGCGTATTCGCTGTAGAAGACCCGTAGACAGGCCATTTTCTCCGTAGACTACTGCTATACCACCTTCGGTTCTAGAACGCTCTCCTTCCGCTCCTGAGCGGTTGTGGAGCTCGATAGCAACCTCAGGTATTAAAAGACTTAAAGCAGGTGTCAAAGATGTGCGATTAGTCTCTGACAAGATAAGATTTGTAGCCCTTGTTTGGAGCAACATGAGAAGCTGAGTATCTTCTTCGCCTGTTAATTTCTTCAGCAACTCTATAGACATATCAATCCTCTTCTAAGAACTCAGGTTTAGGAAAGATTTCCTCAAGAACATCTGAGATAGCGACACCGTTGCTGGCAATATTGTCAGCCAGCTCAGCATAGCGCTCCTCAGTAATCTCAAGTTCCTCTCCTGCCAGTCGTTTCACATTTGATTCCCAATCATAGAAATCTTGTTTGATTTTAAATTTCATAACTCGGACCTATTTCTTACCAGTTTTTTCTTTCCAGTTAGTTGTATCTGTGTCTGGTGCGGTTGATGAATTAGAAATATCCTTAACCGCTACATAGACTTTATCGGCATGAGTAACTGTGTCACCTTCTTTGTAGGTTGTTCCAGTTTTCCACGCTTTAGCACGGTTTACAACTTTACCTTGAGTAGATGGTTTAGCAGCAGGCTTAGAATCTGCAATTGTGATGATGTATTTCTTGAAGTGTTCAAGAACAAATGCACCAGTGTAAAGCAATTGCTCTACCAATTCGCCAAATCGCCCTGGAATGTTATCGTTGTACTTAGTATTATCTACTTGTACTGGAGATGTAACAACACCTGGAGCAGTAGCAAGGGCATTAACACCTTTCAGGAATTTAGAAGGAACCTTATAGACTGTGTAATCATCCAATTCACCAACATATCCTTTTCCAAGGACTTTCTTATCTGCGTCACCATGTGGTAGACGAACGATTTCAGACTTGATCGCTTTGTAGAAACTTGGAGTGACGAAGAGCAAGCGTTCTTTTGTAATTCCAAGCTCATCAAGTTTCTCAGACACATCAAGAACCGCATTATAAGCGTTGTTCGCTCCTGCTGTTTTACCCATGGCAACATTGTCACTTACGTTTCCAAGTGCTGCACCAAAACGTAGTTCATCAAGATATGGAGCGACTACTTCTGCAGCCTGACGGGCAATAACATAATTGATATTCACTTGACCATTAGAATCACGTTCGTCCAATTGATCTACGAAACGACCCCAGTATTTTTCTTCATCAAGGGTATAAACCTTTTCTTCAACTTCAACGTGATCAAATTCGTTGTCTTTGTTACGTTTGTAGTCTTTCAACTCTGTTGTGTTACCAGTTGCTACTGTAAAAGAGCGACCTTGCAAGGTTACTGCATCGCTTGATGTCACAAGTGGTGTTGAATATGAATTTACTGCAAGTACATCCTCAATAATCCCAAGATGTTTCTTGCGTGATTCTGCTGTGTTTAATTCTTCAAATGCCATTTATTTTTCCTCTTTTCTTTTATTACAAGAAGTCTTTACGCCATTTTTCCGTGACTTCTTGCTGGACTGTTTGTGCATTTTTGATAGGTGCACTACCTTTCATACGTTCAGAGACTCCCTTCTGAACTGACTCTTCCCATGCTTTTTGGATAGAGGTGATAGATTCAGATACCGTCTCTACGTTTGTCAAATCGACTACATTTACTAACTCAACAGGTAAGTCACGTTCACTTAGCATTGCTTTAGCCTCTGCGGTCAATTCCTTACGAGCAATAGCCTTTTCACGGTCAGCTAGTTCTTGCTCACGCTGATCCAACTGATATTTCTGTTTTTCATCAGCGTTCATCTTAGCAAGCTTCTTAGCTTCGTTTTCCTTGGCTTCTTGCTCAGCTTCCCATTTAGAGCGCTCGGCAGATAGCATCTTACCGATTTCAGCACGAGTGAAAGTTCGTTCGTGCTTTTCTTCCTGCACTGTATCAACATTTTCTTGAGTGTCGACAGTCTCAGTTGATTCAGTAGATACAGTTGCATTGATTTCTTCTGACATAATTGTCCTCCAGCGATTACGTCGCCACTCGATAGTCTCGCTTTACGTCCGGCGACGGAACAGCACAGCTTTTATTGTCATCGGTACAGTTTGGACAATATAAAAAACCGTACGGGATTCCATACGGTTAGGGCATAGGAAAACCGCATCAAATATGACACGGTTTATAGCAATTTACAGTAATTTATAGCAGTCTATTCCTGCAAGTCAAGATGTTGGATCACCTCCTAATCTTTAATGGCACGATTTGAAACCTTGGCGTAAACATCCACATAAGTCTCATTCTTATCTCCGTTATGCGTAATTTCTGCATAATCTCCACAAGGTTCGCTTGATGTAATTGCGTTCGTACTAACAAGAGCTTTCCAGTTTTGCAGGGTCTTGCTAAACCAAACTACAAAGCAGTCTTCTTCTTTGATTTCACGACCTGCCAAGCGTGAAAATTCTTGCGATGCCAATTGTTTTGCTTTTTTTAACATTTTACTCCTCCGTTTTTTCGTATGTTTCTGCAAAAATATCCAGCTTGCATGGATAATATTCTCCTTGCACGCCTTTGATAATGTAGTCACCTTCTGTTGCAATCATCGTTCCTTCAAGTGTTTCTATTTTTAAAATTGGATTATCTAGGTCAGCATAATCAACACGAACTGGATATAATCCTAATTCTGATAATTTTAAAATTGATTCTTCAGTATCTACGAACTGCATCAACCACAACAGGCCTCTTTCTGTATTTCATTTCTTCAGTCCTTTCTTTATGCCATCAATTATCCCGCTAACTAACGCTAAAATAATAAAGGTTAAAAACAAAAATACCAACCACCCAAAAGTGATTGATACCAAATCCCAAATAAACATGTTTTCACTCCTTTTAATGTCACAATCAATCAACTTCATACGATAATGAATGAATGTCGGTTAATATTTTAGGTAGTAACTCAATCGCGCTGAACGTATCCGCCCCATAAATATTTAACTCTAATTTCACTGTCGCTGAGTCATTTTCGCCTGTTCCTGAAAATTCTACGTTAGTTATCCCAATTCTTGCTGTGTCCATTTTCAATCCTTTCTGAGTACAAAAAAAGCACTTAGATTTCTCTAGGTGCTTTAGCCATATTGTACTTCAACTTCGTTCATGATTTCCGGTAAAGTTTTCCCTTCAATCTGTAAAGAAATCAAATCGTCAAAAGAAGATGCTCTATATTCGTCGTCCGCAATAATAACAACAATATCATAAATAGAATTAGGGAAAATACCACATACTTGACCATTAAAATTAAAAGAAGCGTCCCATCCATTATCATATAACGCTTGTAAATCATCTAATATCGCCATAATATATCTTGATTCTCCTTTCTTTCATCGTCTGTTAATTCCCTAGTACTCCTACTAACGAACTTACCTTCATCATCAAATACAAAATCATGAGCATGTTCTCCGATTTTTCCATAAGGATGACGTGCCGGTTGTTTATGGTTTGTAAAATGAACATCCTTCGTTTTAAAACCTCTAGCATCATAGTAAGTTCTACCAAGGACATCTCCGTTTGTAGCATTATGCTGAACTACACTATTAGGCAAACCTATTTTGCCAGGCGGAGTGTGTCCAATTGTAGTCCCTGATACACTTACTATTATACCATCTTTAATAGTTTTATCAAACGCTTTACGTTTAATAGACTCTCTATTGCCATCCACATACTTGCTATACCACTCTTTATAAGTCATATCGGCAGGCACTAGCTCGGTCTTCCCTGTTTTTGGATTCCTTGCTCTGCGCTTCAACTTGCTGTAGTCTGCGTCCTCATCGTATCCGACAGTAGTAGACCTACACCAAGGGTGCATAGGCGGACAATTGACACCAGGGACAGCCTTGTCCCTATCATAGACCTGATTGTCATGCTCCTGGCAAATGCGTGATGTACGCTTGTCTAAGACGGCCGCAAAGATATACTTTTCTATGTCTGCTTCTTCATAGCTGAGTAGTTCCATTTGGTTATGAAAAAAGGCTGATTCTGTCCGAACCAAACGTCTTGCATCGTTCTGACCTACATTGAACCTCTCAGCAATTGCTTGTGCAGTTTCTCGTGTATCTCGGCCTGTCATGAGGCTCATAAGTAGTTCATCTTTTATGCTAGAAGTAAGCTTCCCCGTATTCTTCCAGATGTCTGTAGAGTAGGTACTTCCGTCACCTACCCAACTGAAAGACTGTAGATGTTTAATCTCGCTCTCAGGAAGCCCAGAAAAGCCGTATGCTAGTCCTGTCTGCTGCTGCAGGTCAAAGGTAGCCTTGTAGTAACTATCCTTCATCAAGTCGCTATAAAAGGCGTCTGAGCCTGTCTTCTCTGAATGATAGATAGATTCACGCATACGGTCTAAATCGTCGCTCAAACGCTCTAGGCGCTTCATACGGAAAGAATAAGCTGGGCTGTCTAAGTCAGCTAGTAATCTTTGGATGTTCGGGTCATTCGGTCTCGCTTCAAGTACTTTACGAAGTTCATTCAGATTTTTCTTGTCTTTCATGTTCTTCAAGACTTGTCTAGCTTCTACCTGACTTAGACCATAATCACGTTGGAACTTATCAAAAATCTTATTGACTTCCTTATCCAAGTAAGTCTTGGCTTCCTGATAGACCTTATCGAACTGGTCTGCCTGCTTTTCGGCCTTGTCCATCTGCTGGTAAATCAGATTGGCTTTCCTCTTCGCCCAATACTCCTGATTCTTCATCCTCTACCTCGTCTTCGGGTTTCGTGTTTTCTTGGTTGAACATCGGCATGTCTTCCATGTTCTTCTTTTTTTCTTCTTCCAAGGCTTCCAGCTCAGCGTCAGGGTCTTCCACAAACGGCAAGAGAGAAATAAGCTGTCTATTGGTCACTTTGCCTTCCAAGTTGTTCACAATCTGAGAGATTTCTAACAAGTTCTTAGGCAAACCACGACTGAATTGTGGAACGATTGAATGAGACTCTAAAGCAATCTGCTTCATACCTAAGTAATGAGCAAAAATCGCAATACGCTGACGCAATCCTCGCTTATAGTTCGCTTCCTTGGTCTTAGTAATCATCTCAAGGCCCATCAGCTTAAATTCCATGGCTACGCCTGATGTATTCCCTGCGAAATTCTCATCAGTCAAATTAGGCACATGGCTAAATGTGTAGATGTCCTCTTTAAGAGCTGTACGCAAGATTTCAGTAGCACTTTCGTCCAGCGTATTCTTCAAGAACTCAGCCCTTGCACTATCGCCCGGCAATTCCAAAAGACCTTCTTCAGAAAGAATCTTCATTGCTACCTTAGCGTCTTCTGGAGTGTCTGCTAACTGCGTGCCATACAAGACAAGTATAGACTCTACAGCCTGTTCCTTATCATTGACACGATTCCCCATCAAGGAATTATAAGCGTCTATCAAGCTAATTTGTTGCTCATAGTCACCAATTGCAAAGTGATTGTTGCGATATTCGATAATTGGGATTTGACCAAGGTTGTGAGGTGTTGCCTCCTCGCTCTGAGTTGTTCCCGAATCTGTACTTCTCAGCACCATGTGATAGTGCAGATTTTCGGTAAAGACCTCAGCCTGGTGCTTGGTAGTGTCTTTCGTATCGTCTTTTACTTCATAGTAATAGACCGCAAACAAAGGCTTCCGCTCAATACTATCATCGTAGACCATGAAAGTATTCTCCGGATCAATACTAGTTGAATCCAACTCAGCCATACCCTCTTTAGCATAGATGTACTCGTAAGCACGACCATAGATAGCCATATTCAAAGCATTCTGAGCATCTACTTGGTCAATCTCAGCACCATCAAAGGCTGTAAGTAGTTCATCGATATCACCGTCAGCAGTATTGTTATACTTGATAGGATTGCCCATAAAATAGCCCGTAGCCGTGTCTGCGATATCCTTGGCATGATTGGCTACCGTCTTGTAATTCGGTGCGTTCACGTTGCGTCTCTTGTGATTTAAAATAGCATGATCACCCAAATAGTAGCTTTTAAGCTTCTTCAAATGTGAGCTTTCAGTGTTATGCATCGTTATCAATTTGTAAATCAGGTCTTTCTTCAAAGAACCCTCATCATATCCATCCCGTGGATAGGTTAAATATTGGTACATGTCTTTCCTCTCTATAGACCATAATCAGAACGTCTGCGGACGGTTGCTTTTCCACCTTCGATACATTGAAGGCTGTAACGCAAAGCGTCCATCAAGTGGTTGTTTTTATCCTCTGGTTTATTCAACCAGTTGCCTTCTTTATCTCGCTGGTAGCAGTAACTATAAAATTCATCCATGATGTTTTTACAATCTGGATGCACATAAATAGTGTATCCTTGCAATTTGGATACGCCTGCCATAATACTATCCTTACCTTTCCGACTCTCTTTTATTCTAGATATGCCATGTTCTGACCTGAGCTCTTCAATCAGCCGTGACTCTGCGCTATCAGCAATGATTTGTGAGCGATGATAACCTTTGTCTTTTATCATCTTCGCAACTTCTTTGGTTATCAATCCGACTTTATACGCCTCATCAAAGACATAAATCTCTTTCGTCGTGTCATTTATCAACGAACAACACAAAGCGGTTGGATCGTGAGTAAAACCAAAGTCAAGACCGATACATAACTTATTAGCTGAATCTCGTAGCAATTCATCCTTATCGAAATCCTTGACGGTCACGTTCTCATAGATTAAACCTTCAGCAACTCCCCATTCACCATCACAAACGATTCTAGCACGTCTGGGGTTCGTATGATACAAATCCTCATAGCGTTTGATATCGACTCCATCAAGCCACTCATTGCATTTATAAGTGGTTGTAGTAGCGAATGTGTCAGCTCGGCTAGTCTCTTCATCAAAGAACACACGTTTGAGCCAATGCCTCTCATTCCACGGGTTAAATGTGACTGTGATTTGTTTAAAGAAATCAGGTACATCTAAGCTACCACGGATTGACTCAACTACTGTACTGAACTTGTCTTCAGTCTCAATTTGATATGCTTCCTCAAACCATGCCCAACAAAGACTGCCGACATCGACCGTGATAGATGTGATTTTGAGTTCATCATCCAAACCACGGAATAGGATTTTTTGACCAGTCGCTTTTATGGTTATTTCAGGCAAAGACTCGTTAAATTTAAACAAATGAGTCACACCCAACACATTACACGCCCATTTAAAATCCGTATAAGTTGATTGCTTGTTGGTATTCGAGTATCTACGAATAACAAGCAAGTTGGCCCAGGGATACTTCAAAAGACGGATAACATAATTCAAAGCGGTTGTCTTGGACTTCTTCGAACCACGGGAACCTTTTACAACACGATAAAGATTTCTTGAGCGCCAGAACTGTCCGTATCCAGCTCCTACTGTCTTAGGTAGGTCGATTACAATATCACTTTGTTTAATCTGGTATGTCTGACTCATTTGCAAACACCACCGTTCCAGAAACGTCAGCTTCTACTTTGTCGGTGAATAACTTGAGATACTTACCTAACAATTCAAGAGCCTTTATCTGCTCGTCAATAGGCGCCGTACCTTCGTATTCAATGTACTTTATAACTTCTCCCGTGATTTTATCTGTCTGTTTACTATATCCAACAATTGGACGACCAAAGGCAATATCGATAAGACGATCTATAATGTCATTAGCTTTCAACCCCGATGCATCTAGTCGTTCTTTAGTTTTGATTTTGATGTAGTTTAAAATCTCACCTTTTCTAACCCATGCACTACCTTTGTTAGCGGCATTAGCTTCGCCAGATGTTGGATATATTTTCAAATAAGCCTGTGTTGCATTATTGCCATTAGCGATGTACTCATCTGCAAAATTGCGTTCACGGCTATTTAAACCAAACTCATCAACTTGTTCTCTGCTTCTTTTATTCCTGTTCTTCTTTACAATTTTCCATCACCACCTTTCGAATAATCAAAAAAAGCCACACGATGTGCGACCTTCTTGCAAGGCGACTACAACCTTGCGTACGTATTAAATTTTGACTTCTTTTTTATTTTTTGTAGTCTTTAAAACCTCTGAGGGAATCAAACCCTCTAGCTTATAACTTATCCGGAATATAATTAGCTACGCAATCATGCGAGGTCCAGTCGCTTCCGCAACCATTTTTAAGTTAATGAGTGATATATGAATGCTAAGCCTACTGCCTACCCCATTCTAGGACACAAACACTCAAAGGAGAGGGGAGAATTTGAACCTCCAAGGCCATTACAGCCCCCTGACATTACAGGTAACCATCTACCAATTCTGAGACCTCTCTTTTCAATTCTTGATACTACCATTTTAACAGATTTTAGACTTCATGCCTGTACAGTTACTATCATTTACTATCAATTCTGAAAGAATAATATCAAGCTCCTTTACTGCCTGTTTCTTCAAACGATAGTAAGTAGGAGAACTTATGCCCCTCATGCTGTCACAGATGTCATCAACGTACATCTTATTGATGTAAGTCATTCTCAAAATAGTTCTATGTTTTGGATTTTTAAGCCTATTGATCATCCTACCTAGTTGGAGCTTTCTGTTGATAACCTCTTTAGTATCCTGTTCTATAGCCTCTTTCATCACGACAAGCTGAGTATAGACATCATCAACTTTTCTAGCTTGACCACCTTGAACTTTGACATCTGACCACTTAGGACTTGAGAGCAAACCTGCCTCAAGCTCGTTAATTTCATCTATACGGCTTTGAATGTCCATGTCCAGATTCTGCAACTCTTTCAATAGTTCTTTAGCCTTGTTCACTCTCTGTCTCCTTTGTGATATAATAATATTATTGAGATTATTGCTGAGACAGAGAGTGTCTTGGCTTTTTTTATTTTAGAGGTTATTGAGTATCTTGAGAGTTTCCTCATAGCTAAGTTTTACTTCAACCTTTTGCTCATCGTATGTTCCTAAAAATCTTGGAATTCTAAAACGAATGATTGTACAGCCGTCATGATATCTAGTAACCGTGTGGACATGTTTGATTAGTTCTTTTCTAAAAGAAACGTTAGGTAAAACGACTAAATCAGGTAAAGTTACATCAGCAGGCCTTTCTTGCCTTTTTCTTCTTCCTGAATATGGATATTTTCTAGGTCTCATTCCTTATCCTCCTCCTTATTTTCTAAAACGGCATCCTGTATAAAAGTATTGCCAATTTCATAGTGCTTGTATTCATTTGCTGTCACTTCAAACCTTTCTTCAACTTGCTTATTACCTGTAAATCCTGAAACGACCAGAATGTATTTTCTTTTGGTTCTGGTTGGCACAAGTACCGAACTTTTACCATTAATAACAGGTATGAACGTTGTGTGAGGTTCATCAATGTACTTATCTACCACTGTCCCACTCGAAATCTGGTGACATGCTACGAGTAAGGATGCGAATAAAACAATACATAGGATTTTAAAATATCTCACTCGTTGACCTCCAAAAGCTCTGGATTTTCGTATACGTTGCCGATGATTTCATAATTCTTGCGAATATCTTCATAGTCCATAGCTTGAAACGATTCATCATCGTCATAACTAGAGTTAAGGTGAAACCCGATATTTTTTATTTTATATCCAAAATCTTCCTCATAAATCCACTTACCAAATTTGACTACACTGGGCATTCCACTATTCCTAGAAATCACATCCCCCTCGAAAATCTCCACCATGTTCTTATCTTTGAGTCCTGTTGATTGCATGAGATGAATGTCATTGTTCACAATCCATTCACCAGCAACAGAATCCTCATCAATAATCCAGATATCGCCATTTCCAACCATCACTTCGTTTGGTTGATACATACGATTTAATGAGCCGCCATCATACGCTCTAAATTTCGGAATCATCTTGCACCTCCAATAAAATTATTAGCAATATTTTGTACCTCAGTATCAATTAATTTATTTCTATAATTCAATATCGGAGCCATAACATCATTTGTCAATGCAGGCTTCAAAATGATTTCATTTGTTTCTAAAAATCTTTTACCGTTGATTTTGATTTTGATGTCATAACCATTAGCGATATGTTCAAGGTCATCTTTAGACAGGGAGATTTCAAATTTACTCATCACTCCACCTCCTCAATCTCAAACCCTTCACAATCAAACACCCAGCCGATTTTTGCATTTTCTAGTTCTTTACGGGTGTGGGAATATATAGCATCGTCTAAACTAAAGCTTTTTGTAAAGAAGTACCTTTCCAAAAGTTCTCCATAAACCAACATATTTTCTTTAATATTCCCTTTAATCTTTACCAGATACCGCTTCTCTTTTTCGACCTCATAGCCGTTAAGCCAAGCAAGACAGAATTTTTCGATGTTATTTTCGTAAAACCAATCAGGAACTTTCTTATCATAATGATCTTCAATTACTCTCATTGCACCGTAAACATGAAAATTGTTTTTCTTTTTAAATTCTATATATTCCGCCACACACTGCGGAATTTTGACTTTTTGGGGTTCGTCTAGTTGTTTCAACTCTTTCAAAAAAAGTTCAACCATTGAAGTATAAGGTACAGGTTCATAAAAAGGGCTGTGTTCATTCCACAATTCTTCATACTTCTTAATCAATGCCTTAATATTCATCTTAGTTTCCTCCATAAATCAAATAAACTGCAATAACTACCTGAGCCATGCTTGGCGAATAGCCAACCCAATCATCAAACTCCTTAGATTTTGGCAACCAATCCTTAGTAGCTCCCAAATCATAGTCTGTAGGCTTTTCATCAGCGAAGATGCATTCCATCGCTCCCATAAACGTCATACCATCTTCTGCCATTTCCCAAAAATAGTCCACCCGGTCTTTCACCACTTGTGGTAAATCTTGCTTGGGAGGTTTGGGTCTACCGTCTTCTACCGTCCAGTTGTATACTTCATTAACTTTTTTCTTTAACTCTTCCATCACTCCACCTCCTCAAAATAACTCAGATTCTCTAAAGGTCAAAAAACGATTAGATCTGGTCATCTTCTACAACCTCAAATTGTACACATTTAATAACTTTAGGATTTAATAGAATACTTCTATCTTCCCCTAAAATAACCACATGCCCATTATTCATTTGAGATATGATTGCATCTCTAATTTTTCCTAGTTTAGTATCATCTTGGTAAAAGCCATGCGCTTCAAAATTATCGAATTTTATATTAACTTCAATCACTTTAAACCTCCTCTATATCAAACTCTAATCTATAATGCCCTTTTTCCTCACTTAAGCCACCATAAACAAAGGATAACTTTTTGATAACCTTATGATTATCATCTGTCCAAATACCTGCATCAGTCATGCCATCAATGATAGCCTTGACTGTCGGATACAAGTTAGGTGGATCTAATTTAGACTTAGTAGGGCTGTAAATTGTAACTGTAACCTCACAAGGGTTAGAGGGGCTAAAAGCAGCCCTCCCTTTATCCTTGTTCATTGATGTATGCCAATAAGCAAAAGCTCTAATGCGCTTAGTAACTTTAGCCTTATCTGTTTGATGTTGTCTGTCATTACTATTGATAACCATGTTTAGAGATTTTAGCTTAGTATTCCGAGGCAAAGAAAACTCAAATTTCATTTTGATTACCTTAAAACTCAATGTTTTCAATTTCTGCACGCTGTTCAAGGATCTTGAGATATGCACACATTGTATAGTGTTGAGTTTCAAGTAATTCAATAGGACATTTTAGTTTAAAATCAAGTGTTCCTACGTAATAGTTACTAATCATCAAACTTAACTTATTGGTGCGCTCTTTTAATTGTTTGTATTCTTCAATCATCCGTTGTTTGTAATCACTCATTTTAATTTCCACTTTCTTATGCTAATACTGTGATATGTTTTTGGTCTGCTAGTTGCTCTTTTAGATAGGCTGCAATGTTTCCTACCGCATCAGCTACCCAGCGCTTGCCATCTGCCTCAAATAAAGCCATATTTGCTTGCTTATCAATCCTAAAGACAAATAGGCTTGCAGGTTGCTCAACCTCGCTAAATGTACGATATGGGCGCAATGTAACTGGGTTAGGTGTTTTCCCTTTAGCAAGACTTGCCACTCCTGTTTTAACTGTTGCTACTTGAGATACTCCATTATCTTCAATTTCAGCCCCATTCTCAATTTTCAATGCGCTAGCAAATTCTAGCAATGTGCCACGATCGTTATCGTCAATAAAGTTTGATTGCAACATGATATTGAACTGTTCCGATGATAGGAAACGGCCAAAAGATAGCTCTGGAACGCGTGCCTTAACATCAACAAGTAATGTGCGACGTTCTAACTCATCATTTTCAGACCACACACAAACCTCATCATTTTTCTCAACTGCTACAATCAAGCGTTGGTTTTTCAAATTGTTTAGGTCTGTTTTGAGATAGTCAACAAGGCTTGTCAAGGTTGATAGCTCCAGAGTTTTAGGATAGCGTTTAGGGTCAAGTTCTTTGAGGTTGAATTTGTTGGCATCATAATACTCTGTTCCATCTGCAGCTGTTAAAATTTCCAAACCATGCTCATTTAGTTCTACTGCGTATTCCAATGCTGATTTAAGATTTTCTGTTGTCATATTAGTTACCTACTTTCTTTTTGTTGAAATCAATAATATCTGATTTTGTTTCTGCTTGTTGTTCAATTTCTGCCACTGGTTGCCCAATATCCGTCAGAATTTCTCCGTTTTCATCAAAATACATTTGACCAGGTACTGTACTTTTCAGCTCGTTAGCATGTACTTGTCCTGTATCAAAATCACGCCCAATAAGAATTGTTGTAGCTACTCCATTTTGAGGCGCAAATTTTGATTTCACCTCCATGGTAGTATCAACAACTGTACGCTCTTCATTTGCTGACATTGTAAGTGTGATAGTCACTTTTCGTTTTGCTTTCGCATCTGTATTTAGGTCAAGGATGTTATCAAAGACTTTTTCAAGCTCTTTGTCTAGTTTCTCCTGTAATCCTCCATCTGCAATGTGGGTTAGGTCTAACCCAATAAGTTTTTTATCCATATTGTCCTCCTGCTTTAAATTAAGCTAATTTGAAATGACGATAGCATTTTCTCTTGTGCAGCCTTATAGAAATCTTTCTTAATTTCAAATCCATAGGCTGACCTATTCATCTCAATAGCAGCCCTTAGAGTTGATCCAGAACCTGCTACGGGATCAATGACAACATCGCCCTCATCTGTAAAAATTTCAATCAATCGTTTCAAAACTGGTATCGGTTTTTGCGTAGGGTGGATAACTGGGTAAGAGCTATCTTTTTCCCACGGGGCATGATTGAGTATCATAGCCCCACCATTGTTAAATTTAGGGAGTTTATCACGATATAATACCGTTGCCTCTTCAACCGCACCAACAATTTTCATATTGGCCTTTAGCGCTTGAGGGCTTGATTTCTTTGTGAAATAGAGCGGATAAGCATTATTAAAACCATGCTTTTTACCACATTCTATAATCATGTCTCGCTGTTGCCAGGCATGAAAGACGATCATAGCAGGCGCTTTCCCTTTTTCTTTTGGCTCTTTTTTAAGCAAACGGCTGCAAAAATCAAAGAAATTATTGATTTTAAAATCATTGTCTGTGTCAAAAAACGATTTTCCAGCCAACTTACTCTCACCGTTTTTGTTATCACCATTCTCATACCATCTTGGATCAGAAGCATAAGCGTTATTTCCTAGGTTGTAAGGAATATCAGCAATGATAAGTTGCGCCCTCGGTATGTTGTATCGCTTAGCATTTTCAAAGTGGTCATTGATAAGTTCAAATTTCATCACAAACTCCCCACTTCAAAAGTTTTTGTAACTGCTTTAAGCGATCTTGACTAATGCCAACCATAGGGGCAAGATCATACTGAGTAAGCTTTGCCTCTTTACGGATAGTACGCATTTTAGCTCCATCAAATACTTTCATCTAAACACCTCCCCTCCATCTGAGTACCATTTGTTTTTAAGTACATGACGTGCAATTTCACATTGCACTTGTGGTTTCTGATAATAATCCGCTTTTGCCTTGTGCTTTTTAATAGCTTGCATAGCGTGAATTGTAACAATCGCTGCCCATGTGATAGACATCAAAGTTGTAAGTACCATAACGATTTCAATTTTTGTCATTTTCTGTTTCCTTTTCAAATTGGTTTAAATAGGGTTAATTTCCTCCTAACCCCTGTGCTATTGCAGAAATAACGTTTACTGTTACGCTTAGGTGGTGCATCCTCAAAAGCATCTTGAAACTCTTGATTGATTTTGCGAATATTAAACGGCTCGACGGCATGGAAATAATAACCATGTTCATCAGTTTCCCCCTCGATACCAGTTGCCCACGACAAGAAAACAGCTTGTTTACACGATGGGCAAGTAATAGCCTTGCGATGCGCTCCTACCTTAACCACCTTACAGTTTCCACAAAATGGGCATTGTAAGTCGACTTTAACTTTGATAAATTCCATTCAGCACCTCTTTCTAAAACGGTAAATCATCATCACTAATATCCAATGGGTCTGTCGGTCTACCAAATGGATTGTTATCACGGGTGAAATCAGGAACTAGATTTGTTGTGTTCCCCTCAACGAAACTGCCTTGTTGCCCGTAACTATTTCCATTTTGGAAAGAACTGCCTTGATTACTGTAGCCCTGCTGCTGATAACCGCCATGATGGTCTTGATGACCTTGATTATTTTGCTGACTGTTACGACTTTCCAACAGTTGAAAATTACTGGCAACAACTTCTGTGACATAAACACGTTGACCTTGCTGGTTATCATAGCTACGTGTTTGAATTACTCCTGTAACTCCGATAAGAGAGCCTTTTTTAGCCCAATTAACAAGATTTTCAGCTAACTGTCTCCAGATAACGCAATTGATAAAATCAGCCTCACGCTCTCCAGCCTCGTTCTTAAATGGACGGTTTACAGCAAGAGTAAACGTAGCAACCGCAATATTAGATTGCGTGTATCTCAGTTCGGCATCTCTTGTAAGTCGCCCTACTAAAACAACGTTATTTATCATTTTGCACCTCCTCTACTTCTGATACCTTGATTTCATTTGAACCAAACTTTAATAAGTCGGTATATCGTTTCACAAACTCAATAGCGGCCATAAATGAATTTTCTGCATTGATTTCTGACCCCAAATCAAGATCTGCAATTTTACCGCTGACATAAAAACATCTCATAGGTCTGACTCCTTATTCTACTTAATCCTCCAAAGTTTCAAAACCGATAAAGTTATCCTCAAAATATTCTTGTGTATTTTCCCACTGTTCTAAACCACCGTGCAATTCAAGACGTACTAATTTGACCAAAGGCTCGCTAGGCTCAAATTTTGCCACCTCTCGCGCATTGTTTTGAGGTTCTGGTGTAATTGTACCCTGTTCCAAAATCTCGCCTGTTTCGGCATCGTAAGCCTTGATATTCGCATTAGCATTTTTCTTGGCCGATTGAGCAATTTCTTCAAGTCGTTCAGCTTTTGCTTTTTCTTGGATTTCTTTCTGCTCCTTGCGTGCAATCTCAGCATCTCGATCAGTTTTCATCATCTTGAGAATATCAACAAGACTCTTACCATCTTCAAGATGTCTGATATAGCTATCAGCTGGCAAATCGTACTCTTGAGCTTGCTCTTGGATAGCTTGCTTGTTAGACTTGTATTCTTCCAGGGCATCAAATTCTGAAAGTACTAAGCCATCCATTTCATCAAGTGTTGTCTTTTTCAGCTCATACTTGCCTGTTTTAAAATATTTCTTGAGGCTGTACTCATCGTATTTGTCAGCGAATGTGGATTTTTCAATCCCTGCGACCATACACTTATCCTCAAATGTAGCACGCACGACATCCACGCGCATCAATCGTTCATGTTCATCAATCGCATTAAGCCCTGCTGACATAGCATCTGTTACGGCCTCAATAGGCTTGATGACTTTTTCTTTGACCCACTTATCAAAGTCTTTTGCCGGCTCATTGATTTGTCGGTTAAAATCTTTGCGTTGAGTGTCTAAGCCCCCAATCAGCTTATTAAAGCGGGTTCGCTCTTCATAAACTTCTTTGTAATTATCAACAGTAACCTCGCGACCGCTATACTGTGCAATGGCTGTGGCTACTCGTGCCTCGATCGCCTCACGGTCAACATTAATTACTGCAGGTTGAAAATCCACCTTGATTTCTGTCAAGCTATTAGTTACATCTTTTACCACGTCTTTGTTCTCCTAGTCTGTGTAAATTTTGATTTTACTACCTGATGATGAATGCCCAAAACATAAATTGCCATTATCACAAATTAAGGCAAGTTCTGTTTTGGATAAATTAGGGGTATTCTTATAAATTTCATAAAGTGAATTCCCGTAACTGCCACCAACTCGACCATATACAACATCAACGGTTTCTTGATCTTGTTCATTCATTTTGTCGTAATTCCACTTATCCTTGATGATATATTTCTCTTTTAACTCTTTTAGAGCTGAAAGATTAGATTTCTGTTTTTGGCTTTCGTTTTCTGTGAAAGCCCATGGCGAATAAATTTTATTTTCTGTCATGTCTTATACTCCTTGTTTTTCGTATGCTTTTTGAATTTGTTTAGTGAGATAGTCCATCACTATGTTATAGCCATCAACTGGCACTTTGTGGAAATCGTCTATTTGATACTTGCTCAATACAAAATTTGCAACTGTATCAAATGGCGCTCCCTTAATCGTCGCAATTTCTTCAACGTTCTTGATGATTTCTTGATACTGAATGTTGTCAATATACCTTACTTGATTTTGTCCTTGGGCTTGCTGGTTGTTTGGTTTCTGTTGCTGATTATTCTGTCCTTGCTCTTGGCTTTCTTCTACTGGATACTCATCAACATCCTCACCTCCAATGGCAAATAAACCTTGTAAAGCATATTTTCTAGCATAAGAACCAACCGCACCTGTCCATTGTGGATCTTGCATCTGTTTCACATCCCCTTTTTGTGTGTGAAAAATTGGTACATCTTCTTCTCTAGCCCATCCAATAGCTTTTTCAATCGTGCCATCACTTTCTCTTTTAGCAACAGCTACCGCTTTATAATACAGTTTGTCACCTTTTTGAATGATGTCATCTTCTGGAAATGATACACTCCAACCGCTATCCAAAGACTTAAATTTATTATTTATGTCCTCTGCGGTTCTAAACGGATATTTCACTCCCTGTTTCGTTTGTTTTTCGATTTGCATTTTTCGCTGTAATTCTGCAAATGTTAAATCAGCCATATTATCTATCCTCCAAGTCTACTAAAAGGCACATCCCATGAATAGTTAGTAAAGTTTTCGTTTACAATATTCTTGATGATTTCACCTTTTGAAATTTCAATTTCCTGTGTAAATTCCATACCCATTTCAAAAGTGAAAATTTTAATATCAACATCAAACTTACTAGAAATTTCTGTGTAATTGTCAGCTAATGCTGCCCATGCTTGTTTGAAATCTTCAAGTTCGATAATCACAAAATCATCATCCAACCAAATTTCAATATCTTTACTAGAAATAAACGCACGTCTTGTACCGTTTATATAAAAATAATCATACTCGTTTTTAAATCTTAGTAGAGTGCCATCGTATTCTTCTTCAAGCGTTGCGCCTTCATTTCCTAATAGCATTTCTTTTAAAGCTGATGCAACGTTTTCGCGTCTGCCTCTTAATTTAAGAGTCCCCTCTGCCCAATTTGGCATATTTCTTTCCTCCTTTAAAAACTCTGTAATTCCCTTATTATCTATAAGTATGAGTTTGTTATTTGTTAGTAGTTATTATTCTGCTATCGTGTCATCTTAACGGTTTTAGCCATTTCTTTCTTCCATGATTGACTGCCTCGATATTGCAGATAAGCATCAAAACCTTTGATTGTGACAAGCTGACCATCATTTCTAAGGTATTTTTGCTGACTAGGCAATTTTTTCATCTCTCGCCTCATATCTCCCGCTTGCCGTTTTGAACATCCAAAGATGCGCTCTAGTTCTTCATCGTTTGCAGAAATCTTCTCGATGATCACATCTTTAATTCTCACGATTTGAACTGTTTCCATTTTTCCCCTTTCATGCTATAATTAAGTTAGATTTTTTTAGAAAGTGTCTGAGTTTCTCAGATACTTTTTTGTGTACTCTCTTTTATTTATTAAGAGTAGTACTTGTTGTTAGTTAATATTTATTGTTATTTAATACTTGTTGTTAGTTAGTATTTATTAGTGCCTAAATTTTCTGATTTGTAAAATACAGATTTGTAAAATACAGATTTGTAAAAATCGGAAATGTAAATTCTAACCTGTGGATAACTTAGATATACTTTCATTCAATCTCTGTTTCATGATTTCAAATTGAAAATCGGATATTTTTACATCTGAGAAAAATCTGAAAACACGAACTCCTTTACCACGTCCCATGCCTTTTTTAACAATTCGTAGGTAGCCATTTTTTTCTAATATTTTGAAGTATCTATCAACTGTGTCTCGACTAACACCTTTTCGTTTAGCTATTTCATCTGAATAGACTTGCCAGTTAGGGTGGTTAGCTAGGACAACCATCATAATACCAACAGCTGTAAAGTCCAGTTTTGGATCATTGATAAAGTTATTACTAACAGCAGTATAATTTTCAGTCGCATTCTTGAAAGATAAATTGACAATCTAAATTTTTAAAGTCTGTCATAACTCCTCCTTTTAAATTTGCTATAATTGACTTATCTTACATGAAAGGAGAATAAGTCATGATTACTTGTCACATCATGATTGATGGTCGTGTTGAACCTCTACCAATAACATTGCCTGCTGTTCCTACTATCGGTTCTGTCATTGCTAAGTCAGCAGACCATAAATCTGAGCATTACTTGGTGAAATGTGTTGAGTATGTCAACGGACATGAGAGTGTCAATTTACATGTTCAACCATTTCCTAACCAAATCAGTGCTGTCAACGCTGTTGATGGTTTCAGGAATAGCAGATAACTCTACTATCTTGACCCAATAGCTATCTAGCACTTTCTTATCAACATAGACCGCTTGCTCACATAAGCCGATATGCTCATTAATGACTATCGCCCTACGGACAAGTAGGTCTTTTTCTGTTTCAGCTCCAATATATCCTGCAAGCTCCCCAGAAATTTCTAGATATTTACCAATTAGGCTATTTTCTTGTGCCATAGCGCCTCCTTTCTCTTCACTTATTTTCAATCATTCTTTCTACTTTCTAACCTGTCAGGTATTCCTGATTAAGAAACTTATTGATAAAATACTGTTGTCCTTTGCCTGTGACCTTTGGTGTCTTGTTCACAGTGATATGTCCATCTGCGTGTTGCACGTTTGTTTCCTTGATTTCAAAGAGTTTCAAGTCCATGCTACGTTGGGTTGGCATGTTCCAATCTGAGCCTTTGCGCTTAATCAGGTAGCCATTTTCGCGCATCCAAGAAAAGAGGCGATTGGCACCGATTTTGTAGCCGTTTTGGCTAATGAGCTTGGCAAGTTCGCCAACCAAGATAGATGTATGGCTTGCACTTACTGCGTCTGCAAAGAGGACTTTGGGTTTGTCCGCTTCAATCTGAGCCTCCAGCTTGTGGACTTTCTGATCAGCCATGAGCAATGCTCTTGCCATAATCTTCTCAGGGCTATTAAAGTCTTTTTCTACTTGGATAAAGTATTGTCGGACTTGCTTGCCTCTCTCCGTCCGCTGGATCATAGCAATTTCCTTGGCCATGTCTAGCTTGATGATGTGGTCAGTAGCTTGTCGCCCTCCTGTACTTTTTCCCAAATTTGGGAGAAAGTCCTGACCTTCTGTAAATCCGTATTCCTTCATACGGTCAAACCATGTTGTATATCTTGAATTAACACCCAGCGCCTCATGTAGTTGTCTTCCTGACACTACTGGCTCCTGATTGTCATTCAGGGTTACGTTGATGAGTTCGTTCATGTTATTCCTCCAGCAATTGTTCAAGACGAACATTTAAATAATTTGCAATTGAATTTAGAGTAGTGGCAGATGGCGAACTGTTGTTCCATTTGCTGATTGCCCCGTTACCTAAATCAAGATCTTTTTCGATTCTATAAATCGAAATCCCCTTCTCTGAAGCAATTTCTTTTATTTTGTCATAAATCACTTCCGGCACCTCCTTTTGATAGAAAATTTTATAAGAAAATAAGCATTATTCATTGACAAATAATAGAAAATAGTCTATTATAAGGGTATAAAAAATACAGCTATATCATAAAAACAGATATAACGAAAATCTTGGCGGATTATTCTATTTGTATTTATGTCAGCTGGTCAACTAGCTTACAAAATAAGTATAACGGAAAATTTTCTATCTGTCAATCATTTTAGTAGAAAATTTTACATTATTTTGTAAAGCCTTATTTTTGGAGGTTTTTACACATGACTATTTTAGATAGAATACGCTCGTTAGCCAATGATAGAAAGGTTACTCTTGCCGAATTGGAAAGGAATTTAAATTTTAGTAATGGCAGTCTCAGAAAATGGGAAACTTCAACTCCTAGCGGCGATAAAATTGAAAAAATCGCTGACTACTTCAACGTATCTACAGACTACTTACTTGGTCGCACAGATAATCCTACCATCGCTAATAAAAAAGAACAATTCTTTTTCGAAGGCAAAGAAGTCGATGTTGAGGAACTTGCCTCTACCGCTATGCGCTTCAATGGTAAACCACTAACTGAAGAAGATAAAAAAGCAATTCAAAACATAATAGAGATTTATCTCAGAAAGCAATAATAATAAAAGGTTGGATTGTTTATGACTGAAAAAGAATTTTCTCAAAATCTAGGTATAGATATAGAGATTTTTGAAGATGGTCTATTTCCAGATGAAGCCTTTTACATCCCAGCCCTCAAAACTATGTTTTTGAGTGATGCTATATCTGATGAAAAAAGGGTACAAGTCGCTTTACATGAGATAGGCCATAGAAACCACGCGCCAGATACTTATCAACTTTTTAGGGAAAAGTGTGAGCTTGAGGCTAATAGGAATATGATCCATCACCTTATGAAAGCTGAGTTGGATATAGCCGAAGATGCCACTACATTTAATTACCTGGTATTTATGGAAAAGTATAATTTAAAAACCATTGCCGATGAAATCATGGTCAAAGAAGAATATTTAGCACTACTTAATTAAAAAAGGAGAGAAAATGAATATAATTGCTATTATCATAATTGTTATTTTTGTTGGAGGTGTCATAGGTGCAGTAATTGATAACCAAAAAAAATCTCCAGAGCAGAGAGAACGTGAACTTGAAACATTTAGAGCAAATCAAGAGAAGAAAAAGCAAGAGAAAAAGCAAGAGAAAAAGCAGAATATCATCACTTGCCCTAATTGTAAGTCTAAAGATGTGACTTTCTTACAACAAGACAAAAAAGCCTTTTCTGTTGGAAAGGCCGTTGGTGGAGCTGTTTTGACTGGTGGAGTTGGTGCTTTAGCTGGATTTGCTGGCAAAAAAGGAAATAAACAGTGGCATTGCCAAAATTGCGGAAATTTCTTTGAAACGAAATAAAAAAATCCCCACACTCGTCATCGCCAAATCTTGAGTGTGAGGAAATCATGTATAGGAAACAACCATTCAAAAGGTCGTTTTCTTATACCCATTTTATCAAAAAAGTGAGGTAAAATCAATGTGGATGGAAGAATTGCCAAATGGCAAGTTTAAATATTTTGAGCGATATAAAGATCCATATACTGAGAAATTAAAAAAAGTTTCAGTAACCATGGAGAAGAAAACTCCACAAGCAAGAAATCAAGCCGCCATCTTGTTGCAGGAAAAGATAAAACAAAAGTTAGGGGAAAAACAACATTCTATTTCTAATATAACTTTTGAAAAACTATATGAGGAATTTGAGGAAAATTGGAAACATGGTGTTAAAAATTCAACAGTCTATGCTTCAAAAAATGTAAAAAAAGAGATTTTAAAGCAGATAGAGGGCGACTACCTAGTTAGAAATATTGATAGACGTTTATTACAAAAAGTAATAGATCAACTATTACAAGATGGGAGATCTCATAACTATGTTTCTAAAATCAAGTTCAAGCTCAATCAGATAATGAAATTCGCTATCAGAATGAATTATATTGATACAAATGAAATGCTATTTGTTGAAACGCCTAGAAAAGTAATTACATCCGACGAACTCAGAAAGAAAAATACAAAATACTTAGACCAAAAAGAGTTTAAGTTATTCATCCAAAATTTAAAAGACGAGGCCCTATGTGATTATCGAATTACAAAGTATATCCGAATAGCTAAAGTTCTTTTTCTTACTGGCATGAGGTATGGAGAGCTGGCAGCCTTAAACTACAAGGAAGATATAGATTTTTCTAAAAAGACTATTCACATCAAGCATACATACGATTTCAGACAAAAAGAGAGAACTACACCAAAGACAATCAAGTCCGATAGGGTTATAACAGCACCTCAAAAAGTGTTAGATATCATCAAAGAGCAAATAATAGAGAATGCGACAAATGGATTTGATACAGATTTTATTTTCATCAATACTCTAGGAGAACCAATAACAAATGCCAGGGTTATTTGTGCATTGAAAAGACATGGTCAAAAAATCGGCATAGAAAAAAACATAACTACACATACATTTAGACATTCTCACATATCCCTACTTGCTGAGCTGGGCATTCCCTTGACTGCCATCATGGACAGAGTAGGGCATAGTGACTCAAAGACCACACTAGAGATTTATTCTCACGTTACTCAAAAAATGGTATCAGACATATCTAGCAAGTTAGACAAGATAAAATTTTAAATTGTGCCCCTCGTCTGCCCCTTTTTCTTATACAAGACAAACAAAAACCCCTTAAAGTGTTGATTTTAAAGGGTTTTTAAAGTGCACTAAAAAAGAGCACACAATTCAAATCGCTTAGGGCTGCTGGATTCCTCCCCTGACCCGCTTCACGCAGAACTGTTGCTCCACTATTTATTATATCACATTCCTATTCATTTTAAAAGCAAAATTATTTTTTCCGTCTATTTCTAAAAAAATCCTGCATGATAGCTGCGCATTCATCTTCCAAAATTCCTATTTCAACCTCCACACGATGATTGAGACGCTCATCTGTCAAGATATCGTACAAACTCCCAGCAGCGCCAAATTTCTGGTTTTTAGCCCCATAGACCACATTTGGAATGCGGGCAAGCCCAATCGCCCCACTACACATGACACAAGGTTCAATGGTCACAAAAAGTGTGCAATCCAGCAAGCGCCAGCTCTCCTCACTCAAGTTCGCATCCTCTATAGCCATAATTTCCGCATGCATAACCGCTCGCTGTAATTCCTCACGCGCATTATGCCCACGACCAATGATTTCCCCATCTTTGACAATCACACAACCAATTGGAATTTCATCGTGTTCAAGAGCAATCTCAGCCTCTCTCAAAGCCTCCCTCATAAAGACTTCTTTTTCTTCAAGCGTATAATACATCTCTTTTCTCTTTTCCTACTTATCGATTTTATTATTATATCATGAATCCCAACACAAAAAAAGCCACCGAATGCGGTGACTCTATAGGGAGATTATTATGAAAAAGGTAAAATAAAACCTTATTAAATCAATGCTTTTGGAGGGTGCCCCCTCCAACTCCCCGACCTCTGGACAAGGTCTATTTTTTTTTGAAAAAATTAAAAAAACTTCATCAAAACGCTTGACTTTCTCGGTGTACCGTGATATAATATAATCAAGATAAGGAAAGGGGGTGATGAAGTTGAACAAAGAAGATTGGCTCAGGTTACTTGAAAAGGCAATAGACAATATTCCTGAAACGGTAACTGCTATCGCAAGTCTAGTGACCGCAATAACGGTCGCAAGGCAAAACAAAAAGCGTAAACCGAAATCCCGTCAAAGAAAAAGGTAAACGCTAAGAGGTTGGGGCGAAAGCCCCTTACACCTCTATTTTATCAAATGGAAAGAGGAAATGCAATGGTTAGTGCAATAGCTATTTTTATAATTGCAATCAATGTATATATTTATCTAAAAAATAAAAAGGACAAATAAGATGAGAGAAGTTATTCAAGAATTGTTAGACAGTTCGATGTCTACATCTGCTATTTCCCAAGGTGCTGGAGTTCCATGGACTACTGTTTCTGACCTCAGAAAAGGAAAAACAAGCATGGACAAAATGGCACTTCTCACAGCAGAAAAACTTTATGAATTTGCTACAACTGATAAGCAGTGATTTCGATCACTGTTTTTATTTTTAACAAAACACCTCCCTATTTTTCATGTAAACGTTTTTTTGAACAATAGGATTTAGATTTCTGTTTCTAATCGTTCAAAATGCGTGTTTTTGAAAAATAGAACTTAACTCTAATTTTTTAGGCAAACCATTTATTTTGCTACCGACATTGGTGTCGGTTGGTTAGACGTTTTCTTGATTCAGACAAACAAAAAAACCGCAAGCCTGAGCCTGCGGTGAAAGAACAATTTAGAAAGTTTC
>ERZ1023310.66-NODE-66-length-33044-cov-11.800752_pt1 | contig 33044 bp, 27 predicted proteins | sample MGYA00380476_ERZ1023310 | MGnify/ENA primary metagenome ERZ1023310 (study PRJEB33173, sample SAMEA4830346) | metagenome | study: EMG produced TPA metagenomics assembly of the PRJEB25223 data set... | reverse complement strand
ACAACCTATCGAAATCATCGTAAACGCTTCGGATTACGAATGAATTTGATTGCTGAGAAGGTTAGTAAAACACTTGACAAGACATTTGATAAGGATGTCAGAGAAATTCCGACCAGTCAGTTTTATCAAAAATTTGTAGATGAGATGGGAAGGACTTACTCAGGAAATTTGATCCTCCAGGAGCTGATAACTGTGAATGGAGCTTATAAAGCTACTTATATCGGTGAACTCTCTAGCAACTAATCATTCTTTAAAATGATGACCAATAAGAGGCTTGATTTGGTGAATCAAGTCTTTTTTCTCTCTTTTACTGCCATTTGTGATAAAATAGTATAGAACGATTTTTTACATGAATGATAAAACAGAGGTAAATATGACAATCGGTATTGATAAGATTGGTTTTGCGACCAGTCAATATGTCTTGAAATTACAAGACTTAGCAGAAGCGAGGGGAATTGACCCTGAAAAATTAAGTAAAGGACTCTTACTCAAGGAATTGAGTATTGCGCCCCTAACTGAGGACATCGTGACCTTGGCGGCCAGTGCTAGTGACTCTATTTTAACTGAGCAAGAAAGACAAGAAGTTGACATGGTCATTGTGGCGACCGAGTCAGGAATTGACCAGAGTAAGGCTGCGGCCGTCTTTGTGCATGGCTTGCTGGGCATCCAGCCCTTTGCTCGTAGTTTCGAGATTAAAGAAGCCTGCTATGGGGCGACTGCTGCCCTCCATTATGCCAAATTGCATGTGGAAAATTCTCCGGAGTCCAAGGTCTTGGTCATTGCAAGTGATATTGCCAAATACGGTATTGAAACTCCGGGAGAACCCACTCAGGGTGCCGGAAGTGTGGCTATGTTGATTACACAAAATCCACGCATGATGGCCTTTAATAATGACAATGTAGCTCAGACCCGTGACATCATGGATTTCTGGCGACCAAATTACTCGACAACTCCTTATGTAAATGGTGTCTATTCTACCCAACAATACTTGGATAGTTTGAAAACGACTTGGCTTGAATATCAAAAACGCTACCAGCTTACTTTGGATGATTTTGCGGCTGTTTGTTTCCACTTGCCTTATCCTAAATTAGCGCTAAAAGGCTTGAAAAAAATCATGGATAAGAGCCTGCCTCAAGAGAAAAAAGACCTCTTACAAAAGCATTTTGACCAGTCTATTCTCTACAGTCAAAAGGTGGGGAATATCTACACAGGTTCACTTTTCCTTGGACTTTTGTCTCTCTTGGAAAATACAGATAGCTTGAAAGCTGGGGATAAAATCGCCCTTTATAGTTACGGAAGTGGAGCTGTGGCTGAGTTCTTCAGTGGTGAATTGGTTGAAGGATATGAAGCTTATTTGGATAAAGACCGCTTGAACAAGCTCAACCAACGAACTGCCCTATCCGTTGCAGACTATGAAAAGGTCTTTTTTGAGGAAGTAAACTTGGATGAAACAAACTCTGCCCAGTTTGCTGGCTATGAAAATCAAGATTTTGCCTTGGTTGAAATTCTTGACCACCAACGCCGTTATAGCAAGGTTGAAAAATAATGAAGATAAGTTGGAATGGATTTTCTAAAAAATCATACCAAGAGCGCCTCGAGCTGCTAAAAGCTCAGGCGCTCCTTAGTCCTGAGAGACAAGCTAGTCTGGAGAAGGATGAACAGATGAGTGTGACTGTGGCAGACCAGCTGAGTGAGAATGTGGTGGGAACTTTTTCTCTGCCTTATTCGCTGGTTCCGGAGGTACTTGTCAACGGTCAGGAATACACCGTTCCCTATGTGACAGAAGAACCCTCTGTGGTTGCGGCGGCCAGCTATGCCAGCAAAATCATCAAGCGTGCAGGTGGTTTTACTGCACAAGTCCATCAGCGCCAGATGATTGGGCAGGTAGCCCTTTATCAAGTTGCTAATCCTAAACTAGCGCAAGAGAAGATTGCCAGCAAGAAAGCGGAGCTCTTGGAGCTTGCCAATCAAGCCTATCCTTCTATCGTTAAACGTGGGGGTGGGGCGAGTGACCTGCATGTCGAGCAGATAAAAGGTGAACCAGACTTTCTCGTTGTTTATATTCATGTTGATACCCAGGAAGCCATGGGTGCCAATATGCTCAACACCATGCTGGAAGCCTTGAAACCAGTCTTAGAAGAACTCAGTCAGGGACAGAGTCTCATGGGAATCCTGTCCAACTACGCGACTGATTCTCTGGTGACTGCAAGCTGTCGCATCGCCTTTCGCTACTTGAGCCGCCAAAAGGATCAAGGACGAGAGATTGCGGAGAAAATTGCGTTGGCTAGTCAGTTTGCGCAGGCTGATCCTTACCGAGCTGCTACTCATAATAAAGGAATTTTTAATGGTATTGATGCGATTTTGATTGCCACTGGTAATGACTGGCGTGCCATCGAAGCTGGGGCCCATGCCTTTGCCAGTCGAGATGGACGCTATCAAGGTCTTAGCTGCTGGACGCTGGACCTTGAAAGAGAAGAATTGGTCGGTGAGATGACCCTGCCCATGCCTGTAGCGACTAAGGGTGGCTCTATCGGCCTCAACCCACGTGTAGCTCTCAGTCATGATCTACTAGGAAATCCTTCTGCCAGAGAATTAGCCCAGATTATCGTGTCCATCGGTCTTGCTCAAAATTTTGCAGCCCTCAAAGCCTTGGTAAGTACGGGCATCCAGCAAGGCCACATGAAACTACAGGCCAAATCCCTAGCTCTCCTAGCTGGGGCTAGTGAATCTGAAGTTGCTCCCCTAGTAGAGCGCCTCATCTCAGATAAAACCTTTAACCTAGAGACAGCCCAGCGCTATCTCGAAAATTTAAGATCATAAAAACTCAGACGAATCGGTCTGAGTTTTCTTGTGTTTAAATACTTTTTCCTGGTAATAGCGTAACTGGTAAGAAGTAACCAGTTGTGGCGACTTCCTTGCCTTCAATCTTTTGCAAGAGAAGATCAATAGTGAGACAAGCAATCTCTTCCAAAGGTTGCTTGATAGTAGCCAATTGAGGGTAGTAATTTTCGATAAAGTAGGTCCCATCATAGCCGATGACCTTGAGCTCTTTTGGGACAGAAATGCCCAATTCTTGAGCGATTTTAATGACCAGAATAGCTGTCAAATCATCCGAAGCAAAAATGGCATCTGGTTTTTCCCGGGTCAAGATATTCTTGATTTCCATTTCTTTTCTGACGGGAGAAAAGTCACTGGAAACATTGATAATAGGAGCTTTTGGGAGTACGGATGCAAAACCAGCGTGGCGCAGTCCGGTTGGCGAATTGGAATTGTCATTCCCTGTAATCATGATGATAGACTGGGCACCTGTCTTGACCAAGGTTTGGGCAGCAAGAACCCCACCAGCATAGTTGTCAGAGGAGACGACAGGGATGTCTGGCGATAGGTTTCGGTCAAAGGAAATAATCGGCGCTGTCACACGATTGTAGTCTTCGATTCCTAGGTTGTGACTACCAGAAATGATGCCGTCCACCTGATTGGCTTCCAACATTTCGATGTATTCACGTTCCTTCTCAGAATCATGTTCACTGTTGCAGATGATGGTCTTGTAACCATTTTTGAAGAGTTGGTGTTCCAATTTATCAATCAATTCTGCATAGAAAACATTGGAAATATTGGGGAAAATCAAGCCGATTAACTTAGCTGATTTTCCTTGCAGACTACGAGCCAGGTTGTTGGGTTTATAGCCCAATTCTCGCATGGCTTCATTGACTTTTTGGATGGTTTTCTCAGATAGATACCCTTTTTTATTGATAACCCGAGAAACGGTAGTAGGACTGACGCCTGCAAGTTTGGCGACATCAGTTAGTTTTGCGACCATAATCTAATTCATAGTAAGTTCCAGTTGGGTTTCCAGATTTGATCAGGATACCATTTTGGTCCGCATGTGGGAAGACACGACCAGAAAATACTTTTTCTCCTTTATTGATGAAAATTTCAAAGACAGAGTTATCGATGAAGATTGTAGCAGTAGTAGCCTGATTCTCGATAGGGCAAGAACGAGTTGTCCCAAATTCTTGGGCATACTGTTCTCCAGCCTGGCTACGATCCACTGTCACTTGACCGTTTACAAGGTCAAAGTTGATTGAAAGTCCCTTACCTTCTTTATCAGCAAGTAAGACAATCTCGCTCTGGCTATTAGCTTCCAAGTTGAGTTCAAGTTCGTAAGTGTTCTTGGTTTGGAAACGGTTTGAGAAGGCTTCTTCAGAAGCACGAAGGTCCTTAATAGCAGCGACTGGATACTGGTAGAGCTTGTCGTCTTTGATAGTGAGTTCCTTGACCAAAGAGAAGGTTCCTTGGTGGTCAAAACGGTCAGATGGGTAAGAAACATCTGGCAAACCAAGCCAGCTAACTGCTAGAGCACGCCCATCAGGAGCGTTGAAGGCTTGAGTTGCATAGGCTTCGAAACCGTAATCCATGTTTTGAAGTTGAGACACATCTACCATTTTGGCATTTTTAGGGTCAAAGGAAGCCCCAATCTTATACATATTTGGAAAGATATTATCGTAGTCTAGAACTTTCTTATCCAATCCTTGTGGACAGTAGAGAAGGACAGGCTGTTCCTCTACAAAGACCAGATTAGGACATTCCATCATGTAGGCAGTACGGTCGTTAGCAAAGTCAAGGTCGCCAACTGCTTGCCAGTTTGTGTAGTCGTTATTGACAGCCTTGTAGAGACGAACGAAACCTTTTTTCTCCAAGTCTTGTCCGCCGACAATGGCATAATATTGACCCTGAAAGTTAAAAATTTGTGGATCGCGGAAGTGGTCAGTAGAGTCTGCTGGCTGGTCAATCAAGATCTTGTCAATCTTTGTAATCTTACCCTCCTTGTCCATCAAAGCACCGATTTGGTATGGGTGACGGATCCAGTTTTCATCGCGAACATTTCCTGTATAAAATAGGAATAAGTTATCGCCAAATTGCATGGCAGAACCAGAGTAGGCACCGTGACTATCTAATGGAGTATCTGGCAAAACTTTGACTCCAGTTTCTCTAAAGTGAACCAAATCATCACTTTCTAGCTGTGCCCAAGATTTTAAACCGTGGGCTGCACCAAAAGGAAAATTCTGGTAAAAGAGGATCCACTTGCCATCAAAGTAAGAAAAGCCATTTGGGTCGTTGAGAAGTCCTGTTTTTGGCTCAACATGGTAATGAGTATGCCATGGAGATTGTGCCATATTTTCCTTTATATGTTGAATTTCTTCTTGCGTCCAATCTTGATAAAGTCTGTAACGACGCTCAGTTGTCCATTCCATTCATTCCTCCAAAAATCTTATCACTTTTAATAGTAACTGTTTTCGATAAAAAATGCAAGCCTTTTATGTTAAAAAAGAGAAAAAACTGTCAAACGATTATCATGAAATAAATACAGGAAATCAATCAAATTTTTACGAAAATGTGAAAGATAATGAAATAAAATACTTTTTAACCAAGGTTTCAAACTTATTTTTCAAGGAATTCCTGATGAAACAGTCAAAAACAATCAATCTAAAACTTGCCCACTAAGTGGATAGAATATTTTTTCTGCAAAACGCTTGACATATTTTTAAAACATGATAAAATAATAGTCGTAAGGGCGAATAAAATCGCTTTCAAACAAGAACAAAATGTTATATAAGGAGATTTTTGCAAATGAACAATCAGGAAATTGCAAAAAAAGTCATCGATGCCTTGGGCGGACGTGAAAATGTCAATAGTGTTGCCCACTGTGCGACTCGTCTACGTGTCATGGTCAAAGATGAAGAGAAAATCAATAAAGAAGTGATTGAGAACTTGGAAAAAGTTCAAGGTGCTTTCTTTAACTCAGGGCAATACCAAATTATCTTTGGTACAGGTACAGTTAACAAAATGTACGATGAAGTTGTTGTACTTGGCTTACCAACATCATCTAAGGATGACATGAAAGCAGAAGTTGCTAAACAAGGGAACTGGTTCCAACGTGCTATCCGTACTTTCGGTGATGTTTTCGTTCCAATCATCCCAGTTATCGTAGCGACAGGTCTCTTCATGGGTGTGCGTGGTCTTTTCAACGCTCTTGAAATGCCACTTCCAGGTGACTTTGCAACTTACACACAAATCTTGACAGATACAGCCTTCATCATCTTGCCAGGTTTGGTTGTGTGGTCAACCTTCCGTGTATTTGGTGGAAATCCTGCCGTTGGTATCGTTCTTGGTATGATGCTTGTCTCTGGCTCACTTCCAAACGCTTGGGCAGTTGCTCAAGGTGGTGAAGTAACAGCGATGAACTTCTTTGGTTTCATCCCTGTTGTTGGTTTGCAAGGTTCCGTTCTTCCAGCCTTCATCATCGGGGTTGTCGGAGCTAAATTTGAAAAAGCTGTCCGCAAGGTTGTTCCAGATGTCATTGACCTCTTGGTAACACCATTCGTGACACTTTTGGTCATGTCTATCCTTGGACTCTTTGTCATTGGACCAGTTTTCCACGTTGTTGAAAACTACATCCTTATTGCTACAAAAGCGATTCTTAGCATTCCATTTGGTCTTGGTGGTTTCTTGATTGGTGGGGTTCACCAATTGATCGTCGTGTCAGGTGTGCACCACATCTTCAACTTGCTTGAAGTGCAATTACTTGCTGCTGACCATGCTAACCCATTCAACGCTATCATCACAGCTGCTATGACAGCTCAAGGTGCTGCTACTGTTGCGGTTGGTGTTAAAACAAAAAATCCAAAACTGAAAACACTTGCTTTCCCGGCTGCTCTTTCTGCCTTCCTAGGTATTACAGAGCCTGCTATCTTCGGGGTGAACTTGCGCTTCCGTAAACCATTCTTCCTTTCATTGATTGCTGGTGCAATCGGTGGTGGATTGGCTTCTATCCTTGGACTTGCTGGTACTGGTAATGGTATCACCATCATCCCTGGTACAATGCTTTATGTTGGTAACGGACAACTTCCACAATACCTTCTTATGGTAGCTGTATCATTTGCCCTTGGTTTTGCTCTTACTTACATGTTTGGTTACGAAGATGAAGTAGACGCAACTGCAGCTGCAAAACAAGCTGAAGTGGCTGAAGAAAAAGAAGAAGTTGCGCCAGCAGCTCTTCAAAATGAAACACTTGTAACTCCTATCGTCGGTGATGTTGTCGCTCTTGCTGATGTCAATGACCCAGTCTTCTCAAGTGGAGCTATGGGACAAGGTATCGCTGTGAAACCAAGCCAAGGCGTGGTCTATGCACCAGCTGATGCTGAAGTTTCAATTGCCTTTCCAACAGGGCACGCTTTTGGTTTGAAAACAAGAAATGGTGCTGAAGTTTTGATTCACGTTGGTATTGACACTGTATCTATGAACGGTGACGGTTTTGAAGCAAAAGTTGCTCAAGGTAATAAGGTGAAAGCTGGCGATGTTCTTGGAACATTTGACTCAAACAAAATCGCTGCAGCTGGACTTGATGATACAACAATGGTTATCGTTACAAATACAGCTGACTACGCTTCAGTAGCTCCAGTCGCAACAGGTTCAGTTGCGAAGGGGGATGCTGTGATCGAAGTGAAAATCTAATCAATCCTCTCTAATGTGAAAACGAACAAATGACATGTTTGTTCGTTTTTATTAGATAGTAAGATTTACAGAGGAAAATCTAAAAAATAGAGACATTTAGACTTTCGAAGTATGCTATAATAAAGAAAATAAAAACAAGAGGTTTATCATGACAAAATTATATGGAAGCTTGGAAGCGGGCGGTACAAAGTTTGTCTGTGCTGTCGGTGATGAAAACTTTAACGTTGTAGAAAAAACACAATTTCCAACAACAACTCCAATCGAAACAATCGATAAAACCATTGAGTTCTTCTCAAAATTCGATAACCTTGCTGGTCTTGCAGTTGGTTCATTTGGGCCGATTGATATTGACAAAAACTCAAAAACTTATGGCTTTATCACGACGACTCCAAAACCAAACTGGGCAAATGTGGACTTGCTTGGTGCCCTTCGTCGCGCCCTAAACGTGCCAATGTACTTCACAACAGACGTAAACAGCTCTGCTTACGGTGAAATGGTTGCCCGTAACAATGCTGGTGGTCGTATCGAAAACTTGGTTTACTACACAATCGGTACAGGTATCGGTGCAGGCGTCATCCAACGTGGTGAGTTTATCGGTGGTGTGGGTCACCCTGAAATGGGTCATTATTATGTTGCTAGACACCCAATGGATATTGAAAAAGAGTTTAAGGGTGTTTGTCCTTTCCATAAGGGATGTCTAGAAGGTTATGCAGCTGGTCCAAGTTTGGAAGCTCGTACAGGTGTACGTGGGGAAACTATTGAACTCAACAACCCTGTTTGGGATGTTCAAGCCTACTATATCGCTCAAGCTGCGGTTAATGCGACAGTGACTTTCCGCCCAGACGTGATTGTCTTTGGTGGAGGGGTCATGGCTCAACAACATATGCTGGACCGTGTCCGTGAGAAATTTACATCTCTTCTTAATGGTTACCTACCAGTACCAGATGTGCGTGACTATATCGTGACGCCAGCAGTCGCAGGAAATGGTTCTGCCACACTTGGGAACTTTGTTCTTGCAAAAGAAGTTTCAAAATAAAGCACAAAATCCGCTTGGGAAACCAAACGGATTTTTTACGTGTCAAAGCATTTGCCAGAAAAAGTCAATAATATAGGTCAGACCGTAGGTATAAACCACGAGGGTAAAGGGTTTGGTCAGAATGATGATGGTCATGTAGCGCTTGAAACTCATCTTGGTCAGGGCAGCCAGCATACAGAGAAAGTCAGCTGGGCTAATGGGCCAAATCATCATAAAAATAAAGAAGCGGTCAAAACGATTGCCCTTATCTAGCCAGCCGATGTACTTGTCGTAGGTGCGCTTGCTGACGACAGATTGGACAAAGGCAGCTCCGTATAGGCGCACCAGATAAAAGATAATGGCACAGCCAATCACGATGCCGATATAGTTGTAGATAGTCCCGATGATGTGCCCGTAGATAAAGACCCCAGCCACCGAGGTCAAGGCCCCTGGAATGATAGGGACGACAGTCTGTAAAATCTGTAAAAAGATAAAGAGAGGTGGACCCCAGATGCCTACCTGCTGGATAAAGGCAGAGAGGGTTTCCTTGGATTGTAAAATCCCAGCCTGATAAGCCCAAATACAGAAAATCAAACTCCCAACCCCACCGACAATCGATGAGATATTGATAACTCGCTGCAGAAGGGGAGAAACAGCTTTCATTTGTTTATCCTGTGACATGTAAACTCCTCATAGATAGTATATTTCTACTATACCATATTTTGGAGGAGAAAGGGGGAATGAGTCTTTTTTGATAAGGAATAGAAAGTAAATAGCCCTTCGAGACTTAGAATAGGTCTGTCAACTAAAGGTTATATGCATTCTAGGTTTCGAATAATCGCAATTCCATAAATTTAAAAGCATTCTAAGTTTCGAATAGCTTATCTGAGATAATTTTGAGGCATTCGCGCTTTCGAATAGTCATTTTCCCTAAAGTTTAGATGTATTCTGAAGCTAGAAAGACTAAAATCTAAAAGTAGTAAGAGTCTCTCTCTGATGGACGTAATTTATGGCTAGTATGAATCCTTTGAATCGTTAGTTAATTTTAATATTAATCAGTTCTGAAATAATTACTAAATATAGTTAGATGGTGAATTAATTATTGCTAAATTTCAAGTTCAAGTTAGTCATCCAGAAGTCTTCTCTGGGGGACTTGTAGTTCAAGCATTTTTTAGGATAGTTGTTAATCCACTTTTCGATGAATGCGACTTCCTTGGTAGTCGTTTTCTTAGTTCCCTTAGGCTTAGGTAACCATCTATGAATGAGCCTGTTGTGATTTTCATTAGATCCTATAGGGGTGTGCATAATAGATATAGCAGATTGAAACTAGAATAGTATACATCTACTTCTAAAACATTGTTAGAAATCGATTTGACTGTCCCGATCTATTTGTCCTGTTTTTATTTCATTTTACTATATAATCCTTAGAAAACATATCGGACAAGCGGTTGAATTCCGTTCCGTTCATTAGTAGATAAAGGATTACTCCTTCTTGAAATGACAGATGAACTTGTTTCTTATAAAAATGTTGTCTGAAACTATTCGCTTTTTTCCAGAAGTTTTAGAGGAAGAAAACTTTATGAGGAAAAAGGAGTTACTCAAATAACAATTCAGGATTAAAAATAGACAGTTGAGGAGCGGAAGGTATAAATTAAGTTTGCTACTGTATAATGGATTTATCACTAATACTCTTCGAAAATCTCTTCAAACCACGTCAGCTTCGCCTTGCCGTAGATATAGTTACTGACTTCGTCAGTTCTATCCACAACCTCAAAACAGTGTTTTGAGCTGACTTCGTCAGTTTTATCTGCAACCTCAAAGCTGTACTTTGAGCAGCCTACGGCTAGCTTCCTAGTTTGCTCTTTGCTTTTCATTGAGTATAAAAGTGCTCCAGGCCATATTTTACACAGCAATAGTCTTCTAAAAATGGACAAAAAACATTGTAAAGGCTATCAAAAAGGAGTATAATGAGTGCAAGAAATTTCGGAGGTGAAAGATGCTAGAAGTAAGAAGTCTAGAGAAAAGTTTTGGATCCAAGCAAGTTTTGTTTGGTATTGACTTTCAAGCGCGACCAGGTCGTATTTTGGGACTAGTCGGAAAAAATGGTGCTGGAAAAACAACGATTTTCCATAGTATTTTGAAATTCCTAGAATATCAGGGAGAAATCGGTCTGGATGGTCAGGATATTCGTCAGGAGACCTATGCTCGGATTGGTTATCTGCCTGAAGAACGCAGTCTCATGCCTAAATTGACAGTTCTTGAACAAGTTCGCTACTTGGCGACTCTAAAAGGCATGGATGCCAAAGAAGTCAAAGAAAAACTCCCTCAATGGATGAAGAGGTTGGAAGTGAAAGGAAAGCTGACAGATAAAATCAAGAGTCTGTCAAAAGGAAATCAGCAGAAGATTCAGCTCATTATTACTCTGATTCATGAACCAGACCTGATTATCTTGGATGAGCCTTTTAGTGGATTGGACCCAGTTAATACAGAATTGCTCAAACAAGTCATTTTTCAGGAAAAAGAGCGCGGAGCAACCATTATCTTTTCTGACCATGTCATGACCAATGTTGAGGAACTTTGTGACGATATTCTGATGATCCGAGATGGCCGTGTGGTCTTGCACGGACCAGTTCAGGATGTCCGCAATCAATACGGGAAAACGCGTCTCTTTGTTTCAAGTGAACGAAGCAAGGAAGAATTGGAAAATCTTCCTCATGTCAAACAGGTGAGCTTGACCAAACAAGGCAGTTGGAAATTGATTTTGGAGGATGAGAGCGCTGGAAGGGAACTCTTCTCAATCTTGACTCAAGGTCAATATATCGCAACATTTGACCAACAAGCGCCAACTATCGATGAAATCTTTAAACTAGAATCAGGAGTGGAAGTATGAGAAATATGTGGGTTGTAATCAAGGAAACCTATCTTCGACATGTCGAGTCATGGAGTTTCTTCTTTATGGTGATTTCGCCGTTCCTCTTTTTAGGAATCTCTGTAGGAATTGGGCATCTCCAAGGTTCTTCTATGGCTAAAAATAATAAAGTGGCAGTAGTGACAACAGTGTCATCTGTAGCAGAAGGACTGAAGAATGTAAATGGTGTTAACTTCGACTATAAAGATGAAGCAAGTGCCAAAGAAGCAATTAAAGAAGAAAAATTAAAAGGTTATTTGACCATTGATCAAGAAGATAGTGTTCTAAAGGCAGTTTATCATGGCGAAACATCGCTTGAAAATGGAATTAAATTTGAGGTTACAGGTATACTCAATGAACTGCAAAATCAGCTTAATCGTTCAACTGCTTCCTTGTCTCAAGAGCAGGAAAAACGCTTAGCGCAGACAATTCAATTCACAGAAAAGATTGATGAAGTCAAGGAAAATAAAAAGTTTATTCAAACAATTGCAGCAGGTGCCTTAGGATTCTTTCTTTATATGATTCTGATTACCTATGCGGGTGTAACAGCTCAGGAAGTTGCCAGTGAAAAAGGCACCAAAATTATGGAAGTCGTTTTTTCTAGCATAAGGGCAAGTCACTATTTCTATGCGCGGATGATGGCTCTGTTTCTAGTGATTTTAACGCATATTGGGATCTATGTTGTAGGTGGTCTGGCTGCCGTTTTGCTCTTTAAAGATTTGCCATTCTTGGCTCAGTCTGGTATTTTGGTTCACTTGGGAGATGCTATCTCACTGAATACCTTGCTCTTTATCTTGATCAGTCTTTTCATGTACGTAGTCTTGGCAGCCTTCCTAGGATCTATGGTTTCTCGTCCTGAGGACTCAGGGAAAGCCTTGTCGCCTTTGATGATTTTGATTATGGGTGGTTTTTTTGGAGTGACAGCTCTAGGTGCAGCTGGTGACAATCTCCTCTTGAAGATTGGTTCTTATATTCCCTTTATTTCGACCTTCTTTATGCCGTTTCGAACGATTAATGGCTATGCGGGGGGAGCGGAAGCATGGATTTCACTTGCTATTACAGTGATTTTTGCGGTGGTAGCAACAGGATTTATCGGACGCATGTATGCTAGTCTCGTTCTTCAAACGGATGATTTAGGGATTTGGAAAACCTTTAAACGTGCCTTATCTTATAAATAGAAGAGCCTTGCGAAAGCGAGGTTTTTAAAGGTGAAAAGGGTGGAATCACGAACCTCATTATGTACACATTATGTAAACAGGTTGCTTGAAAACTCAATTGTATAGTGAACTGAATCTGGAATAGGATAATATTACTTCTAAAACATTCTTATAAATTGATTTGAATTCCAAAATCCCATCGTTCCGTTCTTATTTCATTTTGCGATATAGTGAAAGGAAATAAGTCAGCTCACAAAAAACGCATAATATCAAGGATTTTTAACACTTGATACTATGCGTTTTCTAATTTTAAAGACTTTTTGCCTGGTCTCTTTTGTTCTATGAGTATGTTACATATCTAGGTAAAAATTATTTAAAGCAAATTAACCTTATTTCTCAAGATGTAGTAGGTTCCGAGATAAAAGATAGCTATGAATATGAGTTCTTTAACAATGGCTATACCTGCTCCCATATAGAAATGGTCATTGAGTCCTACCAGTGAATTGACATAGAAATTAGAACTAAGATTGAAGAAAAGTTCAATAAATCCAATGACGATTTGGATACCAATGTAGGCTGCAACAGCGAGTGCTGTACGGTATTCATTGAAAAGCTGTCCAATGGAAATAGCCAGGTAGATGCAGAGGATTCCTGAAATGGTATTTAGTAGGAAGGATATACCTGTAAGAAAGATCTGAGGGAGATGTGTTTCTACAAATGTAATCACATAAGAAAGAGGAATCCATTCTGGAGCTGTTAAAGCCAGAATAATAACAGCACTTAGAGCCAATACAGCGGTGCTAATCAATGACCAGATAAAGGCACCGATTAGTTTGGCTGTGATGATATGGTGTTCAGAAACTGGCAAGGTCAAAGTCAGATAGCCTTGTCGGTCGTAGACACTACCTTTGAAGCGTTTAATAATCAAGAAAATGGTTGAAATCGCAAGTGTAAGCATCAAGCCACCAAAGACTGTAGCTAGAAAAAGTAGCATAGTAGCCTGACTTTCTTGGTAAGGTAGATTTTTAAAGCCTTGTGTCTGTATTCCGATGAGGGCAGAAAGGACTAGCACGGCTGCGTAGAGGGCTAAATACCACTTGTTAACATTTTTAAATTCGTAGTGAACTAAATTCCAAAACATAAATAATCTCCTTTGCTTAGGCCTTAAATTCCTGACGGAAGAGTTGGTCAATGGATTCACCTGACTCGTAGCGAATATCATCTACATTTCCTTGACGGACGACTTTTCCGTCTTTTAGGAAGACAATTTCATCCAAGATTGGCTCGATATCAGAAATCAAGTGGGTAGAAATCAAAACGGTAGAAGTTGGTGAGTAGTTGTTGATAATGGTATTGAGGATATAAGCACGGGCTGCTGGATCCACCCCACCAATGGGTTCGTCCAAAACATAGAGACGAGCATCACGGCTCATAACCAAAATCAGTTGAACCTTTTCTTTGTTTCCTTTTGATAGTTTCTTGAGACGACTATTTTCATCAATGCCCAGGTCTGCAAGTAGATGATGGGCGCGTTCAAGATTGAAATCTTTATAGAAGGTCTTGAAGTAGGTTAGGGCTTCTTTGACCTTCATTTGCTCATTGAGATAGGTCGTATCAGGCAAATAAGCTACAACGGCCTTGGTTGCTGGGCTTGGGTCCATGTCGTTGATGAGGACACGTCCTTGATCTGGTTGTAAGAGGCCATTAATTAGTTTAATCAGGGTTGTTTTTCCTGAGCCGTTTGGCCCAAGAAGGCCGACAATTTTTCCAGCTGGAATGTCAAGAGAAACATTTTCAAGGGCTGGTGTTGCTCCATATGATTTGGATACATTTTCAAATGCTAGTAATGACATAGGCTTAAACTCCTTTAATATAATCACTGACTACGCCTGGTAGTTCTTCTTTTTCATAGCCAAAATGGGTCATGGAGGAAACGAAGTGTTCCAATTCTTCTTCTGATAATTGTTTGCGTGACTGAGCGATTAGCTCCTTATCCTTAGTCACAAATCGTCCAGTTGTTCGCTTGCTGTAGACAAATCCTTCTCGTTCAAGGTCTGATAAGGCTCTTTGGATGGTATTGGGATTGACACCAGCCTCGCTAGCTAGCTCCCTCACGGTTGGAAGTTGTTGATTGGGTTCCAGTGTATGGGAAACAATCTGAAGCTTGATTTTCTCCATAATCTGTAAATAGATGGGTTTTTTGTTGTCAAATGTCCAGGACATCTTAGTCTCCTTTCTCTTATTCTTTTGTCTTAATTAAATAATACAACAAAACAAAAAACTTGTCAAGCAAAAAGAAGAATTGTTTTGGGAATCGCTTAAAAAATGGTATAATGAAAAGAAAACGATAAGGAGGGAAAGGATGCGTTGTCCAAAATGTGGGGCTACCAAGTCAAGTGTTATCGATAGTCGCCAAGCAGAAGAAGGGAACACCATTCGTAGAAGACGAGAGTGCGACGAGTGCCAACACCGTTTTACAACCTACGAACGAGTAGAAGAAAGAACCTTAGTGGTTGTTAAAAAAGATGGCACACGGGAACAATTCTCCAGAGATAAAATCTTTAATGGGATTATCCGCTCAGCCCAGAAACGTCCTGTGTCAAGTGATGAAATCAACATGGTAGTCAATCGTATCGAACAGAAACTCCGTGGTCGAAATGAAAATGAAATTCAAAGTGAGGACATTGGTTCACTCGTCATGGAGGAGTTGGCTGAATTGGACGAGATTACCTATGTACGTTTTGCTAGTGTCTATCGTAGTTTTAAGGATGTCAGTGAGTTAGAGAGCTTGCTCCAACAAATCACCCAGTCCTCTAAAAAGAAAAAGGAAAGATAAATGAAGCCAATTGACCGTTTTTCTTATCTAAAGAATAATCGGGTGTCGCAAGATACCTCATCTCTGGTACAGTGCTACCTCCCGATTATCGGTCAGGAGGCACTGAGCCTTTATCTTTATACAATCAGTTTTTGGGATAATGGTAGAAAGGAATATCTTTTTTCAAGTATCCTCAATCATCTCAACTTTGGGATGGATAGACTGATAAAATCATTGAAAATCTTATCTGCTTTTAATCTCTTGACCCTCTATCAAAAGGGGGATGTTTATCAGCTAGCCCTCCATGCTCCTCTATCTAGTCAAGACTTCTTGGAGCATCCTGTTTATCGCAGACTCTTAGAGAAAAAGATTGGCGACTCTGCTGTGGAGGATTTGAAAGTTGAAAGTGCTGATGGTGAAGAAATACCTGTCTCACTCAATCAAGTCTTTCCAGAATTGGCAGAACTAGGCAGTCAAGAAGACCTTGGTCTCAAGAAGAAAGTGGCCAATGATTTTGACTTGGATCATTTTCGTCAGCTGATGGCTCGAGATGGACTTCGTTTTGCGGATGAGCAGTCTGATGTCTTGAACTTGTTTGCTATTGCTGAGGAGAAGAAGTGGACTTGGTTTGAGACCTATCAATTGGCCAAGTCAACAGCTGTTTCCCAGGTTATTTCAACCAAACGCATGCGGGAAAAAATTGCTCAAAAACCAGTTTCCTCGGACTTTAGTCCTAAGGAAACAACCATTATCAAGGAAGCTAAAAGTAAAACTGCCCTGCAGTTCTTGGCAGAAATCAAGCAAACACGCAAGGGAACCACTACCCAAACAGAAAGAGAACTCTTGCAACAGATGGCTGGCTTGGGCTTGCTGGACGAAGTCATCAATATCATTCTTTTATTGACCTTTAATAAGGTCGATTCGGCAAATATCAATGAGAAATATGCCATGAAGGTAGCCAATGACTATGCCTATCAAAAGATTCATTCGGCAGAAGAGGCAGTCTTGCGCATCCGTGAGCGAGGACAGAAAGCAAAAACACAAAAACAGAATCAGACTGCCCCAGTAAAAACCAATGTTCCTAAATGGAGTAATCCTGAATATAAGAATGAAACCAGCGAGGAAACTCGTCTGGAACTAGAACGTAAGAAGCAAGAACTATTAGCTCGATTAGAAAAAGGAGGAGATTAGATGGAAAGTGTCGGAGACGTACTCAAACGTCAACCCAGCCGTTTTTATTATCAAGATTTGGTCCAGAAAATCATGAAGGACCCTGATGTTGCGGCTTTTATCCAGCAAGAATCCTTGACTCCAGAGGAATTAAATCGCAGTATCTCCAAGTTTAATCAGTACATCACCGAGCGTGACAAGTTTCTCCGTGGGGATACGGATTATATTGCCAAAGGCTACAAGCCGATTTTGGTTAAGAATCATGGCTATGCAGATGTTTCATATGAAGAAACTCCTGAGCTAATCGCGGCTGAAAAAGAAGCGGCTATTAAGAACCGTCTCAAGTTAATCAATCTACCAGCCAGTCTCAAGAAAGCTAGTTTGGCTCAAGTTGACTTGGATGATTTGGGGCGCTTACCAGTTTTTGAAAAGCTACTAGCCTTCGTGGAGCAATATCCAGCTATTCGAAAAGGTCTTTACTTATATGGAGACTTTGGTGTGGGTAAAAGTTTCATGGTGGCGGCCTTAGCTCATGATTTATCAGAAAAACGTGGTGTTTCATCAACTCTCCTCCACTATCCTAGCTTTGTCATTGATGTCAAAAATGCTATCAGTGATGGCAATGTTAAGACCTTGGTGGATGAGATTAAGCTGTCTGAGGTCCTGATTTTAGATGATATTGGCGCCGAGCAATCAACCGTTTGGGTGCGTGACGAAATCCTGCAGGTCATTCTCCAATATCGGATGCAGGAAAATTTACCGACCTTTTTCACATCCAACTTCAACTTTGAAGATTTGGAGAAGCATTTTGCGAAAGTGAAACATGGAAATGACGAAACCTGGGAAGCCAGACGGGTCATGGAACGCATCCGTTATTTGGCTGAGGAGACTCGTTTAGAAGGAGTAAACCGTCGATGACAGAAACCATTAAATTGATGAAGGCTCATACTTCAGTGCGCAGGTTTAAAGAGCAAGAAATTCCCCAAGTAGACTTAAATGAGATTTTGACAGCAGCCCAGATGGCATCATCTTGGAAGAATTTCCAATCCTACTCTGTGATTGTGGTACGAAGTCAAGAGAAGAAAGATGCCTTGTATGAATTGGTACCTCAAGAAGCCATTCGCCAGTCTGCTGTTTTCCTTCTCTTTGTCGGAGATTTGAACCGAGCAGAAAAGGGAGCCCGACTTCATACCGACACCTTCCAACCCCAAGGTGTAGAAGGTCTCTTGATTAGTTCGGTGGATGCGGCTTTGGCTGGACAAAATGCCCTGCTGGCAGCTGAAAGTTTGGGTTATGGTGGTGTGATTATTGGCTTGGTACGGTACAAGTCAGAAGAAGTGGCAGAACTCTTTAACCTGCCTGACTACACCTATCCTGTCTTTGGGATGGCACTAGGTGTTCCAAATCAAACTCATGATGTGAAACCGAGACTGCCACTAGATAATGTAGTCTTTGAGGAAGAATACCAAGAACAGTCAACTGAGGCAATCCAAGCTTATGACCGTGTGCAGGCTGACTATGCTGGAGCGCGTGCGACCACAAGCTGGAGTCAGCGTCTAGCAGAACAGTTTGGCCAAGCAGAACCAAGCTCAACTAGAAAAAATCTTGAACAGAAGAAGTTATTGTAGAAAGTGAGAAATTATGGCCCTACCAACTATTGCCATTGTAGGACGTCCCAATGTTGGGAAATCAACCCTATTTAATCGGATCGCTGGTGAGCGAATCTCCATTGTAGAAGATGTCGAAGGAGTGACACGTGACCGTATTTATGCAACGGGTGAGTGGCTCAATCGTTCTTTTAGCATGATTGATACAGGAGGAATTGATGATGTCGATGCTCCTTTCATGGAACAAATCAAGCACCAGGCAGAAATTGCCATGGAAGAAGCAGATGTTATCGTCTTTGTCGTGTCCGGTAAGGAAGGAATTACCGATGCAGACGAATACGTAGCCCGCAAGCTTTATAAGACCCACAAACCAGTTATCCTCGCAGTTAACAAGGTGGACAACCCTGAGATGAGAAATGATATTTATGATTTCTATGCCCTCGGTTTGGGTGAACCACTGCCTATCTCATCTGTCCATGGTATCGGTACAGGGGATGTACTAGATGCGATTGTGGAAAACCTTCCAAATGAATATGAAGAAGAAAATCCAGATGTCATTAAGTTTAGCTTGATTGGTCGTCCTAACGTTGGAAAATCAAGCTTGATTAATGCTATCTTGGGAGAAGACCGTGTCATTGCCAGTCCTGTTGCTGGAACAACTCGTGACGCTATTGATACCCACTTTACAGATACAGATGGTCAAGAGTTTACCATGATTGATACGGCTGGCATGCGTAAGTCTGGTAAGGTTTATGAAAATACTGAGAAGTACTCTGTCATGCGTGCCATGCGTGCTATTGACCGTTCAGATGTGGTCTTAATGGTCATCAATGCGGAAGAGGGGATTCGTGAATACGACAAGCGTATCGCAGGATTTGCCCATGAAGCTGGTAAAGGGATGATTATCGTGGTCAATAAGTGGGATACGCTTGAAAAAGACAACCATACTATGAAAAACTGGGAAGAAGATATCCGTGAGCAGTTCCAATACCTGCCTTACGCACCGATTATCTTTGTATCCGCTTTGACCAAGCAACGCCTCCACAAACTTCCTGAGATAATCAAGCGAATCAGTGAAAGTCAAAATACACGTATTCCATCAGCTGTCTTGAACGATGTCATCATGGATGCCATTGCCATCAACCCAACACCGACAGACAAAGGAAAACGTCTCAAGATTTTCTATGCGACCCAAGTGGCAACCAAACCACCAACCTTTGTCATCTTTGTCAATGAAGAAGAACTCATGCACTTTTCTTACCTGCGTTTCTTGGAAAATCAAATCCGCAAGGCCTTTGTTTTTGAGGGAACACCGATTCATCTCATCGCAAGAAAACGCAAATAAAAAAGTAGAATCTGGAATGACAGTTCCGGATTTTTTTGATATAATAAAATAATAGAAAACGCTATCAAAAGAAGGAGGGGGATGTCGGTGATGGAACATTTGTTTAAATTCTTACTTTTAGCACCGTACTTTTATTTTGATAACTGGATTGAAAAGGCCAACAGAAATAGTAAGTTTTTTCCAATTTTTTATTATTTTTACTGGTTTTACATCCCCTTCTATTCTCTTTTTAGCCTTGCTTGGACAGTTGTTTCAGTTCTGTTTTTCAATACCGTCTTGAGAAATGTGACAGATATCAAGTTATGGGGCATTTGGTTTCTTTTTATTCTGCTAGCTATTGGTATGAATTGGATAACTTATTCCTGTTTCAAAGAAATGTTTCGCTTGAGACAGGAACTAGGGAAGTCTAAGGGCGGAAGGCATTGATTTATATCGGTTTCTATTTGTAGGAGGTGGCTTATGGTACCTCTAAAATCATTTATTACACGCTATTCCAAGGTTTATATTGGTAATAACATTTAATAGAACGAAACTAAAGAAAACAATTTAAAAGAGGAGGTTTGTGATGGAACACTTGTTTAAAATGATAATCTTATTACCCTGTTTTTACTTTTTCAGCTGGATTGACAAGGATAATAGAGAAAGTAAATTTTTCCCAATTTTTTACTATTTTTACTGGATTTACATCACCCTCTATGCTCTTTTTAGCCTTGCTTGGACAGTTTTTTCAGTTCTGTTTTTCAATATCGTCTTGAGAAATTTGACAGATATCAAGTTATGGGGTATTTGGCTATTATTACTACTTATCGCTTTTGCTAGTGATTGGTTAGCCTATGTCTTTTTCAAAAAAATGATTCGCTTGAGGCGGGAACTAGGGAAATCTAAAGGCGGAAGGCATTGATTTATACTCTTCGAAAATCTCTTCAAACCACGTCAACGTCGCCTTGGATTATATATGTAACAGACTTCGTCAGTCTTATCTACAACCTCAAAGCAGTGCTTTGAGCAACTTGCGGCTAGTTTCCTAGTTTGCTCTTTGATTTTCATTGAGTATTATATTACTTTCTATTTGTAGGAGGTGGCTTATGAAGATTCCTGTCTTAACTTTGGCAAGGCATAAATTTGTTTATGTCTTACTTACTTTGCTTTTTCTTGCTTTGGTTTATCGTGATGTTTTGATGACTTATTTCTTTTTTGATATTCATGCGCCCGATCTAGCTAAATTCGATGGACAAGCAATTAAAAATGACTTATTAAAATCAGCATTAGATTTTCGTATTCTCCAGTTCAATCTAGGTTTTTATCAATCATTTATTATTCCAATCATCATTGTTTTGCTAGGTTTTCAATATATTGAGCTGAAAAATAAAGTTTTACGATTGAGTATTGGAAGAGAAGTGAGTTATCAAGGGTTAAAAAGAAAGTTGACTTTGCAAGTTGCAAGTATCCCTTGTTTGATATATTTAGTGACTGTGCTGATAATTGCAATTTTAACTCATTTCTTTGGGACTTTTTCTCCTCTTGGATGGAATTCTCTATTTTCTGATGGGAGTAGTTTACAAAGGCTCCTAGATGGAGAGATAACAAGCTATTTGTTCTTTACTTGTGTCCTACTAATCGGTATTTTCATCAATGCAGTCTATTTTTTACAAATAGTTGATTATTTAGGAAATGTGACTCGTTCGGCAATCACCTATTTGATGTTTCTTTGGCTTGGTTCTATGCTGCTCTATAGTGCCTTGCCTTACTATATGGTTCCTATGACGAGTTTGATGCAAGCTAGCTATGGGGATGTAAGTTTGATGAAACTCTTTACTCCTTATATCCTTTATATTGTCCCTTACATGGTGCTTGAAAAATATGAAGATAATGTTTAAGAATTTTAACAATATTTTGCTAAAGAGAAAGATTGTTTTACTACTTCGTATAGTTCTGATGATGATTTTGATAAACCATCTATTGTCAACAGCGGTTCAAAAGCAGGATGCTGTTATCTTTTTCAAGAGAGAATTGATTTCAATTTTTTCCTATAATGACTATTCTGAAGCGAATTTAGAAATCCCCAAACTCTTGTTAAACCTTTCGCTTTTCATGGTAGGATGGCTCTCTGTCATTTTACTTGAAAGTGATTTGGCAGACCATTACCATCACTTGATTCGCTATCAATCAAGCTCCTTTTTCGATTATACAAGGAAACGATTGGTTGTCATTTCTAAATTTTTTACTCAAGATTTGTTTGTCTGGTTTCTTGGTTTACTTCCTCTAGGAATTCATTTCAAAACAGTCGCACTTTTCTTTTTACTTGCTCAGTTAATGATGTTGTACTTACTACTGTCTTATCTGATAGCACTGATTAGTGCGGGCGCTGGTTTTTCCTTTTTTCTCTATTTTTTAGCATTTGTGGGACAAGAATGGATGATGGATCATATTGTAACAGTGTATTTACTACTCTTAAGCTTATTAGTTATGTTGATTCTTAGTCGCTTGGAAGAGAAATTTAAGAAAGGATAAACGATGAGACTTGAAATTATAAATGGACAGAAAATTTATGGGAAAAGACCTATTTTAAATCAGTTGAATTTGGTGTTTCAATCAGGAAAAATTTATGGACTTAAAGGTGATAATGGATCTGGCAAGACGGTTCTTTTAAAGATACTTGCTGGTTATATTAAGCTTGACAAAGGAAAAGTTCTTCAAGACGGGAAAGTCTACGGGATAAAAAATCATTATATTCAGGATGCAGGAATTTTAATTGAAAAAGTCGAGTTTTTATCTCATTTATCCCTGAGAGAAAATTTGGAACTGTTAAGGTATTTTTCATCTAAAGTTACGGAAAAAAGAATTGCCTATTGGATTCAATACTATGATTTACAGGAATTTGAAGATGTTGAATACCGTCATTTATCCTTGGGAACAAAGCAAAAAATGGCCTTGATTCAAGCCTTTATTTCCTCTCCTTCTATACTCTTTCTCGATGAACCTATGAATGCTTTGGATGAGAAGAGTGTGAGGTTAACCAAACAGGTCATTTTATCTTACCTGAAAAAAGAAAATGGTCTGGTTATCCTGACGTCGCACATATCGGAAGATATTTCAGACCTTTGTACAGATGTATTAGTTGTCGAAAATGGACATATACAAATGTAAAGGATATACAATCCTAGGAGATGGCTTATGGCACATCTAAAATCATTTATTACACGCTATTCCAAGGTTTATATTGGTTTAGTTCTGCTGATCTGGCTGTCTTTCTTCTTTATCCCTTGGGATAAATCACTTCTGGGGATAAGGATTGACATCTTCATCATACAGAAAATCTTGCTAGCTTTTGGAATTCTGTCCATTCTCATGGCCTTGCTGTCCAAGAAAGTCAGTCTCTTCGTTTTTGGACTGATTTGCTGTCTTTCTCTTTGGATTAACTTATTTATCACATTTGCCATTTTGCCGATTTTTGGCAATTAAACAGTCATAAAAGTCGGAGAGGTTAGCTTGAAAACTAACCTCTTTTTCCTTTTCAAAATGGGGATTCCTCCTTGAAAATAATCAGTAATTGTGCTAAAATTAAAGGAACATTCTAAAATATTCGGAATTTAAAGTAAGGAAAAACATGGCTAATATTTTAAAAACAATTATCGAAAATGATAAAGGAGAAATCCGTCGTCTGGAAAAGATGGCTGACAAGGTTTTCAAATACGAAGACCAAATGGCTGCTTTGACTGACGACCAACTAAAAGCAAAAACAGTTGAATTTAAGGAACGTTATCAAAATGGAGAATCACTGGATTCATTGCTTTACGAAGCATTTGCGGTTGTCCGTGAAGGTGCTAAACGTGTCCTAGGTCTCTTCCCTTATAAGGTTCAGGTCATGGGGGGGATTGTTCTTCACCATGGTGACGTGCCAGAGATGCGTACAGGGGAAGGGAAAACCTTGACTGCGACCATGCCGGTATACCTCAATGCCCTTTCAGGTAAAGGGGTTCACGTAGTTACGGTTAATGAATACCTGTCAGAACGTGACGCGACTGAGATGGGTGAATTGTACTCTTGGCTTGGTTTGTCAGTAGGGATTAACTTGGCTACCAAATCTCCAATGGAGAAAAAAGAAGCCTATGAGTGTGATATTACTTACTCAACTAACTCAGAAATCGGATTTGACTACCTTCGTGACAATATGGTCGTTCGCGCTGAAAACATGGTACAACGTCCGCTTAACTATGCCTTGGTCGATGAGGTTGACTCTATCTTGATTGACGAGGCTCGTACACCTTTGATTGTATCAGGTGCCAATGCGGTTGAAACCAGTCAGTTGTATCACATGGCAGACCACTATGTAAAATCTTTGAACAAAGATGACTACATCATCGATGTGCAGTCTAAGACTATTGGTTTGTCTGATTCAGGGATTGACAGGGCTGAAAGCTACTTCAAACTTGAAAACCTCTATGACATCGAAAACGTGGCTTTGACCCACTTTATCGATAACGCCCTTCGTGCCAACTACATCATGCTTCTCGATATTGACTATGTGGTGAGCGAAGAGCAAGAAATCTTGATTGTCGACCAATTTACAGGTCGTACCATGGAAGGTCGTCGTTATTCTGATGGATTGCACCAAGCTATTGAAGCCAAAGAAGGTGTGCCAATCCAGGATGAAACCAAGACATCTGCCTCAATCACGTACCAAAACCTTTTCCGTATGTACAAAAAATTGTCTGGTATGACGGGTACAGGTAAGACTGAGGAAGAAGAATTTCGTGAAATCTACAACATTCGTGTTATTCCAATCCCAACAAACCGTCCTGTTCAACGTATTGACCACTCAGACCTTCTTTATGCAAGTATCGAATCTAAGTTTAAAGCGGTTGTCGAAGACGTTAAGGCTCGTTACCAAAAGGGTCAACCTGTCTTGGTTGGTACAGTAGCGGTTGAAACTAGTGACTACATTTCTAAGAAATTGGTCGCAGCTGGTGTTCCTCACGAAGTCTTGAATGCCAAAAACCACTATAGAGAAGCCCAAATCATCATGAATGCTGGTCAACGTGGTGCCGTTACCATCGCAACCAACATGGCGGGTCGTGGTACCGACATCAAGCTTGGTGAAGGTGTTCGTGAACTTGGAGGACTTTGTGTTATTGGTACAGAACGTCATGAAAGTCGTCGTATCGATAACCAGCTTCGTGGACGTTCAGGTCGTCAAGGAGATCCAGGTGAGTCACAATTCTACCTATCTCTTGAAGATGATTTGATGAAACGTTTTGGTTCTGAACGCTTGAAGGGAATCTTTGAACGTCTCAACATGTCTGAAGAGGCGATTGAGTCTCGCATGTTGACGCGTCAGGTTGAAGCAGCGCAAAAACGTGTCGAAGGAAATAACTACGATACCCGTAAACAAGTCCTTCAATACGACGATGTCATGCGTGAACAACGTGAGATTATCTATACTCAACGTTATGATGTCATTACTGCAGACCGTGACTTGGCACCTGAAATTCAGGCAATGATCAAACGCACGATTGGTCGTGTCGTTGACGGTCATGCGCGTGCTAAACAAGATGAGAAACTAGAGGCAATTTTGAACTTCGCTAAGTACAACTTGCTTCCTGAAGATTCTATTACGATGGAAGACTTGTCAGGCTTGTCTGATAAGGCCATCAAGGAAGAGCTTTTCCAACGTGCCTTGAAGGTTTACGATAGTCAGGTTTCAAAACTACGCGATGAAGAAGCAGTTAAAGAATTCCAAAAAGTTTTGATTCTACGAGTGGTGGATAACAAGTGGACAGATCATATCGATGCCCTTGATCAATTGCGTAACGCGGTTGGACTTCGTGGCTATGCTCAGAACAACCCTGTTGTTGAGTATCAGGCAGAAGGTTTCCGTATGTTTAATGATATGATTGGTTCGATTGAGTTTGATGTGACACGCTTGATGATGAAAGCACAAATTCATGAACAAGAAAGACCACAGGCAGAACGTCATATCAGTACAACAGCGACTCGCAATATCGCTGCTCACCAAGCAAGTATGCCAGAAGATTTGGATTTGAGCCAGATTGGACGCAATGAACTTTGCCCATGTGGTTCTGGTAAGAAATTTAAAAACTGTCACGGTAAAAGACAATAAAATGAGATAGTTTAGAGGCGGATATCTTGTGAAAAGTAAATTTTTACTGGGTATCCGTTTGCTTTATAAGGAGATGAGTTATGGTATTTACAGCAAAAAGCTCTAAAATAAATATAGAAGAAGTTCGTGCCTTGTCAAAATTAGAAGGTCAGGCTTTGGAGAGGAAATCACAGCGAGATCAAGAGCTAGAAGCCATTATACGTGGAGAAGACCAGCGAATTCTCTTGGTAATCGGGCCATGCTCATCTGACAACGAAGAAGCTGTCCTTGAATACGCTAAGCGTTTGGCAGTCCTACAAGAAGAAGTGGCAGATCGTATCTTTATGGTTATGCGTGTTTATACTGCCAAACCCCGTACCAACGGAGATGGCTATAAGGGCTTGATTCACCAGCCTAACGCGACAGAAGCGCCTAGTCTTATCAATGGAATCAAAGCCGTTCGCCATCTTCACTATCGTGTCATCACAGAAACAGGGATGACAACTGCTGATGAAATGCTTTATCCTGAAAACCTTCCGCTTGTAGATGATTTGATTTCTTACATGGCAGTTGGTGCCCGTTCAGTTGAAGACCAGCAACACCGCTTTGTGGCAAGTGGGGCAGGATTTTCTACTGGTTTTAAAAATCCAACCTCTGGAAATCTCAATGTCATGTTTAATGGGATTTATGCTGCTCAAAACAAACAAAGTTTCCTTTTCTTAGGAAAAGAAGTAGAAACAACTGGGAACCCGCTTTCACACGCTATTCTTCGTGGTGCTCTTAATGAGTATGGAAAAAATATTCCCAACTACTATTATGACAATTTAATTGATACCATTGCCCAGTATGAGAAAATGGGCTTGGAAAATCCTTTTATCATCATTGATACCAATCATGACAATTCTGGTAAGCAGTATATTGAACAGATCCGAATTGTCCGCCAGACCTTGATTAACCGTGCTTGGAATGAAAAAATTAAGCAGTTCGTTCGTGGTTTTATGATTGAGTCTTATCTGGAAGATGGTCGACAAAATGAGCCAGAAGTATTTGGTAAGTCTATCACAGACCCTTGCCTGGGTTGGGATAACACAGAAGCTCTTGTCAGAGAAATTTACAAAACGTTAGGAGAATAAGATGGCATTTATTGAAAAAGGTCAAGAAATCGATATGGAAGTCATCAAGGCTGAAACCCAATTGTCTGCGGATGCCTTGAGACTCAAGGAAAGCCGTGACAGGGAATTGGCAGATATTATTTCAGGGGAAGATGACCGTATTCTCTTGGTGATTGGTCCTTGCTCTTCTGATAATGAAGAGGCGGTCTTGGAATATGCTCGCCGTTTATCCGCCTTGCAAAAGAAGGTAGCGGACAAGATTTTCATGGTCATGCGCGTGTATACTGCTAAGCCTCGTACCAATGGAGACGGCTATAAAGGATTGGTTCACCAGCCAGATACTTCTAAGGCTCCAAGCCTGATTAACGGCTTGCAGGCTGTGCGCCAGTTGCACTACCGCGTGATTACAGAGACTGGTTTGACAACGGCAGATGAGATGCTTTATCCGTCAAATCTGATCTTGGTGGATGACTTGGTCAGCTACCATGCCGTTGGAGCTCGTTCTGTGGAAGACCAAGAGCACCGCTTTGTGGCTTCTGGGATTGATGCACCAGTAGGGATGAAAAATCCAACCTCAGGAAATTTGGGTGTTATGTTTAACGCCATCTATGCTGCTCAAAACAAGCAAACCTTCCTTTATCATGGGCAGGAAGTTGAGACATCAGGTAATCCTTTGGCCCATGTTATCCTCCGTGGAGCAGTCAACGAGTATGGCAATTATATGCCGAATTACTACTATGAAAACCTACTCCAAGCCATTGAACGCTATGAAACCATGGGACTTGAAAATCCTTTTATCCTCATTGACACCAACCATGATAACTCAGGCAAGCAATATATGGAGCAGATTCGAATTGTTCGCCAGACCTTGCAGAATCGTGATTGGAATGAGAAAATTAAAAAGACGGTTCGAGGATTTATGATTGAATCTTACCTAGCAGATGGTCGTCAAAACCAACCAGAGATCTTTGGTTGCTCTATTACTGACCCTTGCCTAGGTTGGGAAAATACAGAGGCCTTGGTAGAAGAGATTTATGTTACCTTGACAAAATAAGTGAAAAGGATGGAGTTGGGGAATCTCAACTCCTTTTGATGAGAATGATAGTTGGACACGGAATTGACATCGAAGAATTGGCTTCGATAGAAAGCGCAGTTACACGACATGAAGGATTTGCTAAGCGTGTACTGACCGCTCAGGAAATGGAGCGCTTCACCAGTCTCAAAGGACGCAGGCAAATAGAATATTTAGCTGGTCGCTGGTCGGCTAAGGAGGCCTTTTCCAAGGCTATGGGAACGGGCATTAGCAAGCTCGGTTTTCAGGATTTGGAAGTCTTGAACAATGAACGTGGGGCGCCTTATTTTAGTCAGGCACCATTTTCAGGAAAGATTTGGCTGTCTATCAGCCACACCGATCAGTTTGTGACAGCCAGTGTCATTTTGGAGGAAAATCATGAAAGCTAGTCCACATAGACCAACCAAGGCTCTGATTCATCTGGGAGCTATTCGACAAAATATTCAGCAAATGGGGGCTCATATCCCTCAAGGAACGCTCAAGTTGGCTGTGGTCAAGGCCAATGCTTATGGTCATGGAGCTGTTGCCGTTGCCAAGGCAATTCAAGATGATGTTGATGGCTTTTGCGTTTCCAATATCGATGAAGCCATTGAACTCAGACAAGCTGGACTCAGCAAGCCAATCCTCATTTTAGGAGTTTCTGAAATCGAAGCTGTTGCTCTAGCTAAAGAATATGACTTCACCTTGACAGTGGCTGGACTGGAGTGGATTCAAGCACTCTTAGATAAGGAAGTGGACCTAACTGGATTGACAGTCCACCTCAAGATTGATTCAGGGATGGGACGGATTGGTTTTAGAGAGGCCAGTGAGGTTGAGCAGGCTCAAGATTTGCTCCAACAACACGGTGTTCGTGTTGAAGGAATCTTTACCCACTTTGCTACTGCTGATGAGGAATCAGATGACTATTTTAATGCCCAGTTAGAATGGTTTAAAACTATTTTAGCTAGTATGAAGGAAGTTCCAGAGCTGGTTCATGCTAGCAATTCTGCAACGACTCTTTGGCATGTAGAGACTATTTTCAATGCGGTTCGTATGGGAGATGCCATGTATGGTCTCAATCCAAGTGGAGCGGTCTTGGATTTGCCTTATGATTTGATACCGGCCTTGACCTTGGAGTCTGCTCTGGTTCATGTCAAGACAGTTCCAGCTGGAGCTTGCATGGGCTATGGAGCAACTTATCAAGCGGATAGCGAGCAAGTCATCGCGACCGTGCCAATCGGGTATGCAGATGGATGGACAAGAGACATGCAAAATTTCTCTGTCTTGGTAGATGGCCAAGCTTGCCCAATTGTTGGCAGGGTTTCGATGGACCAAATCACTATTCGATTGCCTAAGCTTTATCCGCTAGGAACCAAGGTAACCTTGATTGGCTCCAATGGGGATAAGGAAATCACTGCAACTCAGGTAGCGACCTACCGCGTAACCATTAACTATGAGGTGGTTTGCCTCCTCAGCGACCGTATTCCGAGAGAATATTATTAGAAAAGAAAGGAGTGGAGCATGAATCTACATCAACCCTTGCATGTCTTGCCTGGTGTGGGACCAAAGTCAGCAGAAAAATACGCCAAACTAGGAATTGAAAACTTGCAAGATCTCTTGCTCTACTTTCCTTTCCGTTATGAAGACTTCAAAACCAAGCAGGTGCTGGAGCTGGAAGACGGTGAGAAGGCAGTTCTTTCTGGTCAGGTAGTGACTCCTGCTAGTGTCCAGTATTATGGTTTCAAGCGCAATCGCCTGCGTTTTAGTCTCAAGCAGGGAGAGGTCGTTTTTGCGGTGAATTTCTTTAACCAGCCCTATCTGACTGATAAAATAGAGTTGGGAGCAACCCTTGCTGTCTTTGGAAAATGGGACCGCGCTAAGGCTAGTCTGACTGGGATGAAGGTTCTGGCTCAGGTAGAAGATGACCTCCAGCCTGTTTATCGTCTGGCTCAGGGAATCAGTCAGGCCAGTCTGGTTAAGGTCATCAAGACGGCTTTTGATCAAGGACTGGACCTCTTGATAGAAGAAAATCTGCCCCAGTCTTTACTAGACAAATACAAACTCATGTCCCGTTGTCAGGCAGTCCGAGCTATGCATTTTCCAAAGGATTTGGCAGAATACAAGCAGGCTCTTCGCCGTATAAAGTTTGAGGAACTCTTTTATTTCCAAATGCAGCTGCAGACGCTCAAGTCTGAAAATAGAATTCAGGGAAGTGGTCTGGTTCTGAATTGGTCTCAGGAAAAAGTGACAGCAGTTAAAGCAAGTCTTCCTTTTGCCCTGACCCAAGCTCAGGAAAAGAGTTTGCAGGAAATTTTAACTGATATGAAGTCCGACCACCACATGAATCGTCTCCTACAAGGGGATGTGGGGAGTGGAAAAACGGTAGTCGCTGGCTTGGCCATGTTTGCGGCAGTGACAGCAGGTTATCAGGCTGCCCTAATGGTACCAACAGAAATCCTCGCAGAGCAACACTTTGAGAGTTTACAGAACCTTTTTCCCAATTTGAAACTGGCTCTCTTGACAGGTTCCTTGAAAGCTGCAGAAAAGAGAGAAGTCTTGGAGACCATTGCCAAGGGTGAGGCTGATTTGATTATAGGAACTCACGCTCTGATACAAGATGGGGTGGAGTATGCTCGTCTTGGTTTGATTATTATCGATGAGCAGCACCGTTTTGGTGTAGGGCAAAGGCGTATTTTACGGGAAAAAGGTGACAATCCAGATGTCCTCATGATGACGGCGACTCCCATTCCACGGACGCTTGCCATCACAGCCTTTGGAGATATGGATGTTTCCATTATCGACCAGATGCCAGCAGGTCGGAAGCCTATTGTGACGCGCTGGATCAAACATGAGCAACTACCTCAGGTCTTGACTTGGTTAGAGGGGGAAATTCAAAAAGGTTCCCAAGCCTATGTCATCTCTCCTTTGATTGAAGAATCAGAAGCTCTAGATTTGAAAAATGCCATTGCCTTATCAGAAGAGCTGACGGCTCATTTTGCAGGCAAGGCAGAGGTGGCTCTTCTACATGGTAGGATGAAGAGTGACGAAAAAGACCAGATCATGCAGGATTTCAAGGAGAGAAAGACGGATATTCTGGTTTCGACGACGGTTATTGAGGTTGGGGTCAACGTTCCCAATGCGACTGTCATGATTATCATGGATGCCGATCGCTTCGGGCTCAGCCAGCTTCACCAGCTTAGAGGTCGTGTCGGTCGGGGGGACAAGCAGTCCTACGCTGTTCTCGTTGCCAATCCCAAGACGGATTCTGGGAAAGACCGCATGCGCATCATGACAGAAACGACCAATGGATTTGTCCTTGCGGAGGAAGATTTGAAAATGCGTGGTTCTGGTGAGATTTTTGGAACCAGACAGTCAGGACTTCCAGAGTTCCAAGTGGCTGATATTATCGAAGATTTTCCGATTTTAGAAGAAGCAAGAAAGGTTGCTAGCTACATTAGTTCTATAGAAGCTTGGCAAGAAGATCCAGAGTGGCGCATGATTGCCCTTCATCTGGAAAAGAAAGAACATCTGGATTAAGCTTTCTCTAAGGAAAACTTAAGCTAGTTTTTAGGTTTGGCTCTTATACTAAAGTCATCAAAAAGAAACGAGGACTCTCATATGACAGTAACGATTAAAGTAAATTACCAAACCACTTTCCAAAAGAAGGAAGCAAAAAACTAGTATAAACAGAAGAGAGAGCGAAATGCTCTTTTTCGTTTCTAAAACTACTTTCAGCCCATCATCCTAAAAGTAAAGAATCTAAATTCACTTTCTATTTATCCTTCTTTCTTGCATTGATTACATAGATATGCTACAGTTGTGGTAACGATTACAAAATAAAAGGAGCATGCTATGAAAAATCCAGCTTTGCTAGAAGAAATTAAGACCTATAGAGGAAGGGATGAGGTTCCGGAAGACTTTGATGCTTTCTGGGATGGGGAAGTGAAAAATGTTTCCACGCTTCCATCCTACCACTTGGAGGAAAGAGATTTCCACATTCCTCAAGTCAAGTGCTATGAGTTAACATTTGAAGGAAGCAAGGAAGGAAAGGTCTATGCACGCATTGTTCTTCCAAAGAGTGAGGAGAAGGTTCCACTAATATTCCATTTTCATGGTTATATGGGACGTGGCTGGGACTGGGCCGACATGCTGGGCTTCACCGTAGCTGGTTACGGTGTTGTTTCCATGGATGTGCGGGGCCAGTCAGGTTACTCACAAGACGGCTTGCGTTCTCCTTTAGGAAATACCGTGAAGGGGCATATTATCCGTGGTGCTATGGAAGGTCGGGACCACCTCTTTTATAAGGATGTTTATCTGGATATTTACCAGTTGGTCGAAATTGTTGCTAGTCTGTCTCAGGTTGATGAGAAGCGTCTTTCTAGCTATGGTGCCTCACAAGGAGGGGCTCTAGCTCTAGTTGCAGCAGCGCTCAATCCTCGAATTCAGAAAACAGTTGCCATTTATCCCTTCTTGTCAGACTTCAGACGGGTGATTGAGATTGGTAATACTAGCGAGGCTTACGACGAACTTTTCCGTTATTTCAAGTTTCACGACCCCTTCCATGAAACAGAGGAGGAAATCATGGCGACCCTTGCCTATATCGATGTCAAAAATCTTGCCCATCGTATCCAAGGTGAGGTTAAGATGATTACGGGCTTGGACGACGATGTTTGCTATCCCATTACCCAGTTTGCGATTTATAATCGTCTGACCTGCGATAAAACCTATCGCATCATGCCTGAGTATGGTCACGAAGCCATGAATGTATTTGTCAATGACCAAGTCTACAACTGGCTCTGTGGAAGTGAGATTCCTTTTAAATATCTAAAATAAGGAGTCGACTCTAAGCACAAAATCTTAAAAATTACAAACACGCATAGTATCAGGGGATTAAAAAAACTTGATACTATGCGTTTTATCATGGAAATATAGTAAAATGAAACAAGAATAGGACAAAACGATCAGGACAGTCAAATCGATTTCTAACAATGTTTTAGAAGTAGATGTGTACTATTCTAGTTTCAATCTATTATATTTATAGAATTTTTTGTTGCTAGATTTGTCAAATTGCTTAAAATAATTTTTTTCAGAAAGCAAAAGCCGATACCTATCGAGTAGGGTAGTTCTTGCTATCGTCAGGCTTGTCTGTAGGTGTTAATACTTTTCAAAAATCTCTTCAAACAACGTCAGCTTTGCCTTGCCGTAGGTATGGTTACTGACTTCGTCAGTTCTATCCACAACCTCAAAAC
>ERZ1023310.63-NODE-63-length-34327-cov-6.660977_pt1 | contig 34327 bp, 22 predicted proteins | sample MGYA00380476_ERZ1023310 | MGnify/ENA primary metagenome ERZ1023310 (study PRJEB33173, sample SAMEA4830346) | metagenome | study: EMG produced TPA metagenomics assembly of the PRJEB25223 data set... | reverse complement strand
GGAAGAGTTGCTGTTTTTGATTTGGGGTGGCGAGGCAGTTTGCAAGGAACTTTGAAAAATCTATTAAAAGATAAAATAGATATTGAGGGGTATTATTTTGGTTTAACAACAAAAAATAAAGACACCCCCAATTATAATTCTTATTATTTTTACAGAAATACTTATTTTAGTAGATTGAAATCCATCGATCAAGCAGTTGCTTTTTTTGAGTTTTTATTTTCAGAACCCTCTCAGTCCTTAAAATGTATCAAATGGCAGAATGGCGAAATCATCTATCAGGTAATTGATAACCCAGAAAATCAAACACTACTGGATTATCGTAAAGATATTATGCAAGGTGCGGAAGATTTCTTTGAAGTGATTTTAAAACTATCAAAGATATTGGATTTTGATAGTAAGAAAATTGAAAAAGATTTGGAATCTGTGGTTCAAAATGCTGTGAATAATCCAAGTGATGAAGTGATTCGAGCCTTTGGGGATATTGAACATTCTGCAACTTTTGGAGGTACATTTACCAAAAATATCGTAGAGTTGGGCGAGTATGATGTCAATGCGTATCGTTGGTCATTTTGGCGGTCGGCATACATCAAGCAAGCATATGGTAAAAATCTTTGGTTGGGTAAAATTATCCATTTTGTGCTTTATACTGATTTTTTAAATGGACTGATTTTTTATAAAAAGTTACTGGCTGATTTTCGTAAAAAATCAAAAAAGTGAGTAATCAACATGAAACATATTCTAATCATCGGTGCGGGTTTTTCTGGGGCAACAATCGCTCACCAACTTGCTCAACAAGGTCATCAAATTAAGGTCATTGATGGGCGAGAGCATTTGGCTGGTAACTGCCATACTTATCGTGATGAAAAAACAGGTGTAATGGTGCATCAGTATGGCCCCCATATTTTTCATACTGACAATGAAATGGTGTGGAATTTTATCAATAAGTTTGGCGAGATGATGCCTTATGTTAATCGAGTTAAGGCAATCACAGGTGGTCAGGTCTATTCATTGCCAATCAATCTACACACCATAAATCAGTTTTTTGGTAAGACCTTAACGCCGAGTCAAGCCCAAGAATTTATCAAAAATCAAGCGGATGATGAGATAAACGAACCGAAAACCTTTGAAGAGCAGGCGTTAAAATTTGTTGGTAAGCCATTGTATGAGGCATTTTTTAAGCATTATACCATTAAACAGTGGGGCGTAGAACCAAGCCAGTTGCCAGCGAGTATCTTAAAGCGTTTGCCCGTCCGTTTTAATTATGATGATAATTATTTTAATCATAAATATCAGGGTATGCCAAAAGATGGTTATACCAAAATTGTAGAAAATATTCTAAATCACCCTAATATCACAGTGCAATTAAACACGCTGTTTGATAAAAATATTCACCAACAAGGCTTTGATCACATTATCTGGACGGGGGCATTGGATGCGTATTTTGGTTATGAGCTTGGGCGACTGGGCTATCGGACTTTGGACTTTAAGAAAAGTTACGGTGTTGGCGATGTTCAGGGGAATGCAGTCATTAATTATTGTGATGATAGTGAGGCATTTACAAGAATTACTGAGCATAAGCATTTTGCCCCTTGGGAAAGTCATGATGAGAGTGTGCTTTATACAGAGTATAGTCGATACTGTGAGCAGGGCGATATTCCTTATTATCCAATCCGCTTGGTGGATGATAAGGCATTGTTGGAGAAATATGTGGCATTGGCAGAGCAAAGTAGTGGAGTAACCTTTGTGGGGCGTTTGGCAACTTATCGCTATTTGGATATGGACGTTACTATCAAAGAGGCTTTGGAAGTTGCAGATGCTTTGATTGATGCTTTTGACAAAAACACCATGCCAAAAGCCTTTTATCAGCAGGTGATATGATGACCCAAAAAATCTGTGCGGTGGTGGTTACGTTTAATCGCAAGCATCTATTGCTTCGTACATTGAATGCTTTAAATAATCAAAGTGTTAAGCTTGATAAAATTATTTTGGTTGATAATGCCAGTACGGACGGTACAAGTGAGCTGTTAAGAGAGCAAGGCTTTTTGGCACAAACCAATTTGGAGTATGTGCAATTCACCGAAAATACAGGCGGAGCAGGCGGTTTTTATACAGGAGTGAAGGCAGGGTTTGAGCAAGATTTTGACTGGCTTTGGCTTATGGATGATGACGGCTATCCAGCCGATGACTGTTTGGAGAGCTTACTAAAATATCAAGACGAATTTGATTTTTATGGTCCTTTGGTATTAAGCGATGAAGATAAGCATACATTATCCTTTCCTATCACTTTGCCACAAAACAAAAAAATCATGCGTCATTACACCCAGTTGGGCGGGTATTATGATTTGCAAAATAATGTCATGGAAGATGTGCTAATCCCTTTTAACGGCGTTTTGTTAAAAAAAACCCTGATAGAGAAAATCGGCTTTCCTGATTCAAGATTCTTTATTTGGGGTGATGATATGGAGTACACTAAGAGAGCCAAAACAGTTGGAGCCAAAATCGCCACATTGTTTGATGTGGTGTTTTATCATCCAACCGCCCCCAATCTTGGTACGCCAATGTTTTTTGGTAAAATGCAATTTAATGATACAGATTCAATGATTAAGCTGTATTGCCTATGTCGCAACAATACATATAATCTTAAAAAATACCACTCGCCATTGCACGCTTTGCTATTTATGGTAAAAACTTGTTGGTTTTATGGTTTTACAAGACCGTCTATGACTAAACTAAAATTTTGCCTGCCTGCCTTATGGCACGGTTGGCGAGCGGATTTTTCACATCATCGGTCATTTATTGGTAAGAATTTCTAAAAGAGAGAGGGGTTATGAGTCGGATGCTGGCTGTTGTCGTAGTAACTTACAACCGTTGTGAACTATTAAAACAAAGTCTACATGCCTTAGAAAAGCAGACATTGATGCCAAACAGTGTGATTGTCATCAACAACGCTTCGACAGACGGTGTTACCAAAGAATATTTGGATAGTTATGAAGGTAGCCTATCTTTGGATGTTATTCATAGTCCACAAAATACAGGGGGTGCGGGTGGTTTTTCTTTGGGTGTGCAGACGGCTTATAAAAAAGGATTTGATTGGATTTTTTTGATTGATGATGATGTGATGATGCATGAGAATTGCTTAAAAGAACTGATGGATGTATCGCACCCTTGTATGATTGCGGTTAGAGAGTATAAAGACGGTACATTGGTGGAGCGTGCAGCGATTGAGTATAATTTATCAAACCCCTTTTTATTAAATTCTAAAAGATGCTCAGTGGCGGACAAATACCAGTCCAGAGAGCAGATGCCCAAGCTTACTGAGGTAGATAATGTGGCGTTTGAGGGGTTTATGATTCATCGTGATGTTGTACAAAAAATAGGATATCCGGAACCAAAGTATTTTATTTTTTATGATGATGCTGATTATGCACTGCGAGCCAGAGAGATGGGATTTAGCATCTTGGCTGTGCGTGATGCAATATTGGTAAGACAGTTGCCATTTGACCAAGATGGTGCAATAAAATCATGGAAGGCGTATTATATGTTTAGAAATTTGTTCTATTTGCATCAAAAGTTTGGTAAAAATTTTTTTGTGAAAAAAAAGCCTTATATTTTAGCAGTGGGAGCGATGATTGTTTATTCTATTAAGTTTAAGAATCTAACCATTGCAAAAGAGATACATCGTGGTTTAAAAGATAGTATTGCATGGTATAAAGATAGAGAGTAATTTGCTGTGAGGGTATCATGAAATTTCGTCTAAAATTATTCTTTGGTCATCTTGTTGTTTCGCTCATTGTTGCCATGCTTGTCTTGGCACTGATATTTGGTGTATGGTATCCTAGTCCTTTTGATAAAGCGTTGGGCGTGGGGTCGGTATTGATTATTTTGCTTGCCATTGATGTAATCCTTGGGCCTTTGATGACATTAATATTGGCAAAAGAAGGTAAAAAGGGTTTAAAGTTTGATTTAATTGTTATTGGTATTGTTCAATTATCTGCTTTATGTTATGGGCTTTATAATATTAACAAAGGTCGCCCTGTGGCAGTTGCTTTTGATGTTAGTCGTTTTGAAATCGTACAAAATCATATGGTGCAAGATAAAAGGCATCGTGAAATTTTACAGCAATACTCCCAAGAGCAAGGGCAAAAAATCCCCATTATTGCCATACGACCACCCAAAGATGATGATGAATTTTTGCAAAGAATGAACAATGAAATGGAGCTGGGAAAATTTACAGTGGCTGATTATGGGCTTTATCAACCGCTTGAAAAAGATTTTCATGTCATTCAGGCTCACATAAAGCCATTGGCAAAGTTTTCTACGCCCAACAACAAAGCCAAAAATGAACAAATTTTTGCTCAATATCCGCAAGCAGACGGTTTTGTGTCCATATTTACCAATCATCAGAGTTTAACGGCGTTAATAGATAGTAAAAATAAAAAAGTGGTGGCGGTATTAAATTTGGAGCCATGATAAAATAAAACCACTCATCACGAGTGGTTTTATTCTTTGGGTTGTTTGGGATAATACTATCAAAACAACACACGCACCTTAATGGTCTGGGGAATGGCACGCAAGCGTTCTAGGGCTTTGGTGGAGTCGTTGTCGTCCACGTCCATGACCAGATAGCCGACATCGCCACGAGTCATCATCGACTGGGCGGTGATGTTGATACCAGCGTCCGCAAAGGAGGCATTGACCTGCGAGAGTACACCGGGGACGTTTTGGTGAATGTGTAGCAGGCGGTGGCTCTTGTCTGTGAATGGAATGGATACGTTGGGGAAGTTCACCGCACTTGTCGTGTCGCCCATGTCAGAGTAGCGGACGAATTTATCAGCGACTTCTAGACCGATGTTGGCTTGGGCTTCTTGGGTAGAACCGCCGACATGAGGGGTGAGAATGACGTTCTCAAAGGCACGCAAGGGCGAGATGAACTCTTCATCGGCTGATTTTGGTTCTTTGGGGAATACGTCAATGGCAGCCCCGAGTATCTTACCGCTTTCTAGGGCGGCGGCTAAGTCGTCAATATTCACACACCCGCCACGAGCAGCGTTGATAAAGAACGAGCCGTCTTTCATCTTGCCAAACTCACGAGCGGTCATCATATTACGGGTGCTAGGCAGGTCAGGGACGTGCAGGGTTACCACATCAGCTTTTTCTAGGAGTTCATCAAAACTGCCCACTTGCATGGCATTACCCAGTGGTAATTTGGTCAGCACGTCATGATAGATGACTTTCATGCCCAGTCCTTCGCACAGTACGGATAGCTGTGAGCCGATAGAACCATAGCCCACGATACCCATGGTCTTGCCACGCACTTCATAGCTGTCTTTGGCAGATTTGTTCCAGCCACCACGATGGACGACCGCATTTTTTTCAGGAATGCCACGCATGAGCATGATGGTCTCAGCAAGCACCAGCTCGGCAACTGAGCGAGTGTTCGAGTAGGGGGCGTTAAAGACAGGAATGCCCAGCTCTAAGGCAGCGTCCAAATCCACTTGGTTGGTGCCGATACAAAAACAGCCAATGCAGATGAGTTTTTCGGCAGATTCTAGCACCTTGCGAGTGAGCTGGGTGCGTGAGCGGATACCGATGAAATGGGCGTCTTTGATTTTTTCGATGAGTTCATCTTCATCAAGGGCGGTCTTGATGTATTCGATGTTGGTGTAGCCAGCTTCGTTTAGCACTTTTAGGGCGTTGTCATGCACGCCTTCTAAGAGCAAAAAGCGAATTTTGTCTTTGTTAAGGGATAAAGTCATGAAAAATCCTTATAAGGAGATTGGGTTGGCAAAAGTATATTTATACACCCATTTGGCGGATTTTGCAAAGTGTTTCGGGGGAAATTTGTAACTATTTTTGGCATAAGCGTATTTGATCAGATGTGTCATTGACAAATTTTGTACCATTGGTGGTTGTTTTTGTCAAAAATTGTCAGTTTTATAAAAATTTGCAAGTGTAACCGTTGGTGGTTGGGGTTGAATTGGGTTGGGTTTTTGACAGAGCAAATGAGCAACATAAAAATATTGTTATGCTTCAATGACCTAAAACACTACTAAATTAAGTGGCATGCTTATTGCATATAAATGACACAGATGGTGATGTTTTTTTAAAAATCTGATGTGTTTGGTATTTGGTGGATTCTCCCATGTCTTTGTTATCGTTCTTGCTTTCTCGTCAAGTTGTGCCAATGTTGGTATCCCGTTCTTTTAGACTTGCCCCATTGATGGTGGGTATGGCAGGATTATTGCTGTCGGTAGAGAGTAGGGCTTATACGGATGATTTGGGAGTCATGACCACTACCAGTAATACGCAAACAGAAGTGCGAGGCAATTACCGCACTACTAATGGTGCGGAAGGTACCTTTAAGTTGGTTCGTAATGAGCAACAGGGGTATGCTGGCTCTACATATACTGTCGGGCAGGGGCTACAGGTACAGAATAACTCTTCTTATAAAAATCAGCCCGGTAATGTAAAAGATAGATTTAGCTATACTTTGACGCTTATGCCGAAGGGTGACTCTAAGTACCACAACCACAGTATTGTCATCACCCAGACCGCAGCATCTAGAGGTGGTAATTCTGAGTTGGCAAGGCAGACGTTATCATACGTACCATTTGACAATCAAGAAGCCATAGCCAAAGTTAGTGCCAACCCTGATGTTCCTTTGCATTATAATTCTATGGGTGATTATTTTATGGGTTCAGCTGATCAATGTGGAACTGCATGGCGGATAGGTCGGAGACGGGTCGCATATTGTGATTTCGTTGCAAACGGTTCGGTTTCTACGCCACAGCTGCGTGCGGACAGTCCTGATGCTAAGCAGCCTTACTTCTACTCATTTGCAAATTTTGAGCATGGATACTACACAACAAAAAGTAAAGTAACCCTTAAAACATCTGCATCCGAGATGGGTAAAAATTCAACCATACGCTTTATTGATGATGCATACACATCAAGAAAATTTACCTGGCGTTCTGGTGGTCAATATTATGGCTTCATACCTAAAGATAGCGATGGAAAGATTAGCCGTGATAACTTATTTAAATCCAACCGAGATCCCTATTCTTATCCCGCTTTGAATGTTGGTGCCATCATCCCTAGCGACAATAGCTATGTTAGTTATGCTGTCTTAAATGAGGCATCCAGGTACTATATTAATGTAGATAATGCTCAGTCTGTAACTTTGGTTTATGAGGGTATCATGAAAGGAGCATCGACTGATAGTATTGGATATAATGAAAAAATGGGTGAAACCGCTAACGAATGGCTAGCATTTGGTATTCGCAGTACGCCACGTGACGTACACGTGATTAGTGGTAAAGTCTTTAATGATGCCAATAAAAATGGCACATCTGATGAAAAGGAAGTGGGTTATGCTGATGCCAAGGTAAAGCTGGTAGATTGTACTACCAATACCATCATCTCGGGTACGACAGAACAGACCATGACGGATGATGGTGATTATGAGTTTGTTGTGCCAGCTGAGACACTAAGTGGCAAAAGTAATGTATGTGTTGTAGAGACTAACGCCTCTGAGTCAGTGCATGACACAACACCAAATAAAATTATGGTAAAACTTGCATCAGGTGCAGGTATTCACAAGTATCCAAATAACAACTTCGGCGATACTAATGAAGCACTTTTAAAATTAACCAAAACTCAGGCGGTGGTAAAGGGTTGTCAGATTGGGGATGCGGACTTACCTAAGCAGACTTACAGCGAGAACCCACTGAACACCGACTCTAATGACCCAAATAGCATCATACAGCCAAACGTGGATTGTGTCGCCTATAAGATTATGGCAACTAACACCAGTCAGATTGATTTGGAGAATGTTATTATTAAAGACCCGCTAAAACCTGGCGTGGGGGCGACGTTGCAATTAAAACTGAAACCAGCTCCAACCTTATGTGTTGGCACCAGTGAGCCTGATGCTAATGGTAAATGTGACAGCGATCTTATGAATACCAATAGTACAGCCTATGCCAAGGTGCATGCAGGGTCAGGTGGAGAGATACAGACCGAGTCATTTACCCTGCCAGCAGGTCAAATAGCAGTCATGTATTTTTATGCCACCTATAAAGAAAATTAATTGCAGGTAATTTTGCTTATTTATAACAGGTTATACCATCAATCGGAGTGTATTCATGAATACAGTATTAAAAACCATGCTAGGAACAGCCATACTTGGTCTGTCCACCATGGCAATGGCGGCAGGCGAGTTGTCTGTCAATCTAGATGCCAAACAGGTCATCGTCAAAGATGGTAAGACGACACTAAAGAGTGTCAGTCGTGCCAATAGTGGTGATGTTGTACGTTATATTGCTGATTACAAGAATAGTAGTGATAAAGCATTGCAAAATGTCGTCATTACCATTCCTGTGCCAGCAGCTCTAAACTATACAGGCGGTGCTAGCACCAAACCAACCCACGCCAGCTTAGATGGTAAAACTTTTGCTCCTGTACCACTCACCCGCAAAGTGAACGGCAAAGTGGTGCAAGTGCCTGTTTCTGAGTATCGTGCCGTACGTTTTACTGTGGCTAATGTACCCGCCAAAAGCACGAATTCTGTATTTATTGATGCCAAGGTACGATAAAACCAATCATTAAAATTTTGGCTATTTTTTAAAAATATCCGTCAAGCTCAACTTAACAATTAGGTCAACTACGTTTTCACAGGAGAAAACATGAAATCAGTCAATCAACGCAAGCTTGTCGCTGCTGTCGCCGTGGCTTTGGGTGTTACTAGTGGCGTATCTTATGCCAGCACCACATCAAATGGTGCGACCAGAGCACAGGGCATTTCCATCACCAACAAAGCAACCGCAGAGTATAGTGTCGGTGGTACAAAACAGCCAACCGTTACCTCTAATGCGGTGGTGGTCAACATTAATGAAGTGGCGAGTTTTAGTTTGGTGGCTACTCAGGGTACCAGTGCAAATGATGACAAAAATGAAAATCAAACTGCTGTACCAGGAGGTACGACTACGTTCACCAATACATTAACCAATAATGGTAACGTGAGCGATACCTATACCATCAATATCACCACCGATGACGCATCCGATATCGGGACAGCTAACCAAGATTACTCTTTCACCAGCCCAACAGCCATCAATTACACCATCAAAAATGCAAACGGTTCAACAGCTAACACGGGTACAATAAACAGTGGTGGGAGCATAACATTACAACCTGGTCAAAAGGTCGAGCTAAGCTATGACTTGAAAACACCTGAATCACAAGAGGGTGGAAAAAATGGTGTAGGCACCATAACGGCAACCAGTCAGTATATCACTTCCAATAATACAGCGACTGAGGCAGGTAAAACGCCAGTGGCAACATTGGTTAATGAAAACCAAGCTGTGGTTAAAGTTCCCGTGTTTTCTATCGTAAAAACAGCCAGTGCTGATATCATTGACTTGAATACCACCAAAGAGTTTTCTTATACCATCAAAGTTACAAACAGCAAAACAGACCATTCGTTAGATGCTGTAAATATTTTGGTTAGTGATGTATTGCCGGCAGGCCTTACTGTCAAAAACCCAACTGCTTTAACCGCTACAACGAGCAATGGTTCAAGAGTGGGTACGGTTGCGGTGACAAAAGAAGGTGCGCAAGATAAGCAAGATAAGCTAACCATTTCAGGAGCTGATCTGAAAGTGGGTGAGACATTGACCTTGGAGTTTACAGTAACTATTACAGATAAAGACGCTTTGGCAGTTGCCAAATCTGTAACTAACCATGCAGATGTCTATGATAATCCTACTGATGATAGTAAAACCAATACACCGCCAGACCCAAATAACCCTAACATCATCCATGATAGTACAGATACCAGGAAGCTGACCAAACCAAAAACATCAAATGACGGTGATGACCCGAATGAGCCAGGTGGTGATAAGCCAGCAGTGGTGTCATTTACCAACCGTAACATCACCTTAGATGGTACGGGCAGCAAAGAAGTGCCACCAACGACTAATGATAACACACGTGCTACCTATCAGCATGTGATTAAAAATAATGGTAACGCCGAAGAAGCAGGTTTGACATTCACCATTACCAACCCTAACACAGGTGATAATATTACGCCAAATACGACTGTGACTTACACGCCAAAAGATGGCAGTCCTGTTACCTTAACACCAACTGGTGGTGTATATACTCTGCCCACATTACCAGCAGGAGGTGAGGGTACCATTAGTTATCATGTTGAGACCAATAAAGCGGCACTTGAAGCGTCTGAGACCAGTGTTATCACAGTTACCCCAACTGGCAACAATGCACCAAAACCTGTGTCAAATAATGATACCACGACTGTAAAAGGGCTAGAGCTTACCAAAGAGCAGCTACTTGATACAGACTGTAGCATTGCGACATCAGCGTATGCTTCTCAGGCTTACACAAAAAATAACCTTACTAATGCAGTGCCAGGTCAGTGTATTATTTATAAAATCACCGCCAAAAACGGCTTTAGTGAAGGTGGACATGGCTTAACTAATGTTGTGATTAAGGATGCTGCGTCCCAGTGGAGTGCCAAAGCAACTTATGTGGAGAATTCAATTCACCAATCAGTAACTGGTACCCCAACTCCCCCAGGTAGCGAGGCGTCATCATCGCCATTAACCATCGCTCCACAAGGTGCTGTGAGTCTGTACTTTAAAATTAAAATCAAAACTGAACAATAATCTAATTATTGATTGATTTGATGGTGCTACCTGAGGTGCATGCCTTGGGTAGCCACTCATCAAGCTACAACTCAATCAATAAACCAAGTTAAACGAAGCTAAACAACGCCAAACCAAGCGATTAACCAAATATAAATATTCATTTGGATAAGTGAGAAAAAATATGTCAAAGTCAGTCATTGCAAAACCTGTCAGTCGTCCTACTTTGGGCAGGCTTACTGTGCTTGCATCTAGTCTTTTACTTATCCAAATGAACGGTCATGCCAATACAGTGGTCGATATTCGTAATGTCGCCTTGGCAGATTATGGCATAGGTTCAACCAAATTTACGACACCTTCCAATGCAGTCACCACCAAAGCAATTCCCAAGGTTGCTTATGCGGTAAATATTACTGAACCTGAACGCCTAACTCATGAACCCAATCAGGAAGTGGTCTGGACAAATGTGCTGACCAATACAGGTTTTTATGACGAAAATGTGAAGATTGCCATCAGTGAATTGGACGGTAACGTGGTAGGGCAGGCGAAAGTTTATGCTGACTACAATGGCAATGGCGTGGCAGATGAGGATGAGCTGATTGACCAAAATATCGCAATCAGTATTAAGGCGGGCGAGAAGATTACCCTAATTGTCAAAGCCATGACTACGCCTACCGCCAAAGATGGTGATCAGGCCGGAATCAAAATCACTGCGACAGTAGTGGAAGATAATAGTGCCTATGACAGTGCAACCGACCGTGTGTTGATTGTGGAGCCACGAATTGAATATAAAACAGCCAATTATAGTAAGCCGGTAGAGTTTATCATGGCAGGGGATAATGCCTATCTTGAAGTGGGTATGGCGTTGTGTAATTCTACTGGCGATGGCAAGGACTATACTTGGCTAAATGTCTCATCATCCAAGACAGGCGATGATCTAACCTTAAAAGCTGTGGAGACGGGTAATAACACAGGTAAATACCGTGTGGACTTCCCAACAGAGCTAAATGCACAGGCAAAGTTAGATGACATCATGCAGACGCTTAGCGATGATATTTTGACCGCCATACCGACACACTGTGAGACCCCAGCAGGTATTAAAACACCTGTTGGTGAGTTGTACAAAAAATCAGTCTCTGCCAAAATTGCTGTAATTGACAACAAAAATGAACTCATCATTGACAAAACTGCCAATGTTAGAGAAACGACGGTTGGTGAGTTTATTGATTATAACATCGTTGTCCAAAACAACAGTCGGTACGCCATTAGTAATGTACAGCTAAAAGATAATCTGCCCACAGGTCTTGGTTATGTGACAGGAACGGTGCGTCTTAATGGGCAAAAGATTGATACAGATTTTGTGCCATCGGGCAAATATATAATCCTAGGACTGGGACACATAGAGGCGGGGCAAAAACACAGCATTAGTTATCGAGTGCGTGTTGGTGCAGCCGCCCTTGCAGGAGATGGCATTAACCGAGCCCATGTCGAAGGGGTAAGCACCTTGACGGGACAGCCGACCGCATCATCAGTAGCACAAGCCAAAGTTGTTGTCAATCGTGACAGTATTAGCACCGATGGTATCATCATCGGCAAAGTCTATGCTGATGGCAATCGTGATGGCATTCAACAGCTTGAACTTGGTGAGTTGGGCGTGGCAGGCGTGCGACTATATCTAGAAGATGGTACTTATGCTATTACTGACAGCGAGGGTAAATACAGTCTGTATGGCATTAAAGCAACCACGCACGTTATCAAGCTTGACCGCACAACCCTACCAAAAGGTCAGCATGGCTTGGGCGTGGAGCTGGTTGAGCAATCCAACCGCAATGCAGGCGATGCAGGCAGTCGTTTTATTGATTTAAAATATGGCGAACTTCATCGTGCGGATTTTGGTCTGACCGATGCACTAGATGGTATCTCAGAGGAGCTTGCCAAAGAATTAAAGGTAAGAGCTCAAAGCGTGAAGACGACCAATACTGCTCTTGAACAGGCAGTAAAATCCACCTTGGAGCTTGAACCAAACTATAACAAAAAGAATGATGACGTTAATGCTGAGGGTTGTAAAGATGCACTTCATATTGATGGGCAAATCAGCTGTCAGGCAGTAAAAGGGAGTGATGTTCACGAGAGAGATTTACCTAAACTAACCATCTCACCCATAAAACCAAAAGCAGTGCAGGAGATTGAGCTGGCATTATCAGATGATAAGGGCGAGAGAATTGAGGGTATAAATAGCGAAGCAGGCTTTTTGAATTTAGCCAATCAAGAGCGTGTTGATAGTCACAGGATTCGTGTTCAAATCAAGGCACCCAAAGGGGCTGATACCAATTTATATGTCAATGGGCGATTGATTGGACGTGAGAGTATTGGTAAGGAAGTGGTATGGGAAGAAGAGAGTATTTCAGGGTTTGATTATGTTGCCGTACCATTGGAGCGTGGCAGTAATGAGCTTAGTGTTATTAGCCGTGACAGTACAGGAAAAACCATCTCTCAAAGCAGTATTCATGTATACGCCCCTAATCGCATCAGTGATGTCAAAACCCGCACAGGCGAATTAGTGCAGGCGGATGGCAAAAGTGAATATCAAGTGGCAGTGAGTCTCACTGATAGTGATGGAAAGCCTTATGTATCCGCCACACCAGTTACGCTAGACGCTACGGTCGGCACAATCACCCTGACCGATGAGGATAAGAGTCAGGCAGGCACACAAATCATAGCGACTGGCGGTGAGTTTTTGGTGAATATTAAGGCACCGACCGCACCTGCCAAGGGTAATTTGCACATCAAAGTGGGTAGCACCGAAAAAATCATCCCTTTGGAGTTTACGCCTGAACTGCGTCCGATGATTACTGTGGGCATCATCGACGGTGTATTGTCTCTTGATGGTATTGAGCGTGCCTCAGAAAGTGATGGCTTTGAGAGAGAGCTAAGAAGTTTGTCTGGTAGTGATAAAGTTTCGGGGCGTTCGGCATTTTTTCTAAAAGGAAAAGTAAAGGGCGGTTACCTGCTAACCATGCGTTATGACAGCGATAAAGCAGATAATGACCGCTTATTCCGAGACATACGCCCTGATGAATATTATCCTGTGTATGGCGATTCATCCGCCAAAGGTTTTGATGCTCAATCATCAGAAAAGCTCTACGTGCGTGTGGATAAAGGTCGGTCGTTTTTGATGTACGGCGACCTAAAAACCCGTGTGGACAATAATGATGGACTGTCATTAGGTCAGTACGACCGTACATTGACGGGGGTGAAAGCTCATTTTGAAAATGATAAGACCATTGCACAAGCATTTGTGAGTGAGACCAGTACCAAGCAAACCGTGAATGAGACGCGTGGACTGGGCATCTCAGGGCCTTATCCTTTGTTGTCATCAAATGCCAGTGCTACTTTCTCCGATGTGCTTTTAAACAGTGAGATGGTAGAAATCATCACCCGTGACAAAAATAACCCATCCATCATTGTCAAGCGTCAAGCATTGGCACGGTTTAGTGATTATGAGATAGATGCAGTGTCAGGAGCGCTATATTTACGTAATCCCATCACCAGCACTGATATGGATGGCAATCCCATCTATTTGCGTGTCACTGTGGAGTCGGATACGGGTGTTGGCGAGGAGTATATCGTCGGAGGTGCTAATATTCGTCATCGCTTAAATGACAAAGTAAGCGTGGGAGCAAGTTATATCCAAAGTGATGACCCAACCAACAAAGAAGAGTTGTCAAGCGTGAATGCAGTGATTGATGTAAATCATCATGTGCGTTTTATTGCAGAGATGGCACGGTATTCATCGGATGAGTTAAATGATACGCTGGCAAATCAAATTAATGCCAACGCCCTAACCCATGAAAAAGATGGGCAGGCAATGCGAGCTGAGCTAAATTACAAATCATCAACCACGACAGGTAAGCTCAACTACACCAAGGCAGATATTGGTTTTGACCCATTGTCCAGTCCTGCGACTGCGGGACGAACAGAGATTGGCTTGGATGTTAATCGCCGTTTAAATGATAAGACCCGCCTTAATTTAGAAGGAACATACAGTAAAGATGACACCAATGGGGCAACTCGCCAAGGTGTGAGTGCCGCAGTAGAAAGAAGGCTAACCGACAAAGTAACGGCTGAGCTGGGCGTGCGTCATTATGATAATGATGTGGCATCTGCCAATTATGGTGAGATTGTTACCAATGGTCTAAATCAAAGCCTAAGCCCGAGCGTAACTGAGCGTGATTATCATGGTACAACCGTGCGTGCCAAAGTTACTGCTAACCTGCCCCAGTTTAACAAAAGTAAAATCTTTGCTGAATATGAACAAGACATTGAGCATAGTGACCGTAATGCTTGGGCAGTTGGTGGTGAAACATCATTGTGGGATAAGGGCAGGTTGTACGCTCGTCATGAGTTAAGCAGTAGTTTGACGGGCGATTATGGCTTGACAGACACCAATGAGAGTAATAATACCATCATTGGTGTGGATGCCAACTATATGAAAGATGGTCAGGTGTTTAGTGAATACCGCCTAAAAGATGGTATTTCTGCTCGTGAAAATGAAGCTTCTATCGGCTTGCGTAATAAATTCCAAGTGCGTGAGGGGGTGTATATTAATACATCTTTGGAGCGTTTGGAGACCTTATCAGGAGAGGGTAGTAATGATGCCACGGCGGTAACGTTCGGCGTGGATTATTTGCCAAAAACAAACTACAAAGCATCGGGACGCATTGAAAAACGCTGGGGCGAGCAATCAGACACGCTGCTATCCACTTTGGGCTATGCGTATAAAGCCAGCGAAGACACAACTTTGCTTGCCAAAAACCATTACAGTCGTCAAGATGATAACACGACGGGCAACAGTCGCACCGTTGACCGCTTTATCCTAGGCGTGGCGTATCGAGATTATAACAGCAACATCATCGATTATCTTGCCAAGGTAGAATACCGCTTAGATGATAATAGCCTAACTGGCACACCGTATCATAAAGATACTTACATTGCTTCTTTGCATGCCAATTATCACCCAACACGTCGTCTGACATTATCATCGCATTATGCAGGTAAGTGGAATAAGCTTGACAGTTTGGGCGTTAACAGTCGTACTGACACACATCTGGTAAGTGGTCGTATGATGTATGATATGAGTGAGCGTTGGGATGTGGGTATGCAAGCAGGAACCATGTGGACTCGCCAAAATGACAGTCGTTATCACTTGCTTGGTGCGGAAGTGGGTTATAGTCCACTGACTAACCTTTGGTTGTCGGCAGGTTATAACTTTATGGGTTACCATGATGAAGACATTGCTGATAGTCAGACCAATCAAAAAGGTGGTTACGTGAGACTTCGCTTTAAGTTTGACGAGACACTATTTAAGCGTGGGCAAAATAAAACAAATGGAAGTATGATGCCTACCGCAGACGAACCTGCTGATTTACCACATTGAGGGGCTAATAATGAACGTGAAGATGATAAGAATGCTGGCATTGATGATGGTGTCTGGCGTGAGTATGACCGCTCATGCCAGTCCATTGTTGGTTTCGCCCGATGACCATGACCGTTACCAAGCTGGCACCTACTGCATGCGTGAGTCTGATGTTGTTCGTAATATGCTATCAAGTCTGCCCAAGGGGACGGCTCATAAGCAATTTGTGTTAGATGCGTTGTGTATCAAAGAACGTATCAAGCCCTACTTGTCAGCGACTGATACAACGATTCGTTATCACGCGTACCGAGCAAATGCTTGGGTAATTTATGCTTTGCATGAAGATAATGAAAACAGCTTAAATGGCGAGCGTGACCGAGCCATAGAGCAAACCATTTATCTGTTGTCCTTGTTAGATAATGCTCATTTACAAGTCCCTGACGAAACAACTGATAAAGCCAAAGCCTTATTATCAGAGACTGCCATCGTGTCACAAAATGAGCAACATCCTGATTTTCTTGACTACCGCCCTGATTTGTGGCAAAAAATTGCAACAATCAAAAAACACCCACGTTTTGATGATGTTGCCCATCTGATTGCTGAGAGTGAGATTAAATTATTTTGGGCAAGCCAAGAATATCGCACAAGAGGCTGGCGACATGCTAATGAACATGTAAAAGCAGTGGAGCGGTATTTGGATAGAGCTGATACAGTAACAAAGTAGTGGATAAGCTCAAAAACCAGATGTGTATCTGGTTTTTGTTTTTGTAACGTTTTGTGTACCCGCACTCAAAGCATGGTACAATAAGATAAAAGCAAAACATACATATTAAACTTCATTCTCAACTTAAAATGGTAGCTTATTGATTTTTATTAAATTATTTTTTAAGATTGTAGGGGCAAATTACGTTCGCCCTTGATAAATCAATCGCTTACATAAATGAGAGTGGGGTATATTAAGTGAAAAATTAGTTGTCAAATTTTGAACATATGCTATAATTTGCCACTTTTAAATTTTTAATAAGTTTACATTTGTTCTGTTAAATTTTTAAAAGTATTATTGCCGTGCAAGCGGTCAAATCATTATTTATGATTACTCTTGCAAAACTGGTGTGCAATGAATTTTTCATTTTTACTTTATCGTTCATTGAACCACACGCCGAACGTCATGACCTTGTTAAACCCAAATTTTATTTGATAAATTGGGTTTGGGTTTAGGGATATGATATTGAATTTGTTAAATTTAATGTCTTATTCATAGGTTTTTCTTTTAACCCTTATCTGAGATGGTAATCCGATATGAGCGTTCATTCTGTAAATCATGCCCCCGTAACTCCCAAAGACGGTGCAACCAACGACTACTACTTGACTCGTCAAAACCAAATGGAGTCAAATGTCCGTAGCTACCCACGCAAACTTCCCCTAGCCATTGCCAAAGCACAAGGTTGCTGGGTGGTGGACGTAGAAGGCAACGAATACCTTGACTGCCTAGCAGGAGCAGGTACGCTAGCCCTAGGACACAATCACCCTGCCACCATCAACGCCATTAAAGACGTGCTAGAAAGCGGTTTGCCGCTGCATACCCTTGACATCACCACGCCGATTAAAGACGCATTTACCGAAAAATTATTGTCATTTTTCCCAAAAGATTTTGTCCTACAGTTCTGTGGTCCAACAGGGGCGGACGGTACAGAAGCCGCCATTAAACTTGCCAAAACTTATACAGGGCGTGATAATGTCATCGCATTCTCTGGCGGTTATCACGGCATGACGCATGGCTCGCTTGCCATGACAGGCAACTTGTCTGCCAAAGAAAAAGTTGGCAATCTCATGGCGGGCGTGCAGTTTATGCCTTATCCGCATGAATACCGTTGTCCGCTAGGGCTTGGTGGTGAAGCGGGCGTGGACGCATTGACTTATTATTTTGAAAACTTCATTGAAGACGTGGAAAGTGGCGTTGTCAAGCCTGCTGCCGTTATCCTAGAAGCCATTCAAGGCGAAGGCGGTGTTGTCCCTGCCCCCAAAAAATGGCTCCAAAAAATTCGTGAAGTTACCGCAAAACACGACATCGTGCTAATCTTAGACGAAGTGCAAGCAGGCTTTGCCCGCTCTGGCAAGATGTTTGCCTTTGAGCACGCCGAAATCGTCCCTGATGTGGTCGTCATGTCCAAGGCGGTGGGCGGTGGTTTGCCCCTTGCCGTGCTTGCCATTAACAAAAAGTTTGACGCATGGGCACCAGCAGGACACACAGGCACATTCCGTGGCAATCAGCTAGCCATGGCGGCAGGATATAACGTCCTAGAACAAATCACAAACAACAACCTTGCCGAAAATTCACGCATTCAAGGCGAGTTTTTGCGTGATGAACTGCGTAAAATTGCACAAGAATTCCCCTGTATTGGCAATGTGCGTGGGCGTGGCTTGATGGTGGGTATTGAGATTGTGGACGAGCGTAAATCCGCCGACCACATGGGGTCATACCCTGCCGACAGTGAGCTTGCGGTCGCTATCCAAAAAGCGTGCTTTGATAATAAGCTGTTATTGGAGCGGGGCGGTCGTGGCGGTACGGTGGTGCGTTTGCTCTGTCCGATTACCATTACTACGGACGAGTGCCAAGAGGTCATCACTCGCTTTAAAAAGGCGGTGGGCGAAGCGGTAAAAGCGGTGCGTGGCTAGGCGTTAATTGTCATTTAAAAATAAAGGCGTGCTAAATGGTACGCCTTTATTTTTGCCAAAAACTGGCTTTATGTTTATCAAAAAATTTGTTAAAATAAAAAATTTTACTTGACACTTGCTATGGAAAATCGCAAAATGAACCAACCAACCAACCAACCAACCAACCAACCAACCAACCAACCAACCAACCAACAGCCTAAAAACTGCCCATAATACCGACTTTTTTGGTGAAAAATTAACCAAACTTCGCCAAATTCTCCCCGAAATATTTTCCGAAAATACCCTAGACCTAGAAAAACTCAAAACCCTACTGGGCGACCACCCTGCCCAAAACGAACGCTATGGCTTAAATTGGGCAGGAAAATCAACCGCCTATCAAGCCCTACAACGCCCCACAAACAATACATTAACCGCTTGTCCTGCCGAGAGCGTGGATTTTGATACCACACAAAATATTTTTATTGAAAGTGATAATTTAGAAGCCCTAAAAATATTACAAAAATCCTATGCAGGCAAAATCAAAATGATATACATTGACCCGCCTTATAATACGGGCAATGACTTTATTTATCACGATGATTTTAGCCAAAGCAAAAAAGAGTATGAAATTGCCACAGGCGATAGAAATATCAATGGCGAATTATTAAAATCCTTTAAAAAGAATAGCAAAGACAATGGGCATTATCATTCTAATTGGCTGAATATGATGTTGCCCCGTTTGCATTTGGCTCATACTTTACTTTCTGATGATGGCGTGATTTTTATTAGTATTGATGATAATGAACAGGCTCAATTAAAATTATTATGTGATGAGATTTTTGGTGGGGAGAATTTTATTAGTAATATTATTTGGGAGAAAAAATTTAGTCCGCAAAATGATGCTAAATATTTTTCCGAAAATCACGACCATATCTTATGTTATGCAAAAAATGCAGAATTTTTAAATATTGCATTATTGCCAAGAACAGATGAGTTAAATTCAAGGTATAAAAATATTGATAATGATACAAGGGGTGCTTGGACTTCTGGTGATTTATTAAGAAAAGATGTTCAGTCAAGCGGTATTTATACAATTACCACACCAAACGGTACTAAACATAATCCGCCAAGTGGCAGAAGTTGGCGAGTTTCGGAAAGCAAATTCTTAGAAATGGTTGCCGATAATCGTATTTGGTTTGGAGAAAATGGCGGAAATGTTCCAAGAATTAAAAGATTTTTAAGCGAAGTTCAAGACGGATTAAAAGCAACTTCTATCTGGAAATATAATGATGTTGGACATAACCAAGAAGCGAGCCAAGAATTAAGAAAATTATTTAATGGAGAAAGTTATTTTGATACACCAAAACCTGTAAAATTAATTAAAAATATTCTATTTTTAACAACCAAAAAGGACGATATAACCCTAGACTTTTTCGCAGGTTCGGCAACCACCGCCCACGCTGTCATGCAATTAAACTCAGAAGATAACGGTAATCGTCAGTTTATAATGGTGCAATTACCAGAATTAACCGATGAAAAAAGCGAAGCCTATAAAGCTGGATTTAAAACCATTAGCGATATCTCCAAAGAACGCATTCGCCGTGCAGGGGCAAAAATCAAAGCCGAAAATCCTGATAAAGCCCTTGATATAGGATTTAAGGTATTTAAACTAAGTGATAGTAATTTTAAAGCGTGGCAAATTGACGATGATGATATTGCCAAGCAATTAGAAATGTATATTGATCTCCTAAAAGATAATGCCAATGAGATGGATATTGTCTATGAATTGCTATTAAAGATGGGATTAAAATTAACGGCAGATATTCACTTTGAAAAGGGTGTTTATTGGCTAACTTGTGAAAATAAATCGTACGCCATTGTGCTAAATTCATTATCCCAAGATAAGTTTAATGCCATTATTGATAAAAAACCTGCCAAAACCGTTGTATTGGACAAAGCATTTTTAAATGACAGTGAAAAATCCAATGTGATTTTGCAATTTAAAGATGCTGGACTAAATTTTGAAAGTATTTAATTATTGGGGGAATAGGTAATGCAAATTCAATATGAGCATTTAGATTATCAAAAACAGGCGATTGATAGTATCGTGGATTTATTTCAAGGCGAAATCACGCATCATCAAGATGATTTTAGCTTATCGGATAAAGACAATGTGCGTGTGATTGCCAATGAATTATCGTTATCCAAAGATGATATTTTTGATAATCTAAAAAATATCCAAACACAAAATCAGCTTTCTTTGTCTGATAAGTTGGATAATTTGTATTTTAGCGTAGAAATGGAAACGGGTACGGGCAAAACTTTTGTTTATTTAAATACCATTTTTGAGCTTTATCAACGCTATGGCTGGCGAAAATTTATCATTGTTGTGCCAAGTGTTGCCATTCGTGAAGGTGTATTGCAAACTTTAAATAGCACAAAAGCCTATTTTAAAGATGAATTTAATTCGCCAATTTATCATTATGGCGAATATAGCGGTCAAAAAACCAATATGTTAAAACATTTTGCGACAAGTACAAATATTGAAATTTTGGTGATGAATATTCAATCTTTTGAAAAAGAAAGCAACATCATCAATCAACAGCGAGAAAATGGCGTGTTAATGGAGTTAATCCAAGCAACAAACCCAATCATTATTATTGATGAACCACAAAATATCAGCAGTGATAAACGCAAAAATGCCATTGAAAATTTAAATCCATTATTTGCGGTTGGATATTCGGCAACGCATAAAGAAATTATCAATAAAGTGTATAGCCTAAATCCTGTACAAGCATTTGAAAAGAATTTGGTAAAACAAATTGTCGTCAATTCTGTGGTGTCGCAGGATAAAAATAATGCTTTTATTGAATTAAAAGAAGTCATCAATAAAGGCGGATTAAAAGCAAAAATACTTATTGATGTTAATGAAAATAAAGAATTGAAAAGAAAAGTTGTTACTGTAACAACCAATGACAAAAATCATGATTTATATAAACTATCAAAACAAAATCCCAACTATCAAGGATTTATGGTTACAGGCATTGATTTAGAAAACAAAATAGTTAGATTTTCTAATGGTATAGAAATTGCCTGTGGCGTAAATTTGGATTATCTTAAAGATGATATGATGAAACAGCAAATTCACGCCACGATTAAAACACATCTGCAGCGTGAAAAGCAGTTAAATCCATTAGGCATTAAAGTATTGTCGCTATTTTTTATTGATAAAGTGGAAAATTATCGCACCAATGCACAAGGTGAAATTGGTAAGTTTTATGAGTGGTTTGAAGAATTGTATGAATTAGAAACCAAACAATCAGCAAGTGGCGTACATAATGGCTATTTTAGCCAAGACAAAAAAGGCAATGCCAAAAATAGTAACGGCACAACCAAAGATGATAACAATGCTTATGAATTGATTATGAGGGATAAAGAGCGGTTATTGTCGCTTGATGAGCCTGTGCGATTTATTTTTAGCCATTCGGCATTAAAAGAAGGTTGGGATAATCCCAATGTTTTTCAGATTTGTACTTTAAATGAAACAACTTCACAAATCAAAAAACGCCAAGAAATTGGGCGTGGACTTCGTTTGCCTGTGAATCAAAAAGGCGAACGAATTTATGATGAACAGGTTAATATTTTGACCGTGATTCCCAATGAAAGCTATGAGCAATTTGCCAGCAGTTTACAGCAGGAATATATTGATGATTGTGGTATTAAATTTGAAAAATCTAATATCAAAGACGCTAAAAATGAACGCACGGTAACTTATCGTTTTGATGCGTTTACCGACCCACTATTTTTACAAATTTGGGAGCGTATTCGCCAAAAAACCAAATATCGTGTTGCATTTGATAGTGATGAATTGATTAAACTGGCAGGCCAAGCATTAAATAAAATGCCAGTCATTACCAAACCAAAAATTGAAATCAAAAAAGCAAGACTCATTCAAAATAGTGAAACGGGCGTACAGGCAGAAGAAATTTATTCTGATTATCAGTATTTGGACAAAAAAATTGCCATACCTGATATCTTAAAGACATTGCAAAATAAGACGGGATTAACTCGTCAAACTTTGGTTGAGATTTTAAAACAATCTGGGCGGATTGATGAAGTAAAAAATAACCCACAACGCTTTATTGAAATTGTGGCAGAAATCATCAATAATGAACTGTATGATTTGATGAAAAACGGCATTTATTATCAAAAATTAGATGAAGTTTATGAACAAAATCTGTTTGAGACTTATAAAATTTATGCCAATCAATACACTTTTTATATCAATAAAATGGAAAAAACCATTTATAATGGCGTGTTGGATTTGGATTCAAAAACTGAACATCAATTTGCAACCGATTGTGAGAATTATGATGAGCAAGTGGCATTTTACTTTAAATTACCCAAAAAATTTAAAATCCCAACACCAATCGGTAATTATAATCCTGATTGGGCGGTTGTCATCAATAAAAATGGCGAGCAGGTTTATTTTATTGCTGAGACCAAAAATACAGGCGATAAATCCATTCAAGATGGGGTGGTGGTTGATAAACTGAAGTGGGAAGAGCGGTTTAAGATTGCTTGTGCCAAGCGGTTTTTTGAAATAAATGATGAAGTGGGCTATCAGGTGGTGCAAAAAATCAATGAATTAACCGAAAATAATAAGGTGTATTAAATGATGCAAATATGCTAAAATAAAGCATTTTTTACTTTATAGGATGTAGCCATGCCAACTTTTGAACAACACCGCCAAGCCCTACTTTGCAATGATAGCCAGTCAATCGCCGATTATGAACGTGCGATGACGGACGCTGTCAAAGCGGTAACGGCATGGCTTAAAAACGACAAAATGTACACAGGCGGTAGCATTAAAGAGCTTCGTTCGCAAATCAGCTTTAATCCGCAAAAAGAAGGTTTGGGCGTACAAAAATCGCTTGACCGCCTTGTGGAGCTGTTTTTAAACAAAAGTCTAAAAGTTCATCACCCCCATTCGCTCGCTCATTTGCATTGTCCTACCATGGTAACTTCACAAATTGCCGAAGTGCTCATCAACGCCACCAACCAATCAATGGACTCATGGGATCAGTCGCCTGCAGGCTCGCTCATGGAAGTTCAGCTCATTGACTGGTTACGCCAAAAGGTCGGCTATGGGGCAGGGCAGGCAGGCGTGTTCACATCAGGCGGTACACAGTCTAATCTTATGGGCGTGCTACTGGCTCGTGATTGGGCGATTAGCAAAAATTATCAAGACGACAACGGCAAAGCGTGGTCGGTACAGCGTGATGGCATTCCGCCTGATGCGATGAAAAAAGTCAAAGTGCTATGCTCAGAAAATGCTCATTTCTCCGTACAAAAAAACATGGCGATGATGGGCATGGGCTTTGCCTCAGTCGTTACCGTGCCTGTCAATGACAATGCCCAAATGGATACCAACGCCCTAGCCGACATCATGGCGGACTTGCACGCCAAAGGCAACATCGTGGCGTGTGTGGTGGCAACGGCAGGGACGACTGACGCAGGGGCGATTGATGACATCAAGACAATCCGTGCCTTGTGCGACAAATTCGGAGCGTGGCTACACGTTGATGCGGCGTGGGGTGGGGCGTTATTGCTATCCAACGATTACCGCTCTATGCTAGACGGCATTGAGCTGACCGATTCGGTTACGCTTGATTTTCATAAGCACTATTTCCAAAGCATTTCTTGCGGTGCGTTCTTGTTAAAAGACGAGCAAAATTACCGCTTTATGCACTATGAAGCCGAGTATTTAAACTCAGCTTATGACGAAGAGCATGGCGTGCCAAACTTGGTGTCAAAGTCTTTGCAGACCACTCGCCGATTTGATGCGTTAAAATTATGGTTCACGGTGGAGGCGTTGGGCGAAGAGCTGTACGGTTCAATGATTGACCACGGGGTAAATTTGACAAAAGAAGTGGCGGATTATATCCGTAACACGGACGGCTTGGAGCTACTTGTTGAGCCACAATTTGCGTCTGTCTTGTTCCGTGTTGTGCCAACTGGCTATCCTGATGAGTTTATTGATAGCCTAAATCAAAATGTAGCGGACGAGCTGTTTGCCCGTGGGGAAGCCAACATCGGCGTAACCCGTGTGATTGATAGCCGTCAAAATGTGCAGTCGTTAAAGATGACCACACTAAGCCCAATCGCCACGCTTGAAAACGTGCAAGCCTTATTATCGCAAGTGCTGGCAGAAGCCGAGCGTATCAAAGATGATATTAAAAATGGTACTTATACTCCGCCGATTGATTGAGTTTGGTTGAATTAAACGATAAAAAACCGATTAAGTGAATTAATCGGTTTTTTGTTTGGAAATTAAAACAAGGTTTGTTTGCTTTTGCTTAACTGAAAACCGTGCCCTGATTTATTCACACATCTCATGCCTGTGGTTTGGCTAGTGCAAGTCCAACCGTTGCCGTTGATTGACGAACCATAAGGGATAATCTTTGTAATATCTTCTGCTTCGTTTTCAGGCTCAAATTCATGATTGGTGCATTGAAGTTTGCCTTTGCCAGTTTGGTTTAAGGTAAATTCCAATCCAACGCCTTCACTGCATTTTGCAGGTTTTTTGGCAACGTTTTGAATGTAGCAAGTAAGGGCGTTGCCAGAACTGGTAATATTATCACCGCCACAGACAATATTACCACTAGGTGTGGCAAAAACCTTATTATGGGTGTTTGCGTAGTTAAATGATGACCAGCCAGCAAAAGCGGTTATTGCTAAAATAGACCGCCACTGAGCAAAGCAATCTGCATAAGTTTTTTCATAAAAACTCCTATTGATGGGAAAGAACGTGATTAATACTACGATATTCGTAGTAAAAAATCAAGTAAAATATACGAAATTCGTAACTTTTTAATCTAGGGTAAAAGTTATGAGTTTGCAACAGATATTTACACGGCGTTTTAAGGTGGCTCGCAAGGCTAAAAATCTTACCCAAGAGCAGTTAGGCATCGCCATTGGTTTGGATGAATTTGTGGCAAGCTCACGCATTAATCGCTATGAAAAGGGTGTGCATTTGCCTGATTTGACCACATTAAATAACATTGCCAAAGCCTTAGATGTACCGCCTGCTTACTTTTTTGCTGATGATGAGTTGGCACAGATGATTTTGGCATATAAAAAAGCCGATAACTAAGTCTAGATTATCGGCTTTTAGGCTATCAGCTTTTGGTGTGGAGTTGATTTATTTTACATTTTCATCCAACACTGTCTCTTCGGTAGATTTCCAGTTATAGGCACCGTAGAGAATCATTTGCATTTGGCGAGTGCAATGCAACAGCATGGCCTCTTTGGCTTGTTCTAGGTCGCTATCAACAGGCTTGGTCTCTTCATCGTCTTCAAGCTCGGGGGCATAGGTCAAATCTAGCCAGTCGATAATCCATGAGAAACTTAAGTTTACCCCAATCTCGGCAAGCAAATAACGGTCGCTGGCACTGACATGTTCAAAAGAGGGTTGTAGGGCTAGGTCTTCACTCATGACCTTGGCAAAGGTTTTGATTTGTTCGCTGATGGCACGGCGAACCGCTTCTGAACCACCAAAACGCTCGGCAGCGATGAATTGCCAGTAGCGTGGCTGAGCGTCCACCGCTTTAAAAAATAGTTGCACGCTTTTGGCGATTTGGCGTTCAAAGGTGCGTTTTTTGCCAAACTGCATATGCTCACGCAGGGTTGATAGAGCATCACCCAGTTCGTCTTCTACCAATGATTTGCCCAGCTCTTCCATGTCATCAAAATGACGATAAAAGGCGGTTGGCACCACGCCCACTTCACGGGTTACCTGACGTAGGCTGATAGAGCTAAACCCTTGCCCCATCATGCATAGGTCAAGCACGGCATTATAGAAAGCTTGACGGGTTTGGCGTTTTTTCTCTTCACGGGTTAGGGCTTTGGCTTCTTTGGTTTTGTCGGTCGTGGTCATAAGGCACCTTTCTTGGGTATTAATTGATAAATGATGGTAAAAGACAAATAAAAACGACCAAAATCCCAAGTTGCGTAGATTTTGGTGAATTATTGTTTATTATGTAGGGCGTGCCTGCCCTTTATAACACAATTCATATTTTAGAGCATTTATAGAAAGAAAACGATGTTTTTGCATGAAAAATGGCTAAATCTTGTTTTTCTGCGTCAAAAACTTGCTTGATAGAATAACTATCAAGCAAGTTTTTTCCTTGAAAAACGGGCGATTTTTCTCATTTTTCATTGCAAATACAAAAGGCAGGCACGCCCTAGAAAAATTTCAAAAATTGCAAGGCTTTTGGTGTGAATGGATATTTGAATGAATATCAATCAAGCCCAACAAACAATTTTTGATGTTGGCGTATATTATAACACATTTTTTTGATTAAAAAAGTGCATAAGTACACTAACGGCAACATCATGGCGACTGTCGGTGCGAAGTTGGGTCGTGGTGCGAGTAAGTTTGGCGATTTGTTCGCTAGGATTTGCCAGTATGTCCAGAGCATGACGGGCGATGTTGTCGGCATTTGCGTCATCTTGGATAAGCTCTGGCACGACAGCTTGCCCTGTTTGGTTATAGGCTAGGATGTTGGGCAGGGCAACATAGGGGATTTTAACCAATCGCTTGGCGATGGCGTAGGTTAGGGCATTGACTTTATATACCACGACCATGGGGCGGTGCAGTAGCAGAGCTTCTAGGGTTGCCGTACCTGACGCTAAGATGGTCAGCTCACAGGCGCTCATCACATTTTGAGACAGTGAGAGCGTGGTCGGCAGTCGCCCTGCTTGACCGTCTTTGGCGGTTTGGGGAAAGATGATGTGGCATTTGTCCAGTAGATGTACCGCTTGCTCTTTGATGAGTGATTTGACCAGATGAGCGTGTTCGTGGCTCACCACAGGTAGGATAAAGGCGTGGTCGCCCGCCTTGTCCAGTCTATCCATTGCCCCAATAAGCAGGGGTAAAATGGCGTTAATCTCACTGGTGCGAGAGCCTGCCATGATACAGATGGGGCGAGTGTTGCTCTTTTGCAGGTGAGCGAGTTCAGGAAATAGGGGAGTATAATCCCTTAAAAACTCGCCATAAATCTCACGCTCTGACCGCTCATCAGGGCGTATCTTGTCAAGCAAGGGATGTCCCACGCACACCGCAGGGTGTCCATGCTTGTCATAGACCGCCGTCTCAAAAGGGAATAGACACAGCACCAAATCGGTGGCAGATTTAATGCCCGTGATACGCCCTTCACGCCACGCCCACACGCTCGGGCTGACGTATTGCACACAAAAAATGGGCTTGATGACCGATTTTTGTTTGAGACTTTTGGCAAGGCGTAAATTAAAATCAGGAGCGTCAATGCCCACAAAAATATCAATGCCAATGGATAAAAACTCATCCAAAATCTCTTTTTTGGCAAGCAATAAATCCGGCAAATGCTTGACGACTTCACCGATGCCCATGACCGATAGGCGGTTCATGTCAATGAGTGAGTCAAGCCCTGCCTTGGTCATCATCTCACCGCCCACGCCAACCCAGCGAATGCTCGGATAAATGGCATTCATTTTTGCCATAAAATCCGCCCCCAATGCGTCGCCCGACACTTCCCCTGCGACAATGCCAATGGTCAAGGGCTTGTCGGTAGGCAAGGCGGACAAATCAAAAGGGGGCGTGGTGTGGGTCATGATGTCTCGTGGGTTTGTGAGTGATTTTTAAAAATTAGCGTTCTAAATACTGGATTTTGCCTGCTACGCCGTCCCATTTTTCATGGTCGGGTAGGGCGTCTTTTTTCTCGGTGATGTTTGCCCATTCGTTGGCGAGTTCTTCGTTGATTTGGATGAACGCTTCTTGACCTGCTGGTACTTCATCTTCTGAAAAAATGGCGTTGGCAGGGCATTCAGGTTCGCACAAAGCACAGTCAATGCACTCATCAGGATTGATGACCAAAAAGTTTGGACCTTCATAAAAACAGTCCACAGGGCAAACCTCAACGCAGTCGGTGTATTTGCAAAGAATGCAGTTATCAGTTACTACAAATGTCATGGCGATACCTTAGTTGTGTTTGGTTATGATAAAATGGTTTGGCTTGACGAGACTTTTTGGGCAGTTGTCCCTATGATGAGCTGATAAATGGTCATAAAAATAAGATTACCAAAATGTCCCATCAAAATAACACGACGACAAAATTGGTGTATATTTTATACTTTTTGGCAAATTTTCTCAAACCAAAGCAGGTGATTTATGAGACCAAAATACAAAATCTTTATTAAAAAATGCCAAAAAGTTGTAAATAGTAAAAGTGATTATTATTACAATGGCTAAAATGGGCGGTAAGTAAAGCAAATGGTAAAGTAGATAAACACAGTGAGAATGGCGTTAATGCTTGTCATTTTTTGATGGATTTTGATGGCGGTTTTGTCAAAAAAGCAAGGAGAGACCTTGCTTTATGTTTTAAATCAATGCTTTATCAAATCGTTGTGTCTGTTCTGTCTTGTTTGTCTTGCTGAGTGCCTTCTTGTTTAGACTGGCTCTGTTGTTGGGTTTGTTGTTGATTTTGCTGTTGCTGTGCTTCTTTGGCAATTTTGTGGCAACGTTCAATGTGGTCAAAGGCAATTCTGGTAAAAATCATATAACCTACCGTACCTGCGACGATTTGACCACCTAGGGGGACATATTTGGCGACTTGTTTGCCAATCATACGACCGCCAAAGCCTTGTACAGTTTTATTAACGATACCACGAGTGGCGACCAGTCCGCCCACACGAAGCACTTTTTCTTTGATATTTTTTTCACGAGCCAAAGCGGTGTTTTTGTCTTCTAGACCAAAACGTTCGGTAATTTGGGGTAAAAGTTTTCTTAGCATGCCAACATCAACCGCTACATCTAAAAAAGGAATGGGAACAATGGCAACGCCTGCTGAGACTTTGGCACGAGATTTGGCAAGTTCTTTGCATTCACGTTCTATCTTGTCTAGGTCAAGTCCACTGACATCCTTGACAACCAATGTGTCTGTACTAAGTTCGCTAAAATTCATGATAAGCTCCAGAATGTAATAAAATAAAAAAGGCTGATAATAAAACAAATCATACCACAGCCTGATGATTGTATTGTAATAAAGTTGCTAACAAAATGTATCAGTATGTAAATTTATATTCATGATTTGGGACAAGTTTTTGACTTTGGGCAAGTTTTGGCAAAACTGTGTTAAAAAACTGTGCTAAAATAACCACAAAGACAAATGCAAAAGAAAAAGAGAGTAAGTAATGAGTACGCAAAATCGCCAAGACGATGACAGTCCTTTTGATGGCTATCCATCGCCAAGCCTACCCAAGCCTGCCCAAGTGACAAGTACGCAAAAGTTTGCCAATGCCAATTTGTCGCACCTGACCAACACGAGTGTGCAGGATTTTGAGCGTGCCTTTGATAAAGTCGGACGGTTTACCCCTAAGCACCTGACACTTGTCCCACGTCATCAAGGCGATGTGCCTGATGAGCTAACCGCGATGTTTGGCGAGACGCTCGGGCGACTACTTGCGTCACGACAGATTGGCAGTATTGATGAGATGGACATGTCTGTGGCAAAGCTCCTGCCTGCGAGTGATTTATTGGGACTTGACGTGGGGGCGGATATCATCAGTCGTGCCATTGATGAGAATAAACGCATACTCATTGTGGGTGATTTTGACTGCGATGGGGCGACATCGACCACGCTCATGGTGCGGTGTTTGCGTGAGATGGGAGCGGACGTGCAGTTTTTGGTGCCTGACCGTTTTAAATTTGGTTATGGGCTAACCCCCCAAATCGTAGAACATGGGGCAGATGAATTTGACCCCAAACTCATCATCACGGTGGATAACGGCATATCAAGCCATGATGGGGTTGCCAAAGCGGACGAGCTGGGTATTGATGTCGTCATTACCGACCACCATTTGACCACCAGTAGCTCGCCCAAAGCAAGTGCGGTCATTAACCCCAATCAAGTCGGCTGTGAGTTCGGCAGTAAGTGGCTCGTGGGCGTGGGTGTGGCGTTCTATGTCATGGGACGTGTCGCCAAAATCCGCCGTGAGATGGGCAAATCCACCACACAAGTCGCCAAATATCTTGACCTTGTGGCATTAGGGACGATAGCGGACGTGGGTCATCTTGACCAAAATAACCGTATTTTGGTAACACATGGACTTAACGCCATTCGGGAAGGGCGGTGCTGTGTGGGGATTTTGGCACTCTTGGAGCAGGCGGGGCGAGACGTGCGTAAGATTACGGCAGATGATTTTGGTTTTGCCATTGCCCCACGCATTAACGCCGCAGGGCGTATGGATAATATGCGAACAGGGGTGGAGTGCCTACTGACTGATGATTTTGGCGAAGCACACCGTTTGGCGATAGAGCTGAACCGTCTTAATCACTCACGCCGTGCCATAGAAACGCAAATGCGTGATGAAGCCAGCAGTATCATTGATGAGCTACACTTATCCGATGAATCTGATGATAAGCCCAAATGTGTTGCCAAAGCCATTTGCCTGTATCAAGACAACTGGCACCAAGGCGTGATTGGTATCGTGGCAGGACGTATCAAAGAACAGTTATACCGTCCGACCATTGTCTTTGCCCCTGCCGATGCTGATAAAGTGGGTGATGACGACCTAATCAAAGGCTCGGGGCGGTCTATCGCAGGCGTGCATATTCGTGATGCCATTGAGACGGTGGCGATGGCAAATCCTGAGCTGATTTTGCACTTTGGCGGTCATGCGATGGCGGCAGGCTTGACCATTCATAAGCGGGATTTTGAGCGGTTTAAGGCAGAATTTTTGAAAGTGGTGGACGGCTTTGATGATGAGCTATTTAGCGAATTAAAATACACCGATGGCACGCTCATCCCTCCTGATTTTAGTCTGGCCTTTGTCCATGCTCTAAAAAATGTCAGCGTGTGGGGTAATGGCTTTTTGCCCCCTGCCTTTGATGGGGTCTTTGAAGTGGTTAATTTTCGCATTTTAAAAGACAAGCATTTAAAACTGACGTTGCGAGCCAATGGCGTGCAGTATCCGATAGATGCCATTTGGTTTAATTATGACGTGGACGAATGGGATTATCGGGCAAGTGCGGTGCATATTTTGTTTACCCTAGACATTAACGAGTGGCAGGGTAATCAGAGTTTGCAACTCATCATCAAGGATTTGGCGGTGTGTGCGATTGATTAGATTGAGATGAGATAAAAGCCGATGTTGATTATCGGCTTTTGTTTTATTTGCCCTTAGCGTCCGCCCAGATGATTTTGTGCAGTTGTAATTGAAAACGTACAGGCAAGCCGTCCGCCAAAATCCATTCGGCAAGCTCTACCGCCAAATTTGGCACGTCCGATTTACGCTCGTCTATATTAAACATGGGCGAAAACCACACCACACCGCATTTTTTATCAAGCTCATATTTTTGCAAAACGTCTTTTGCCCAATCATAATCGGCACGGTCAGCGATGACAATTTTGATTTGGTCGTTGTCGGTGAGATAATTTAGATTTTCCCACAGATTTTTATCCACTTCGCCTGATGATGGGCTTTTTAAATCCATGACTTTTGACACCGCTATTGGCACGTCCTTGACCGACAACGCCCCTGCCGTTTCCAATGAAATCTCATAGCCGTTATCAAGGAGTAATTTCATCAAGGCAATGGCGTTGGGCTGGGCAAGCGGTTCGCCCCCTGTTAGGCAAATGCGTTTGCAAGGATACTGTTTGATATGCTCCAAAATCGCATCAAGCCCCCAACGCTCGCCCCCTGTAAAGGAATAAGTCGTGTCGCAATAAGTGCAACGCAAAGGGCAACCTGTAAGACGAATAAAAATGGTCGGCAAACCCATGGTTAAGGCTTCGCCCTGCAAGGAATAAAAAATCTCCGTCAAACGCAAGCCTGCGGACGGGTCGGTGGTGGGAATAAAGGTATTGCGTAAAGGGGTGGGGTTTGGCATGGTGTGTATAATTTGCAAAAATCGCTTATTTTAACAAATTTTGTGGGATTTTGGGGGATTTTATTGTATTAAAAATAAGCCAATTTATCGGCATTTGGCAAATGGGTGGGGATATTTTCATCTAGTCAAGCAAGCAGTTGGGTTTCGTTTTTGCCTTGTGGTAAGGTTAATCCATTTTGCAACGCCTGCTCTTTAGTTTCGTAGTCGTCAATGGCGTGCTTCATGCGTTCCATGTCAAAAAGCGGCTCTTGAATAATCAGGCTGTCATGCGATTTGGTTAGGCGAATGTCTTCATCAAAAGTAAGGTAGCTACCCATGCTTGTACGGCAGGGGGGGGTAGGCTTGATAATTCTATAGTCATTGGGTTTTCCTGTTTTTAAATTATCGTGTATATGTTACTATAAAAGGTTTGTTAGTTTTTTCGCCATTAACTTGTCACAAAATAGTCCCCAAAAGCTAAGTGCCTTTGGGGACTGGTATGTGCTATGGTGCTTTATCAAACCAGATTAGGCAAGTTGTGCCACGCTGATTTTGTCTGATTTTTCGGTGTACTCGCTCATTTGGTCGAAGTTTAGGTAGTTGTACACTTCGGCTTCCATGGATTCAAGTTTACCTGCGTATGCCATGTACTCTTCAACGGTTGGTAGTTTACCAAGTACAGATGCCACAGAGGCAAGCTCGGCAGAAGCTAGGTACACGTTCGCTCCTTGACCCAGACGGTTCGGGAAGTTACGAGTAGAGGTAGATACTGCCGTTGAGTTTGGTGCGATACGAGCTTGGTTACCCATACATAGCGAGCAACCGGGCATTTCAGTTCTTGCACCTGCTTGGGCGTAGGTATTGTAATACCCTTCGTCCATCAGTTGGCGTTCGTCCATTTTGGTAGGCGGTGCAATCCACAAACGAGTGGTCAAGCTACCTGCTGGCACTTCTTGCAAAAGTTTACCTGCGGCACGGAAATGTCCGATGTTGGTCATGCACGAACCGATAAACACTTCATCAATCTTATCGCCAGCGACTTCTGATAGCAATTTGGCATCATCAGGGTCGTTTGGACAACATAGGATTGGCTCTTTGATATCGGCAAGGTCAATCTCATACACTTTGGTGTATTCGGCATCCGCATCGGCTTTTAGCAGGCTTGGGTTGTCTAGCCATTTTTGCATATTCTCAGCACGGCGAGCTAGCGTACGAGCATCGCCATAACCTTCGGCAATCATCCATTTTAGCATGACGATGTTAGAGCGTAGGTATTCAGCAACTTTTTCTTCTGATACGGTAATCGCACAACCCGCTGCACTGCGTTCAGCAGACGCATCAGACAATTCAAATGCTTGCTCAACAGTCAAGTCGTTTTCCATTTCGGTTAAGTCAATCTCTAAGATACGACCAGAGAAGATATTTTTCTTACCCTTTTTCTCAACGGTCAAATCGCCTGCTTGGATTGCATAGTAAGGAATGGCGTGTACCAAGTCGCGAAGCGTGATACCAGGTTGCATTTTGCCTTTAAATTTAACCAAAACAGACTCAGGCATGTCAAGTGGCATCACACCAGTGGCAGCAGCGAACGCTACAAGACCTGAACCTGCTGGAAATGAGATACCAATGGGGAAGCGAGTATGACTGTCGCCACCGGTACCAACGGTGTCAGGCAACAACATG
>ERZ1023310.58-NODE-58-length-38700-cov-44.818036_pt1 | contig 38700 bp, 37 predicted proteins | sample MGYA00380476_ERZ1023310 | MGnify/ENA primary metagenome ERZ1023310 (study PRJEB33173, sample SAMEA4830346) | metagenome | study: EMG produced TPA metagenomics assembly of the PRJEB25223 data set... | reverse complement strand
ATGTTATGTTATGTTATGTTATGTTATGTTATGTTATGTTATGTTATGTTATGTTTTAGATGGAGTGTTCAGAAAGGGGAGGAACAAATTCCAAGTTTGTCTAAAAGGACTAAATTCTAATTTAGTCCTTTAAATTTATCTTAGATAGACGATAAATATATATTTTAAATGAATTTAATTATAAAAAATCAGTGTCTTACTAAGTTAAGACACTGATTAATCATATTAGACTTTAATGCTATTGGTTATAGCACAGAAACATTTAAGCTTGAGCCACCACCAACAATACGAACTCGGCGACCAGCTACAAAACTGCTGTCAGCCTTTTGAACAACAACGATCTCTTGACCATCATCTTTCTTAATTACAAGTTCAGCACCGTTTACTTGACTCATTTTTTCTTCGATTTTACTTCCAGCTATTGCACCGCCAATTGCACCAACTACTGCTGCAATAGCTTGACCACGACCACCGCCAATTGTACTACCAGCAATACCACCTAAAGCTCCACCACCAAGCGTACCTACTACACCTTGATTATCAGCTTGAATTTTAACAGGGCGTACAGAAACAATCGTACCATAAGTAATTGAACGCGCTTCCTTTGCTTGAGATGCGCTATAAACATCACCGCTGAAAATATCAGTATTTGCACAACCAGTTACACTAAAAGCAACTAACAGTGCTAATGCCATATTTGTTTTTTTCATATAATATTCTCTATATTAGAAGGAATTAAAGTGGGTTTCTTGGAGAAAAAGTTGAAATGTTTTTAGTATTACCATTGTCAGATACTAAAACACAAGCACCAACAACTAAAGTTGAATCATACTTATGCACAATAACAACTTCCTCTCCTTTCTGCTGGTTACCAGAACAATCATTTTTACGAACAGTTAATTTTAGATTTTTGCCTTCCATTTGACTAAAAATAATTTGACCTTTATAAGTACCCTCCTCCTTTTGAAAAGCAGAAAAAGCACTCAAGTCTACTGTTGCTAAACAACGAATGCAAGTGATAATTTATTCATTTTTACTAAACCTCAAGTATTTTTTTTATAGAATAAGGATGAACCTTAATGCAAGTATGATTTACTGTTTTATCCGTAAAACTTACTGCAATAGATGGATTTGGTAATCTTTCCCCATCCACTTTAGGCTCGCTCACTTTAATGGTTAATTGAGTTAATTTGTCCCATAAAAAATACATATTAACACGGTTAATCCATTCATTTATCGATTCTTTCGGTAAAAATGGCATTACAATCTCAATATGTTCCCAGCCCTCAATTGGATATTTTTTATTTTTAGGAAGTGGAAGTTCAATAATATCCACAAATTGATTGGCAAATTTAACTGGTTTTTCTAATTCAATAAGATAAATCTTACGACCATTAACAATATTATCAGATAAAATTCTACCGCACTTTAATAAAAGTATCAGCCAATTTTTAGCACTTTGCTCACTATTTACCCGTAATGCAAGATGATCAATTTCATAGTGAGACAGATCTATTGTCATTTCTTTGGCTAAATGCTGAATTTTTCTTTCAAATATTGCTAAATCTGCTGAAAGTGCGGTTAAATTTTCCTGTAAATTTGTCATTTTGTCCCTTTGAGAAATATACAAAGAACGGTATCATAACCGATTATTTTTATTATTCAATTTGAACATAGGAAAAAACGTGAATATTCAATCTATTCTATCCGATAAAATTAAACAAGCGATGATTCTTGCAGGTGCTGATCAATCTTGCGATGCGCTTATTCGTCAATCAGGAAAACCACAATTTGGCGATTATCAAGCCAATGGTATTATGGCTGCGGCAAAAAAATTAGGTTTAAATCCACGAGAATTTGCTCAAAAAGTTTTAGATAATCTTCAACTATCTGATATTGCAGAAAAATTAGAAATCGCAGGTCCAGGTTTTATCAATATTTTCTTAAATCCAACTTGGCTAACAACTGAAATTTCAGCTGCACTTTCCCACAAAAATTTAGGTATTCAAGCTACCAATAAACAAACAGTTGTGATTGATTATTCATCTCCAAACGTAGCAAAAGAAATGCACGTAGGTCATTTACGCTCTACGATAATCGGCGATGCTGTAGCCAGAACCCTTGAGTTTTTAGGTCACAATGTCATCCGCGCTAACCACGTAGGCGACTGGGGAACGCAATTCGGAATGCTTATTGCTTATCTTGAAAAAATGCAACATGAACACGCCAGTGAAATGGAATTACAAGATCTTGAAGCCTTTTATCGCGAAGCCAAAAAACATTACGATGAAGATGAAATATTCGCAGAAAAAGCACGTAATTACGTCGTAAAATTACAAAGTGGAGATGAATATTGTCGAACGATGTGGAAACGTTTAGTCGATATCACTATGCAACAAAATCAGCACAACTATAATCGCTTAAACGTGACTTTAACCGAAAAAGATGTAATGGGCGAAAGTCTTTATAATCCTATGTTACCAAGCATCGTAGAAGATCTTAAAAAACAAGGTTTGGCTGTGGAAAATGATGGTGCATTGGTTGTTTATTTAGATGAATTCAAAAATAAAGAAGGCGACCCAATGGGCGTAATCGTTCAAAAAAAAGACGGCGGTTTCCTTTACACTACAACTGATATAGCTGCAGCAAAATATCGTTATGAAACATTAAAAGCTAATCGCGCCCTTGTTTTTTCAGATACTCGCCAAAGCCAACATATGCAACAAGCTTGGTTAATTACTCGTAAAGCAGGTTATGTACCAGACAGTTTCTCGTTAGAGCATAAAAACTTTGGGATGATGCTTGGTAAAGATGGTAAGCCATTTAAAACTCGTACTGGTGGCACGGTAAAATTAGCCGATCTATTAGATGAAGCAATTGAACGCGCTACTGTATTAATTAATGAAAAAAATACCAATTTATCTAATGATGAAAAACAAGCCGTGATTGAGGCTGTTGGTATTGGATCGGTAAAATATGCAGATTTATCCAAAAACCGTACTACTGATTATGTTTTTGATTGGGATAATATGTTAAGCTTCGAAGGCAACACTGCGCCTTATATGCAATATGCTTACACCCGTATTCGTTCGATCTTTAATAAAACAGAGATAAATTCGACCGCACTTTTGGCTGCACCTTTAACTATTAAAGATGATAAAGAAAGAACGCTTGCAATCAAACTTCTCCAATTTGAAGAAGCCGTGCAAACTGTCGGAAAAGAAGGCACACCACACGTGCTTTGTGCTTATTTATACGAACTTGCTGGCATCTTCTCATCATTCTATGAACATTGCCCAATTTTAAATGCTGAAGATGAGGCCGTAAAATTAAGTCGTTTGAAATTAGCATTATTAACGGAAAAAACCTTGAAACAGGGTTTAACGTTACTCGGTATTAAAACCGTAGAAAAAATGTAATTTTGATAATTAAATCCCTTTCCTACGAAAGGGATTTTTTATGCTTGTTTACTGAATAAAAAAAGTGCCCCAATGGGGCACTACTCGGAAAGCAAAATAGATGTCGGCTATTTAAGATAGCACTTGTTTTTAGTGGGTTCAGAATAAAGAAATCCTATCAGTTATGCAAATACATATTTTTAGATTTGTGAACTTGGTCACGATTTTTTTATAAAAAACAAATGTATTTATAATAAAGTGCGGTAAAATTCTATTAAAATATTTCCGCACTTTACGCCCCTACTTTAAAGAATATTCTTTTCTCCACGAGATACACTAATCAAGCCAGAACGAACAATTTCTAACAATGTGGTTTCTTCTTTCAATGCAGAAATAAACGCATCAACTTTATCATTTGTACCGCTTAATTGAATTGTGTAAGACTTTGGTGTGACATCTACAATTTGACCGCGGAAAATATCGGCTAATCGTTTAATCTCATCTCGAGATGACCCCACTGCTCTGACTTTCGCTAAAACAATTTCTCGTTCTATATGTTCCTGTTCACTTAAATTAACCACTTTAAACACATCCACTAATTTATGAAGTTGTTTTTCAATTTGCTCCAATGCTTGAGTATCGCCCACTGCTTCAATAGTCATTCGAGAAAGCGTTGGATCATCCGTTGGCGCCACCGTCAAACTTTCAATATTAAAAGCACGTTGAGAGAATAAACCAACAACACGCGATAATGCTCCCGATTCATTTTCGAGTAAAACAGATAAAATTCTACGCATTAGTTTGTCTCCTCTTGAGGTTTACTTAAAATCATTTCATTCATTGCGCCACCACGAATTTGCATTGGATAAACGTGTTCAGATTCATCTACATTAATATCTACAAAGACTAATTTATTTTTAATACTGAATGCTTCTTGCAATTTGCTTTCAAGTTCATCGGGGGTAGCAATTTTTATTCCTACGTGACCGTAAGATTCAGCCAATTTCACAAAATCAGGCAAGGAATTCATATAGGTTTGTGAATGACGACCAGAATAAATCAAGTCTTGCCATTGTTTTACCATTCCCAAGAAATGATTGTTCAAACAAATAATAACAACAGGAATGCCATATTGTGTTGCGGTAGAAAGTTCTTGAATATTCATTTGAATACTACCATCGCCAGTAACGCAAACAACAGTTCCTTCAGGATGAGCTAATTTCACACCTAGTGCCGCAGGAAAACCAAAACCCATTGTGCCAGCACCGCCAGAATTAATCCAATGACGAGGTTCATCAAATGGATAATGTAACGCAGCAAACATTTGGTGCTGACCTACATCAGAAGCGACATAGGCTTGTCCTTTCGTGAGGCGATATACGGCTTCTATTACTTGTTGTGGTTTAATCACGCCAGAAGTGCGGTCAAATTCCAAACAGTTTTTTGCTTTCCATTGGTTGATTTCTTGCCACCAACTTTCAAGATCCGTTTGAGATTTCAATCCCTCCTCATTCAATAAACTAAAAAATTCTTCCAATACATTTTTCGCATTTCCGACAATTGGAATCGCGACTGGAACATTTTTAGAAATCGAGGTTGGATCAATATCAATATGAATCACTTTTGCATTTGGGCAATATTTTTCTAAATTATTTGTTGTACGATCATCAAAACGAACGCCAATTCCCAAAATAAGATCACTTTCGTGCATTGCCGTATTAGCTTCTAAAGTACCGTGCATACCCAACATACCTAAGAATTGTTTATCTGTACTTGGATAAGCCCCTAATCCCATTAACGATGAAGTCACTGGCAAATTTAAGCGTTGTGCAAACTGAATTAACTGCTCACTACATTCAGCAGTGATTGCGCCACCACCGACGAAAAGTATCGGTTTCTTCGCCACTAAAAGTGCTTTTAACGCTTTTTTAATTTGACCTTTATGCCCATTGACTGTGGGATTATAAGAGCGTAACTCGACAGATTCTGGGTATTCATAAGGATATTTAAAATTAGGATTTACAGTGTCTTTTGGAATATCCACAACAACAGGGCCAGGGCGACCTGTAGACGCAATATAAAAGGCTTTTTTCAAAGTAGATGGAATATCTTCCGCCTTTTTGACAATAAAGCTATGCTTCACAACGGGACGAGAAATACCCAGCATATCACATTCTTGGAAAGCATCACTGCCAATTAAATTGCTCATAACCTGACCCGAAATGATAACCATAGGCACAGAATCGGTATAAGCCGTTAAAATGCCAGTGATAGCATTTGTTGCACCAGGCCCCGAAGTCACTAGCACACATCCAACTTTACCCGTTGAACGTGCGTAACCATCCGCCATATGCACCGCGGCTTGTTCGTGGCGAACTAAAATATGTTCAATACCACCCAGCGTATGAATTGCATCATAAATATCTAATACCGCGCCTCCGGGATAACCAAATACATACTCTACGCCTTCATCACGTAAAGATTGAACTACCATCTCTGCGCCAGATAACTTCTTCATTTTTCACTCCTAAAATTCACCGCACTTTTAAAAATACGAACAGATTATGTCAATGTTTCACATAATACAAAGTAAAAAAAATTTGTCTAGCCACTAAAACAACAAAAAAATCAATTAAAAAAATATAAAAAACCAAATATAAATGAAAATTTAGTTTTTTATAAATTTTTCCATCAATAAAAATAAAAAAATGCGACAAAATGCCGCATTTTATAAAATAGTAAAAATATTATTTTTTATTCAAATTTTTGAATAAGATCACAGTTTTAGCGTTTTTTAACTGCAAATACAATGACAATCAATGAAACTGCCGTTGCTGCAAAACCAGCTAAACCTGAATAAGTAAACCCTACCACAATGTAACCAATAGAAGTCGCTGTTGCAACTGTGGCAGCATAAGGAAGCTGAGTAGTAACGTGATCAATATGATTACATTTCGCGCCCGTTGAAGACAAAATTGTTGTATCCGACACTGGCGAGCAATGATCGCCACATACAGCCCCTGCCATTACTGCAGATAAACAAGGAAGCAATAATTCTGGTGCGGCATTCGCTGCCATTGCTGCGGCAATTGGTAACATAATACCGAATGTTCCCCAGCTCGTACCTGTTGAAAATGCCATCGCTGCACCAAGAACAAAAAGTATAACAGGCAAAAATTGCGTTGGAATATTACCAGACACAAGAGAAGATAGATATTTACCTGTTTGCATATCGCCTACTATTTTATTAATTGTCCAAGCAAAGAATAAAATTGCGATTGCGCCTGACATTGATTTAATTCCCACAATCCAAGAACGTACATATTCAGGAACACTCACTTGACGATCAAGAATAATTAATAAAGTAGAAATAATAATTGAACAGAATCCACCTACAACCAAAGATGTTCCTACTACGGTGTTTTCAAATGCACCTAAAACACTAAACACTTTGCCATCCGCAGCCAATGCCTCTGCACCCGTGTAAATCATCATTGAAACTGTAGCGATAATTAAAACTAAAATAGGTAATATAAGATTACGCACCTGACCTTTTGTACCCGTTTCTTCTTCCAACTGATCTTCAGTATTTTTCAAAGCTAATTTTTCGTGACGCACCATTGAAGCAATATCAAAAGAAAAATATGCCACAAAAAACACCATAATAATGGAGAAAATTGCATAGAAGTTCATTGAACTCATTGCTACGAATGCACCAATTGGTGTGTACTCCGTGATCGAATAAGTCGCTAATAAACCACCTATTAAAGTAATAATGTATGCGCCCCAACTTGAAACAGGCATCATTACACACATCGGTGCTGCCGTTGAATCTAAAATATAAGCAAGTTTCGCACGAGAAACTTTAAAACGATCTGTCACAGGACGAGCAATAGCGCCTACAGCGAGACTATGGAAATAATCGTCAATAAAAGTAACAAAAACCAATGATGCCGCTAATAATTTAGCACCACGACGACCTTTAATACGGCTTTGTGCCCATTCAGCAAAGGCACGATTACTACCTGATACGGTTAAAAGTGCGGTTAAAACACCAAGTAATAATAAGAACAAAACAATGTTCATATTTGAATTGATTTCACCATCGGCATAAACCAAAGAAACCACATTTTTTACCAAATAATTAAATGCGCTGCCGATTTGCCAATCGCTTAACATTAATGATCCAATAATAATCCCCGCACTAAGGGAAACCAAAACACGGCGAGTTGCTATCGCCAAAATTATCGCCAACAAAGCAGGGACGATTGACCAAACAGATGATGAAAAATCAATAAGTTCCATTAAATAATACCTATAATTAATGGAGAGAACGGAAAGCACAGGACAGAATAAGACCAAAACAACCGTAGCACTCCATAGTTAATCAGAAAAACTATGACAGTGTCGCCCCTTTCGAGCACGCCACCAACCAAACAAAACGACTTTTATTTGATTTCGGCAACTATTCCTTTCTTTTTTCTTCTTCGTTATCCACTCTGAAAAAATACTTATAATAATTGCGCCTCTACTTTTGTAGTGATTGGAGAGATTACCGTAAAACAAACAAAATGCCAACAGATTTTATAAAAATTTTATAAACTTGAATAAAAATATAAAGAAAATAAACACAAAAAAATATATCTGTTTAGACCATTTATTTAATAATAGATATTTACAATAAATTTTATTTTCTCTATTATTAAATAAATTTTCCCACATTTAATGTTATTTATTGAGGTTTATTATGAACGAATTAGTAAGAGGTTTAACAAATCTTCGTAGTTTACGTGCAGCTGTACGTGAATTAACGTTAGAACAAGCAGAAAATGCCCTAGAAAAATTACAAACAGCTATCGAAGAAAAACGTGCTAATGAAGCAGAATTAATTAAAGCAGAGACAGAGCGAAAAGAGCGTTTAGCTAAATATAAAGAATTAATGGAAAAAGAAGGTATTACACCTGAAGAATTACAAGAGATCTTTGGTACAGCAGCAACATCTGCTAGAGCAAAACGTCCACCTCGCCCTGCAAAATATGCGTTTATTGATGAAAATGGCGAGCATAAAACTTGGACGGGTCAAGGTCGCACACCACGCCCAATTCAAAATGCGTTGAACAAAGGTAAATCATTATCTGATTTCGAAATTTAATTTTTCTATTTGAAACTAGAACCTATTTTATGGGTTCTATTTTTTTATCTAAACATAGCACACAACATTATGATCGAAAAAAAAATATTACTCACTGATTGCCCTGATGATAAAGGCTTAATCGCAAAAATAACTAATATTTGTTACAAACATCAACTAAATATTCTTCATAATAATGAATTTGTAGATTTTGAAACCAAACATTTCTTTATGCGCACAGAATTGGAAGGTATTTTTAACGAAGCTACTTTATTAGAAGATCTAAAATATAGCTTACCCGAAGAAACGAATTGTCGATTAATTGACACCCAACGTAAGCGAATTGTAATTTTAGTCACCAAAGAAGCTCACTGCCTCGGCGATATTTTAATGAAAAATTATTATGGTGCGCTTGATGTAGAAATTGCAGCCGTAATCGGCAATCACGATAATTTACGTGAACTTGTTGAACGTTTTAATATTCCATTTCATTTAGTTAGCCACGAAAACTTAACCCGTGTAGAACACGACAAATTACTGGCAGAAAAAATTGATGAATATACGCCAGATTATATTGTTCTCGCTAAATATATGCGTGTGCTAAACCCTGAATTTGTCGTGCGTTATCCAAATCGAGTGATTAACATCCATCATTCATTCTTGCCTGCTTTTATTGGTGCCAAGCCTTATCAACAAGCCTATGAACGCGGTGTAAAAATTATCGGCGCAACTGCACATTTTATTAATAACGAATTAGATCAAGGCCCAATCATTATGCAAAATGTGATTAATGTGGATCATACTTATAATGCAGAAGCGATGATGCGTGCAGGCCGTGATGTGGAAAAAACCGTGTTAAGTCGCACCCTTGATCTCGCTTTACACGATAGAATTTTTGTTTATAAAAATAAAACGGTGGTGTTGTAATGGAAAAAATTACTCTTGCACCAATAAGTGCGGTTGAAGGAACAATTAATTTACCAGGTTCTAAAAGTTTATCGAATCGCGCATTACTTTTAGCCGCCTTAGCGAAAGGAACAACAAAAGTAACCAATTTATTAGATAGCGATGATATTCGACATATGCTTAACGCCCTCAAAGCATTGGGCGTACGCTATCAACTGTCTGATGATAAAACTATTTGTGAAATAGAGGGATTAGGCGGAGCATTCAATATACAGAATAATCTTTCACTCTTTCTTGGCAATGCTGGGACTGCAATGCGTCCATTAACCGCAGCACTTTGCTTAAAAGGAAAAACCGAAAGCGAAATCATCTTAACGGGTGAACCTCGGATGAAAGAACGACCTATTCTTCATTTGGTAGATGCGCTACGCCAAGCGGGTGCAGATATTCGCTACTTAGAGAATGAGGGTTATCCTCCGCTCGCAATTCGCAACAAAGGGATAAAAGGTGGAAAAGTCAAAATTGATGGTTCAATTTCATCTCAATTTTTGACCGCACTTTTAATGTCTGCGCCACTTGCAGAAAATGACACAGAAATAGAAATTATCGGTGAACTAGTCTCTAAACCCTATATTGACATTACCCTTGCAATGATGCGAGATTTTGGTGTTAAGGTTGAAAATCATCACTACCAAAAATTTCAAGTTAAGGGCAATCAATCCTATATTTCGCCTAATAAATACTTGGTAGAAGGCGATGCCTCATCGGCATCTTACTTTCTTGCAGCTGGCGCCATTAAAGGAAAAGTGAAAGTAACAGGCATTGGCAAAAACTCAATTCAAGGCGATCGTTTATTTGCTGATGTATTAGAGAAAATGGGGGCAAAAATCACTTGGGGAGAGGATTTTATCCAAGCCGAACACGCTGAATTAAATGGTATTGATATGGATATGAACCACATTCCAGATGCCGCAATGACGATTGCAACCACTGCTCTTTTTGCCAACAGCGAAACCGTCATTCGCAATATTTATAACTGGCGTGTGAAAGAAACAGATCGTTTAACGGCTATGGCAACCGAACTACGTAAAATCGGTGCAGAAGTCGAAGAAGGCGAAGATTTTATTCGTATTCAACCGCTTCCACTCAATCAATTTAAATACGCCAATATTAAGACCTATAACGATCACCGTATGGCAATGTGTTTTTCTCTAATCGCACTATCAAACACACCTGTGACGATTTTAGATCCCAAATGTACTGCCAAAACCTTTCCTACATTCTTCAATGAATTTGAAAAGATTTGCTTAAAAAATTAAGTAAAAAAGTGCGGTAAATTTCAAAAAGGTTTTTAAAATTAACCGCACTTTGTATATCAATAGAGTATTTTTACAATATCATACTTTTAACTTATAATTCCAAACTAGATTATTATGGTCTTAAACTATTAGAAGAATATATATGATTGGAAAAAATCTTTATAACTATTGTTCTAACATTAACTCTAATTAGGATATAAATGCACTTTTATCAATATCTAAACGCATTTCCATATGTAATTTCGGGGGATAAATGAAACTAATATCTCTATTCTCAGGTTGTGGGGGAATGGATATCGGATTTGAAGGTAATTTCTCTTGTCTAAAAAAATCTATTAATGAGGAGCTCCACCCTGAATGGATCAGCTCCACAGAAAATGAATGGGTTACCGTTTCGCCCACCTCTTTTGAGACAATTTTTGCTAATGATATTAAACCTGATGCTAAAGCAGCATGGGTTTCTTATTTCTTAGACCAAAAAGCGAATGCAAACGAAATCTACCACTTAGAAAGCATTGTTGATCTTGTAAAAAAAGAACGGGAAACTCACAATATTTTCCCAAAAGACATTGATATATTAACAGGTGGATTTCCTTGTCAAGATTTTTCTGTAGCTGGAAAACGATTAGGATTTGATTCTCACAAAAATCATCATGGAAAAATATCAAATATAGATGAACCCTCAATTGAAAATAGAGGACAATTATACATGTGGATGAGAGAAGTAATATCTATAACTCAACCCAAATTATTCATAGCTGAAAATGTAAAAGGATTAACGAACCTTAAAGATGTAAAAGAAATTATTGAACATGATTTTGGTCAAGCTAGTGACGAAGGATACTTAGTTGTACCAGCTCAAGTATTAAATGCTCAGTTTTATGGAGCTCCTCAATCACGTGAGCGTGTCATTTTTTTTGGTTTTAAAAAAAATGCGCTAAATAAAAAAGCTTTAGAAGAATTACAAAAAGAAAATATTGCTGAGGATTACAATCCATATCCTCCCCCAACTCATGGAAAAGAAAATTTGAAAGCTGTTGTTACATGCGCCGATGCATTTATAAATCTACAAGAACCCAATTTTAGCAAAGACCCCTCTCAACAAAAATATTCAAAAGCCAAATATATGGGAAACCATTGTCAAGGGCAGGTTGAAATTAAACTTAATTCTGTTGGCCCAACAATCCGATCTGAACATCATGGTAATATTGAATATCGTAGACTAAGCATAGAGCATGGAGGGAAATATATTAACGAATTATCTAAAGGCATGCTCGAACGTCGCCTTACTATAAGAGAATGTGCTAGATTACAAACGTTTCCTGATAGATACCAATTTATTTTACCTAAAACAGCAGAAAATGTTTCTGTTTCAGCCAGTAATGCCTATAAAATTATTGGCAATGCGGTACCATGTATATTAGCTTATAATATTGCTAAAAATATAGAAAAAAAATGGAATCTTTATTTTAAATAGGATTTATTTATGATTTTCTCTAAAAATAAGTATCCACCTTTACATGAATTCACGGCATTAATGAATAGAGTCGATAATTTTCTTAATCATGATGCAGAAAATAGGGTTGCATACTATAAGAAACGTAGTGGTATTGATTTAGAAAAAGATGTATATGAGGCTATTTGTTATTGTGCTCAAAATACTCCTTTCGAAGACACTATTAGTTTAGTATCAGGGAAACATTTTCCAGACATTGTAGCTAGTCAATATTATGGTATTGAAGTAAAAAGTACACAAGGAGATAAATGGACTTCAATTGGCAGTTCTATTCTTGAGTCTACACGAATTCCAAATATAGAAAAAATTTTCTTAACATTTGGTAAATTAGGTGGAAATATTAAATTCCTATCCAAACCATATGAGTCGTGTTTATGTGATATAGCTGTAACCCATTACCCTAGATATAAAATAGATATGTTATTAGAAAAGGGGGAGAGCATATTTGAAAAAATGGAGACCACATATGATTCTCTCCGAGAATTAGATAATCCAATAACTCCTGTAGCTAAATACTATAAATCTCTATTAATAGAAGGTGAAAGTTTATGGTGGACTTCAAACAATGTTTTAGATGATATTGCCCCTCCCAAAGTTAGACACTGGAAGGTAATAGAAAAATATGAGCGAGATATGTTAATTGCTCAAGCATATGCTTTCTTCCCTGAAACGATCTTAGGAAATCCTAGAAATAAATATGATAAATTCGCACTATGGCTAGTGACTAAACATGGAGTAATAAACACTAGTTTAAGAGATGAGTTTTCTGCAGGAGGGCAACAAAAAATAACTGATACTTGTGGTGAAACACATCTTTGTTCTGCTGTATTAAAGAGAGTAGAGAACAATATTCTTGCAATTAAAAAATTTATTTTAGAAACTCCTGAAAATATTCTAACTGAACTTTGGGGAAATTACATTAAAGATGATCGTATAACTCAATGGGCAAATTTAGTGTTATCTTATTGTAAACCTTCAAACCACAATGAAATGAAATTAATTTTGACAAAAATTGTAAATGAAAAAACAATTTTTAATGATAAAGATGATGTAAACAAATTAGAAGAAATGGCAAAAATATACATAACCAATCAGAAAATTAATAGTTTATAACAGGCAACCCAAAGTGCGGTCAATTTCAAAATGTAGCAGTTGCACAAAGTCCGAAAATTGACTAATTTACCGCATAAATTTGGATGCCTTTCCGAATGAAAATTGTGAAAGGCATTTCTTTTAACTAAAATTCTAACTTCAACCTCGCAATTTTTCACATCAATTTTCCATTTTTTTCAAACTCAAGGCGTAGCTATTCCGCTCAACCTTCATTTCAGGTAAGCTATTTCTTTCTATCTAGTCTATTAGCATCTATTCGGTTCTATGCTGCCATCAGAATTTCATCGTATGCAGCTTGTTCTTCAAGTCGCTTAAAGTAGTGTGATGAAATTTCGTTAGGCGCAAAGGCTTTCATACCGATTAGCTCACCTTGACGGTGATTCCCTTGCCAGTAGCCCACCCACTCTTTAAGTGACAATACCCACAAGCAACGCTTGAGGACATCTTCAAAGAGTTCCCTGTTGGATTTACGGCGATTATCTGACAAATAAGCCGCATAGTTTGCGTAGTGTAAGGCATATTTGTTATCGGTTTTGTGATGTGTGCCACGCATTAAATCTCGCATTCTGGCGTTGAAAGACTCTGCTAGATTGTTGTTTACACCTTTTGCACTATAAGCCTCTTGATGATTCACCGACCAACGGTTGTAATGAAAATTAAGATTGTTGTAGGCAGGGTTTTCGTCACACATAATATCGCTACCTGCTTTTGCTAAACGTTGCTTCAATGCAAAAACAGTATCAGCATTTTCGGTGTAATCCATTGCGACAATGGTACGGTTTGCTCCCCATATATTGCTATCGTTTGCAGCACGTTGTGTCATGACGAACAAACAACGTTTAGTTGGTCTAAATTTGGGAAATTTCTGTCCTTTTTCGTCCGCTTGTTGGCGTTTTTTGTAGTTGTTCTTACGGAAATTAGTTGGGCGTAGGGTAAAGTTAATCCACATTCCATCTTCGTGAACTTCGCCTGACAATGAACTTAAATCGCGCGTTTTAAATAAGGCTTCGCTAACTTTCCCGCAAAGTACAAATGCCGTTTTGTAATTCAAATGGAGAAGTCGACTAACATCAATCGCACTGATGCCTTTTGAGCTATTTACCATCAGTAAAGTAGTGGCAAGAATATTGACCAACGGGAGTTTATGAAAAGAGAACATGGTGTTGGTGGTAATGTAAAAATGACGTTGGCAATGCTTGCAGCACCAGCGTTTATGAGACTGAAGAAAATAAGCATTGTGGCGGATTCCGCAATGTGGACATACTACGTCCGTAATATCGTTAGAATTTCCCCAACGGTTGGTTTTTAAAAGTTGAAAGACTTCGTCTTCACTTAAACGAAAGATTTGTTTGAGATTTAAATTTTTAGATTTGCTTGAAAGCATATAATGCTGCACCATAAGTATTCCTTGTGTGTACAAGGTACTCAAAGCCAAATGCTAGACATAAAAAATCTCGCACCTGAATATAGAAATGGCGATTTAACCCTTTTAAAACTGTATAAGTTATGAGGTATGTAGATCACAGTTTTGTGATTGCTATCATATAATAGTTTTTTCTGCAAAGTTCTTATGCATATTCATTTATCCATCAACCAAATTTGGAAAGTGTTAAATTTGAAATTTGAGTACTAATATCTTTTCCCAAATTAGCAACAATGATAGCTTGTATATCAGCATAAGAAATATCTCGATTATTAGAAATAATATTATTGTATAGATACTCTGCTAATGTATCGGCTGTTATGAGAACTATATTTTGAGCTTCAATATCATAACGTACACTAGGTACATATCTTGGAGTAATAACAATAGTGTAATTTGCACTAATTAAAGTTCTGTGGCGTTTTAATCTACCTGCATTAATCATACTTAATTTATTTTTTGTTGATTTAGCTTCAATAGAAAATTTTTCATTTATTGGCAAATACATACATTCAATATCTGTTCTGCCTGCTCCTGCTAACCATTGAGCTTCTACATCAATGAATAAATTAAAAGCTTCCTCAAGGATTTTCTCAAATTTTCCAGATGTGCTATTATCTGGATTTTTGGAATATTCTGTGACTAATTTAGGAATATTTAAAATATGAGATTCAAAAGAGATTTTTTCGCCAATTTCTGCTAAAAGAAGCTCTGGGTAAAAAGAATAAATTTCCTTAGTCACATCATTTGATTTTCGTTGACTATCAGATAATAAGATAGGGATATCTAAAAAAGAATACTTGTTCAATAATTTATCAATAAAATTAGTCAAATTATCATTAATTTCTACATAGCCATTATTTGCCTTTCTTGCTGTTGGAGGTGATTTACTTCCATCTTTTTGAGGATGATAAAGTTTTTGCTCTATATCTCCACTATTAATTTTAAAAATGTGTAAGCTACCTAACAATGGCACAATGTAGTATTGCCATTCATATACAGATTTAACAACTTTATGTTGTATTTCTGATAACTCATTAAGTTTCTCATTCCAAGATTTTTTTCTAGAATTTAATATACTCTTGACTAGAAATTCATATATTTTTTCATCTATAGATATTGTATGAATAATAATTTTATATACTTCATAATGATATAGTCTACCTTGTAGGCGTTTATCTAAAAGTAGTTTAAAAATTAATCTAAATGGATATAGTGAAAAACATTCACTAGGCTTACTATATGGATGAGGGAACTGCATACTAATAAGCATACAAGAAAAAATTTTGCTTAATTTATTTTTATCATGTAGATATTTTAGGAAAAGATTTCCTAATGGACTAAAAATAAATTTATTTTCATCATTTATTCTATCTGAGTACCCAAACATAAAATAAGACAACCCATCTAATTTATGATTAATTGCATCCAAAGGCTTATCACGTAAAGATTCTCTTGGATTATATAATTCAGATTCACTGAATATATCATACATCTCATTTTTATCTTTTTTTGAAACAGAAGATTTATTGCTTTTTAAATGCAAAGCAACATCAATTAATAGCCGAATATTATTAGTATGTTTTTTAAATATCCAAATTTGATCATCATTTAACATTAATATTTTCTCCATCAGGAAAACATATTGCTGAAAGCAATTTGGGTGGAATAGCCTCACCAATAATAGTTCTAATATAAGTCTCACTGGAGCCTGGTGGAAATTCTATATTTTCATCGATAGAACTCACAATGAAAGTTTCCAATAAACTTAACACTCTAGGATCAGAATAAGTATCATCTAATTGTAATCTACCTGGGTGAATATTATTATGCGAACTAATACTACCACTATATGTAGTTCTTGCTGGAGCTGGTTTATCCCATTCCATTCTTTTATAAGTATTGTGAAAACCTTTAATTCTTTCCCCATTATCTTTCTTTGGGTAAAAAATAGGATTACTAATAGCACTTGTTCCAGGTTTTGTATGACGGATAGCTTCTATGATAGATGGTTTTACATTAGGAGCAGAATGCCATTTGATAGATGAAACTTCCCCAGGTTCAAGCGGTGGTAAATGCCCTATTGCACGCTGTAAAGAAATTTCTGCTTGTATAGTAGGTAGTTTCCACGTAATACCATATTTATACATTTTTATTATAACTCGAGGTCTTGACTGACAAATTCCATAATCTTTTGCATTTAAAATGACAATATCAATTTGATATTTTGAAGCATATTTTATTTTTAGAATTTCTTCTAGAAGTAATAATTGTCCATTATATGGGAAGTACATCTCAATGAATCTAGGAACATTCTCAATTAGAATAAAATCCAAATTAAGAACATCAATAAATTCAAATACTTCAAAAATTAGAAAATTACGATTATCTTTAATAAAATGATCTTGATGTTTATTTTTTCCTACTGAACTTAATCCTTGACAAGGTGGTGTTGCTAATAAAAATTTTACATTACTTTGTTGAGCGAAAAGAAGTATCTCACGTTTCAATTTTTTGTCTGAGATATCACCTTGAAACATTTTTGTTTCGGGATAAAAGAATTGATAAGTGTCCGCACGTTTTTTAAGTAATTCATTAGCAATAACAAAATTTAGATTTCCTTTATGGAGATCTAACTCACCAATTCCTGCACTAGAAAAAAGCGACATTGCATTAATTTTCATTAAATATTTCCCTAGTTATATTTTCTATAAGTAATGGAGGGATACATTCTCCAATGATCTGTCTAATCAATATTTCTGGAGTATCATCTGGGATTTCCCAATTATCAGGTAACCCTGTTAATCTCATTAATTCTAAAACAGATAATACTCTAGCATCAGAATATGTACCATCTAATAATGGTCTACCTGGATGAACATTACGTTGAGAGCTAATTGCATCATTACGAATAGTTATTGTTGGAGCTGGTTCATCCCATCGAATTCTACGATAACTAGAGTGATATCCTTTAACTTTTTCACCATTTGCTTTTCTAGGATAATGAACTAAATTCTCAAATGCTGATTTTCCTGTAGGAGTATGCTTCATCCACTCTATTTGTTGCTCTGTATGCACTCTGCCATAATGCCATTTCAAACCTGAATGTTTACCTGACTCAATAGAAGGTAAATTGCCAATTGCTTGCTCCACACTTACTATGTTCTGTTTTAAAGGTAAATTCCAAATGGTTCCTTTTTTATTTAACCTAATAATAGCCCTTTTTCTTCTTTGTGGTGTTCCATAGTCTGCAGCATCTAGAATATCAAAATGTATATGATATTCGCTTCCAAACTCATCTTCTAAAATATTCTTAATAGGTGTTAATTTATTATTAATATAAAGTTCTAATTTTAATAAAAACGGGACGTTTTCTATTAAAATATAAGCTGGCTTAAGTTTTTTTATCATCGCTATCACATACATAATGAGATAATTTCTGTTATCAGTAGCCATATTACTAACATCTCGATTTTTTCCTGCTACACTCATACCTTGACAAGGGGGAGATGCAATTAAAAAATCTACTTGATTAGCAAGAGCAACATTTAATACTTTATTAAAAATACTTTGATTTCTAATATCTCCTGTCACCATCTTGTGGTTTGGATAAATTTTTTGATATAAATCAGCTCTTTTTTTTATTAATTCGTTAGCAACTATAATATCAATACCAACTCTCGACAAGAAATATTCTCCTATTCCTGAACCAGAAAAAAGAGATAATCCCCTTATATTTTTTTTCATAAATAACCTATCTATATTTATCATGAAATTAATGATTAAATCTAATTACATACGATTTTATTTGTAGAATCTTGTCTATTATTTTATAATCAAATCTTCTCGTTTTAGTTCTTCGAATCATTTACCATGAATATCACTTAATAACTTGAATGTACCACATGATTTTATTTATATTTAAATAGAGAGTAGAGACAGTATAGATGTTGGATAATCCAAGTACGCTTAAGCTTTGCTAAATAGTCACTTTCTAGATAAGAATTTAAAGAATACATCAAAAGCAATCTGCGTATCACTAGACATTTTTCGATAGTGGCTGATTAGCTGCTTTTCTTTTTCATTCAATTTACTTTCACTCATAGAACCACGAAACATTTCCCCTTCTCCACGCATTAACCAATTCAAATCAACATTCAATACATCACTAATTTTGATTAAAACTTCAGCACTCGGATCACGTTCATTGAGCAAATAGTTCTGAAGGGTGCGATAAGGTACATCAAGTAATTCAGCAAAGGCTTTAATACTTAAGCCTTTATACTCCATCACCTCTCTTAAACGGTTGTTTATACTCATTTTTGTATCCCATATTGACTTTCATGCAGTTTTTGAGTATGATCAAATCATCTTATATACCCATATTGTACATTTTTTTAGATTTATGGCACAGCATTTTTTGTTATCTAGCTCTGCAAGAAAATTAAGTCCGCTAAAGATAGCTCAACTATCTGATGCAGATGCATTTTCTTTACTGCATGAATTACGCTGGAGAAGTAAAAACGAACAAGTTTGCCCTAAATGCGGTGTACAACATCAAGCCTACTTTATCTCTACTCGTAAGCAATGGCGGTGTAAACATTGCAACCATACCTTTAGCGTTACATCAGGCACGATTTTTGCCGACCGTAAATTATCTATTCAGACCTATCTTTATGCGATTGCCTTATTCGTTAATGCTGCTAAAGGATTATCTGCTTGCCAACTCTCGCGTGATTTGAATGTTCAGTACAAAACAGCTTTTACGCTCGCGCACAAAATCCGTGAAAGCCTACAAATTCAAAAACAGTTATTTCCGCTTTCGGGTGAAATTCACATAGACGGCACTTATGTTCATTCTGCCTCACGCCCTAAAAATAAGAAAAGTGAACGTGTAGATAGACGGCTGAAAGAAAATGCTAATCCGAATAAACGGTCAATTTTGGTGATGCGAAGCCGTTATAGCGAAGAAAAAACCACAGAAAACCCGTATTTAGTGGGCGCAAAGAAAACTCTGACTTTCCCGATTTTATCGGAAAATAGCCAAGTCGTGAATAAACTGGCAACAACCCATATTAAGGCAGGCAGTCGTATTCATGCGGACGAAAATTCAGCTTATGACGAATTGATGATTCACTACGATTTACGCCGTGTGAACCATCAAAAAGAATACCGCAGTGATGAAGGTATCACTAACAACCTTGCAGAAAGCTATTTCAGTCGCTTTAAACGTATGATTATCGGTACGCACCATAAAATCAGCAATAAGTATCTTGATAACTATGCCAACGAATGTGCTTATCGGGAAGATAATCGCCGTGTTGATAATTTAAGCCTATTTAACAGCACACTCGGGCAATGTCTTGCTACTGACAATACAACGGACTGGCAAGGTTATTGGCAAGGTAATCATCGACAAACAGAAAGGCTGATAATGTAATGGGAAATAAAATCTACTTTAGCCAAATTCAGGCAAAAATAGACCGTTTGCAGCGTGAACGAACACAGGTGTTAGAACATCTCGAATTAGTCGAAAGAAAAATCTAAAAGCTCAACGATGCCCTTGAAGTGATGGAAGATGAAGCCTTAACCGATGAATACGATACTGAGGTTTATTCGTATCGAACCTACAAACATAGATTCCAAGGAAAATTAAGACCAATGGTTTTAGCGGTACTCAAAGCCCAACCCGATCATTATTTCACGGTCAATGAAATTACTGAGATTGTCTTAATAAAAGACAGACAAGACCCTATCGTTAGTCCGAAGCATACGGTTTCGGTGCGTGGCGCGTTAAAACATTGGCTGACAAAAGGCGTAGTAGAACGGTTAGAAAGAGGCGTAACCGATGTCAAATGGCGACTGAAACAAAAATAGCGGTATTTCTACTACTATTTTAATGGCTTTAACCGCCAAAACTTCAATCCACTTTCAACGATTCCTCTTTTACGCAATTTAACCAGTATTCGATTGACAGTCTTATAGTGCTTATCGCCCATATCAACAAATTGTGGTTTTCCCAACAATGCTAAGGTCTTTTCAGCGATCTCCCCACAAAACATCCAATCTGGGTTTTCGCGTAAGACTTGAGCAACTAATCGCATTGTAATCAAGGGCTGCGGTTTTGGTTCTTTCGGCATATAAGGTTGAGCTAATGCGTTAATCTCTAGTGACAAACACTGCATTTGCACCGTCAGCTCATCTTGCTTTTCTTTTAGCTTTAATAGGCGTTCCACTAACTCGTGTTTCAGCAACTTTTGTGCCATAATAAAATCCCTATTGAGTTAAAATTTCAATAGGGATTTTAAGGTTTTTAATCGGTTAAATCTTTGTGCAACTGCTACATAATACCGAAGGTTTTTAAAATTAACCGCACTTTCATTCCATTCTTAAAAAAATCCTAAATAAAGATTATTTATACCGTTTTTTCACCGCACTTTTATCTTGCTCACGTAACCGTTCTAGTTTTTCCTTAATCTGAATTTCCATACCTCTATTCGTTGGAAAATAATATTGAGTGTCTTTTAATTCAGGTGGGAAATAATTTTCGCCTGCCGCATAAGCGTTAGGTTCATCGTGGGCATAACGATATTCAGCCCCATAGCCAAGCTCTTTCATTAAATTAGTTGGCGCATTGCGTAAATGTGGTGGAACATCGTAATCAGGTAAATCTTTCGCTTGCTGTTTTGCTGTGTTAAACGCCGTATAAACGGCATTACTTTTTGGTGCTACTGCAAGATAAATAATGGCTTGGGCGATGGCTCGCTCCCCTTCATAAGCCCCCACTCGAGTAAAGCAATCCCAAGCAGCCAATGCGACTTGCATAGCACGAGGATCTGCATTTCCCACATCTTCTGAAGCAATGGCAAGTAATCGGCGCGCAACATATAAAGGATCGCCACCCGCTGTTAAAATTCTTGCATACCAATACAGCGCAGCATCTGGAGCAGAACCGCGAACAGATTTATGTAGCGCAGAAATTAAATCATAGAAACGATCACCTTGTTTATCAAATCTCGCTTGACGTTCGCCTAAGACTTCTTTTAATAAAGTGCGGTCAATTTTCTTTCCATTTTCCGTTTCATCTGCCATATCCACCATTAATTCGAGGCAATTCAAGGCTAATCGTGCATCCCCATTAACATATTCGGCAAGTACTTGCAGTAAATTCTCTTCTAAAATTAACCGCTCTTTACCCAATCCACGTTCAGGATCTTCTACAGCTTGCTGCAAAACTTGTTCAATTTCAGCCGTTGTGAGTGATTTCAGCACATACACTCTGGCACGAGAAAGCAACGCATTATTTAGCTCAAAAGAGGGATTTTCTGTTGTCGCCCCAATAAAAATAACGGTTCCGTCTTCAATGTGCGGTAAAAATGCATCTTGCTGGCTTTTATTAAAACGATGGACTTCATCCACAAATAAGATAGTTTTACGATCCGCAAGACGATTTTGTTTTGCACGATCAATGGCTTCACGAATTTCTTTGATACCACTCGTCACCGCAGAAATTCGCTCTACTTCCGCATTAATACGTTGTGCTATGATTTCTGCAAGGGTTGTTTTCCCCGTACCTGGTGGTCCCCACAAAATCATAGAATGAATATGCCCAGCTTGGATAGCTTTTCGCAATGGCTTGCCCTCGCCAATTAAATGGCTTTGCCCAAAATATTGTTCTAGACTCGTTGGACGCATCTTGGCTGCCAGTGGGCGAAAATCATTTTCGGCAAAATCAAAATTGAGGTTAGACATTTTTATTTCTCACAAAATTGAAGGGCGTATTTCTACGCCCTTATTTAAAATAATCATTCATTATTTTTTACGTTGGTCATCCACTTCAATGCCTTTTTCTGGCTTGAATTGGAACAAGCTATCAGACAAGGTTTGATTAGTAATATTACGTAAAACATAAAGATTGGTTTGCCCATCTTTCTCTGTCGTACTGAAATTTCGCAATATTCCATTAGCATCAACACGAATATCAAATTGCTTAATGTTGCTTGTGGATAAAGTTGGTTTTAACACAAAGGTGTCCGCTTGTTGTGTTACCGTATATTGATGCCAATGGCTATTATCATTGCTGGTAAGCAAAACAAAAGGAGTATTATTTACCGCATTTTTTACCCATTGTGCGGTCACTTGTTGCACAAATGGATCGTAGAACCATAAGGTTTTACCATCAGAAATAATCTGGGTTTCTTGAGGGGTTTTAGTCTCCATACGGAATAAATTTGGGCGTTTAATTTGAAGTTTGCCACTTCCTTGTTGAACATTTTTTCCACTTCTAGAAGTCACTGTTTGCACAAATTCTGCACTTAATACATCGACTTTAGCTAAACGCATTTGTAATTCACTTGCCGCATCAGCCAATGCCAAATTACTCAAACCAAGTAAGGTAAGTGCGGCAAATTTTAAGGTTGTTTTTTTCATTTTACTTTCCTTTTAAATTAGTATTCTAGATGATGCGATAAAATTTCACGCTTACCATTTTGCATTGGGCTGACAATCCCTTGTTCTTCCATTTGATCCATAATACGCGCTGCTCGGTTAAAACCTACGCTGAATTTACGTTGAATAGAAGATACTGAGGTTGTACCAGTATTAATAACAAAGTCCATTACTTCATCAAAGAGTGGATCTAATTCTCCACCGCTTGATATCCCTTTTTCTGAACTTTCCTCATCGTCTGCACTTTCTAAAATTCCATCAATATAATCAGGTTTACCGCGTGCTCGCCAATCATCGGCAATATTGATGACTTCATCATCACTCATATAGGCTCCATGTACACGGATTAAATCAGATGAACCTTGTCCAGAATAAAGCATATCTCCACGCCCTAAAAGGGCTTCTGCACCCCCTTGATCAAGAATAGTGCGTGAGTCAATTTTACTTGCCACAGTAAAGGCAATGCGACTTGGAATATTTGCTTTAATTAAACCAGTAATCACATCCACAGAGGGGCGTTGTGTGGCTAAAATTAAATGGATACCAATAGCTCGCGCTTTTTGTGCCAACCGTGCAATCAGTTCTTCGATTTGCTTACCCGCTACCATCATTAAATCAGCAAACTCATCGACAATAACCACAATATAACTCAATTTTTTCAACGCTGGTGGCATTGCATCCATCGTATCGCTCGGTCGCCAAATTGGATTTGGCACAGGCATTCCCATTGCTTCGTATTCATCAATTTTTTCATTAAAGCCTTCAATGTTTCGTACGCGTAAAGCTGAAAGCAACTGATAACGACGTTCCATTTCATCTACGCACCAACGCAACGCATTAGCGGCTTTTTTCATATCCGTTACAACTGGTGTCAGTAAATGCGGAATATCATTATAAACAGAAAGTTCGACGACTTTAGGATCAATCATAATAAATTTCACATCTTCTGGTTGAACACGATAAAGTAAACTTAGAATCATCGTATTCACACCAACAGACTTACCTGATCCAGTAGAACCTGCTACCAACAAATGTGGCATTTTCGCTAAATCAACAATGACTGGTTTACCACTAATATCTTTACCTAAAGCAATAGGTAAAGTTGCCTTGCTATCACGGAATTCATTGCTATCTAACACATCACGTAATGGCACCATTTGACGATGAAGATTTGGGGTTTCAATACCAATATAAGGTTTACCTGGAATCACCTCTGCCACACGAATAGAACGAAACATCAATGCTCTTGCTAAATCGGTATCGATGCTCGTGACTTTTGATGCTTTCACACCCGGCTGTAATTCTAATTCATAACGCGTAACAACAGGGCCAACAAGCACATCTTTTACGCTGGCTTTTACATTAAAATTGCGTAATTGTTGTTCAATACGCTGTGAGGTTTCCATTATTTCATCTGGTGTAATGCGTTGTTCATTTGGCGGATATTTTAAAAGCAAATCCAAACTAGGTAATGGTGTACTCGGTTTTTCACGTTTTGTTGTTTGCTGTTGAAATGCAGGATGAATCAAGCTACCGCTATAACCTTTATAATTAGGCTCTTGATTTTTGTCTAATTGAACGGCTTCCATATCATCCTGTAAGGATAGGTTAAATTTCACTCCATCTTTTTCTAAATCTACCTTTTCATCAACTTGAGTAGCAAAATGATTATCTACCATTTCAGTATTCAAAGATTCATGACTGGGTCTTAATAAAACTGTTGGCATTTCATCTTTTGTTAGCAAAGAAACTTGAGTAAAATCATCCGCACTTTGATTAATTGCTAAATCTTCTTGAACAACTGTTTTTACAGGCTTATTCCAAACTGCGACAAAATCATTTTTGCTTACCCTTTGTTCATCTGAATCACTCGATAAATTCACACTAGGCAAGCTTTCAGAATCAAACCCAAAAGAAAATTGCGGTTTTTCATTCTCTTCGTTCGCGAGTTCATATTCTGATTTTATAGAAACCTCTGGATTTAACCCGCTAATATTAATTAAATGTGATGAAGATTTGCCAATTGAAATATTTTCTGCTTCTAAGGATGGCTTTACTGTTTCTATTTCACTATTTTGTTCTACATTGAGATAATTTTGATCTAGATTTTCTGTTTCTGAACGATCTGATTTTACAATCACAATTTGCTCTAATTCTTCCATTGATTTTTCTTGCTCAGCATTTTCTGATTGCTCATTTTTCATTGTTAGCCAATGATAAAATGCAACAATTAATCGAATTAATGATGCGCCAGAACAAAAAATAAAACCAATTAAAGCAAGCACAAAACCAATTAAAATTGAACCAAATTTACCTAATACAGGATAAAACCAATTTACAACAAGCGATCCGCCCAATACGCCGCCACTCAAATAAAAAGTATTACTTGATAAAAGCAACATACTCACTACACAAAGCCCAATAATCAGCATGGTAAAGCCAAAACTACGTAGAATAATTCGAGTACAGGAAAGCTGTTTAACTGCTTTTGTTTTCAATAAATAAATAGGCACGAGAAAAGCGGTGAAAGGAATAATATGGGCAACATAACCTAAAAAAACAAAAAAAAGATCGATTATCCACGCCCCAAATGAACCGACTTTATTAATTGTGTTTCCATACGCACTGGCGGTTGCCCAAGAATTATCAAGGGGCGTATAACTTGACCAAGCAACAATCAAATAAAGTCCAAAAAGTGCGGTTAATCCCAGCAAAAATTCCGCTAAATACTGTCTTGGCGTAAATCGTTCTGTAATTTGTTTAATCATATTATTTCAATACAAGGAAATTGGTTTGTTTTACTTCTTCCATCACAACATAAGTGCGAGTGTCATTTACACCTGGTAAACGTAACAATGTCGTGCCTAGCAATTTTCGGTATTCCGCCATATCTGCCACACGAGTTTTTAATAAATAATCAAAATCGCCCGATACCAAATGGCATTCTTGAATTTCTTCCAACGCTTGAATCGCTGCATTAAATTCTTCAAACACATCGGGCTTACCCCGTACTAATGTAATTTCAACAATCACTAACAATGGCGCATCCAATAATTCTGGATTTAACAGTGCACGATACCCCATAATCACACCTTGTTTTTCCAAACGTTTAACTCGTTCTAAACAAGGCGTTGGCGAAAGCCCCACTTTTTTCGACAAATCGATATTGGAAATCTTACCGTTGCGTTGTAATTCATTCAGAATTTTTATATCTATCGCATCCAATGCTTTATTTCGTTTTTTTTCCATTTTCTTTATTTCTTTGCACATAAAAAGGAACAACTATTCTACAGAATTTTCCTTTCATTTTCAGTAGGCAATGATTTTTTTACAAATTATCTAACACAGCGAGCGCATCCGTGAGTTTTTTCACAGTAAAAACCTGCATATTTTCGACCGCACTTTTCGGCTTGTTACCAAAAGGAACAATAGCACGTTTAAAACCGTGTTTTGCAGCCTCGCTAATACGTTCCTGTCCACTTGGCACAGGACGAATTTCTCCCGCTAATCCAACTTCGCCAAAAATCACTAAATCTTGCGGCAAAGGGCGATTACGGAAACTTGAAATTAACGCAAGCAACAAAGCTAAATCCGCACTGGTTTCACTGACTTTTACACCACCAACCACATTTACAAAAACATCTTGATCCGCCATTTGTAAGCCACCATGTCGATGTAACACCGCCAATAATAGTGCTAAGCGATTTTGCTCTAATCCCACCGCAACACGGCGAGGATTTGCCAGCATTGAATGATCCACCAAGGCTTGAATTTCCACTAAAAGAGGACGAGTACCCTCCCAAAGTACCATAACAGAACTGCCTGACGTAATTTCATCACCACGACTTAAAAAGATCGCCGATGGATTTTTCACTTCGCGCAAACCCTGCTCTGTCATTCCAAATACACCTAATTCATTGACTGCACCAAAACGGTTTTTATGGCTACGCAAAGTACGATAACGAGAATCGGCTTCGCCTTCTAATAACAATGAACAGTCAATGGCATGCTCTAACACTTTAGGCCCTGCAAGGGTTCCGTCTTTCGTAACGTGTCCAACCATAATAATCGCCACTTGGCGAGTTTTCGCATAACGAGTGAGAAAAGAAGCGCATTCACGCACTTGAGCTACACTGCCTGGCGATGATTGAATATCTGCCAAATGCATTACTTGGATAGAATCCACCACGATAATTTGCGGTTTTAATTGATCCGCTAAATTACAAATCTGTTCCACAGAGGTTTCTGACAACATTTTTAATTGATCATTTGGCAATCCCAATCGGCTTGCGCGCATTGCAACCTGTTGTAATGATTCCTCTCCCGTTACATAAAGTGCGGTCATATTTTTTGCCAAACCACACATAACCTGTAATAACAATGTACTTTTCCCTGCTCCAGGATGCCCACCAATTAAAATCGCACTCCCCGGTACGATCCCGCTGCCCAGTACGCGATCTAATTCACTAAAACCACTGGAAAAACGAGGCGTTTCTTGCAAACTAATTTCAGAGAGCGTTTGAATTTTTGCCTGAGTTTCCCCCGCATAGCCACTAAAACGATCATTTTTTGATTTTGCCGTGGAAATTAACCGCACTTCCGTGATTGTATTCCACGCTTTACAAGCGGAACATTGCCCTTGCCAACGAGAAAACTCCGCACCACAATCGTTACATACATAAGCTGTTTTCGGGGCTTTAGCCATTTTATTCTCCGTATTTGCCGTGGATAACTTCCCGTGGGTAAGTATACCCACAGTTAATTATAGTTATAGTGGTTCCCCTCTGGGGAACATCAAACTACCCCAACGGAGTAGCACTGAAATTAGCCTAGGGTATACCTACCCTAGGTCATAAGATAATTCCATTAATTTGATCATTCGCTCAAAATAAACTCGACTTTTCAAAAGTGCGGTCAATTTTTCAATAGTTTTTTCATTGTCTTTCGTTTCACTGTGAAAACGAATCAAATCGCGGATTTCAGCAAAGATTTTCTGATTGCTTTCTAACAAAGCAGGTAAGAGCGCTTCTTTTTGTTTCTCTGTTGCCACCGCTTCTAAGATTTTCCCATTTTCATCATAATAATGATAAAGATTAAAAAATGCCCCGACTCGCTCCACTGTTTTCATAAAATCTTGGCTAAAAAGTATGGGAGAAAATGATAAGGTTTCTTCCAAAAGTTTCTGTTCCATTTTAAGCACCGCATTAAATTTTGTACAAAAATCTACCGCACTTTCTCGTTCTTCTTTTAAGAAATCACGCCATTTATTGAGCCAATCTGTTAAAAATTGTTTTGAGCCCAGCAAATAACCACGCTTCGCTTTACTTGCGCTACTAAAATAAATATCCCTTTCAAAAGGCAAAGTTTCCACAAAATCAAAAAGATCCTGCACATTGCCAGATTTCAATTCAAACTCAATTTCACAAATAGGTTGCTCAAATTCGCCTGCAATAATTTTACCTTGATCGAACGCCACTTCAATTTTGGATTGTTGAAATTCAACTAACCAAAAAGTGCGGTTAAAATCTGTGGAGAAAATAGGTTGTAGTGTAGAGCTAGGTAATTGTTCAAAAGAATAAAGTTCTCTTAATTGGGCATTGGTTGGCGTTTCTTTTTCGGTTAATGGTAAATTATATTCTGGGCGACTATGCAATCCACCAACAACTTTGCCGTTAGTTTTAAGCGTTAATGTAAGTTCTTGATCTTCTTGACGAATACGCAACCCCATTTTTTGTTTAGCAAGAAAATGATCGGGATAATCATAATAGGTGTTACCCAAAAATAAATTTTGATGTTCTAAAATCGTAAATTTTTCAAGATATTGTGGCAATTCAATACCTATTTGTGGCGAAATCGCCAATTTTAATTCAATTTCTTGTAACATAATATTCTCCATTTAAATCAACTGGTTAAATATACAATACAATGGAAATAAATCAAGATTTTTGTGGTGTTTTACTTTACATATTAAATAGCTATAAACAAATTTTTATTTATTGTGATTAAAATATTGCGACTTTTAAATAAAAAAATAATCCGAAAAACATAAACAGATTTCATCGGATAATATTGATAATTTTAAATAACAAAGCCAGATTAAAATGTGAATATTTACTAATCTAAATTAGCAATAATTGTGAAATGTCAATTAAAATAAGTAAGATGAAAATATGAATATTTTCATCTTACTCAGCATTTTCAAAAATTTTATCTTTGTTCGGGGTAAATTACTTCAGATGTAACCCATTTCATCCATACTTGCTCTAATAATGGGATTATTGAGGTACTGTCTTCAACCATTGTATTAAGAGCAGACAAAACATTTTCTAATGAATTTGGTTGTTCTTGTAGATAACTTAACAACCAGTAATCTAACTCTGAAAGGATTTGTTGCTGAATCCTAAAATCACTATCACGCCATATAATAGCTTGAATTGGCGTGTCATCAAATTGTTTAAAGTCACTTGATAAAAAATCAACGTCATAACTTTTTAAATAAGCTGCGCCAGATAATTGCATTACGCTATGTCTATTCCACTCAAATTTTTCAGGCACTTTGGCTAAAGAAACTTCTGCGAGTAATTGTGTATTTTCAAAATCCATCAATGCCAATATATTTGTATCAAATATCTCTTTTTCTTGACAAAACAAGAGAAATTCTCCTGCAATATCTTGGAAATAAGGAGAATGGGCATTACCATTTTGCACAAAATTTTCTTTAGCATTTTTCCAATACTCTGGCTCAATATGCAATGGTGCTTCAACAAAACAACGATCAATAAAACCAAAAGCATTATTACGAACTAAACGTGTATATACCGCTAAACGGCTTTCAGCATAACCATTTAAAGGATCTGCATTACCTAACCGAATAGCATTTGCCAATGCTTGCTGAGTTTCTTTCAATGATGACTTAGGCTGCATAAGACATTACCTCTGTGTGAGCGTATTTTTGCTGTAATTGTGCAATATGCTCAACTTCGGCGTAAAGTTCTGCAAATGGTGGGAAGTTGAAATCACGCTCCAATAATGTTGGAGGAATCGTAGGTAGTCGTTGATAGGCATATTCGAGTAAATCCCATACAGTGCCTTTTACAGCTTCTCCGTGTGTATCAATTAATAATTCAGGTAAATGGCGATATGCCCCTTTTACTTTATTAAATGATTCATTTGCTGAATTCTCTACAACTTGTGCAGCAGAATGTTCTTCATCGTGCCCTGCAATATGAATGTAATTAACACGTTTAACATCAACTTGATCTAAAAAGATATAAGGATCAAGCAATCCGTGATTAACACCATTAACATAAATATTATTCACATCTAAATGAATGCCACAATCAGCCTCTTGTGCGATAGCATTTAAAAATTCCACTTCATTCATTGTGCTAGTAGGAGAATGCAAATAATAAGAAGTATTTTCTAATGAAATTTGTAATCCTAAGAAATCTTGCACATCACGTATTCGTTGCGCAACGTGTTTTACTGCTTCTTCTGTAAATGGCATAGGTAATAAATCATATAAATGCCCTTCACATTCACAATAACTTAAATGTTCAGAAAAGAAAGACGAATTATATTGATTAATTAATGCTTTCGTATTACGGAGTAATTCGCGATCAAGTGGTGCTTGCCCACCTAAAGAAAGTGAAAGACCGTGTACTGCTAACGGAAATCTTTCTGCTGCTTGATCAAATTGATAACGTGCCATTCCACCCATTTTACTCCAATTTTCTGGTGCGACTTCAATAAATTGAATAGCGTTATTTGAGGGAAGTTGTAAAAAATCCTCAGCTAAATTCCGACGATAACCTAGTCCAGCGCCTTGTAATTTCATAATTAACTCCTTTTTAATAAAAGCTGGCATAAATTGTTACGCCAGCATAATTATTATTCTTATTTAGAACCGCATTTACCTTCGCCACATTTGCCTTCAGCAGCTTTCGGTTTGCTCGCACCACATTTACCCTCGCCACATTTACCTTCAGCAGATTTAGCTTTGTCTGCACCGCATTTGCCTTCACCACATTTACCTTCTGCAGCTTTTGTTTTGACACATTTATCGCCCACACAAGGTGTTGCTGTATTATCAGTACTGCTTGACTTTGATTCAGCCTGTGCTGCTGTCGCTACTGCCATCGTTAATGCACCTGCTAATGCTGTTAATGTTGCTAATTTTTTCATTTGAATAATCTCCTAGAGTTTGAATTTTGAATAAATAATTAGAGAAATTTCAACCAGCTTTTAGTTGGATAAACCTTCTTAATAAGCGTGTCTAAAGAGAGTTTCCCCGCTCCCTGCGTAATTAAGATTAATAAAGTCACCACATAAATTAATGGTAATTTATAACCATTATCACATACGTTATAACCTGAATCGGCGTGAATGCTATACCACGCGACAGAGATTAAAATCGTTAAACTTAATGCACTAAAACGTGTTAGCACCCCAAATATCAGCAAGAATGGGAAAATTAATTCTGATCCCATTGCAACGTGCCAATTAATATCGGCAGGAATAAGATTAAATGGAAAAGGAAAACGATCTTGTATTTCAGCGAACCAATTTTGTCCATTCCATTTTTCTAATCCTGATTCAAAAAACTCCCATGCGAGAAAAAAGCGTAAAATCAATAAACTTACGCCACTGCCGATACCTTGCATCTTACAATCCTTCATTTTTTTACCTTTCAAATTTTCTCGCTTTTAAAGCGAAAAGTGTATTGAGTTACTTATCTTACCACACTAGGAAATATTACCCAGTTGCTTAGTTAGTCGAAGATAAACCTTTTTTCTTACAAATTTTTTTGAAAAATTTTAACTATCAACAAAAATCGGGTAATATGCGCACGAATTTTTAACCCCTTAATTTGGAGTAAATCACTTATGGCAATGAATAATATTCTCGGATTATTTGCCCATTCGCCTCTCAAACCGTTACAAAAACACTCTGAAAAAGTGACCGAATGTAGCGATCTTTTAATTCCTTTTTTTCAAACTACTTTCTCAAAGAATTGGGAACAAGCGGAAGAAAAACGCTTAGAAATTTCTCAATGTGAACGCGAGGCAGATAGTTTAAAACGTGAAATTCGATTGAAATTGCCACGTGGTTTATTCTTACCTATCGATCGTACTGATCTTTTAGAATTAGTCACGCAACAAGATAAACTTGCCAATTATGCCAAAGATATTGCAGGCCGTATGATTGGTCGTCAATTTGGTATTCCTGAAGAAATGCAAGAAGAATTCTTACATTACGTAAAACGAAGTTTAGATGCTATTCATCAAGCTCACCGAGTAATAGAAGAAATGGATAAGCTATTAGAAACGGGTTTTAAAGGTCGTGAACTCAAATTAGTCAATGATATGATTCAAGAACTTGATTCAATTGAAGATGATACAGACCAAATGCAAATCAAATTGCGTAAAATGCTTTACACCATCGAAAGCCGTTATAATCCAATTGATGTAATGTTCTTATATAAAATTATTGAATGGGTTGGCGTTTTGGCTGACCAAGCACAACGTGTCGGTTCGCGCATTGAATTAATGCTGGCGCGTTCATAATCAACAAAACATAGGAAATTAACTATGGAAATTATTAGTCAATATGGTTCTTGGTTGGTGTGGATCACAGCAGCCTTTGGCTTTTTTATGGCGTTCGGAATTGGAGCAAATGATGTCTCAAACTCAATGGGTACATCCGTAGGATCTGGTACTGTAACAGCCAAACAAGCAATTATTATTGCGTTAATTTTTGAATCTGCAGGTGCATATTTAGCTGGTGGCGAAGTAACACAAACCATAAAAAGTGGTGTAATCGATCCAATGCAATTTGTTGATACACCCGATATTTTAGCCTTAGGTATGCTTTCAACCTTATTTGCATCAGGTGCTTGGTTATTTATTGCAACCAAAATGGGTTGGCCAGTTTCTGGTACACACACTATTATTGGTGCAATTATTGGATTTGCCTGTATTACGATTGGCCCTAGTTCTGTAGATTGGTCAAATATTGGCAGCATCGTTGGTAGCTGGTTTATCACGCCTGTCATCTCGGGTATTTTGGCTTATGCAATCTTTGCAAGTACGCAAAAACTTATTTTTGATACTGAACAGCCATTAAAAAATGCACAAAAATATGGCCCTTATTATATGGGGATAACCATGTTTGTACTTTGTATCGTAACGATGAAAAAAGGCTTAAAACACATAGGCTTAAATCTTTCAAATAGTGAAACTTTAATTATTTCACTTGTCATCAGTCTTATCGGAATGCTGTTCTTCCATTTCTATTTCAAAAGTAAAACATTTACTCAATCTGCAAGTAAAGGCACCTTTGGTGCAGTAGAAAAAGTCTTCAGTATATTAATGTTATTAACCGCTTGTGCGATGGCATTTGCGCACGGTTCTAATGATGTTGCTAATGCTATAGGTCCTCTTTCTGCGGTGGTCTCCATTGTAAATGAAGGAGGAAAAATTGCCTCTAATAGCACTCTTGCATGGTGGATTTTACCCTTAGGAGCATTAGGTATTGCTGTAGGCTTAATTACTATGGGACAAAAAGTGATGGCGACTGTTGGATCTGGGATCACCGATTTAACGCCAAGCCGTGGCTTTGCCGCTCAATTTGCTACTGCGATGACTGTTGTCGTGGCATCAGGTACAGGCTTGCCAATCTCAACAACACAAACACTTGTTGGGGCTATTTTAGGTATCGGTTTTGCTCGTGGTATCGCAGCACTGAATTTAACGGTTATCCGAAATATCATTAGTTCTTGGATTGTTACATTACCAGCAGGTGCATTTTTCGCCATCATTATTTTCTATGTGCTAAGAACTATCTTTAATTAATTGATCTCAATAAAAAGTGCGGTTAATTTTGACCGCACTTTTGTTGTAATGTTTAGGGGAAAAAATGAAAAAGATCTATAAAGCCTTAATCTCATCTTTACTTTTAAGCACATCAATAAATGTTGCTTACGCTGAAACCCAATATGTTACCGAAAATCTAAGTACGTTTTTACGTCGCGGTGCAGGGGAGCAATTTAAAATTGCAGGTTCAATTCAAGCGGGCGAAGCCGTGAATGTATTAGATCGCCAAGGCAAATACACACTCATTCGCGACAATAAAAATCGTGAAGCTTGGATTTTAAATTCAGACTTAAGCAGTACACCAAGTAGTAAAGAAGAAAATCCAAAATTAAAAGCTCAAGTCCAAGAATTAACCTTAAAACTTAGTCGTTTAGACGGGGATTGGCAACAACGTACCGTCGAAATGCAACGTCGAACTAAACAAGCGGAACAACAAAGTGCGGATCTTTTAGAACAAAATTCACAATTGAAACGTGAACTTGAAATGACCAAAAATAAAAATCGTGATTTAGAAGCGATACTTGATGCGGGTAAACGAGAAATTGCGATCCAATGGTTTATTTATGGCGGTTCAGTATTGGGCGTAGGCTTACTCTTCGGCTTGCTTATTCCTTATGTTTTACCAAAACGCCGCCGTCGTGATGGCTGGGCATAATCACAAATGAAAATTTATTTAGTTGGTGGGGCTGTTCGCGATCAATTATTGGGTTTACCAGTAAAAGATCGTGATTGGATTGTGGTAGGCGCAGACCCCTCTACGCTACTCTCTCTCGGTTATCAACAAGTAGGCAAAGATTTTCCAGTTTTTCTCAATCCTAAAACAAAAGAAGAATATGCGCTTGCCCGAACAGAACGTAAAGCTAGCGCAGGTTACACGGGCTTTATTTGTGATTTCTCCCCAACAATCACATTAGAACAAGATTTAATTCGACGAGATCTCACTATTAACGCCATGGCTCAAAGCGAAGACGGTGAAATTATCGATCCTTATGGCGGAAAACAAGATTTAGAAAATCGAATTTTACGCCATATTTCTCCCGCTTTTTCAGAAGATCCTTTACGTGTATTGCGCGTGGCACGCTTTGCAGCCCGTTATCATTCTCTCGGTTTTAAAATCGCCTCGGAAACATTAGCTCTAATGGCAGAACTTGCCCAATCGGGAGAATTACAACATCTCACGGCGGAACGCGTTTGGCTAGAAACAGAAAAAGCCTTAAACGAAAAAAATCCTGAAATTTATTTTGAAACCTTACATAAAACAGGCGCATTAAGCGTTTTATTTCCTGAAATCAATGCCCTTTATGGTGTGCCAAATCCTGTAAAACATCATCCCGAAGTGGACAGTTTTATTCATACCATGTTGGTATTAAAACAAACAGTTCATTTAACTGAAAATAACCATAATCTAAATAAAAGTGCGGTTCGTTTTGCCGCCATTTGTCACGATCTAGGCAAAGCTCTTACGCCTCAAAATATTCTGCCCCATCATTACGGACACGAGCAAGCTGGCATAAAACCAACTAGAACCTTGTGCAAACGCTTGAAGGTTCCAAGTTATTTTCAAGAACTTGCAGAACTGACTTGTAAATTTCACACGCATATTCACAAAGCCTTTGAGCTTCGAGCTGAAACCGTCATAACGCTGTTTAATCGTTTTGATGTGTGGAGAAAACCACAACGCTTTCAAGAATTTCTACAAGTCTGTCTAGCTGATACTAGAGGTAGAACAGGTTTTGAAAATAAAGACTATCCACAAATAGATTACATTAATCAATTATTACAAGCGGCAAATGAAGTAGATGTACAGCAAGTTATTGCAGATGGATTTGAGAAACAAGGAATCAGAAATGAATTGACGAAACGAAGAATCTTAGCGGTTAAACAAACAAAAGAAAATTACCCAAAAAATTAACAAATAAAAGTAACTTTACTCAATTAAACTAAATCCTTAAAATATGCGAGCTTATTGATTTAATGAATAATATGAAAACGTTTAAATTTCTTACCGCACTTTTTGCCACTGCTATTCTAACCGCTTGTACATTAGATATGGATCGACCTACAAATGTGCAATATATTGATAAAACAGATGCGATATGGCAACAGCATTTACAAAAGATTCAAAAAATTCAATCCTATCAAGCTAAAGGACAAATTGGTTATATCAGTCCTACAGAACGTTTTTCTAGCCGCTTTGAATGGCAATACCAAAATCCAAAATCTTATACGCTTAAACTCTATTCTTTAATCAGTAAATCTACCCTTTGGATTCAAATGCACCAAAGTGGGATGACAATTTCCGATAACAACGGCAATCAACAATCTGCAGCCAATGCCAAACTACTATTACAAGAGATTATTGGAATGGATGTGCCATTAGAACATTTAGCTTATTGGTTGAAAGGCCAGCCAGCAATTAATGCAGATTATCAAGTGGGTACCAACCATTTACTTGGTGCATTTACTTATCATGTGGATGGCTCTCAATGGACAGCAGATTATCTCACTTATCACTCAAACAATTCGATGCCTGAAAATATTCTGCTAAAAAATGACAGCACGAAACAAACCTTAAAAATTCGCGTAGACGAGTGGATTTACTAATGAATACATTAATGAAATCACATCAATTTTCTACCGCACTTTGTCAAAATACAACACAATCAAATGGGAAGCCATTACGCTTCCCTAGCCCCGCCAAGCTGAATTTATTTCTTTATATCAACGGAAAATTGCCGAACGGATACCACGAATTACAAACGCTTTTCCAATTTTTAGATTTCGGTGATTGGTTAGAAATTAGTATCCGTGAAGAAGATAATCAAATTGTTTTAACACCAGAAATTCCAAATCTAAAAACGGAAGATAATCTAATTTATCGAGCTGCAAAACTTTTACAAGAAAAAGCCAATATTCAATTGGGTGCAAATATTCATTTAGATAAAATTCTTCCAATGGGAGGCGGTGTTGGTGGCGGTTCATCCAATGCAGCAACCACATTGGCCGCGTTAAATTATTTATGGCAAGCCAATTTATCCATTGATGAACTGGCAAAATTGGGATTAACATTAGGCGCGGATGTGCCAATATTTGTACACGGACAGGCTGCTTTTGCTGAAGGCGTTGGGGAAAAAATCACTTATTGTGAACCTGCCGAAAAATGGTTTGTTATATTAAAACCCGATGATTCAATATCGACGGCTGTCATCTTTCAAGATCCAAATTTACCACGTAATACACCGAAAAAATCCCTCGCACAACTTTTGAGTGAACCTTATAAAAACGATTGCGAAAAAGTTGTGGTAAATCATTATTCAAACGTTGAAAAAGCGTTAAACTGGTTGCTACAATATGCGCCGGCAAGATTAACAGGAACGGGAGCCTGTGTTTTTGCTGAATTTGATCATGAAGCAGAAGCGCAAGCGGTATTTAGAAAAAAACCAGAAGCATTTTTTGGTTTCGTCGCTAAAGGACTCAATGTGTCTCCCTTGCACGCAATGTTGAAGCAGCTATCATCAACTCATACTCATAGACAATCTAAACCTGAGGTTTTATAAAATGCCTGACATTAAACTCTTCGCGGGTAATGCTACACCTGAACTTGCAAAACGTATTTCTGAACGTTTATATATTTCACTAGGCGATGCAACAGTCGCTCGTTTCAGCGATGGAGAAATTCAAGTTCAAATTAATGAAAATGTGCGTGGTGCGGATGTATTTATCATCCAATCAACTTGTGCGCCAACCAATGATAACTTGATGGAATTGGTTGTGATGGTAGATGCGTTACGTCGTGCATCTGCTGGTCGTATTACTGCCGTGATTCCTTATTTCGGCTATGCTCGCCAAGATCGTCGTGTTCGTTCTGCTCGTGTGCCTATTACCGCTAAAGTTGTGGCAGATTTACTTTCAATTGTTGGTATTGACCGTGTCTTAACCTGTGACCTACACGCAGAACAAATCCAAGGTTTCTTTGATGTTCCCGTAGACAACGTATTTGGTTCGCCAGTTTTAATTCACGATATTTTGAAAAAATCTGATCTTAAAAATCCAATTGTTGTTTCCCCAGATATTGGCGGCGTTGTACGTGCTCGCGCTGTCGCTAAATTATTAAACGATACGGATATGGCTATTATTGACAAACGTCGTCCACGTGCAAACGTGGCACAAGTAATGCATATTATCGGTGATGTTGCAGATCGTGATTGTATTTTGGTTGATGATATGATTGATACTGGCGGTACGCTTTGTAAAGCAGCAGAAGCATTAAAAGAACGTGGTGCAAAACGTGTTTTTGCTTATGCAACTCACGCCGTTTTCTCTGGTGCAGCAGCCAAAAATTTAGCCAGCGATGCCATTGATGAAGTTGTAGTTACTGACACGATTCCTCTATCAGAAGAAATGCAAGCGATCGGTAAAGTCCGCGTGCTTACGCTTTCTTCCATGCTGGCAGAAGCCATTCGCCGCATTAGCAACGAAGAATCTATTTCTGCGATGTTTAACTAAATTAAAATTTCAATAACAATCCGCACGTAAAACGTGCGGTTTTTAGCCCCCCCTATAAGGGCCTAT
>ERZ1023310.57-NODE-57-length-38717-cov-6.357664_pt1 | contig 38717 bp, 43 predicted proteins | sample MGYA00380476_ERZ1023310 | MGnify/ENA primary metagenome ERZ1023310 (study PRJEB33173, sample SAMEA4830346) | metagenome | study: EMG produced TPA metagenomics assembly of the PRJEB25223 data set... | reverse complement strand
AAACTTTCATCATTTAAACTTTCATCATTTAAACTTTCATCATTTAAACTTTCATCATTTAAACTTTGATTGATAGCATTATCTATTTGCTGATTTAAAATTGCTTTGGGTTCTTGATAAACCACTTCATCGCCAGCAAGCGGACGAAACGCAAGCAGTCGCAAAATCCCCATTTCCAACGCCTGCATGGGCGTACTGGCAAGGCGAACACTGTCTCGTGCCTTGACACTAATCTCATAATAAAGCTGTATGACATCGGCAGGCAAGGTGCGAGCAAGCTCATAAAACGCCTGCTTTTGCTCATCGTTCATATCAAGGGGCATATCGGGCAAAATCTGCACCAGAGCCATTGCATGAAAGCTGTCCACAAGGCGGTCAAGCAAGGCAGTAGCATCCACCATTTGCTCACGCATTCTGGCAATATGACGAGCCACGCCCGAGCGGTCATCGTGATAAATATCACGCACCAAATCCAGCACATCAAGGCTATCCACAAGCCCGAGCATGTCCATGACGGTATCCGCCCCAACCTGCCCGCCACCAAACGCAATGGCTTGGTCGGTCAAAGACAAGGCATCACGCACCGAGCCTTTGGCGGACTGAGCCAACTGCCACAAGGCGGTGTCATCGTGGGCAATGCTCTCGGCGTGCAGGATTTTGGCTAAATGGGCGTGGAGCAACGCTTGCGACATCGGACGAAGCACAAATTGCAAACAGCGAGAGACAATGGTAATGGGGAGCTTTTGGGGGTCAGTGGTCGCTAGGATAAATTTGACGTGTTCGGGCGGTTCTTCTAACGTTTTTAACAGAGCATTAAACGAGTGCGTGGAGAGCATATGCACTTCGTCAATGAGATACACCTTGTACCGCCCTTGCGTGGGGGCATAGGGGACATTTTCCAGCAAATCCCGAGTGTCTTCTACTTTGGTGCGACTTGCTGCATCAATCTCAATAAGGTCAATAAACCGCCCATTATCCACGCTCACGCAAGTATCGCACACACCGCAGGGCGTACTGGTAATGCCTGTTTCGCAGTTGAGACACTTTGCCAAAATCCGTGCAATGGTCGTCTTGCCCACGCCACGAGTGCCTGTAAACAGATAAGCATGGTGCAGTCGCCCCGTGTCAATGGCGTGCGATAGAGCTTGGGAGACGTGGGTTTGCCCCAATAATTCGCTAAAATTTTTGGGGCGGTATTTGCGTGCTAAAACTTGGTATTCGGACATGACAAATTGGCAAATGAGCGGTATAAATTTGTGCCATTATACCGCATTTTGTCCGTTTAGAATACCGATTTTGGCGGGGGTTGTGACTGGCATCAAGCCCAAATACACACTAGGCACTTGCCATCAGGCTGGCATTACCCCCTGCTGCCGTGGTGTTATAACTTTGGCTGACTTCATGATACAGACGTGTCATGTCAAAGCCATCTGTGGCATCCATCACACGACGAATCGCCCCGTCCAGCTCTGACAGTCGCACTTTTTCAGAGATGGGCAACTCGGACAACGCCACAATGATGGTGTTTTTATCCACGCCTTGTTGCTCCATGACTTCAAGCACTTCTGGCAATTTATCAGCATATGGGGCAAGCTCGTGATCGGGCGTGACATGTGCCTTAGTGCCATTTAGGGCAAGCACACCAAGCACTGCCAAAGCCTTATCCAGCGTGCCATTTGTCAAAGCCACCGAGTGCGGGGCGTGCCATGATAGGGTATTGGTCTCGCCTGTTGGCCCTTGTAGGGTGGTCTGGGCGTGGTTGAGTGCCGTTTGATAAGCGTGTTTGATGGTGCTGTCTAGATTGACACCCGCTGACTGAGCAACGTCCATGACACGAGCCACAATGTTCTCATAAGTCGTGGCAGACTTATCAAGGGTCGGTATGTCCCATCTGTCCAGACGGCTTAGGCGTTGCAGATAAAAGCACCCGCCTGCCTTAGGCCCTGTGCCTGACAGACCGTGACCGCCAAAGGGTTGTACGCCCACCACCGCTCCGACGATGTTGCGGTTGATATAGACGTTGCCTGCCTGTATGCGACTGGTGATGTGCTCTATCGTGCCATCGATACGACTGTGCACGCCATGCGTTAGGGCATAGCCTTTTTTGTTAATGCTGTCTATCACGTCATCAAGCTCATGAGCTTGGTAGCGGACAACGTGCAGTACAGGTCCAAAGACTTCCTTTTTAAGCTGTGATAGGTCTTTTAGCTCAAACAAAATCGGAGCGACAAAAGTGCCTTCTTCGCCATCTGTGACACGCACTTCATGGTAGTCGCTGGTTTGTTTTAAGGTGTTGATGTGGTCTAGTAAGTTCGCTTGGGCTTCGCTGTCAATCACAGGCCCCACGTCCGTACTAAGCAGGCGTGGGTCGGATACAACAAGCTCATCCATCGCCCCCTTTATCATCTCAATCATAGGCTCAGCAATGTCTTCTTGGATACATAAGATACGCAAGGCAGAGCAACGCTGACCTGCCGAGTCAAAGGCAGATGCCAATACATCGGCACAGACTTGCTCAGGTAGAGCGGTAGAATCCACAATCATGGCGTTCATACCCCCTGTCTCAGCAATGAGTACGGGATTGTCAGAGCGTTTGGCAAGCAGGGTATTAATGCGTTTGGCGACGTCTGTTGAACCTGTAAAAATCACGCCATCAATACGCTCGTCCGCCGTCAAAGCACCACCCACATCCCCAGCACCCAGCACCAGTTGCAAGACATTGGCGGGAATGCCCACTTCATGTAGCCATGAGACCGCCAAGTGGGCGATGATGGATGTCTGTTCGGCAGGTTTGGCAACGACTGTGTTGCCCGCACACAAGGCAGAGACCACTTCGCCAACAAAAATCGCTAGGGGGAAGTTCCACGGGCTAATCGCCACCACCGTGCCTAGTGGCGTGCTTAGGTTTAGCCGTTCGCATTCATCGGCATAATAACGGCAAAAATCCACCGCTTCACGCACTTCGGCAATGGCGTTGAGCAGGGTCTTGCCCGCTTCACGCACCGCCACCATCATAAGTAGCGCCATACGTCTGGGCTCTTCCATCAAGTCAGCAAAGGTTCGTATCATGTCAGCACGCTGTTTTGGCGAGACGTTTTGCCATGAGCGTTGGGCATTGATGGCAACCCCAATCACATCTGACACAACATTTGGGTCAATAAAGGCTACCTGTCCGACCACATCGGTGTGATTGGCAGGATTTCGCACGGCAAAGGCAGGCGTATGGACGACATCATGATAAGTCAAGGAGCTAACGTTAAAGTCAATACCGCTCGCCATCTCCATGTCGTCTTGGAGCTGAGCTAGGACATGCTCATTGGACAAATCCATGCCCCATGAGTTTTTGCGTTCGCCATAGATGTGGCGTGGGTTTGGCGTGAGTGGGTTTGGCGTGATGTTACCCATGTCAATCTCATCTAGGGGCGAGATGACCAGCTCATCAATGCTCACCTTTTCGTCCACGATACGATTGACAAACGATGAGTTCGCCCCATTTTCCAAAAGGCGACGTACCAGATAGGCAAGCAGGGTCTTGTGTGTGCCCACGGGGGCATAGATTCGCACACGGCGACCGAGTTTGTCGCCGACTACTTGGTCATACAATGTCTCGCCCATGCCATGCAAGCATTGAAATTCAAAATCAAGCTCCTTACCCATCTCATAGATGGTTGCTAGCGTTTGGGCGTTGTGCGTGGCAAATTGGGGGAAAATGGCATCTTGGGCGGACAGCAGTTTTTTGGCACACGCCAAATAAGACACGTCTGTGTGGACTTTGCGGGTATAGACAGGGTAACCGTCCATGCCGTCCACCTGAGCCCATTTAATCTCGCTGTCCCAATACGCCCCTTTGACAAGGCGAATCATGAGTTTTTGTCCGTTACGGCGAGCTAAGTCAATGAGATAATCAATGACAAAAGGACAGCGTTTTTGGTAGGCTTGCACCACAAAGCCAATGCCACGAAAACCTGCCAAATCAGGGTCGGACACCAAGGCTTCCATGAGTTCAAGCGACAGCTCCAAGCGATGAGCTTCTTCGGCATCGATGTTTAGCCCGATGTCATACTCTTTGGCAAGTAAAAATAATGCCTTTAATTTGGGCAATAGCTCACTCATCACACGAGCGTGCTGTGAGCGAAAATATCTGGGATGAATGGCGGACAGCTTAACTGATATGCCATTGCCATCATAAACCCCACGCCCTTTGGCATCTTTGCCGATGGCATGAATGGCACTGACATAATCATTAAAATAACGGTCAGCATCCGCCTGTGTCATGGCAGCTTCGCCCAGCATGTCAAAGCTAAAACGATAGCCCAAACGTTCACGCTCTTTGCCATTGCCAAGAGCTTCTTCTATCGTCTGCCCTGTCACAAACTGCTTGCCAAGGAGTTTCATGGCATAGTTCACGCCACCACGAATAAAGGGCTCTCCGCCTTTTTGTAGCACACGAGTCAAAGCCGAACCCATCGAGTCGTCCGACACATCGGCGGTCAGCTTGCCTGTCAAAACAAGCCCCCAAGCGGCGGCATTGACAAACATGGACGGACTGTTACCAACATGACGTCGCCAATCCCCATCGGCGAGCTTATCACGAATGAGCTTATCTCTGGTGGCGTTATCAGGAATACGGAGCAGGGCTTCGGCAAGGCACATAAGAGCAATGCCTTCTTCGCTGGACAACGAAAACTCATGCATGAGAGCATCCACACCCGATGACTTGGAGCGGTCGGCACGCACTTGGGTGATGAGCGAGCGAGCCAGTGCGTGGATGTTTTCTTTTTGGGCTTGGGTAAAGTCAAGCGTGCTTGCCAAATTTCGTACCGCCACCGCTTCATCCAAGCGATAAGTGGCGGTAATGGCATCTTTTAATGGGGATTGTGCATGAGTAAAATGAAACATGAGTTTTCCTTTGATTTTTGTTAATAACGGACAATTTTAACACAAATTTGGGCGGTATTAATATGATTTTCACCCCAAAAGTTTGCCATAAAAAATCGGCATTGAAAAATACCGATGTGATGGTCGCCAAGGTTTGCCATTAGGCTTTATTTAACAATGTCACAATCCCATAACCCGCAAGCACCACCAATAACACACAAACAAAAATGGTGGTTTTGGGAAAATTGCGATAACATTTACCCCAAAACCACCCCAGCACTTCACGAAAGAACAGCTCCCACACCACCCACACCACAAAACGCAGTGGAGCGAGCAGTAGGCGGGAGATCTCTTCCACACTCTTAGCCCTTATGTCTCATGTGCGGGAACAAAATCACATCACGAATGCTTGGAGCATTGGCAAACAGCATGACAAGGCGGTCAATGCCAATGCCCTGCCCTGCGGTGGGCGGTAAACCGTATTCTAGGGCTTCAATAAAGTCGGCATCATAGTGCATTGCCTCATCATCGCCTGCGTCTTTTTCGGCAACCTGCTGGCGGAAACGCTCGGCTTGGTCAATGGGGTCATTAAGCTCGCTAAACCCATTGGCAAGCTCACGCCCACCGATAAACATCTCAAAACGGTCGGTAACGTGCGGATTGTCATCGTTACGGCGAGCCAGTGGCGACGTTTCGGCAGGGTATTCGGTGATAAAAGTCGGTTGGCGAAGTTTGGTTTCTACCGTCTCTTCAAAGACAATCGTCTGCAATTTACCCAAACCAAAAGACGGTTTAACTTCTTCTTTTAACTCATTTTTGACAAAATTTGCCAAAAATTCACGGTCATTGACATTGTCGGCGGTAAAGGTCGGATTATGCTCCAAAATCGCATCAAACATCGTGATTTTCTTAAATGGGCCTTTAAAACTAAATACTTCATCGCCATACGGTACATCGGTCGTACCCAAAATATCGGTCGCCAATGTTTCAAGCATACGCTCGGTTAGACTCATCAAATCCTTATAATCGGCATAGGCTTGATAGAACTCAATCATCGTAAATTCAGGGTTGTGGCGAGTGGATACGCCTTCGTTACGAAAGTTACGGTTAATCTCAAACACACGGTCAAACCCACCGACAACAAGGCGTTTTAGGTACAGCTCAGGGGCGATACGCAAAAACAGCTCCATGTCAAGGGCGTTGTGGTGCGTTACAAATGGACGAGCAGACGCACCACCAGGGATGACGTGCATCATCGGCGTTTCTACTTCCATAAAACGCTCGCCCACCAAAAACGCACGAATGCCAGAGACGACTTTGGCACGGATTTCAAAGGTTTTGCGGGTGTCTTCGTTGACCATTAAGTCAAGGTATCTTTGACGGTATTTGACTTCGGTGTCGGTCAAGCCGTGAAATTTGTCAGGTAAGGGACGTAACGACTTGGTCAAAAGCTCAAAGTCTTCTAGGTGAATGTACAAATCACCCTTGCCCGAACGCCCGATATAACCGCTCGCCCCAACAATATCGCCCAAGTCAAGCGATTTAATCAGCTCCAAGGTCTCGGTAGGTAGCCCTTTTCTGTCCACATAGAGCTGAATCCGCCCTGTCATGTCGCTGATGACAATAAACGAGCCACGGTTTAGCATGACACGTCCTGCTACTTTGGCATACGTCTTATTCCCTGCCTCGGCATCGGCTTCTAGGGTTGCCTTATCCACATCGGCAAATTTGTCTTGTAAATCAGCACAATAATCGGTCGGCTTAAAGGTGTTTGGATAAGCGGTTTTGCCCTGCTCGCTTGCCTTTTGTTTTAATACGTCCAGCTTTTCAAGGCGTTGGCGAATGAGTTCATTGGTGTCGGTCAATTCGGTTTTGGTTTGGTCGGTCATGAGTGTTCCAAAAGTGATTTAAGTTTGAATAAATTAAATAGTTGCATCAATAATAAAATCATAATCATATTTTAAAATCAATGCATCTGCGGTTAAAAAATAAAAATTTTCAATTTGTGATTGAGCCAATAATAGTCTATCAAAAGGGTCTTTGTGAATATGGGGTAAGTTCTTTATGGCATATAAATGCTTATTTTCAATATATAATTGCTCAAAACCGTCATATAGCAAACCATTTGCCAATTGTTCAGGATTAACATTAAAATCAGGTTTATTTAATGATGATTTAATAGAAATTTCCCACAAATTAACTGAACTAAAATACAAATTATAATCAAAATTTTGAATAATAGATAATGCTTTTGGGGATTTTTTATTTAATTCATCAAATGCGTGCCAAATCAGAATATGACTATCCACGAGAATATTCATCATACTCCCCAGAAAATAAAGCAAAAATCTCGTCTTCATTTAGGCGGTCAAAATTATCAGGAGCAGGGGTATTGTCAGTATTTTTTAAAAAACCGCCCAAACGCTTGCCCTTTTTGTCGTCCAATTCGTTTTCAACCAAACAAATTTTGATAGATGATTTGCCTTTATCTGTTAAAATAATTGGGCTTTTTTCATCTCTTACTCTTTCAATAATCGCTGATAAATCCACTTTGGCTTGCTCAACAACAATCATCTGTTCCATATCGCACCCCATTTATATCAATCATCAATCACTAAATTTGTGAAAATTAGCAATTTAATCAGTATATTACATATTACCTATCTTAACAAATTTTAATAGGTCATTCAAGGAATATCAATCCACACAAATGGTCTGTACTTGTCCGTCATGGATAAAACTGCGACAGCCAAATGGATTATTATTTGCTTTACATACGCCTGTGATTGGGGTATTTATGTTTTGGGCATTGTCAGATTTAGGTTCGCACGTCCCACTTTGGCAGTCATCGCCCTTGGTACACGTTTTGCCTGCGTCAGGATAAGTGATGATACATTTATCAAATTGTAGCATACCCACTTTTTGCACTTTTCCGCCTTGTTTTTGGCATTCGGTAATCTCGGCAGGGCTTGCGTTTTTGGATTGAAATTCAATTATCTTTTTTGGGACGGATTTTTGGGTTTCTTGAATATTTTCATTATGAGATGAATGAACACAGCCTATTAAAGATAAAGCCAAAGTGGCAACAAATAATAATCTCATGGTTTTATCCCTTATCTAAATAAACTTCTTAATTTATCAGCAAAGCTTTGTTTCTCATCTTCAAAAGAAATATCCAAATCTACCGACCAAACAACAAAATAGCCATATTGCCCCTTTCTTACTTCACCGCCAACTTCACGCCCTTTATCTGTCAAAAAGACATTTTTACCTTTTAATTCAATATAGCCATTTTCGGCAAGCATTTTGGTAAATTCATTGTTATCAATGCCAAATTTTTCTGCCAATTTAGCAGTGGTAACTTTATCATAATTTCTGAGCTTGGTGTTTTCTGTTTTTGGTTGCTCTTGGTTTATTGTCGGTTTTTCGGTATCGGCTGATAATCTTACTTCTTCACTAATGCGAATAATACGCTGAACTTCTTCATAAGTATCAACATATAATTGACTGTCATTATTTTTATCAATCAATACACCCATTTCATTATTATTGACTTGGCTAAATTCATATAAATTTAGACTGGTAATAATACATTCATGTTCATTTAAATAACATTTGGCGTGTAAGTTTTTACAAAAACTGGTTCTTACAAAAGTCAATTCTTTGAGCCAATTTATCTCTTGTGGCGATAATTCACTTTTACCATAAACAATACGAATATCAATTTTTAGGCGGTTTTTATCTTCTAGCAATTCTTTAATACGCTCATTAAATTGCAAATAAGGGCTAATTAACACCAATCTATCGGTTGCCTTTTTAATCAATTCTTCTAAATGATAAGTCGTACCACTGGTATTTAAAAATTTTGCCATGACTGCCTCTTGATTATTCCGATTCTACACTTGCCATCAAATCAGCTTGATGTTCACGCAACAGTGCCTCTAACAACTCATCCAAATCCCCCTCCATGATGGCATCTAATTTATACAAGGTCAGATTGATGCGGTGATCAGTCATTCGCCCTTGCGGAAAGTTATACGTACGGATGCGTTCGGAGCGGTCTCCTGAACCCACTAAATTTCGTCTCATGTCGCTTGTGGCATCAAGTTGGGCTTGGATTTTGGCTTGTTGGATTTTGGCAACAAGCATTTTCATCGCTTTGTCTTTGTTAGCATGCTGTGAGCGTTCTTGTTGGCACTCAGCAACCACGCCTGTGGGAATGTGCGTGATTCGTACGGCAGAATCGGTGGTATTGACGTGCTGACCGCCCGCCCCACTTGACCGATAGGTATCAATGCGTAAGTCGGCAGGGTTAATCTCAACCGTGTCATCAAGCTCAATCTCTGGCATAATCGCAACCGTACAGGCGGACGTATGTACACGCCCTTGGCTTTCGGTGGCTGGCACACGTTGCACCCGATGAGCCCCGCTTTCAAATTTGAGTCGCCCATACACACCCACGCCCGACACTCGGGTGATGATTTCTTTGTAGCCCCCATGCTCGCCTTCGTTGGCGGACAGTACTTCCACTTGCCAGCCTTGGGATTGGGCGTATTTTTGGTACATACGGAACAAATCGCCACTAAATATCGCCGCTTCATCGCCCCCTGTCCCTGCTCGGATTTCCAAAAAGGCGGTCGCCTTGTCGCTTGGGTCTTTGGGGAGCATCATGACGTTGAGAATTTCGGTTAATTCGTCAATTTTGGATTTTGCTGTCTCTATCTCGTCTTGTGCCAGCTCTTTCATATCAGGGTCGGCAAGCATTTCGCTTGCGGTCGCCAAATCTTCTTCGGCTTGGCAAAACCTGCCCCAAGCGTCCACAAGCTCGGACAAATCACTATGCTCAACCGACAAGGCACGGAATTTTTTGCTATCAGAAATGGTGTCAGGGTCGGACAACAGGGCGGTAACTTCTTCAAATCTGTCCGCCATTTGGTCTAGGCGGTGGCGTAGGGATTCTTTCATGATTATTATCTAAACTATCAAAACGTGTTATTTTGCCATAAATTGTCAAATTTTGCCAATGTTTTTAGCGTTTAACTAGCCACACCCCACTTTCTATATGGTGTGTATAGGGAAATTGGTCAAATAAGGCAAAGCGTTTTATTTCGTGGGTATGATTTAAACATTGTAAGTTTTCAAATAAAGTATCAGGATTGCATGAGATATAAATAATATTATCAAAATTTGCCAAAATCTTTAAAGTTTCATCATCAATCCCTGCTCGTGGCGGGTCGACAAAAACGGTATTAAAGTCATAAGATTTAATATCAATATCACTCTCGGCAAGTCTTCTAAATTCACGCTCGCCATTATGGGCTTGGCTAAATTCTTGGGCGGATAAGCGAGCTATGGCAATATTAGAGATATTATTATAATCAATCGCCCATTTGGCAGAATTGACCGATGATTTTGCCATTTCAGTTGCCAGAACTTGATTAAAATACCTAGATAACGGCAAGGTAAAATTGCCATTACCACAATATAATTCTAACAAATCTTTTTTATTATGTTGGCTAATATTATCCGCCACATCACAGGCAAAGTTTAGCATATGACGGCATACATGGGCATTGGGCTGACTAAATCCGCCTTCTATTTGCTGATAATAAAAATCTTGGGATTGCCCTTTTATATCCACGCTCATTTTTTCAATGACAAAATCATCATCTAATACCAATTTTTGTCCACGACTTCGCCCAATAAGTTTGACATTTAATTTATCCGCCAATGAATTTGCCAATGTTTGCCAATGCTCATCTAACTTTTTATGATAAATTAAGGTAACCAGCATTTGCCCATATTGTGTATTTAAAAAATCAATTTGAAATAATTTATCTTTTAATAGACTATGTTGTTTTAATTCATTTAATAAAACAGGCATTAGCTCGTTAATAGCACGGCTGGCAATGGCAAAATCGGTAATTTCAATCACCTTTTTTGATTTACCGTCTCGCTCAAACATCGCATAAAACATATCGTCCGCCCCGTCTCGCTCGGTATGCCAAATTCTAAATTCGGCACGCTGGCGAAAATGGCTAATCGACGATTCATAGACTTCTAAGGTAGGTGGATTAAAAAGGGCGAATTGGGTACTAATGTGGTCAATCTTGGCGGATAATTGGGCGTGGTAGTCATCGTGCGTAAAGGCGGTGTGTGTCATGGCGGTATCATTGCAAATAAAACCGTCATTTTATAAAAATATTCGCCAAAAAGCAAATGGCACGCTATAATGGTGCTTTTGTTAATCACACTCCATTTACCCAAATGACTGTCAAGAAAATCCTGCTTATCGGTGCCGAATGCACCGGAAAATCCACGCTCGCCCACGCCCTAGCGGACAAACACAACACCACTTACACGCCTGAATACCTGCGAACCTACCTAGAACAAAAGCCAACAGGCTATGTCTGCACCTTTGATGATTTAACACCTATCGCACAGGGGCAAATGGACAGCGAACAGCGTGCGGTTGTTACCGCCAATCGCTATTGTTTTATAGATACGTCATTATTACTGCTGCATATTTATAGTCAGCATTATTTTAATAAAACGCCTGATATTATTTTAAAGCATTTAAATAATCAATATGATTTGATTTTAGTTACCGATGAGATTGGTATTACATGGATAGATGACGGCATGAGAGATTTACCCAATGGGCGTGAGCAAATGCGACAAACGATTATTAAAGAATTAGAAAATCGCCAATTACATTATCACGCCACTTCGGGTAATTTGGAGAATAGAATAAAACAAGTTGGGGAATTATTAAAAGGTCTTTAATTTTATAATTTTAATAACAATAAAAAGAGCGAAAATAATCCGCTCTTTTATTATTAAATATCCTGTAAAACCAGTTTTCCGTTCGCCCTGAGCCTGCCTGCGGGTAGGAAAACCGTTATGGGCAGGCATAGCTCACCACGAACGGTTTTCCTTAATTCGGGGTTTTGCAGGAAGTCTATTGTATCAATGATTTTTATCACACCTTCTTAACAATCACCGAACCAATTGAATACCCCGCCCCAAACGAGCAAATCACCGCCAAATCACCGCTGGCAATGCCGTCTTGGCAACGATGAAACGCAATCATCGGGCTTGCCGAACTGGTATTACCAAATTCATCAATGACAATCGGAGCAATGGATTTATCTGCGTCCTTGCCCATGACGGTGCGTAAAATCAAATCAATCATGTTAATGTTGGCTTGGTGTAGCCACAGTTTTTTGACTTTGTCGGTGCTGATATTATTCTCTGCCAAATGCGTGCTGATAATCTCAGACACTTTGGGGCAAACTTCACGGAACACTTTACGCCCTTCTTGCAAGAATAATTTATCAGTAACAGGCTCGGTCATATCAGGATACATGGACGTTTTGGCGTGCAAAAACTCACTTCTATCCATAAAGCCAAATTCGTTTTTGATGTTGGTTGAAAACTGTGTCCACAGCTTACTATCTAGCACCTCATAACCTTTTGGCGTGTCTGTCTCTTCAATGATGGTCGCTGCCGCCACATCGCCAAAAATAAAGTGGCTATCACGGTTACGCCAGTTCAGATGAGCGGACGTAATCTCGACATTGACCACGGCAATACGTTTGGCAACACCACCTTTTATCATACCGACCGCTTGGGCGATACCAAAAGTCGCCGCACTACACGCCACATTGGTATCAAAGGCAAATCCGCCCACCATACCGACCGCCTGCTGAATCTCAATGGCAATGGCAGGATAGACACGCTGAAAGTTGGAGCAAGCACAGATAATGCCGTCCAAGTCTTTGCCTTCCAAGCCTGCATTGGCTAAGGCTTGGTTAAGTGCGTCCGTCCCCATCTCCGCCATGATAGACAGCTCTTCGCCAAGTTTGCGGGCAGGGAAAATCGGTGCCATGATATTCGGGTCTAAAATACCTTTTTTATCAATGACATAGCGTGATTTGATGCCTGACGCTTTTTCGATAAATTCTACGGTAGAATGCTGTAAAGCCGTCTTTTTGCCAGACTCAATGGCTTGGGCGTGGGCTTGGTTGTAGTTATCTACATAGGTGTTGAATGCCGTTACCAACTCTTCGTTGGTGATTTTGTCTTTGGGAATGTGTAGCCCTGTGGCGGTGATGCAAATGGTCATAGATACTCCATTTTTGTTTTGAAAAATTTGGTTACAGTTTAGCACACTTTTGCCTAAAAAAATAGCATACATTTGTAAGCTATTTGTCATTGTTGCTTATCGGTATTGTTAAGATGATGGGATTGTTCATGACAAAATAATAAGGGCAAATCTTCTTTGCCCTTATAAAAAACCGCCCATCAAACACCCCATTCTCAACTTTGTATAAGTGATTAATTTATCAAGGGCGAATATGATTCGCCCCTACAACCCAAAATAATTATCAAATATCAATAAGTTGGTATTTTAAGTTGAGATTGAAGTATCAAACCTTATAAAATAAAGTTGTCAAGCTTAACTTCAAACACCCCTTCCACCTTGGCAAAATCAATGGCATCTGCACCACCTTCGCCATCGGCATCATAGGATAGAACTTTGGTGTCTTTATTGTAAGTGATACGCTCGGTTAGGGTGCTTGCGTCCACATCAAAGACCGCTTTGTCAAGTTTGATTTTGTCGCCCATCTCAAAGTCGGTAATGGTGTCCATCGTGCCATTTAGCAGGGTGCTAAACACAAAAATATCATCGCCATCGCCCCCTGTCAAAATGTCCGCCCCCAAACCGCCAATCAAGGTATCATTCCCTGCATTGCCGATTAGGGTATTGCCCATGTTGTTGGCGGTCAGTACGTTGTCAAGCTCGTTGCCTGTGGCGGTTTTGGCGGTAATACCAATCAAGGTCAGGTTTTCAAGCTCTTGCCCATTTAGGTCAAAAATCAACATGGCTAAACACGCTATCCACCCCTTCGCCTGCAAGCTCGGTAATGCTATCGCCTGTGCTGTCGATGATGTAAGTGTCGTCCCCGACCCCGCCGATGAGCGTATCATTACCAAGTCCGCCATCTAGCACATCATTGCCAAGTCCGCCACGAATGGTGTCGCCCCCTGCTCCGCCAAAAATGTGATTGTCCGCATCGTTGCCTGTCAATGTGTCAGCATACTCCGAGCCAATCAAATTCTCAATCTGCGTGCCATAAACCAATAAAGGCTTGACCTTCGGTGTAATTATAGACATTATTGGTAAAGTTCCAGTTGTCAGGGTTATCACGAATGGTCTGAGCCAGAGCATTTTTGTCCTTGCCGACCACCGTATCTGTGTCGTTTAGATCAAAATAATCGGCAAATGTTACGGTGGATAAGTTTTTGATGGCAAAGGTTTTTTGGCGTTCATCGCCCACATAAATCCACGAACCAAGGGTTAGATTGACGTTTACGCCTTGGGTTTCGTTGGACGCATCAAAGGTATCCACACCATTCCCGTCCCAAATATAGCGGTCGCCATCGCCCAGTACGGTGTTGTAATTTTTGAAAGTATAAACATCATCGCCTGAGCGGGCATTGGGATTGACCCCAAACTGGCGGTGAATGTGTGCCAAATCATACATTCTAAGCCCACCCATGTTGAGATACATACTATAATTCATATAAGGCTTATAAGACAACACCGAAAATTCCAAACTGTCTTCTGGCAGATAGTCGCCCTTAAAGTTGTCATGGGTGTGTCGCATATTGAGCGTATGCCCAATCTCATGCAAGGCGGTATAGTAAGCAAAGGGACTGTGTCCGCTTTGAACGTTGGCATAGCCATTTGACCACCAGATATTACCACCCAAAAACGCATAAGCCGAACTGCCCGAATGCACACCTGTTAGATTTGCCGAAAACAGATTGGTGTCTGCGTCCAGCGGGTCGTCCACTTCAATAAACTTAATATTGGCATAGCTTGCATATTCATCATATGCCTTACGCACGATGTTTTTCATGGCTTCGGTGTAGGGTTTTAGGGTACTCAAATCAGCATTGACTTCGCCCTGCACACCCCTTGTGTATCGCTCTTTTAGGACATGATAGTCATCAGGCGTGGCAAAATGATATTTGACAATGGCAGGCTCGGTGGCATACCCACCCACAGGAATGCTAAATGGCTTGGTTTCCATTTTGTGCGAATTTAGGTACTTGATAAAATACGCCATGTCATTGTCGGGGCTTGTGTGGTCAAGATTTGTCGGCTCGGTGTTGGACGGTCGTGTAAAGACCAGCTCCTTGGACATACGATTGGCATTGACAAAGCGTTCGGTATCTTGTACCGTGATGGCATTGCCTGCCAAGTCTTGGGTAGCAAGGCTTGCAACGACAAGACTGTCATCATCTTTGTCCAAATCGGACGTTTTTACCATCGCCTTAAAGGTATTGTCCGCCCCCACCACGGCTGTGTATTTTGTGCCTGCCACATCAATGCTCACCACGTCATCAGCCTTAGCACTGCCCGACACCACACCGCTTACCACAGACATCGGCTCATCGGACACCGCCACGCTATAATTACCATCAGCCCCTTTGGTCAGATAAGGACTATCAATGGTTACTTCTTTGATGGTGGCGGTATTTTTGCCATCGGCATTGATTTGCCAGTTGGTGTTGCTATCGGTAATCTGATATGCCCCACCGCCCAAATCGGTCAAATCGTACAATTTGGCATTGGGATTGTGAATAAATTCATAGCTCAGCGACTGACCGTTTAATGCTTGTAATTCATCAAACGGCACATCAAAGAAAAATTTGCCACGGTCAAGCCCTGAATAATAGGTCTTATCGCCAATCTTAACGCTCACATGGCGAACGTGCATATCATTCATGCCTTTGCCAAATACCCCATCAAACTCAAATTGTCCGCCAATTCTAACAATCGACTCTTCTTGGGCAACACTTAGCCCAAAATTGCCATCAATATTGGTAATGTCAATTTGGGCGGCAACATTGGCACCGACTTTATATGCCAAATTAGTGCTTGCTTTGGCATTATTTTGCCCTGTGGCGGTGGCGACAATGGTGTAGGTTGGCACGTCTTTTAGCACACTTGCCGATATGAGCAATTCAAATACGCCATCGGCATTGGCAGTTGTCTCAAAGTCTTGTCCGCCAATGGTTAGCGTAACGGGCTGATTGAGCAATCTGTCCGCCCCTGATACACTACCTGTAATGACAATCTCGCCTGTGACTTCGCTCTCATTAATAAGGTTGTCGGCAGTAATGGGGTCGATGGTGATTTGTAATTCATTCGACTGCACCGCATACCCCACAGTATCGCTTACAGTTGCCGTGTTGCCCACGCTGTTTTTGGTGCTAAGGGTGGCGGTGATTGATTTGGTGCTGTCTTTGGTCAAGGTGTCGGCAGGTATGGCAACCGAGAATGTGCCTTGGGCGGTCAGCTTGGCAGGATAAGTGCTGTTACCAAGGCTTACCACCACATCATCTTGGTCGTTGTAGTCGCCTGTCGCTTTGCCTATAATGATGATATTGCCATCACTATCGCCTGTGCGTTCTGTCTCGTCAATGATGTTGTCATTGGCAATCGGGTCAAGTTTGATGGTAACTTGCGGGGCAGACAGATTGACATCATACGCCCGCTCGCCATTCACCGTTGCCACATTGCCTGCCTTGTCTTGGGCGGTAACGTGAGCGACAATCTGCGTGTCATTAGCCAAATCCGTCATGGACACATCGGCGGTATAGGTGTTTGGATCGGCTGTTTTTGTGGCGGTATAAGATGTGCCATTGACCATCAGAACAACGGACGTAACCACATCATCCACCCCCAAATCATTTACCAAAACCGACACAGTAGCACCAGTTTGGGTGCTGTCGTCTTGATTGATAAGATTGTCATCGGTAACATTGCCAATCTGTATCGTGGGGGCAGGTGCGTCTGTATCTACGCTGTATGTTTTTTCGGTGCTGGCGGTGGCGGTGTTCTTGGCATTGTCCACGACAGTTACGGTGGTTTTGATGGTGTTATTGCCTGCTCTTACCAAATCAATGGTCGAAAAATCCACCGAGAACTCGCCATTTTCTTTGACTTTGGCATAAATCTCTTTCCAATTGACATTGGCACAAGTGCTACAATAGCACGCCACAAGCACGTCCTGCCCTACTGGCACGTCTGTTACTTTACCGCTAATGGTAATGGTGTCCTGCTCGCTTTCTTCTTTGTTAATCACATTAAATCTCTTTCCAAACTAAAAATAAACCCTTATAAGTATTGGGGTTGAGGTTTTTAAAAATCCACAAAAATCGGGGTTTGGAAAGAAGTCTATTATCCCCTGCAATGTCATCAAGGGTAATGGTTGGCGTGGCAATCTCGGTCTGCACACTCACGCTCTTAGAAAGCGTGGCAGTGGCGGTATTGTCATGCTCATCACGGGCGGTGATGGTAGCGTCAATGGTTTTGTGATTGACAAGGGCGACAGTATCGACAAGCACGCTAAATTTGCCATCGATAATCTCAGCCGTGGCAACTGATTTACCAATCGCCAATGTCAAAATCTCGCCATCGCTCACATTTTGGACTGCCCCTGTGATAAGTGTGGTCGGGGCTTGGCTTTCTATCAAGTTGATGATGTCATCTTGGGCAATCGGGTCAAAGCTGATGACAGGCATATCTACGTGCGTATCCACAAGGTAGGTTGCTTGGGCGGTGCATTCTGACCTGCTGTGTCGATGGCGTTAATGGTAGCGACAAGGGGCTGTGTGCCTTGGGCGTGTGCCAACGTTTGTCCATCTAATGTCAGCGTCCAAGTTGTGCCTTGAATGCTTGCTTGGTGGGGCGTGCCGTTGATTGTCAAAGTGATTTGGGCGGTCGCTGTTGGGTCTGAGACTTCAAATGTGCCAGACAAGACAACGTCTTTATCCAAGCTTTTTTGGGTAACGGTGTCCACGTCATTGATGGCAACGGTTGCTGTCAAAATTTCAGGTGTTGTGCTTGGCGCAGGTGTTGGCTCAGGAGTCGGTGTTGGCTCAGGACTTAGGTCAATCTGAGTATCCGACTGATGCCCATCATCATTTGACTTATCATCTGACTCTTTATTGGACTTAGCAACAGCCACCGTCCCAAAAATCCCACCCCCAATCATCGCAAGCTTCGCCCCCACACTTGCATACCAAGGCGTACTTGCCACGGCAACTGCCTCGCCCACAACTGGCACGCCCCCAAATTCAGCATTGGTGGTTGCAAAGGTGTTGCCCATGTCGGTCAAATACCCCAAATCCTCCACAGGATACTCATTATAATACCCTTCAAGCACAAGCTCCACCGTCTCGCCCGACTCATCAAGCACTCACAAATCATCGCCCGTACGCTTGATCTTTGGATTTTGGATAAGGCGACCTTGTCCGTCCGTGAGCTGATACTGCGTATCGGCATTGGCTGGCACTTTGACGGCTTGACCTTGTGGGATGGCGATGGTTGATGTTTGGGTGGGGGTTTTGATGAGTAGGGTTTTCATAATAATACCAAAAAAATAATGACACTAAACCCAAGCAAGTATTATGCCAATATCTTCTTTAATTTTTTAAAAATTTAAATTTATTAAATCAAAATTATCAATTTATATTTTTATCAAAACAAACCATCATCGCCCATCAAACACGATGGCATGATGGGCGATTTATGTGCAAACATCTTTAAATTTGTTTTTATAACTTGGGCGTGTTAAATATTGGTATTTGCAATGAAAATGCCTGTTTAAAAAGCAGGGGAATCGCACGTTTTTCAAAAAACAATTCGACCACTTCACTGGGTAAATTTTAAGAATTTTACTTACACCTGAGAAACTTTAAAATTACCACAAACATAATGAAGTTTGGGTGTAGGGGCGTGCTGTGCACGCCTATAAAAATTGGCATGTTATCAAAGGACGTGCGGAGCCAGTCCCTACAAAGCCTGTGGTAAATATCAAATTCGTTGGGTGTATCTACACCAAATACACATCATCTCTATCATTCTTTTGCCATTTATTTTATAATAAAGCCAATTTATCACGACCATCCATTTATGCCACACCAACCTGCCGTACCCATCAAACTCATCGTCATCGGACACACCAATGTCGGCAAAACATCACTCATGCGAACCTTGCTCCGAGATGGCGAATTTGGCGAAGTCAAAAATGCGTCCGCCACCACCCGCCATGTCGAAGCCGTCACGCTCTACGCCAACGATGGCAAGCCTTTGATTGCCCTGCATGACACCCCCGGACTAGAAGACGGCTCGGGTGTGATGGATTTTTTGCATGAACACACCGATGGGCGAGCCGATGGTGTGGAACGTTTGCAAGCCTTTTTAAGGGCGGTCGCAAGCAGTGACCCCAAACTGGGCGATGATTATAGTCAAGAAGCCAAAGTCATCAACGCCCTACTCTCTGCCGATGTCGCCATTTATGTCGTGGACGTGCGTGAGCCTGTGCTGTCCAAATACAAGGACGAACTGGCGATTTTGGCAAGCTCGGGCGTGCCTGTACTGCCTGTGTTTAACTTCATCAAAGATGAGCGAGCGAACTTCGATGACTGGCGTGAGACTTTATCACGACGGGCGTTGCATGCTTATCAGCCTTTTGATACCATCGCTTTTGACTTTGCCAGCGAGATGGCGTTATGGGACAACCTAGGCACGCTCACCCATCATCCTGTCTTTGCTACCTTAAAGCACGAACGCACCGAGTTGTGGCAGGACATGGCGGAGACAGGCAGTTTGGTGATTGCTGATTTTCTGGTTAATGTGGCAAGTTTTCACAAAAAAATCGGGGAAGATGACGACCCCGCACCCACACTCACCACCATGCAACACGCCACCCGTCAAGCCTTTGATATCATGCAACAAAAGCTGTTGGATTTGTATAAATTTTATCATGTGCAGACCGAGCATGGCGAATTTGCCGTCACAGGTGCCGAGCAGGATATTTTCGACAGTGAACTGCTTGCCCGTTATGGCATTCGCACCGCCAGTGGTAGCATGGCAGGCATGATAGTCGGGGCAGGCATTGATGTGGCGACCCTTGGGGCAAGTCTGGGGCTAGGTACTGCCATTGGGGGCGTGCTTGGTGGACTGCTACCTAACAGCGGTACCATCAAGGATAAAGCCATGGGCGTTAAGACCCTGACCATCAACGATGAGACACTTGCCCTGCTCGCCATTCAAAGCCAAAACCTACACTACACCCTACGCCACTTAGGACATGCCAGCCTTGACATCATTAGCACTCATCATCATGACACGTTGGTGTGGCAAGCAGGCAAGCTCCCCGCACCACTTAAAAAAGCTCGTGCCTATCCGCATTATAGCAGTCTGGACGGGCGTTATGATGACAAAAAAGCCGTCCGCTCCGAACTGTCGGACAAGCTCGGCGACACCCTGCTAACCCATCTGGGCGACATGGAAAAATCACACTAACGGCACGCCTACCCTATCAGTGACACCCATCACAAATCAAGGACACATCATGACCACATCCGCCCTAGCCATCCGCCCCGATGACATCCGCCTACGCCAAGCTGACATCAGCGACTCTCAGGCTCTGGTCGCACTCCTAAACCGCTGTTATCGCAACGATGAAGGATGGACGAACGAAAGTCAGCTCATTGGCGGTATTCGCACCACCTTAGCTGAGATAGAAAAAACCATCACCGCCGATGGGTCGTATGTCTTTGTGTTTGAGCCAGAGATTGATGGGCAAAAGCAAATCTTGGCATGTATCGGGGTGCAGTTTACCACCATGCACGACAAAAATGTCGCCTACATCGGCACCTTTGCCGTCTCGCCCGAACTCCAAGGCAAAGGCGTGGGCAACACCCTACTGACAGCGGTCGAGACCTTCGCAGGGCGACATGCCACACGCCACGCCCTAGACGGCTGTGCCATGTCCATCCTATCGCACCGCCCCGAACTGCTCGCCTACTATGAACGACGTGGTTATCAGCTCACGGGCGAGAGCATGCCTTTTCCTGATGACGGTAATAATGGCGAGCCCAAGCGAGATGATTTGGCATTGCATTGGTTATTCAAACCCATGTCCTAAAACCACAAATGAACAAAACAGCCGTGAACCATCTGCCCAATACAGCCACAAGATTTTTACCAAATGATTGATTTTAAAGAAAATAAGCGTATCAGCCTTGCCCCTATGATAGTTTGTCGCTAAACCATGTAATACCGCTCCCAACATCGTTAAAAACGTTTTTTAGCCATGCTAAATTCTCGCCAATCACATTTAACGCTTTAACAACAACAGCACTCGCCCCACTTTCGGTATTAAATTCACCCACCACGATTTGCCATTGCGTTTTGATATTTTGCATGGCTTGACCGATTGTGGTCGGAAATTTGGCAAACTTCTCTTCAATCGCCCCTGCTTGTTGTTGTAGGGCGTTTACTACTACTTGGGCGGATAGTTTACCCTCGCCTGCCATGGTGCGAAGCTCGCCCGTGGTTACGTTTAGCGAGTTGGCAAGGGCAGTCATAATCTCGGGGGACTGCTCAGCGATTGAGTTAAACTCATCGCCACGAAGTACCCCACTTGCCAAGGCTTGTGCAAGCTGAGTGATACTCGCCTCTGCCGCTTGTGCCGAACCACCGCTTAGGCTAATGGCTTGTTGGATTGTTTTGGTCAAATCAAGGCTTTGCTGTTGGGTCAGCCCCATTTGCTTGCCTGTTTCGTGGATTTTGGTAAACAGTTGGCTTGTTGCGTTTAGGTCTGAGTTAGTAGCAAGGGCGATTTGTTGCACGCCTGCCATCGCTTCTTGTACATTACCCGTCTCACCCACCGCAACGGCAATCCTTGCCGAAAGCGTGCTATAAGCGTCCGCAGTCTCGGCAAGCTCTTTGACGCCCAAGCCAACACCCAACGTCGCCAACGCCCCTGTGAGCTTGTCAATGCCTGCACGGGCGGTATTTGTTACCGAGCCAAGCTGTTCGGTAGCCTGTTTTGTTTTTTGTAATTTTTCTTGTGCTGTACCTGCATTTTTGCCAAGTTTTTGCATCTGGGTGCCTGTGTCTGACAACTCACGGTCTAATTTGTGAGAATTACCGACAACCTCTGTCATTGATGTACCAAGGCTTTCAAAATACTCACGTAAACGGCGTACCTGTTGCCCTTGTTCACGTGTATTTAAATTATCAAAAGAGTTGGCAAGCTGTTCATAACGTTGTCGTAAATTGGTAACCGAACCCCCAGCCTGCTCAATTGTATTGATTAGCTCATTGATATTGTGTAGCCCTTGACGACCCGTGCCAATATCAGCAACCGCTTGTGCAAATGTTTTGGTTGTTTGGGCGGTCTGATTTAGCCCCTCCTTTAACTGCTTAATCTCTTGTTCAGCGGTCTCAATACCCTTGGTATCACTCTTAAACGCAATGTCGTAACTTAAATCTGCCATAAAAACTCCAACAAAAAACCGCCCCAATTGGAGCGGTTACAAAATAAAATAAACAGGCAATAAAAAAGCAAATATTTTAAAAAATACTTGCTTTTTTGATAGGTTTAACCTATAATATACACCATCAAGCAAGGGTTGCTTGACTGGTAAGATGGTAGCCATCGTTACCATCAAAAACAAGGGGTAAAGCAATGAAAACAGTGTTTAAGCTAGTTGTAATCATTGCCCTGTTGTTGGTAAGCCATCCAACCTACTAATCAACACACCTAAGGCGAGTAGCAGTCGCTAAGGTGCGGTTAGGGGGAAACGCCTAGCCACTCCTTATCTATTATCATAAGCCATTTTAAGAAAAAGGTCAAGACTTATGCCAAAACTTACCAACACCCCCAAATCACGCACCCAAATCCAAGCTGACAGCGACGCCAAACGGGGCATTAAGCTCAAAGCCTTTAAACTACACGAATCAGACATTGAGTTTATTGTTGCCACCGCCAAAAGGCTAGGCATGAACCAAAACGAGCTACTCATGACTGCCATTCGTGAGTATGCCGATAAGTCTCAATAAAAAACCGCCCCCAACTTAGGGGTGGTTTTGTGTGGTTGTGGGTTATTTCATCTCGTTTGCCATCTCGTCAAAGTCGCTATAATGCGTGTCTGACAGATACTCAGCGATGTCGAGCAAAGTCTCGCTATACGCCCCATTTTTCTTGGCAAGGGTGATGAGCGTACTTACCCAATGCAGGTTTTCACGGGCAAGGCTGGCAATGTATGTTTGCTCATATGCTCGTACTTCATTTTTCACCCCCAAACTCAACGAAGGGGAGAAATGGTTGGGCTTTGGCAAGCAACTCGGACAATTTACTCTTTAAACTTGGCTTGGTCTGCTTGCCGTGAATGGCTAGGTATCGCCCCGCCTGCGACAAATTGCCGTCAATATTTTTTAACAAAATGGAAGTTTGGGTAATTTGTGCCGTTAATGATTGAGCCGAACCAATCAGCATTTGCTCAATTTGCATATCGCACCATACCGCAAAGCGTGGATTGAGCCAACGAGCAAAATCAATCGCAAGTTTTGGGTGCAGCCAAGTACCTTGCTCAAATTCTTGTGAATTGCCTTTTTGCACAATCACAAGGTCATTTTGTGAAGCTCTTTTTGGAGCTTCACTATTTTCTACCGAAGCCGTAAAAACGGCTTCACTCAAATGCTCATCTAAGGCACGGATATAATCCTGTGTGCGTTCAGATTTTAGATAATTCTGCACACGCTTGCCATAATGTTTGGCAATCATTGTGGCGTTAAGATAGCCGTTTTCGGTAAAAGCGACTGGCAAACCGTCAAAATTGACAGTTTTTAGGTTTTGTGGTAAATTGTTCATAGAACATTTCCTTTTATTAGACTTCTTTCCAAACCCTGATTTTTGTAGATTTTTAAAAACTTCAACCCCAATACTTACAAGGGTTTATTTTTAGTTTGGAAAGAGATTTATTGAGTTAAGGTTCTAGCCCTGCGGTTCTTGGTCGGATAGCAGGGCTTATTTATGGGCGGTTGCCCAATCTGACATAATTTTTTATGTCATTGACAAATATAATATATGACATTATAATTTATGTCAAGATTTTTTTCAAAAAAGGCACAAATTTTTATGTCATATCTCAATCACCACGAATTACTGCAAACGCAAGACACTTGGAAACGCTCGCAAATCCGTTTACCGCCTAGCCTACATCAAGCGGTTGTAGATTATGCCAATGATAATAAAATGTCGTTAAACACCGCTATTGTTGAATTGTTGGACAATGGATTGCTTGCTAGCCCAACCGACCAATCAGACCTACTTAAACAAATCCTATCAGAAATCCAATCATTAAAAAAACCGCTTGATTAAGCGGTTTTAAATAAACATTTGTATTTCAAACAAAAACGGAAAATAGCCAAATCCGCTACTACTGCCCACCCCCACAGGGCTATCGGCTCGCTTAAACTGTCGGTAAGCCTTTAATTGTGGGTCAAAGCCTTGCATACAATCAAGGATTTGCAGAATAAACGGGTTGGCAAGCTCACGCAGGGAGTTGGTGTTGCCTGCTTGTGCGTTGGGGTCGTGCAGTTTTAGCACAACGAGCCATTGTTGGTATTGGCTTGTCAGCACCCCCTTAGCCCCATTCTCGCCCATTCTGTCGCCATAGTAGATGACCGAGACGGACGGTGTAACATTGCTATTATCCAGCATATCGTCAATATCAAAAGGCGTATCAACCGCCAATAGGTTATCCACGTTGTTTTTGATATGATGGACGATATGCGACTCAACTTCAAAATAATTCATCATGCAACAAAAGCCCCCGTGCGATAAAAGGCGGATTGGTCGCTATCGTCCACGCCATTACCAAAATCTAGCTTGACCTTGCCAGATGATACGTCTTTTAGCCACGCTATGATGTCCTCATAATCTTGGCGGACGGTGTCGGTGGGCTTATCCTTGTACAGATAATAGCGTGCCACCACCGCCACAGCACGCCCAATGGACGCAAGCATGATAGGCATGGGTAAGCGATAACGCACGCCCACATAGCCGTTTATGAGCTCCGTTGCGTCATCAATGGCTTTTTGTACCGCCTCGGGGTCATTGATGTTCTTTTCAAGACGTTCAATTTCAAACGAGCCAAAGCGGTCTGTCAAATCGTCTCTTGTAATCATTTTTTCACCCTGTAAGTTACGGACTGGCGAAGTTGCCCTGTATCAACAAGCGGTCTTGATGAGCCTTTTTGCTTAATGGTCTTTTCATTCAACGGTGTAAAGGTTGCTGTAACCATAAAGTCTTGCACGTCCTCAACTGCCTGTTGCCCGACATAATGCCAAGTTTGCGTGGTGGTCTTTCGCCCACGCACAATCGGCAAAAATGACCCACCTGCCAATTTTAGGTACTTGCCACGGTTCTTTTTTAGGGCAGGATAAACAAACATACGCTTTGGCGTGTGCCTTGTGCCGTGTTCGTGTATGCCTGCTAGGTTGCCCAGTGTGATAGGTCGCTTACCTGCATGTCGTTCATTGCCAAAATAGCCCACACGCACCCGAGCGGTGTAGCCCCTGGCGGTAGTCATAATACGGCTAAGTAGCTTGGTGTCGCTTATCACAACAGATGTTGCAATCATGGGGATTCTGCCGTTTGGGTTTTGGCGGTGGTTTTTGGATTAGGTTCGGCTTTTGGCTTAGGTTCGGCTTTTGGTTTTGGGGCAGTTTCGCCCTTGTCCTCCACCTTGACCAGCTCACCATTGGCAAGCATGGCTTTGGCAAAGCCACTATTAAGCAAAATCTTTTCGTCCATGTCAGACAAAATGACCGCCTCGCCTTTGTTAAAGCGGATATTTTCAATGGTAACGCTATAATGTTCGCCGTTGTACTGATATTTTGACATTGTTTTACTCCATAAAAAGCCTAAGTTTTTGGCTTAGGCTTGTGTGATTGGGTTATTTTTTGACATCATAGTAACGCATACTGTCAATGCGTTTTAGCCAAACGCCTTGATACAGATAGCTACCAGGGACGTAAATATCCAAGTCTTTTGGCTGGGCAGGTTGAAATTGCAACTCTTGGGGAATACGCATCTCAATGCAATTTGGGTCTTTACGATACGCCACGATACGGTCAGCGTCCGTGTCGCCACGCCCATTACCACGCTTATTCGCCACAATCTCAATGTTGCGATCTTCAAGCACCGCCTCATTGTTTTTCTTAACAAAATCAAGTAGCAAGGTTGGGTTGTTGTCGCTTGTTACACGGCTAGACAGCACACGAGAGACAGACGTTGGCAAGATAATGGTATCAATATCAATGCCTGTTTCGTCCGACACGTCCAACGCATCAAAAATCATCGTGTTGAAAAAGTCCAGAATCTGTGTTGGCGTGGCATTTTCAAAATCAATGGTTTTGGCGGTTTTTGACACGCCTGTTTGGTTATAAAAACCATTTAACCCTGTCTCAGGTTCGCCAAGCCATGCCACATTCGCCATGTGCTTTTCAAACGCCAAGCGTGCGGCGGCAATCTTATCTGCTTCCAATGATACGCCCATTGCCAAAGCCGTTGCCACTTCGTGAATGCTATACTGATAGCCGATTGCCCCTGCCTTGATGTCTAGGCTTACGGTGTCGTACAGCACTTCGGCAAGCGGAATATCGCCACCTGTACCACTGTACGCCTTGCCAAGACCTACGCCTTGCTTACGTTGTAAGATATGAGACGTACCCACCACACCGCCAAAGTTATTTTTGACAGGGATATATTTGGCATAGCTCATCGCCTGTGTCATCTGTGGGGTCATCGCATTGATGTTTTCCACTTGTACAAACAGTTTTGCCAACGCATCAAGATTGAACGCATCGCCCACTTGCGATTGGATATGACTTGCCACAGGGGTAAGTCGCATTTTCATTTGTTGGATTTTATCCACGGTTACACTCCCAAAATTTCAACAATGGTTAGATTTTTTGTGCCAACGCTTGGGCTAGCAAATCGCAAGCCCTTTAATGGGGTATCGCTTGTGCTAAATTGCCCCTGTTCGCTTGCCCCAACATCGCCTGTCAGTTCGCTCACAGCATCTTTGGCTTCGACCCAAATTTTACCCTTGACCATGACAGGCACGACATCGCCTTTTTGGTAAAATTCGCCATCAGCAGATTTGCCCGACTTGCCGATGTTGTGTAGCACCACCACGCCCACAAAGCCAGCGGTTGCATTTTGGACAGTGGTACAGCCCTTTTTGTCAGCAGTGAGATAAATGGGCGAGCCGTCCTTGACAGGATAAGTTGGCTCAACCATTAGGGGCAAACTAAGTACTTCTTCGGGGGCGGATTTGACACGTTGCCCTAGCAGGGCAATGGCGTTATCGCCTGTTAATGCTTGGTTAAACATAATTATTCTCCTTTCCACATGGCGGATTTATCAAAGGTTGTCTGGGGCTTTTTATCGCCCACATTCATATCGGCAAGCAAGGTATCAGTTGCCACCGTTTGGCGGTCAGCTGTTGCCACCAGTGCTTTAAAGGCGGTGTCAATGTCCGCTTGGCTTGCCGTCTTGACATCGCCCACAATGGCTTTTACCAGCGTGTCATCTGCTTTCGCACTCACGATTTCACGTTTGATTTGCTCCACCGTTTTGCCGTCCGCCACGATTTGCGGATTTAAGGCTTTGGCATCGTCAAGGGTTTTGACACGGTCAGCCACCAACTTTTCCACCTGCTCGGGTGTGATTTGATTGGCTTTTAGCGTGGTGTTTTCGTCAAGCAAGGCTTGCTTGTCCGCCACCAGCTTGTCAATCGTAGCTTGCATGGCTTTGTGTTCGCCAAGGCTAAATGCAGTATCGCCAATTTTAATTTCGCCTTGTTGCAGGGCGGTCAATTCTGCCGTTTGATTGTTAATGGCTTGGGCAAGCGTACCATCGCCCACGTCAAATTCAAGGTTACCGATTTTTACTTTCATAAAATCCTCACGGTTAAAGTTTAGGTTAAAATTACTGTCGCCAATATAGCAGTCCGACCCACAACGCCCCTCACGCACCACAGCGATGTGGTCGGCTTTCATGGCTTGCCACTTGCCGTGGTAGTTCTCGCCTGTGTCGGTTGTGCCGTCTGTCATGTCAAGGCTTGCCGAGTAGCCAAGCGATATTTGGCGGACGTTGTCATACTCAATCGCTTCAATTGCCCAGTTGTCTTTGATAATCAAGTCCGCCACCAAATACCCATTTTCTTCACGCACATTTTTGGCGGTGCCGATGACGTGTTGTCTATAATTGTTGGCGTTGATTTGGTTGCCGTCTGGGTGGTGCATGGTAACGTCCGCCCCCATAAAGCCGTCAATGACCTGCTCACTAAACAGCACGTCAGCAGGGGTGTAGATATTGACAATATCGGTAGGCATAAAGCCATCCAACTCGCCAAGCTCGCCTGCATAATACTGCTTAACCATCGGCTTTGCCAAAGTTACGCCTTGGCAAATCATAAACCCTTGTGGGGTTTTGATGCGTTTTGTGGGTTTTAGGTCAATAATTTGAAAAAGTTTCATCACCCATTTTCCAATAAAAAACCCAAGTAAAAACTTGGGTTTGCCAATAAAAAAAGCCCTGTATGACAGGGCTAAATCAATCATCTAAGCGAATGTCGGAAATTTTACCAGTGCCTATACGCAAAGTTGCCACAGTACCAGCCACCTTATTTAAATGCGGGTCATCTGGAAAGTAAACGCTAACCTCCTGTTCAAAGCATTGGTTGGATTTACTATCGCCAATATAAGAATGGTTAGGCTCGATAATTGATGTTAATTCAATCACGCCATTGCTATCTTGTTGCATAGAAACAACCTTACGAACTAAATTATTTTGTAGTAGTATTTCTTGCTCATCATAATAATTTAATTCAGTAATGTCAATTCCTTTTACACCACTTTTGACAAGAGTTTTGTGAACAACTGGGATATTACCATGCTTTACTGCTCCGATTGCAAACTGTTTTGCCAAATCAAGCTTGAGAGTGTTTGAATTGTAAGATTGTTCCACAAATTCAGGCGTACCCCCTTTATTGAGTGTTTTCTCAATTAAAGAAACCTGTTCCTGTGGCAATCCAACGCCACGAAATAGCACAATCGGTTCTTTTATCACAGCCCTTTCATCAGAAAACAATTGTTTTATTAAACTTTCTGCTTTATCAGTTGCATCTTTCATCTCAAGGCGTTTATCATCTGCCAAAAAGGGGTTTTTGCGATATCTATCCACCAAATAACTACTGTCAATTGACCAATGATGAATTGCCCACGCTGGCGGAATTTCTTTACCTTCGGCAATCAGGCGTTTCATTAGTCTTTCTGACTTTCTCAAACCCATAATACCACCCGTCCAACCTTTTGCACCATCTACTCCATGTGGCAAATCCAATCTCGTTAAATCGCCCATATTATCAGTGATTAAATTTGATGAGTTTGCCAAAACAGATTTAATGGCGGATTGTTGTTGTTTTAGGATTTTATCAATTTGGGAATTTAAATCCGCACCGCCCTTAACAGCTTCCTGCTCTGCCATCACTTCCTCAGGCGATTTTCCGCCCAATAAATGCTCGGTATAAGGCTCTGCCACACAGCGACAGCGTATCGCTTGCCCTGCGTGTCCGTCATCTGGTGGATTGTCCCATGCGATGAGTTTATCGTCTCTTAGGCGGTGGTCATGGCGTACACGCTCATCACGGCTTGTCCGCCAAGTGTAATGCGTAATGCCTAGCCGTTGTTGGCGAATTTGCGACAATCGGCTGTTGATTTTGGCTAATTGGTCGGATGCTATCAGCTCGGCACGGTTTTTGGTGATATTGTGGATTTTTTGTAGTTCGTCTGCCAATGTCTTGTTTAGCTCGCCATTTTGTAAGCCTGTCAGCACCGCCAGCTCCACCCTGTCTAGGTATTGCTTAGGGATTGACTTAATCAAGGCAACGTTTGCCCCAATCGCTTCATTGACCGCTTCGGTCAGCTCTTCATCGTTCATTAGCCCCGTCAAATCAATGCCTGTTTGCTTAAATAGCATGTCCGACAACTGCTTATCGCTTGCCTTTTTTTGCTCGCCCACAATCTTTTTGGCGATTTGTTCGGCAAGGCTTGCCACCTTGTCTTTGATTTGTCCAGAAAAGTTGGCAAAAGCGCTCATAAAGCGGTCAAATAAGCCGTCCGCCATCGCCACGCCATCGCCAATTTGTGGTGTCATGATGACATTAAGCTCATCAAGGGTCGCTTGGTGCATTTCATCAATCAACCCATTTAGGGCGGTCAAATACAGTACTTCGGTTTTTTTTGACACAAAAATCGGACGGCTTTTGCCTTTACGACCTTTTTTATGGCGTGTCGCCTGTGTCAAAATCGGTTGCAATTGAGTCAGCATTTAACCGCTCCAAAAGTTTGATATGAGTGTCATCAATCACGGTGTAGGTTTTTTCTTCCACCAATTGCTTGGCGATTTGAGACTCTGTGATAATCCCCAATTCAAGGTAAATCTTGTGGCGTTCGGCGTGGTTTTTTTCCACTTCTGACAAGGTTTTTTCATCAATCTGCCACAGTGGGTTAAAATGTAGCTCTGCTGTCAGCCCCAAATACCCACACACAATGTCCAATAAATCATCAAACAACGGCTTTAAATACAAGCTCTGATAGCTTGCCACCGTGTCATAATAATTTGCCGTGTCGTGTTCGCCTGTGGCGTTCATGCCAGCAGGGGATTGACCGAACAAAATCGTATAAGGTATGTCGCACGCCCCTGATGTTTGGATTGCAAATTCACGCATGAGTTCGGGCAGTCCACCAAAACTGTATGCCTTGCTATCGTACTCTTCTTCTTTGTCAAGGACAAGCATGCCGTTATTTGACTTCATCATATTGACCAGCGAAAACCGCTTAAAGGCGTTGTCGCTATTCATCTCAATCTGTGTTGCCAAATCAGGCGTTCGTATCACATCAATCTTGCTTTCATGGACAAGGCTTGATGCGTTGTTATTCACCCTTGCAAAACGCAACAGTTCGTCATAGACTTTTTGTAGCACCGACACACCGTCCTGCCACTCAATAACAAGTACTCGGCTATGGTGTACCAAGCCCAAAGCCTGCTCCATATTTTGGATTTGATAAAACTTAGGCTTATCAAAAAACCCACCTGCCTGTGAAGCAGGTAGATAGTCCGATGTTGGCGATAACTGCTTGACCGACAACGCCTTGATATAACTTAGCCCTTTGGCGGTGTTCAGCGGTTTGGTCAAATCATCATTATCATGGCTAGCAAGTAAGATATACGCCTTACCATAAAGCCTTGCCCATGAGACTGCCTGTGCCAAATGCGTATCGGCTTTTAGCCGTTTTAGCTCGGCATTGAGTCGTGTCAATGATGACCCTGCAACACCTGTAAAATAATAGCCCTTACGGAACATATCTTGGGTTGGACGGTTGATAATCTTGCCTGCCACCCAGTCGGATTGATAGATATTATCAAGCTCATACACCGATTTTGGCACAAAAAAAGCAAACCTATCATGGCTTGCTTTGTCTTGGTTTGTACCCATTTTTGATACCAAATTGACAAGGGTACTATCGGCAATTTTTAGTAATTGTTTTAGCATTATTGCACCACATCAAAAACAGATTTACCACGCCCACGGATAAGCGGTTCTAAGGCATAACGCAAGGCATCGGCATAATGGTTGTCCTTGTCATCAGGGACAGCGGTAATCTCGCCAAAGCGGTCTTTTTTAAAGCTGTACGCCACAAGTTCAGCACGGCAAGCGTCCGCCTGTGAGTGTATCACGATTTGGCGAAACCCTTGTAAGTAAGCGATACCGTCTTCAATAGACCCTTTCCACTTATGACAAGGCTTGATAAGTGGCACGCCTTCGCCCTTGACTTTGCTTATCGTCTCGGGGCGTGCGTTATCAGCACGACTGGTAAAAGTCGCAATATTAGGGGCGGATTTTAATAGCCATTCGGCGGTGTCGTTAAGTTCAAGCCCCACCTTGCTATTGGCGTGATAAATATACAGCACGTTGTCTTTGACATAGCACTCGACCACAGCGGTCGGGTCATTACTAAACCCCCAATCAACGCCAATCAACGGCTCGCCAAAGGTTTTGTCAAGGCTAAACTCATAACTGACAATCTTTTTGGCTAAGATACTGGCATCGGATATTTGCAAAAACTCGCCGTCCCAAATCCAGCGATACCGCCCCATGTCCCCCAATAAATCACGCCTGCGGACATTATCCAGCGACTTAGGAAACCACGGATTATCCTGCCAACCGATTTTTATTACAAGTTGACTATCATGGGACAATTCGACAAAAATTTGATATGTGGGGTCATCTTCAAAACGTTGGTTAAACACCACATAAATTCGTGTGTTGCCATAACGGGGCGTGGGCAGTAAAATATCCCAACTGCCCTGCGAGACGTTCTCGGCTTCGTCCACCAGCACCACTCGCAATCTGTCAATGGATTTAATGGCGGTTACGTTGTGTTTTAACCCTGCAAAAATAAACCTTGCCCCTGTTTTTTTGTTGGTAATTTCATGCTTAAAAATCTCAAAATCACCAAGCAAGCCCAGTCGCTCAATGGCACTCACCAACATAGAAAAAATACTGTCATTGATAGATTTTTGCACTTCACGGCAACACAGTATTACACCGTCATCAATGTAGCTTTCTAATATGCCAAGATTGGCTAAGGCTTGCGATTTTGCCCCACCCCGTCCGCCATACATGACAATGGTGTCATAAATAGCCTGTGATAGGTTATCAAAGGCAGGGGTTAAAACTTCTGGAAAATCAACATTCATTTTGCTTTTACAGGATTTAATTGGAAAACAGGCGGTGCATTGTTTTGGTTGTTAATCTGTATCGCCGTATCTGGATTTTTGCCTAGCACCGTCTCTTTATTTCTTGCTGTGATTTGACTGTGTTGGTTAAGCTGTGCCAAATCGTCAGCCATTTCAAGCAACTCATTGGCTCGTTGTTGGTTCTTTAAGGCACTATCAATAAACAGGTTCTCACGAGCGAGACGAAGTGCTACTTCGCTATCAATGCTTTTTTGAACAAGGGGTTCAAGTTGTTCAATTTGCTGTTCAGTTTTTTGTAACTCAATGATTGCATTAACTTTTTTTGTAATTAACTGTTCATTTTTGCCCTGTTGCCATTGTTCATCATTGGCACGCTTGGAAATACTACCCCTGCTCATTCCATATTTTTTAACCAAATCAGAATAAGACAAGCCGTGTATTTCATAATCCGCCCTTGCCAGCTCCCATTGTTTTGGCGTAAGTTTCGCCATGCTTACGCTCCTTTTAAAATAAAAAAGCCCCTGTCGGACATGGGGAAACCGCTACTTACCAACCCTTTACCCACTTAATGCACAAAGACGGTAAGGGAGTGGCGTTCGTTCGTCAAATGGCGGTGCGACCAACTCACCCAATCTGATGTTTTACGCTGTGGTGCATTCTATCGGCGGTCAAGCGACAGGCAATAAAAACCGCCCAATAAGGACGGTTGGCAGTTATTTACGATTATCAGCGTCTTTCAACCAAAGCAACGCAGTTTCAAAATGTGTGTTTGAAACCGCAATTTTGCGTGGGTCATAAAAACCGTCATTTTTGCAATAAGCAATAAGCTCACTGATTTTTTGTTCAAGTTCTCGGATTTGGTCTTGCATGAAATTCTCCCAAACAAAAAAACCCCACCAAAAGGCAGGGCTGAAAAAAACGGCTAAGTTTTCACACTTAACCGCATTTTGCCAAATTATAGGGTTTTTTGTTCGGTTTGTCAAGTGTCTTTTGCAGGATTTTAGGCAATAAACCGATTTTGCAATGCGGTAATGCACCGCTCGGATATTTCTAGGCGGTGTTTTAATTCTTGCAGGTGGTCTAATGCACCGCCAAAATACGCCATCATCTGTGATAGCTCATCTTGTGCCTTGCGGTTTTGATGGGCGTTGTCGGCTAGAATGTTTTGCACAAAGGCAATATTCAAAGCAGGGGCGAACTCAAAACTCTCAATAAACGCCATTGCACTATCAAAATCGCTTGCCAAAATATCTTTATAACTTTTCTTTTTGAATTTGTCATAAAGAGCGTTATAAATGGTCTGATAGTGTACACCATTGTGTAAGCATTTTTGTTTAATGGCTTTTTGGATTTGATAGCATTGCTCATCAGAGAGTTTGGGGGTTTCAAGGCAAGGTATCGCCCCAGTATTAAGTGCATCAAAGGCACGGATAACCATTAAGCTAAATTTAGGGCTAATCCACATCGCATAGCGATAGACCAGTTCACGGCAGACAAATGTACCGCCTTTTTTACCTTCGGTTGTTGTGTATGCGATACTCATCAAATTTGATGAGTTTGATTTTTCAAGCTCAATTTCTTTGATAAGTTCTTGCGTTTCAGCATTACGCAAAAAGTTTGATGGCTGATGTTTGCTTGCACCACCACTTACTTTATGAAGGTCATTGAGAGAGAAAAAGCCGTTTTTGTCTTGGCTGATGGTGTGATTTGAGATGACTAGATGTGTCATAGTGATACCTTTATGTTTAGTTAGTGAATGTTACCCAATAGGGTAACGGGTCTCAACTACCGCATAAAGACGGCTGGGGCTATTTCCTTTGCAGGTGTTTTATTTACCCCTATCAACCCGTCATAAGACGAATTTTGTTTTGATTGTGAGTGTTCCGAAAATTCTCGGTTCACTTTTTGTCAAATTTTAGATACAAAAAAATCACAATGACGGTGTGAGTTTTCCGCTTTATGTTTAGTAGTGGGCATATCATAGCCCATCATTCGCCATTTGTCAAGTAAAAATATTTTTAAAAATAAGACAAATTTGTCTTGATAATAAGACAAATTTGTCTTATAATAGCACCCATACACAACAACCAAAGGGCTTTTTATGAAGTATTCAGAATTTCAAAGGTGGCTTGTTGCACAAGGGGCAACAGTAAACAAGCAAGGCGGTAAAGGCTCACATCGCAAAGTTACCCTAAATGGCAAAACCACCACTTTCCCTTATCACGGTAGCAAAGAGATTGGGGAAGGACTTAGAAAGAAAATTCTAAAAGACTTGGATTTATAAGGTTGGGGGAAAATCCCCAACTTTCCTAAACTGTGTAAAAAGCCCAATTGATAAGGAAAATTTTATGTATTACCCAGCAACTTTAACACCCGACACCAACGACACTTTTTTGGTAGAATTTCGTGATATACCAGAAGCGGTTGGCGTGGGCAAAACTGTTGATGAAGCCTACCAATCCGCCCTTGACGGCTTAGAGACGGCATTTAGTATCTATATGGACGAACGCCATCCAATCCCCGCTCCAAGCGAGCTACAAGACGGTGAACACGCTATCTATTTGCCCGTATCAGTGCAAACCAAACTTGCCCTGTATCACGAAATGCTCTCACAAGGCATTACCAAAGCTGAGCTTGCTCGCCGTCTGTCGGTCAATCAAAAGCAAGTGGATAGACTGTGGGACTTGAGTCATTCTAGTAAATTAGAAATGCTTGAAAAGGCGTTTAGTGTGATTGGCAAACGCTTGCAGTTGGCAATTTAACAAAAACGGTCGTTTGACCGTTTTTTTGTGGCTTATTCCCCATACCTTGTCAATAAAAAAATCCGCCCAAATAATGAGCGGATTTTTTAAATTATATATTGACATAGTATCTAAGTCAATATATAATAGACACATCAAGTAAGGGCGGTGGCTCGCCCCACTTGGTAGGTTACCGCTACCGACCTGTGTAAGTGGTAGCTACAAGGAGTAAAGACGATGAAAACAGTTGTCAAGCTACTAATCGTTTTAGCCCTGTTATTCATTAGCTTACCAGCTTATTGATAGCAGTACCTAAGGATAACGCCAAAAGCATTATCTAGGGTAGGGTTAAGGGAAACCTTAGCCCACTCCTTACCTAATATTATGCCATCATTTTTACAAAAATCAAGGGGTCTGTATGAAAACTTCAAACGCTCAATTAAATGCCATCAAAAAAAACACCAATAAAGCCCTAGAAGATGTGCGAGTGCTACTAGGTCAATACGACACAGAAGCCTATGAAGCCCTACAAAAAATCAAAGCCCACCACAACGGCAACCGTGCAGGGGCGATTAAACAGGCGATTATTGAGTACGCCAAACGCTTAGAACAAGAGGCTTGATTAGCCTCTATTTTCCCTAAATGTTTTTCGCCAATATTCGCCTGCCACATCGTCTGCAATGCTTAACTCACTAGCCACAGCCCCTGCCACGTTGTCATACACAAGCGTGTGCGATTGGCAAAACGTGGATTTTGAAATCCCTAGCATTTTAGCCTTTTGTGTGTCTGTCAAAGCACATTGCACCGTATCAATCACAACCGCACGGGCAAGATTTTTGGCGTGTTTTTGGCGTTGGGTCTTTGATTTATAGCCCTGTTCGGCAAGTTTGACAACTTCGTGATAAAACGCTTCACGCTTGCTGTCATCAACATAGCACGCCACCGCTGATTGCATAAGATTGGGATTGTCGCTAGGGGCGTGCTTACTGACATAAACAAGGCAACCGCTAGCGTCCGCCATATCAATCGCACTTAGCGACTTACCAAAGTTATTGCTAAACTCGCTTGTACTTTTTTGGCTCATTACCGCACGGACTAAATCTAAATTTGCGTAATCATTCATCACAAATCTCTCCATCTCTTTTTTGCCTGCTCAAATTCTTTTTTAAAATTGCGACGTTCTTTTATCATGTCAAAAAGTAACACCGAACAAATGCAAAAGCTCAAAAACAACGGCAACGCCACAAACACCAACACCACAAAAATTCCCAAACCGTATTGTTCAATCATTACTTGTCCCCAAACTCTCCACAATCGCCCATTCTCTTTCTGATAATTCCCAATTTATTAAATTGTTTTTGATTTGCAGTTCTTTTGTTTGCAATTCTTTTGTTTTGTTATCGCTAATCAGCAATCCGCCACCAAATAAACCTTTTTTGTGTGCTTTTTGGCTATCAAGCTGACTAATAAAAACACTCTCATCAGCCGACACGCTAAATTCAACCCCTGCCTTACATAATTTATTTAAATTATTTACCATCAGCACATTGGGCGAATATTGATATTTTGGCAATGTTGGTTTTTGTTGCTCTAATGCTTGTAGGGCATTGTATAGTGTTGGGGTGGTTATTGCTCGCACATCACCACACAAATTAGTAACAAAACAAGTACTTACCACCGCCCCATTATCATAAGTGATATTATTTGGGGCAATAATGGCGGTACAATCACGGTTTCGCATTGTGTTAAACACCGTCAAAGAAGGGGCGAACAAAAAGAATTTGATATTATTTGCCAAATAAAAATCAATGATTTTTGACAAAATAGAAAAAGGCGGATTGTCAATCACCACCGTGTTTTCATCATAGTTTTGGGCGTGTGCTTGATAATCGCCATCAGGATAAAAAGGGCGTTCTACCGTCAAATCGTCCAAATTTAAAATATATTGGTTTACATAATCTAAAACAATGTCATACACCGCAGGTGGTGTGAATGTGTCATCGCTCGTACTTCTTTTTTCAAATTTTCGTAGCCATTTATAGTATTCATCGCTATTCATTTCTCACTCCCATCAAACCACATCAAAAAAATCAAACAACAAACAGCATGGGCAAGGTGTGGCAATCCGCTTTCGCCATCTACCATCTCGCCTGCCCACCATGCGTTCAAATGGCGATGACAAGCGTTAAAATACCGCTCACGGGCGTTTGGCACCTTACGCCAATTATCCGCCCCATATTTGCCTGCCCCAAACTCCAAAACTTCCACCACCTGCCACAAAGGGGCGGACGGTAGTAGGCTAAATCTTGGCTTGGCTTGGTCGTGTTTTTGTCCTGTCATAATAAAAACTCCGCTACATTTAACAAAATTTTTGCAAAGCCAATAAGAAAACACACACCGATAGTAAAGCCCATACCACAAACAATGCTCAAAGTAAAAGCCTCAAATGCCTCTTTCCAGTTTTTCATCTCTTAACCTCCTAAACTGCTTGGGTCTGTCAATGCAAACCCCAAACCGATAAAATAAATATAAATCTCGTCCAAGAATGCCTTGTGTTGCTTGATTGTCATCAGCCGTGTAACAGGAAAGTCAAACGGCTCAGCCATAAACATTAATTTATCTTGATACGACCGCCACTTGATTTTATCGTCATAAACCTGTCTGAATTTCTCATTTTCATTACGCAAAATAGGCACGCCAAAATGCAACTTACAAAATGCTCGGTATTCTTCTGCCGTCATATCGCCCTGTTCTGCCAACTCATTTATCCAAAGGCGTTGCAGCTTATTTTGTTCAATGCTTCGTTTGCCAATAATGCCTTTTTCGATACTGACCGTCATGGGCTTGTCGCTATGTTGGATAAAGGCAAACAAGGCGGATTTGTCTTGTTCGGTTTTTATAAATCGCTTCAAAAATCCACTCCGTTCTCGCCTAATTTTTGGGTAAGCATCTTATTGACCAAATCCCATTTCTCCACAAACCAATCTTTTGCCTTGCCCCTATCCATCTCTTGATACTGGTCAAGCCACACATGGCAGGTATGACAAAGGGGGATTGTGTAGCTATCATCTGCCTTAATCCCCATGCCCTTGCCAAACTCGCCCCAATTAGCGTGGCACGCTTGGCTTGGCGGTGGGGCTTGGCAACGGACACAGGGCAGGGTACGGATTTGGGTAAGTCGGTTCATCATTCACCCCTTACCGAACATAAACTTTTAAACTCTTTTAAAAACACTTGCCAATCCATATCGCACCGCTTATCGTTGATAATCACAATGGCAATGCCTGTTATATCGTCCACGCTTAGCACTTTGGCATATTGCCCCGTCTCGGGGTTGTAATAGTAGGTCATCTCAAAAGCTCTCTTACGGCGGTATAAACGTATT
>ERZ1023310.55-NODE-55-length-38924-cov-6.670689_pt1 | contig 38924 bp, 38 predicted proteins | sample MGYA00380476_ERZ1023310 | MGnify/ENA primary metagenome ERZ1023310 (study PRJEB33173, sample SAMEA4830346) | metagenome | study: EMG produced TPA metagenomics assembly of the PRJEB25223 data set... | reverse complement strand
GATCGGAAGAGCGGTTCAGCAGGAATGCCGAGACCATTCGGGTTTAGAGAATTAGGATGCCGTTAATCTATTCAAACAATCCGTATATCGTTTTTTTATGCAATTTTTGCGTTAATTTTTAAGAAATATACTTGACAATGCGGGGGATGGAGGTGAAATTGTGCTGTACAGTTGATTTTTTTTGTATTCTGTGCATTTAAAATACCTATCAAACTTCCGTTTTTAACCATAAGGAATTTTATTCTATGAGCGACAAACTAAAAGAGCATTGCGAAACTGGCGTTAATGTTCGTCAAGCTGAGTATGACAGCAAGAAAAAAGCCAAATCAGGTTCAGACAAAGTCATTGATAAAACAACCAGTCAAGTCAATAACACTTTGTCCAAAGGCAAGTAATGTGAGGGGGCTATATTATGGCAAGCATTATTCCTGTTAACGGACAAGCCGTCCCAATTGATGATATCAAAACGGTAGGGGAAGTTGTTCCTGCTGGTGTAAAATCCGTGACTGTAACAGCAAATGGTGGTATCAAAACCATTTCTAGGGAAGAAGCAGAAAGAATGAATCTGGATGATGCCACTAGAATTGACACTGGTTTTGCTGGTGTAGAAAAAGGTTCATCTGTTCGGGCAATAGAATATATAAACAAAGAAATTCCTTCTATTGCAAATTTTCTATCTCCCATTTATGCAAATAATGGCAAAAGAGCCAAGATAGCACTCAATGACTACTGTGGAGTTGCTTTCTTGCAAATTATGGATTTTCCACTACCCAATAGATTTGGTCAGAATGATACCGAAGATATATTGCTTGCACTTCCCAACTACCCAAGCGAACCGCCACACGGCATTCATATCGCAAAAGGATCGGCAAACAAACAAAAAATTTCAGATGCTCTTGCTGGTCATATTTTTGGGCAAACAATGGTAGCTCCCCAGCACGATTATGGGGATTTGGATAAAACAACAGATTGGGTCTGTTTCCATTATGAGAATTATCGATGGAATTATGATTATAATAATCCCACACAAGGTGATTGTCTTTATAAGTACTTGCAACACATTTGGGAGGCTTTACAGTAACCCAGAAAAATACGAGCAAACTGCTATCTATCAAAACAATGGCTAGCAGTTTTTTAAAACATTATTGGAGATCAATTAATGATAAAGGTTAAATTTTCACACAACAAATATTTTGAATTAAATCAATTTTTAATTGATGGATCCAATTTGGAAAGAATATGCTATATATTTGGTTATCATTACCAAGATCTCAATAAAAATATTGTGATAATTCCAGATACCATTATTGCTCCAAATAATGATGATAATTACGCCAGCAGCACCTATGTCAGATTGGACGATAACATAGCAGAGTATATTTATCGCGAGTTTGCTAAGTCAGACCATACGGTTATTATCAATTGCCATTCTCACCCATTTGACAGTTCTGACGCCGTGCGTTTTTCTTCCATAGATGACCGTAGTGACAACGCAGAATATGATTATCTATTCAACAAACTGGCAAAATACAAAAACCAAGATTTTATACATTTGGCATACTTGCGTGGCAACAATGCTACCGCAATGCGTTTAATTAAGGGAAATGGTGTATTTGATTACAATATCTCAATAAGAGTTATTGGACAACAATACAGTTACATCAACAACTCTAACTATATTCAACAACAAAATCACCGTATGGACGAACAATTTTTGCGACACGCACATCTTTTTGGTGGACAGATAGCACAAAACAAACTCTCCGACATACAGGTAGCAGTCGTTGGCTGTGGTGGTACTGGTTCTATTGTAGCTGAGAATCTTGTCAGATTAGGCGTTAAACACATTACCCTTATTGATGATGATTTGGTAGAAGAAACCAACCTCAATAGACTACAAGGAGCAAGAGTCTCTGACATCAACAGATACAAAGTTGATGTTATTGCAGAAAATATTAGGCAATACGCCAGAGATGTTTTTGTAAATAAAATAAAAACCAATGCCTTTTCAAAATCATCTTATAATCATTTAAAATCATCAGATATTATTTTTTCTTGTGTAGATAATGCTGTTGCAAGATTTTTTATTAATCAAATATCTGCCAGCTTTTTTATTCCAGTTTTTAATGTTGGTGTTCGTATTTTTGAATCAGAAAATCACGAAATAAATAATGTGTGGCGTGTTGATATTTTTGTACCAAGCACAACAAGTTGTATGGATTGTGCCTATTACGCTGTTTATGATAGATCTAATGCTTCTGTTAAATTCTTTGATAAAAACACTTACCAAAATATGGTGCGTGCTGGCTATATCAATGACGATACAGAAATTAAAGACCCATCTGTTTATTCACTTAATCAGCAGGCAGTCTCTCAATTAATGAATGAATTTCATAATTATTTTGTTGGATTTAAGAAATTTATTCCACACATTCGTGGTTATTTGTCGCCAACACAAACAAAAAGTGAACACAGTGAGACACGCCTATTTAAGGTAAATGGTACAGGAAGTTGTGGCACTTGTATAGATTATTTGGGAAAATGTGGCAAATATCACGATAGCATCAAACTAAGATTGGATGGCTAAAATGGCAGTTATTAGAACACCACCAAATTTATTTGTTAGACCAAGAATTCCAGTGTCTAATAAAGAATTAGCAATGACATTGTTAATATCAAATTTGCTACTTCCTATTTCATTATTGCTGGCTTGTTCCGTTTTTTTCTTTTACTGGAAAGGATTGTCTGTTCAGCATATTTTTTATGCTAACTTTTCTATCTCAAACATTACCTTGATGGCAAGTCTTTGTATTTCTGTTTTTTTGGCATCGGTTTTAATGATTATATTTAATATAACAGATAGAATTCTAGATGAAAACCTTCAGTCAGGTGTTGCCATAATGGCAAGTTTAGGGTTTTTTATATTTAACCTATTCTCTTTTGGGTTATTTAGCGATAGTATAATATCCAACCCATCATTAAATAATGACATTATAAAAAGCCAATGGTATGGCGTTGGAGCCTTTGCTTGCTATTTGTTATTTGGCACCATAATATACGCAATATCAAAGTTCTTGGAATTTGAAGGACTTATATCAAACAGATTTAATTTGATATTAATCATTCTTTCTCAATTCTTTTTATTAGGAGTTACCAGCATTGTATTTGGGGCAATAATTTGGGATAAAATGCCAACCAGATTTATTGCAAATATTAACGCAGATCATCTTAGTCTACTATCATCACTATTGATAAATTTATTTATTTTTTCTTTTGTTTATTTTTTATTTTCTAAGTTTGGTGATAGACATAGATTAACTCAGAACGAAACATTATTGGCATCAGGTTTAATAATTGTATTATCATCATATTTTTTATCAACAATCATCAAAAAAGACATAGGTAATTCATATATTTCAAATTATGAAGTTGTTCAACACTACAACATTTTTGGTGGAGTTACAATTTCATCAATATTGGTATGTTTTGGATTACTTTTTTTCATAAAACGAATCCTAAGTTATTGATGGAATTTCCACGAAATATCTCTTAAACAACTATGGTTTTTACTAATTTTAACCAAATGCAAAATCTCACAAAATTAAGAATTGCCATAAATTTGTTTTTTGCGTAGGTGCGTACTTTTATAACAGTACGCACTATCAAAAACTTTAAGTATGAAACAGCACACTGCAAGCTTCCACAATTATAGCATAAAATTTTAAGTTTAGAAAATCCATTGTATTATTGGTAATTTTTCTATCAAAAATCTAATCAACCAATAACACAACCAAAAAATACTACAAGCAATCGCCAAATAAAGCCATTTTGATAAAACAATGCCCCTATCATCAAGTTTTTTGGCAATACAACCCGTTATCAATCTTGATAAATAAATCACAATCGCCCACAACAGTACAATTATATGAATTATCAATATCAATTTAAATTCAAAATACGGAACACGGTGTTCTATAAAAAATGAAATCATATTGCCAATAAGGTATAAAAATCCCATTAATACCAAATAGCCAACCCAATCAGACAACCATTTTATTTTTAAAAAAGAAACCAAAAATTCCAATCCATCAATCAATGTCAGTAAAGCAACAGGAATCGCAATAAATATAAAAATAAAAAACATAATGCCTACTACGACATTTCCAATTTCCTTTTCATCTACCAAAACAAAATATTGCAACAAAAATAAGCCAACCACCACCAGCCAACTTATTGCGGTAATTAAAATATTTCTTTTTAGGGTTTTGGGAAGTTTGGGCATTTTATCCGATAAAAACACAGATATGACGATTGTCTTTTAAGGCATTTTGATAAATTTTTTTAAATTTTTCAAAAAAATCAATCAAATCACTCACAAATTCATCATCATTAAAATCATCTGCCGATAATTGTGGATATAATTCATCAAGGGGGATTTTATGACAATCAATGTTTTTAATCACTTTTCCAATGTCAATTTCATTTAAACAAGGAACGATTTTAATAATATCATCATAGTTATTAAAACTAGTATCGTCAGTAACAGGAATATTTTTACCATAAAAAGCATAATACAAATATTTTTGTTTTTCGGTTGCAAAAATTTCTTTATCATCATTAGATGAATGCTTAAATATGGATTTCAATTTATTCAAAAATCCTGTATTATCAATCGGTTTATGATAATAAGTAGAAGTAAAACCTGTGCATAAAAAATGTAAAATATCCCACAATTTTATCAAATCACAATGATAACTTGTTTCTTTCAATTGTTCCAATTCATCATAAAATTTATCAATATCATTAGAATGATACAAATTCATCATTTCTATTGAAATGGCATAATATTGTGCTTCAATACCCATAAACTTTTCCTTAGAATAAAAATGGCATTATATTTCTATAATACCATTTTTATTTTTTAAACACAATTAAAGCATTACATCACTTCCTTCACCGCACCCACCACATTTTCAACCGTAAAGCCAAAATGTTTAAATAGGTCTTTTGCAGGGGCGGACTCACCAAAGGTTGTCATGCCGATGACTTTGCCGTCAAGCCCGACAAATTTATACCAATAATCGGTAATGCCCGCTTCCACCGCCACACGATTTCTTACATCGCTAGGCAGTACGCTTTCAATATAATCACGGTCTTGTTTGACAAAAACTTCGGCACATGGCATAGACACCACACGCACGCCCACGCCCTGCTCACTTAGAGTCTTGTGAGCCTGCATTGCCAAATCCACTTCCGAGCCTGTGGCGATGATGATGGCTTGCAAGTCGCCTTGCTCTTTGGCAAGCACATATGCCCCTTTTTCAATCAAGGCAACCTGCTCGTCCGTACGGTCTTGATGGGCAAGGTTTTGGCGAGATAGGATAAGGGACGTTGGGGCATTGGCAGTTTGTAGGGCAACTTTCCACGCCACCGCCGTCTCTACCGTGTCGCACGGTCTCCAAGTGAAGTGGTTTGGCGTTTGGCGTAGGCTTGCAATCTGCTCCACAGGCTGATGGGTCGGGCCGTCTTCGCCAAGCCCAATGCTGTCGTGGGTGTAGACATTGATGATACGCTGTTTCATGAGAGCTGACATACGCACCGCATTACGAGCGTACTCCATAAACATCAAAAACGTGGCAGTATAAGGGATAAATCCGCCATGCAACGCCACCCCGTTGGCGATGGCGGTCATGCCAAATTCACGCACGCCATAGTGTACATAGTTGCCGTCAGCGTGGTCTTGTACGCCCTTAGCACCGCTCCACAAGGTCAAGTTTGATCCTGCCAAGTCTGCCGAACCGCCCAAAATCTCGGGCAATAATGGAGCAAACGCACCAATGGTATTTTGGCTTGCCTTACGAGTGGCGATGGTGTCGCCTTTGGCTTGGCAGGCTTTGATAAACTCGTCCGCTTTGGCGTTAAAATCGCTTGGCAACTCGCCTGACAGTCTGCGTTGTAGCTCGCTCGCCTCACTTGGATATTTGGCTTGATACTCGGCAAATTGGGCGTTCCAGTCGTTTTCTAACTTCTCGCCCTTATCGCACGCATTCCACGCTTGATAAATGTCATCGGAAATCTCAAAGGCATTGGCATTATTCCAGCCCAATTCGCTTCGAGTTAGCGTAATCTCATCGACACCAAGTGGCGAACCATGACTGTCTTCTTTGCCTTGTTTGTTGGGACTACCCAGACCGATGATGGTTTTACAGATGATGAGCGTAGGCTTGTTGGTTTCGGCTTTGGCTTGCAAAGTTGCTTCACGAATGGCATCGGCATCGTGTCCGTCCACGTGGAGTACTTGCCAGTTATAGCTTTCAAAACGCTTGGCGGTGTCGTCAGAGAACCAGCCTGTAACGATGCCGTCAATAGAAATGCCATTGTCATCATAATAGGCGATGAGCTTGCCAAGTCCTAACGTACCAGCGAGCGAACAGGCTTCGTGCGACACACCTTCCATAAGGCAACCGTCCCCCAAAAAGCAGTAGGTATAGTGGTTGATGATGGCGTTGTCGGGTTTGTTAAACTGTCCTGCCAAGGTCTTTTCAGCTAAGGCAAAACCCACCGCATTGGCAATGCCTTGCCCCAAAGGCCCTGTGGTCGTCTCAATGCCGTCCGCATAGCCATGTTCGGGGTGTCCTGCGGTTTTGGCGTGCAGTTGGCGGAAATTTTTGATGTCATCAATCGTCAAATCATAACCCGACAAATGTAGCAAGGCGTACAGTAGCATAGAGCCGTGTCCGTTTGACAGCACAAAGCGGTCTCGGTTTGCCCATTTGGCGTTTTTGGGGTTGTGATTTAAAAATTCACGCCACACGACTTCGGCAATGTCCGCCATGCCCATCGGAGCCCCAGGGTGTCCTGAGTTGGCTTTCTGGACGGCGTCCATAGCAAGGATACGAATGGCGTTGGCGTTGTGGCGTTGGTTTAGGGGGGTTGGCATAAGGAGTATCCAAATTCTAGAAGTGAAAATTTGCGGTATTATAGCATAATCCGCCTTATTGGGCGAATTTTGGCAAGAAAAAACCGCTTAATCCCAAGACTAAACGGTTTGTATGAAAACATTATTTCAACACTTCAAGTCCACCCATATAAGGTTGCAGTACCTTAGGAATATTGACCGTGCCGTCTGCGTTTTGGTGGTTTTCTAAGATGGCAAGGAGCGTTCTGCCCACCGCAAGCCCTGAGCCGTTTAGGGTATGGACAAGCTCGGTTTGCTTACCGTCCTTAACCCTTGCCCCCATACGGCGAGCCTGAAAATCGCCACAGTTAGAACAGCTACTAATCTCACGATACGTATCCTGAGACGGTAGCCACACTTCAATATCGTAAGTCTTGACCGCCCCAAAGCCCATGTCGCCTGTGCATAGCGTGATGACACGATAGGGAAGCTCCAACGCTTGCAAAATGCTCTCGGCTTGGGCAGTCATCTCTTCTAGGGCTTGCATGGACGTGTCCGCTCGCACGATTTGCACCATTTCTACTTTTTCAAATTGGTGCTGACGGATAAGCCCACGAGTGTCTCGTCCTGCCGACCCTGCTTCACTTCTAAAACAAGGCGTATGAGCGGTGAGCTTCATCGGCAAATCGCTTGGTGATAAAATGGTATCACGCACAGTGTTGGTGAGTGGCACTTCACTTGTCGGTATCATATAATAGCTGTCTGACACCTTAAATAGGTCTTCTTCAAATTTAGGCAGTTGCCCTGTCCCCTTTAAGCTCTCGGCATTTACCATATAAGGCACATACATTTCGGTGTAGCCCTTACTGATGTGCGTGTCTAGCATGAACTGAATCAACGCTCGGTTAAGCCGTGCAAGTCCGCCTTTTAATGTGCTAAATCTTGCCCCTGTGAGTTTGCTTGCCAACGCAAAATCAAGCTGTCCCAAGCCTTCGCCAATGTCGGTATGGTCTTTAATCTCAAAATCAAAGACTCGTGGCACGCCCCATTTGCGTACTTCCACATTGTCGCTCTCGTCCACCCCCACAGGCACGCTGTCATCGGGCAAGTTCGGTATGGCAAGGCTTGCGTTTGTGATAACCGCTTGCAAGTCTCTTAACTCGTTTTCGGCGGTTTTCATCTGGTCGCTGACTTTTTCCATTTGGGCAAGCAGGTCATCGGCATTTTCGCCACTGCGTTTTAATTCGCCAATTTTTTTTGCCCCTGCGTTTTTTTGGGCTTGCAATTCTTCGGTGCGGACTTGTAGTTCCTTGCGTTTGGTTTCTACGTCCGTCCAAAACACCACGTCAAGTTCATAGCCACGGGTTGCCAGTTTTTCTTTTAAAGTAGTCAAATCGGTGCGTAATAATTTGGGGTCTAGCATGGGTTTACCTTTTTACTAAAATTTTGCTCATCATATCAAATTTACCACAAAATTTCACTTGTTTTTGTTTTTTGGGTTTATTTTTTGGCAAGTTTTGGGTAATATAGGCATTTTTACCGAGAATTGACCGCCATGAGCCAAGCCAAAACCAAAAAACAAGACGCACTCTACCCCTACACCCTACAACCTGTCGCCCTAAACATGACGGACGCTGAATTCAAATCGGCACAGCTTGCCCTATTTGAAAAAACCGCCCAATCGGTCGGCTTCAAATCCATTCGCACCAAAGAATGGGGAATTTTGGGCGTGTTGGTCGTGCTTGCCATTTTGGGGCTTATTTTTGTCAGTGGCTATTCTACGATTATTTTTTGGATTATGCTTGTGGGCGTGGGCATCTACCTTGCCCTGCGGACGCTTGGGCTACAATGGTACATGAAAAAAGAATTTGAAAAACAAGTTGCCGAGAGCGGTCTGCCCGATGAGATGAGTGAGCTAAAACTTGGCGTGCAAAGTCATGGGCTTATCATGGCTGTGCCTGTCAAAAATGCCCCCGCTCCGCAAATGCGTGGCATGAACCTACGCCACGCCCCCATGCAACAAGGGGTCATTCCGTGGTCGGCAGTTAGCCAATGGGACGAGACGGCCAATTTTGTTTTTATCATGTTTGAGCTAAATGGACAAAAGGGCAGTCAAATCCTGCCAAAACGCCTAAGCCAACAGCATTTCCCCGTAAATACCGTCATCAAGCATTTACAAGAAGTTACACCAAAGGGCTTGAAAGCGGATAATATAACAGTATAATGATTCTCAATAAATCCACAAATTTACTGTGTATTTATTGAATAAATTTATGATAATCATCAAAATCACTAATTTTACTCATCATAAAATTGTGGTATTATGATTATATAAATAAATTGATTACCAAAAATCAATTTATAATACTGATTTATAAACCAACCAATCGGAGAAATGTTATGAGTACCAATCAAATCGGTCTTGAAAAAGCAGAACTTACCCCAGTCATCAAAGCCCTAAACGCCCTACTGTCTAGCTATCATCTGTTTTATATCAACGTGCGTGGCTATCATTGGAATGTCAAAGGCGAGCATTTTTTTACCTTGCACCCAAAATTTGAAGAGTTGTACACCGAGCTACAACTGCAAATTGACGAAATTGCCGAACGTATCCTAACCCTAGGTGGCACGCCACTACACGCTTATAGCGACTTTGCCGAGCGTTCTAGCATCAAAGAAGACAAAGGCGTGTTTGATGGTCGTGGCTGTGTGGAAGGCGTGGTTAAGGGCTTACAAACACTTATCGAAGAACAACGAGCCGTTGCCGAGCTTGCCGAAGGAGCGTCCGACCAAGGCACGTCCGACATCGTTACAGAATACGTTCAAACCCAAGAAAAAGAAATTTGGATGTATAATGCGTTTTTGGGTTAATCCACATCATTTAACCCATCATTAACCCAATTGAAAAAGCCCTTAACTCTACATTAAGGGCTTTTTATCGTGCCTATTTCTAATTCCAAAACAGATCACCATCAGCCAAATGCTGGCGCACGCTTAGGAATGGTACTCAAAAATTCATTTCGTGCTTGATTGTCCGTCTCATACACCCCAAGCATACACGTGGTGCGAGTGGTGGACTGTTGTTTGCCCACACCACGCATCATCATGCACATATGGCTTGCATCCATGACGACCGCCACACCACGACAGTCCGTGAGTTCATGGATGGCTTGGGCGACTTGTTTGGTTAGGTTTTCTTGGATTTGTAGGCGTTTGGCATACATATCAACAATGCGAGCCAATTTGGATAAGCCCAATACTTTACCATCTGGCAGATAGCCGATATGTGCCACACCAAAAAACGGTAAAATATGATGTTCGCACAGCGAATAAAATTCAATGTTTTGCACCAGCACCAAATCAGGATTATCACTGGCAAATACGGCATTATTGGCAACCGTATGTAGGTCTTGATGATAACCTGCCGTCAAGTCGCCAAAGGCTTTGGCGGCACGCATGGGCGTATCAAGCAGTCCTTCACGGTGCAGGTTCTCGCCACTGGCCAAGATGATATTGGCGTAGTTCTGGGCGGTGGCTTCTACATCAAAAGAAAAGGCGGGCGTGGCGTGGCTGTCGCAATGTTGGCACATGGTATTATCAAATAAAAATAAACGTGATATTATAGCGAAAAAGACAAGATTTGCCAAATGGTTTGTGTGTTTTGCGGTGTGAATGGGTTATAATTTTACCCTTTTTAAAATAGGGCGTGTTGAACATTGATAATATTCTTATAAAATAAGATGAAAATTTAACACTTTTATCAATTTTTGCATGAAAAATGGCTAAATCTGGTTTTTCTGCGTCAAAAACTTGTCTGATAGAATGACTATCAGCCTGCGTTTTTTCCTTGAAAAACGTACGATTTTTCTCATTTTTCATTGCAAATACCAACATTCAACACGCCCTAATCAAATCCAAATAAATGGCGATGTAATTAAAAGTTTACAATCGTTCCTAAATTTTCCCCATTTGACAAAATCTGTGGTATAATGCCAACAATTTTAACTAAATGCGTGGAGCGACTGATGTTATTAAAAGGTCAACGATTTGTGGTAACGGGCATCGCCAGTAAGCTGTCGATTGCTTGGGCGATTGCCGAATGCTTGCACCGTGAAGGGGCGGAGCTGATTTTGACTTACCCCAATGACAAAATCAAAAAACGGGTAGACATGGCGGCCGAGACCTTTGGGGCGGTGGCGGTGTTGCCTTGCGATGTTAGCTCGGACGATGAGATTGCCAAATGCTTTGATGAAGTAGCTCGCATTTGGGGCGACGGCGTGAACGGTGTGGTACACGCCATTGGTTTTGCCCCTGCCGAGCAGTTGGACGGTGATTTTACAGACGCCACGACCCGTGAAGGCTTTGCCATTGCTCATGATGTGTCCAGTTATAGCTTTGTGGCACTTGCCAAAGCCAGTCGTGAACTGCTTGCCAAACGTCAAGGCTCACTACTTACTTTGACTTATGAAGGCAGTATTTCTGTATTGCCAAATTATAACGTCATGGGACTTGCCAAAGCCAGTTTGGAATCATCGGTGCGTTATTTGGCAAGCTCGCTGGGCAAAGAAGGCATTCGTGTCAATGCCATTAGTGCAGGCCCCATTCGCACGCTTGCCGCCAGTGGCATCAAGTCATTCCGCAAAATGCTGGACGTTACCGAAAAAGTAACACCCCTACAACGCAATGTTAATCAAATGGAAGTGGGTAACGCCGCCTTATTCCTGCTATCGCCTTGGGCGAGCGGTATTACAGGCGAGATTTTGTTTGTGGACGCAGGGTTTAATACGGTCGGACTAAGCAGTGAGCTTATGGAGCTGGTGGCGGACGATACCGAGTAAGGCACGCCCAAGGTTTGTAAAATTTTGTAACATTTTAACAGCACACAATCAAGCACGTCTTGTGTTGTGTGCTTTTATTTTTGTCCAAAGTTTTGTAAACTAATTGGTTTGTTATCACTCATTTATCGGTCATGCAAAACCAACTTCCCACTTGGGTACTGTGTGGGGCGGTGGTGTTGGCATTTAGTGCTGGCATTTTAAACACAACCGCACTCATGGGATTTACCCACGTTTCGGCATCACACGTTACGGGCAACATCAGCCTGCTGGCGGTAACGTCTTTTCATCATGACTGGGAAAACCTGTGGCTACTGCTCGTGTCGGTGGGTTCGTTTTGGCTTGGCTCGGTGCTAAGTGGCATGATTATCGGGGGTAGTGAGCTACACATCAAACGTCATTATGGCTATGCCATGTACCTAGAATTTGTCCTGCTCTGTGGCAGTCTGTGGCTATATCTATCGGGCAACGGCTACGGGCAAATGCTCATCGCCATGGCGTGTGGACTACAAAACTCCATGGTGGCAACCTATCATGGGGCAGTGGTGCGTACCACGCATTTGACAGGGGTAACGTCTGATTTGGGGGCGACTGTGGGGCATTGGCTTGTGGGACGAAAGGTCAGCCTTGCCAAAGTGGTGCTACAAAGTGCGTTATGGTGGGGATTTTTTGGCGGTGGCTTTGTGGCGGTGTGGCTCTATGCCAAATATGGCTATTGGTCAATGCTTCTACCCATTACCATTATTTTTCTTTCGGCAATCAGTTATGTGCATATGGAAAAATGGTTTCACCGCTCCGAGCGTATGATTAAATTTATGATGATAAAACGCAAAAGAAAAAGATAGGGCAGAGATTATTATTGGTAGGGTTTTAAAAATATTGGGGAAATTTTAATATCAATGGTTATAACTTTATAATTAAAAATATGATTAATTAAATACTTACAATTTTTAAAATGTATTTTTAAATAAAATACTTGGGCGAATATAATTCGCCCACTACATATCCCAATTTAATAATACCAAATTAAAATAAAATAAATTAAAATCAAATGATTTAAAAGAAATTAAGATAATACTTTATAAACAACCCAATATTATAAAATCAGTCATTTTAATATCAGCCCTACCCGTCCACTTTAAAATTTTCCAAATCAGGCAATTCGGGCAATTCTTTTAAATCTGTCAAACCAAATGCGTCCAAAAATGCCTTTGTGGTGTGCAACAGGGCAGGGCGACCCAACACGTCTTTATGCCCCTTTTCCATAATCCAACCCTTATCAAACAGTTGGCGTAAGATATGGCTAGACACGCTCACGCCACGAATATGTTCGATGTCCGAGCGAGTTACAGGCTGTTTATAAGCGATGACACTTAGGGTCTCTAACAGGGCTTGGCTTAGGGTCTCTTGGCGTTCGGGGAATACCTGATGAATAATGCGACTGTATGAGTCCTTGATTTGCAAACGATAACCACTGGCGGTCTTGGCAAGGGTCAGCACGCTGTGCGACAAACGCTCTTCTAGCACCGCCAGTGCCACGTCAAATTCATCTTGGCTTATCATCAAATGCTTTTTTAAATCATCTGCCGTCAAAGGCGACTCGCTGGCGTGCAGTAGCACTTCAATATAGCGACTTAACGCTGTGGCAGTGGCGTGGGTGTTTTTGATGTCGTCAGCGATATTGTCGCTATCACTGTTGGGTGTAAGCGTTGATAAGGGTTGGTTGTTTTGCATACAGTTGTCTAGGGCGTGTTGAACATTGATAACATTTTTATAGATATGGCAAAATTTGACAATTTCAACCAATTTTTGCATGAAAAATGGCTAAATCTTGTTTTTCATCGTCAAAAACTTGTCTGATAGAATGACTATCAGCCTGCGTTTTTTCCTTGAAAAACGTGCGATTTTTCTCATTTTTCATTGCAAATACCAATATTCAACACGCCCTAATGATTAATGAAGCCAATATAAAGTCTGCTCGGACAAGTCAAAGCCGGTGTTATTGATGTTAAATAAAGGGTCTTTTTGCTTGCCTTTTTTGGACGTGGGGGCGTCCATGACTTCAAGCTGAAAACTCTGGGCGATGTCCACATTTATCTCACTTTTGAGTAGGGCGTCATCACCGTCAGCAAAGCCAATCAGCCCCCGTTTTAGAAGTTCAAGCACCGCCACAAAACTCACGACCACGCCCACACGCCCCTGCGTTTCATCAAGCAGCTCGGCAAACGTGCCAGAACCTTGTTGGCTTAACATCAGGCTAATCTTGGCGATACGCTCAGGCAGTGGCACAGGGTCGGTCTTGATGTGGTGCATTTGATAATCGGGCTTGATTTGCATAGTAATCAAGCTGTTGATGAGTATCTGGGGCGAGTAGCTTGGCAGTTCGGCTTTCATGGCTTCACTGCTGGGCAGGCTGGCAAACGCCAAAAACACATCACGTTCTAGGCGGATAAGGCTGTCTAGTCGGCGACTGGCTTCTTTGATTTGGGCGTATTCTTCTAGCCGTCTGATGAGTCGTGCTTTGGGGCTTAGCTCTTCGCCTGTGATTTGTGGTTGGGGGAGCAAAAGTTCGCTTTTTATGGCGATGAGCGTACTTGCCATGAGCAGATAATCGCCCGCTAATTCAAAATAAGTATCATCAAGCTCTTTGATATAAGTCAAATACTGCTCGGTAATCGGCAAAATGGCGGTTTCGGTCAAATCAAAATTATTCTTTTTGACCAAATACAACAAAAAATCCAGCGGGCCTGCAAATTGTTCAAGCCATATCGCAAATGCTTGGGGCGGAATATATAAATCATCGGGCAATGATGAAACGGGCGTATCAAAAATACGGATAGAAGAGAAGTTCATAATTAAATAAATTTAAAATATATCAAAAAAATTGTTTTAATTCGTACCAAAAGCCACGATGGTTGCCATATCCTTTATCACTACATGTTTTTGTAAAAATACCTTGTGAATCAGACACTCCAATGACTTCACTGACTTGTAATTTACCGTTATTTTTTGTTAGGCAGAAGTTGGATGTGGTGTAGTATCTAAAGTTTTGTATCGAATAAATGTCGTTTAGTCGGTACTCAAACTCTTGGGGAAAGATAAAGCAGTTGTCAGGATTTTTTGGTATCGGTATTACTCCAGAATACGAAGTTCTATTACTAATGTTGTTGTATTTTTGCATTTGAGTTATATTTTCTAAAAAAATTAATGATTTTGTGTTTTTCAGTTTCAAACTTGGCATCATTCAAGTAAAAACAGGGCTTGTTATCTTTTAGGATAATCAACTCCCCACCTTCTGCAGGCCCTTTCTTGCAGGCAGTAAGCATGGTTGTTAATACCAATAAGATAATTAGTGGCAGTTTCATAAATACTCTATTTTTTCTTCAACTGTATTAAAAAAGCCAACGTTTCAATCGCCACCAAAAACCACGATGGTTGCTGTATGCTTTATCAGTGCATATTTGTGTAAAATAGCCTTGTGAATCACGCACATACTCTGCTTGATTGATTTGTAATTTGCCATTATTTTCTACTAGGCAAAAGTAGGAGTTGGCATTATATTCCCTGCTAGATACGACGTAAATATTATTTAGTCTATATTTAAAGTCTGAAAATATAAAACAGCTTTCAGGGTTTTTTAATATGGGTAGGTCGCCAGTAAAAGAGATTCTTTGTCCTTCTTTTTCGTTATTTACAGATGGTTCGCTATTCTCAAGAAGCAGATGATAATTGTATGTCTTTTGATTATTGTCTTTTTCGTCATATAAATAAAAACATGGTTGATTGTCTTTTAGTGTAATCAACACGCCACCATCATTAGGCTCTCCTTTTTTGCAGGCGGAAAGTATGACGGTCGTCAATATCAGTATCATTAGCAGTGATTTTTTCATAAAAGCATTTCCTATTTTATGATATCAAAACATTCTGTCCATTTGATGTTTTTGGGTAATAACCAAGGTTCATTTGGATTTTTTAAGAAATAAGCCAAGCATTTTTCATAATGGGTTTTTAGATGATAAAATCTCGCATCTTTGCCATATTTGATGATTTCAAAATAATGCGAGACAACCTCGGCTTGTTGTTCTAGGCTATAATCAGGAAAATCTATACCGTCGTTGACGATGTCATAATCATAAGCCTTGGCACTATTAGAAGCTTGACCATTTTGTGTACCACCACTGCCAAAATATTTACCACTGACAAAAATACAGGCACCATGTTTTAGGGTGGAGCTGCCCAGCTGATTTTGCCAAATATGTATCATCTCGTGTATAAACCACACTTGGTGGCTTTGGTCAGCATTTGCAAAATCGGTATTGCCTTTGCTGTATTTATCATAAATATCAGCAGGAAAGGTCATGTTATTGCCCAGTACTTGGGCATTACCTGTTAGGTTATGAAACGGATTGCCACGGCAGATTTTTACCTGCTGATAGTTGATACTGCCTTTAAATATACTCCTTGACATCGTGATCTCAGCAGGTGTTAGTCCTCTGGTTGCCGGCACTTTTATTTGTCTGGGATCGCTTGGCACGCCACCGACAATCCCACCACGATAAGCACTTCTAAACTGCATCATCATCTCCGTGTATCAAGCCTATCTCTACTTCTACCTCTTCCATATTATCGCATTCTATGACTTTGGTGTAGCCATCATCGTCGGTGATACCGACTGCGATGATTTTATCACCTAATTTTATGCGGTAATTGATTTGGCGAAGAACACAGCCTGTGTATTCATCTATGAGTTGAAAGCGTTCTTTGTACTGCTTGGTAGCACTTGCTAAGTCATCGGTGATATTAAAGTAGCTGTTATCAATCATTTGACTGTTATCACCAGCAAATGTTAGATTTTGCATAGGCTCGGTAATAACGGCACCACAAGTTAGTTTGTCACCCACCATGGCAACATATTTGCCATGAACGTTAATGAATGTGTTACTGCGAATGATGGATGACCAAACGCCACATTTGGGACATAACAAACCATCATCCTCTCTTAGCCAGTAACGTCCATCGGTGCTTGATTTATTTTGGGTGGCTTTAATGATACCACCATGAGATGTGGTGGCACCATCTACTGCGATTGCTTTTTTCATAAAATATCCATTTCTAACTTAGATGATTTCTGTTTACTTTAACTTCGCAAGCGGTTTAATCCCAATCGCTCGTCTGGTTTTATCCAGTTGTTTTTGGGCGACACGGCGAGCCTTAACTGCCCCCATTTGCAAAATTTCTTCAAGCTCCTTAGGATTTGCCATAAGATGAGCGTATTTTTCACGCATGGGAGCAATCTCGCCGTCAATCTTATTAAACAAAATCTCCTTAGCTTCGCCCCAACCGATACCACGTCTATAATGCTCAGCAAGGGCATTTATCTCATCAGGCGTGGCAAAGGCTTTATAAATCTCAAAAATATTACACTCATCGGGATTTTTGGGTTCTTCGGGAGCTTGGGAGTTGGTTACGATTTGCCCGATTGCTTTTTTTAGTGCCTTTTGTGGGTCAATGGTGGGATTGCCGTCCCCGAATAGCGGAATGGTGTTGCCATAGGATTTGCTCATTTTGCGACCGTCAAGCCCTGTCAGCAGGGGCGTGTTTTCATCCGTTACGGCAGTGGGGAGCGTGAACAGCTCTTTGTATTTAAAATTAAACGTCCCTGCAATGTCTCGTGCCATTTCAATGTGCTGAATCTGGTCTTTGCCGACAGGGACGTGCGTGGCGTTAAACATCAAAATATCCGCACTCATTAGCACAGGATAGCTAAACAGCCCCATGCTGATACCAAAATCAGCGTCCGTGTCTTCTTTGGCAAGGTTCATATCCACGCTCGCTTTGTAGGCATGGGCTCGGTTCATAAGCCCCTTAGCACAAGAGCAGTTTAGAATCCACGCAAGCTCAGGAATCTCGGGAATGTCCGACTGGCGATAAAAGGTAACTTTCTCGGGGTCAAGACCGCAGGCAATCCAAGTGGCAGCAATGGCTTTGGTGGAGCGATGAATCTCATCAGGGTCAAAACATTTGATAATCCCATGATAATCCGCCAAAAAGAAAAAAGCGTCATCATCGGAATTTTGTACCGCTTGAATGGCAGGACGAATCGCCCCGACATAGTTACCCAAATGGGGAATGCCTGTGGTGGTAATGCCTGTTAAAATGCGTTTGGTGGTCATGGCTTGCCTTAATATGTATTCAATTAAAGGGCGTATTATAGCAAATTCAAGGGAATTTTGACAATTTTTATTGAACCAATTATAATGCTTTTATTTTTAAATTAGATGATTTAAATATGAATAATGCTAAATGTTTGGCTAAAAATATCGATAATAAAGCCATTGATTGCCATGATGTTTTTGAAAATATTTATATAGATGATGATTTTTTAAATGAAAGAAATCAGCCTGCAATTCAAGAACGCGAAATTTTATTTGATGAAAATTTTGATTATCATGAATTAAATAAATTTTTAACAAGTTTAAAGTCGTGATTTTTTATTTTAAAAATTTACCATAAAAAGACGTAGGGGCGAATCACATTCGCCCAAATATCATTCTTTTTCAATTTTTTAAAACTCACCCATAATAATCCGTCCCGTCCGCCTGTGTTTTAAACCGCCGATGAAACCACATCCATTGGGCAATGTCTTTTTTGATACTTTGCTCCATGATGTCGTTAATACGCTGGGCGTCCGCCACTTCATTATCACTGGGGTAATTGTCAATCACAGGCGATAGGCTGATATGATAATGGGGGCGTTTGCCTTTGGGGATATTGTCAGGCGTTTGGCGAATCATATCAAAAGCAATAAACACAGGCGGATTTTTTTTATTCATGCTGGCAAATCGTCTTTGGGCGGTAATGGTTGCAGACGGCACGCCAAAAAATGTCGCCATAACCCCATGCTCCAAACCAAAATCTTGGTCAGGGCTATACCATATCACTTTGCCGTCTTTAATTCGACTGATGAGTTTTTTCATATCACGGCTATTGATTTGCTCATCAAAAATATGACGGCGACCATTATAAATAAACCATTCCAAAAGCGGATTGTTTTGTTTGCGGTACATACAATCAGCAGGGAAAAACTGCGTACATAACCGCCCACCCAAATCCAATGTCGTAAAATGCCCGCCCAATAATATCACGGCTTTATTTTCTTTTTGGGCGGTGATTAAATGCTGTAATCCTGAAATGCTAAACGTGCGTTTAAAGACATTGGGGCGAAACCATGCGTTTAGCGTTTCAAAAATGCCAATGCCTTGATTGACAAAAACCTGTTTGGCGATTAACACTTTTTCATCATCGCTTTTATTGGGGAATGCCAAAGTTAGATTGGTCAGCGTATCTTTTACCCGTCTTTTGATGAGTGCATACGCCAGTTCGCCAATTTTTCTGCCAAGCCAAAACTGGATACGCAAGGGCAAATAAATGAGCGGTAAAAATATCATCAAGGCAAACCAAATTCCCCAGTATTTTGGCAATAAAAATTCCCACTCAAAAGGGGCTTTGTCCGCCATGCTTGTTTGTTTGTGCGTGGCGGTCAAATCGGGCATTTTTTTAATGTCAATTTGTGGGTTATTTGATTGTGGGGTTTGGTTGTCGGTGTGGCAATTTCCCCCACAGCAGTTTTTATCACTCATTGTTTTTGCCTGTATTTACTTTACTAAATTTTCCAATTCGTCCCAACGCTCCAACTTCTCCATAAGCAGTTCATCAATCTCCCCAAGTCGTTCGCTGTATTTAGTCGCCAATGCCAAATCACTGACAAACAGAGAGCCGTCCGCCAGTTTGTCATTTAGCTCGCTTTGCTCGCTTTCAAGGTCGGCAATTTCATTGGGTAGGCTTTCTAATTCACGTTGTTCTTTATAGGAGAGTTTGCGTTTTTGTTCAGCTTTGGGCGTGTCGGATTTTGGTTTGTCAGCTTTGACTGTTTCTGATTTTTCAACTTTATCCGCTTTGGGCTTGGTTGGTTCGCTCCGTGCTTTTTGGGTGAGATAATCTTGATAACCGCCCACATATTCATCAATCACGCCATGACCGTCCTTGCCCGTGCCAAATACCCAAGTCTGCGTTACCGCGTTGTCCATAAAGGTGCGGTCGTGGCTGATGAGCAAAATCGTGCCGTCAAATCCTGCGACAAACTCTTCCAACAGTTCAAGCGTTGCCATGTCAAGGTCGTTGGTCGGCTCATCAAGCACAAGGACGTTGGCAGGTTTTAGCAAGTTTTTGGCAAGCAGAACACGGGCTTTTTCGCCCCCTGATAGGGCTTTGACAGGCGTTCTGGCACGGTTTGGCGTAAATAAAAAGTCCTGCAAATACCCCAAAATGTGCGTTCGTCTTCCGCCCACGTCCACATAATCCGAGCCTTCGGAGACGTTTTCGGCAACGGATTTATCAAAGTCTAATTGGTCTTTTAATTGGTCAAAAAAGGCGATGTTTAGATTTGTGCCGAGCTTGACCGTACCGCCCACTTTGGCAGAATCATCAAGCCCAAGCACGGTGCGGATTAGGGTGGTTTTGCCCACGCCATTATTACCGATGATACCAACTTTATCGCCACGCATGAGTAGGGTTGAGAAGTTTTTTACCAGTATTTTACCGTCATATTGTAGGGTTAAGTCCTTGACTTCACAGACGATTTTGCCTGATTTTTCGGACGTGTTTTGGGTGAGTGAGACACTGCCGACCACATCACGGCGTTGTTTTCGCTCTTCACGCAGTGCCTTTAATGCACGCACACGCCCTTCGTTACGAGTACGCCTTGCCTTAATGCCTTGGCGAATCCACACTTCTTCTTGGGCAAGTTTTTTGTCAAATTCGGCAAAGGATTTGGCTTCGCTTTCAAGCTCCAACTCCTTTAATTCTTGATAACGAGCATAGCCCTTAACCCCTTGGGTTACGTCATAAGTGGAGAGTTTGCCACGGTCTAGCTCCACAATGCGAGTGGCAAGATTATCCACAAATTTGCGGTCGTGCGTGATAAATAGTACGGTCAAATTTTGCCCTAAAAGGTAATTTTCTAGCCAGTCAATGCTCTCTACGTCCAAATGGTTGGTCGGCTCATCAAGTAGCAATACATCAGGCTTAACCACCAACGCCCGAGCAAGCAAAACCCGTCTTTTTCGTCCGCCCGATAAGTCGGCAAGGCGGTCGGTGGGGTTTAACCCCATGTTGTCAAGTAAGGTGCGAGCGTTGCGTTCTAGCTCCCAGCCGTGCAGGGCGTCAATCTCATGTTGTACGTCCGTCATACGCTCGCAGGCGGTCATGTCGCCCGCCCCACATTTGTCCGATAGGTCGTGGTATTGGCGGAGCAGGGTTGCCACTTTTTCATCGCCATTCATGACGATGTCAAGCAAGGTGCCGTCATCGCTTGGCACGTCTTGGGCAAGCATGGCAATCTTAATGCCGTCAGCAATGATAATCTCGCCGTCATCGGGGCTTTGTGTGCCGTCAATGAGCTTAAAGAGTGTGGATTTACCTTCGCCATTTCGCCCAATCAGACACACCCGCTCGCCCACATCAAGGCTAAAATTAACGTGGTCTAAGACAGGGGCAACGCCAAAGGCAAGAGAGATATTTTTTAGATGAATGAGTGCCATAATTTATTTTCAATACGGATTTTTGGTTCTGGTTCAAAAAGTATGCTATAAAGAAAACCGTTCGTGGTGAGCTATGCCTGCCCATGACGGTTTTCCTACCCGCAGGCATGGCTCAGGGCGAACGGAAAACCTAGTTTGGCATACTTTTTATACCACTACCTGCTTTTCAATGATAAAATGTGCCAATTATAGCAAATTTACACCTTAAAGGGGAAAATAAAATGACCGACACCCACGCTGATATTACCGATTTGCAAATCAAAATCGCCTATCTTGAAAATACAGTGGATACGCTAAATGACGTTATTGCCCAGCAGGACAGAGCCTTAAAAGACTTACAAGACCAATTAAAACTTTTGTATAAATTCTTGGAAAGTCGTGATGATGACGGCATTGCTCCGTTTGATTTACTCGCAGACAGACCACCGCATTATTGAGTGGATAAAACAAAAAACAGTATTTAATTTATAATAATAATTATTATTTGTAATCATTTATCCATATTTACAAATTTTTGATGAAATGCCAAAAAATGGGGTTTTTGTGCGGTTTTTGCTATTGCTTTATGAGTTATTTTGTTTTAATATGTAGCAATGAAACATTTGTTAAAACGTTTGTTATACGGTTGTAAAAACAGTTGTATGGATGTTTTGGCAGGATTTCTAGGTGTATGTGCGACATACGGAAATTTTATGGTAATAAATCGGAGTGGTTCTATGTTTAACTACAAACACTTAGCAGTAGCGATTGCATCCATCAGTGCAGTTAGCGTGGCAAGTGCAGCAGGTCTTGACCGTTCAGGGCAGGACGTTACAGCATTTTTACAAGATGGCACTTATGGCGAGGTGGTTTATACCTATATTGATGCAGATGTCTCAGGCAAGGACATATCAGGCAACCCAACCTCTGACATCGCCCAAGCCTATGATTTTGGGCGTTTTGGTGTCAAAGCAGACATTAATGACACGTTTAGTGTGGGCGTACTCTATGATGAACCGTGGGGTGCGGCGGTAGAGTATCAGGGTAATAGTAATTTTGTTAGTCAAGGAGCAGATGCAACAGTTAATGCTTTGACTGGTGGGCGTGTTCCTAATGCAGCAACTGCCCAAGCAGGACTTAGACAAGCCCAAGATGGTATTACTCAGCTACGAACAGCTATTGCAGCGGCAGCTGGTGGCGATACTACTAAATTGCAAACACAACTCAATGACACCGTTGCTAATGCTCGTCTCCTAGGTAGTGCATTAAGGGCAGCACTCACTGCCGAAGAACAAAAAGGACAAGGTACCAACGTAGAAATCCGCACCCAAAACGCCACATTATTGCTCGGTGCCAAATTGGGTGAAAATAAAAATTTGCAAATCTATGGCGGCCCACAGATGCAACGTCTGACAGGCGAGGTGCATTTACGTGGTGTTGCCTATGGACCAATGACAGGTTATGATGCCAACATTGGAGCGGACATGGGTTATGGTTGGGTCGCTGGTGTTGCTTATAGCAAACCAGAAATCGCCTTAAAAGCAGCGTTAACTTATCGCTCAGAGATAGATCATGAGCGTTCTATTGCAGAGATCATTCCTGCAACAGGCTATGAGAGTTCTCAGAATTTTAAAGTAACCCTGCCTGAATCATGGAACTTAGATTTTCAAACCGGTATCAATCCAACGACATTGCTGACCGCTAAAGTGCGTTATGTTCCATGGTCTGATTTTAATATCACGCCGCCACAATATAGCGAAACAATCAAAGGTAGCAACCCTGTTCTTTATCCAAATGGCTTGCCTATTGTACGCTATGAGAAAGATCAATGGTCGGCAGAAGTCGGTTTGGGTAAGAAACTCTCTGACAAAGTATCTGTCTCTGGTAATTTGGGTTACGATAGTGGGGCGGGCAATCCAGTTAGTACACTTGGACCTATCAAAGGCTATTACAGCTTAGGGCTTGGGGCGAAATATAATATTACCCCAGAATGGTCGGTATCGGTGGGTGGCAAATACCTGAAATTTGGTGATGCTACCGCTCAGTTGCCTAATGGTGTAAAAGCGGGCGAATTTGATGATAATGATGGCTTTATCGCAGGTGTGAAGCTAGCCTATCAGCAAAAATAATCATGGCAAAATGTTTAAGACAAGTCAAAGCAGATGTTTTGGCTTGTTTTTTATTTTTAAAATAAGCAAAAATCTGATATTATAAGCCAAATTTTAACTTTTATTATCTAATATGAAAATTCTACCCGAAAAACAATTTCTTATCGCTCCGTCCATTTTATCAGCCGATTTTGCCCGTTTGGGCGATGACACAAAAGCCGTGTTAGACGCAGGGGCGGACGTGGTGCATTTTGATGTCATGGACAACCACTATGTACCAAATTTGACTTTTGGAGCGATGGTCTGCCGTGCCTTAAAAGATTATGGCATTACCGCTCCGATTGATGTGCATCTTATGGTAAAGCCTGTCGATAGAATGATTGAAGAATTTATCAAGGCAGGGGCGGATATTATCACGTTCCACCCAGAGGCATCGGAGCATATTGACAGAAGTTTACAGCTTATCAAGGATGGCGGTGTTAAATGTGGACTGGTGTTTAACCCTGCCACGCCCCTACACTACCTAGATTATACCATTGACAAACTTGACCAGATTTTGATTATGAGCGTAAACCCTGGCTTTGGCGGACAAAAGTTCATTGACGGCACGCTTGACAAAGTGCGAGCGGTTCGCCGTATGATAGATGAGCGTGGGCTTGACATTCGCTTGGAGATTGACGGCGGTGTCAATCCTGATAATATCCGTGCGATTGCGGATGCTGGCGTGGACATGTTCGTGGCGGGGTCGGCGATTTTTGGTAAAGATGATTATAAGGTGGTCATTGACAAAATGCGTGATGAGCTTGCCAAATCAGATTTTGCCAAATAAATGTTTTTCTATTTGAAAATATGAATGTAGGGGCGAGCCACATTTTCCCTAATACCATAAACCAAACCAATTAAATATACCCAAGAAAATTTAAAATTACCACAAATGTAATGATGTTTGGGTGTAGGGGCGTGCTGTGCACGCCTATAAAAAAATGATAACATTAAGGGACGTGCTCAGCACGTCCCCACAAAGCCTATGGTAGATATCAAATTCGTTAGGTATAATTATGCAAGAGACCAATCCCACCCCCAAACCCCCAAGCCTTGTCCCCATTGGCGTAACCATTGGGCTTGCTGTTTTTGCCCTTGTACTTGCCTTGGCAGGGTATGGCTTTCGCCTACTGGCAGGGCATGACGTGGGGGCGGTGGTGCGTCATGCGTCTGTGGTGGTGTCGTTTTTTATGATTGTTGTGCCTGCGTTGTTTGTTGGTGGGGCAAAAATTTTAAACAAATTTAACGGGGCAAATATCCAAACCCAGAACGCCATCACGCTTGGGTATCTTACATCTGTTGTGGCGATTTTGACGATTATGGGGCGGTATAGCTGATGGCAAATTTTAAAATAAGCAACATTTTACCTGACAGCCTTGTTCCTAAAGATATTCCTAAAGGCTTGATTTTGACCCTTATCATCGTCATCATGCTCACAAGTTTGTCCGCTTATCGTTATGGCAATGGCAACAGTATGCAAGGCATACTTCACGTCCTAGAAAATTGGGTGCTATACCTTGTGCTAATCCCAAGCTGTACCGCCCTTGTCAGTCTGCCCATCAAGTACCGAGATGACAGCTTTGATGTGCGTATGGCGTACTATCTGGGAATGTTTGTGGGGCTGTTATTTATGATGGCAAAACTTAGATATTGGCGTTAAAACAGTTGCAATCACTGGCTGTTTTTAGTATACTATCAAACTAACAATTTGGCAAAAAGCCAATCACAGATGACAGAACACCACCCCAATCGGCGTGGTGTTTTTAGCTATGTATTGATAATTATCAGGAGAAACCATGCAACGCTATCCCATGACCCCACAAGGACACGCCGCCCTAGAAGCAGAATTAAAACAGCTCAAAACCGTGGAGCGTCCACGCATTACCGCCGCCATTGCCGAAGCTCGTGAGCATGGCGACCTAAAAGAAAATGCCGAATACCATGCCGCTCGGGAACAGCAAGGGCTGTCCGAAGCACGCATTCGTGACATCGAAGCCAAACTTGGCGGGGCTCAGGTCATTGACCCAACCACCCTACCCCAAGACGGGCGTGTGGTGTTTGGCGTGACTGTCATCATCGAAGACGTGGATTCGGGCGACCAAAAACGCTACAAAATCGTGGGCGAAGATGAAGCGGATGTCAAAGTCGGCAAAATCTCGGTCGGCAGTCCTATTGCCAAAGGTTTGATTGGTAAGTCAGAAGGCGATGAAGCCAAAATCCAAACCCCAAGTGGCTTGGCAGAATATGAGATTGTTGAAGTCTTGTACGAATAATGGCTTTTGCCAGCCATCGCCAACAAATATAAACGATACAAACAACACACTCACTAAGGTCGTCTTATGAAACATCTACATCTACTCATGGTTGTGATTACCATTGGGCTGTTTTTATATCAAACAGGGCTGATTTTCGCAGGCGGTCAGGTGACTCAGTCACGCACCTTTAAGATAGCAAGCCACATCATCTATCTGTTACTGGTTGGCAGTGGGCTTTATTTGATGTGGCAGTTGTGGCAAGTAGCAGGGGCTCAGCATTGGGCGGTTGTCAAGATTATGCTATTGGCTGTGGCGGTCTCTGCCAATATCAAGGCTTTGCGAGCTCCGCTACTGAGCCAAAAAAAGGCAGGTATGGTGATTGCAGGTATCGCCTATGTGGGGATTTTGGTGTTGGCAGTAACCAAGCCCATGCTTTGATACACCATGGCACATGATGACATCCCTGTCATGTGCCATCCTTGCCGTTTCTGGTTTTTTGTGAGTGATGATACTTATAAATTGATATCTATTAATTGGGACAGCCACTCGCCCCTACACGCCCATCATTTACATCCATCATTTAAAATACATACCTAACGAACTTGATATTTACCACAGGCTTGTAGGGATATGCTGAGTACACCTTTTGATGATATTGCCATGCAAAGCGTGCTCAGCACGCCCCTACATCCACACATCATGTGGTTGTAGTAGCCGTACTCATTGACGCTTTTATATACTTTTTTACACAAACACCTTTTGCACCAATATCATATACAGCACCGTCCCCACGCCAATGGAAATAAACATATTTTTTCGCCATAGGTGTAGCCCCACAACCACCGCCCCTGCGATAAACTCCGCCATGCCGTGATATTGCCCCAAAATATCCACGTTTTTGTAGCAATACACCACGAGCAGTCCAAACACCGCAGACGGCAACGCCTTGCCCAGATATTGCACAAAATCAGGGACCTTTTTGTGAGCAGGAAACGCCCAAAACGCCACCCAACGGCACAGCTGAACAGCAACAATGGCGGTGGCAATGGTCAAAAGTTGTTCATTTAGGGTCATTTTGCCACCTTGTTGGTCAGTTTGTCATGCAGTGCCGAGCGTCTGACGGTCAAATACACCAAAATCCCAAGCATGGCAGGGATTAAAAAATTAGTCTTACCAAACACCACCAACGCCAACGCGGTCATGCCAATGCCAAGTAGCGAGCTTTCGTGCGTGGCTTCTCTGCCCCATTGCTCCACAAAAATCACCAAAAACAGTGCTGTCATCGCAAATTCCGCCCCCTTCAAATCAAACGGCAATACCGCCCCCATGACCGTCCCCAGTGCTGACCCCATGACCCAATAAAGGTGCAAAAACAGCGTAACGAGCACCATAAACCACGCCTTATCCACGCCTGCCTTGTCCGTATCGGCGGTGTAGTTAATGGCAAAGCTCTCATCCACCATGCCTGCGATGAGATACCAGCGTTTCCACCCTGTGATGCCTTTGAATTTATCCAACATAGAAATGGCATAAAAAATCTGCCTGGCACTAATCATCGCCACAAGCAAAAACACCGATGACGGGTTAAACGCCATGATAAGTAACCCCGCCACGATAAATTCCACCGACCCTGCAAAAATCAGCACCGCCATGATGATAGGATACCACGCCGAAAAGCCAAGCGAGTGCATATACACCCCATACGCCATGCCCAAAAACAAAAAGCCCGACAAAATGGGCAAACTCTGGGTAAAGGCGTATTTGGCGGTGGTTTTAAAACAATAATCGGTGGTCATGGTGTGGGCGAATGATGAAAAGAGAAATATTTTACTTCATTCTCAACTTAAAATGGCAATTCATTGATTTTTTAATAGGCTTCCTGCAAAACCCCAGATTAAAGAAAACCGTTCATGGCGAGCCATGCCTGCCCATGACGGTTTTCCGCCACCCGCAGGCATAGCTCAGGGCGAACGGAAAACCTAGTTTTGCAGGAAGTTTAATAATTACTTTTTGGGTCGTAGGGGCGAATTGCAATTCGCCCTTGATAAATCAATCACTTATACAAAGTTAAGAACGGCATATATTTTACTTAAAAAGACAGCAGTTTATCATGACAAATTATTATCTCTTAAAAAGCAAAAAGTTTATTATGCCGAGTTTGCACAAATCAAGCGATTTTGGCAAAATTATGTTAAAATAACCTTTTATTATTTTGTAATTTTATGATGAAAACCTTATTATTTGGTCTAGCATTGGCATTCACCCTGACGGCGTGCGGACAAAAAGGGGCGTTATATCTGCCCGAAAAATCCCCCACCCCACCCCACTCTACCCCAACACAAGGCGAGCCTGTGGATGTGCCTGTTAGCACCGATTCCAATGATTACTAATTTTAGTTTTGGTTCAAAAGTATGCTACAAGAAAAACCGTTCGTGGTGAGCCTGTCGAACCATAACGGTTTTCCGCCACCCGCAGGCATAGCTCAGGGCAAACGGAAAACCTAGTTTGGCATACTTTTTAAACCATTACCCTAATTTTATAAATTTAAACAAATGACAAAGAGAATCCCATGAGTAAAGTTATTCCTCTATTAAACAAAGACGGCATTGAAAAGATGAAAGTGGCAGGACAGCTTGCCAGTGAAGTCCTACAAATGCTAGACCCCCACGTCAAGGCAGGGGTTAGTACGGGCTTTTTGGACGATTTGGCGTACAAGCACATCGCCGAAGTCCAAAACGCCATTCCTGCTTGCCTAAACTATCACGGCTATCCTTACACCCTATGCACGTCTATCAACCATGTGGTGTGTCATGGCATGCCCGACCACGAGCGCATCTTAAAGGACGGCGACATCATCAACATTGACGTAACGGTCATCAAAGACGGCTATTATGGCGACACGTCCGCCATGTGGATTATCGGCGAAGGCTCAGTCATGGCAAAACGCCTATGCAAAGTCGCCCAAGACGCTCTATATGCCGGTATCAGCGTGGTAAAAAATGGAGCAAGACTTGGCGACATCGGAGCGGAGATTGAAAAGATTGTCCTGCCTGAGCGGTTTTCTATCGTGCGTGAGTTTTGTGGTCATGGCATTGGCACAGAGTTTCACTGTGAGCCGCAAGTGCTACACTACGGCAAGGCAGGGACAGGCGTGGAGCTAAAAACAGGTATGGCACTGACCATTGAGCCGATGATTAACCAAGGCGTATGGCAAACCAAAATCATGAAAGACGGCTGGACAGCAATCACCAAAGACCGCAAACTCTCCGCCCAATGGGAGCATACACTCATCGTTACCGATAACGGCTGTATCATCACGACAGGACGACCTGATGAAGATCTAAGCTGGGTAAAAAGCTAGATACCCAACTTAATACCAAAACAAAGACCCGACATAATTTGTTGGATCTTTTGTTGTTGGGTTTGTTGATAAACTCCTTATTGGGTACAAACTTAACACCCATCAATAGCCAAACAAAAACGCCCCAACTTGGGGCGTTTTTGGTGTTGTTTGTAGTATTGATGATGGTTAGACACCTGTAACGGTAATGCCGTCTTGGATATAAAGTTTTACACTTCCATCATCTGTATAACCTTCATATACCTTAAAGGTTGTGCCGGTTTTTTCGTCATTATAAGTTTCTTCTGACTCTGCATTCATGCCTTTCATCAATTTCACGGTATCTCTACCATCCCCATCCACATCACCACGAATGAACAGTTGATTTCTACCATCTGTCATATTTAGTACTGTGTCAGCAGTGATTTCTAGCGTCTGAGCAAAATCATTTCTCATATCAATCTCTTCAATATTCTTAACGTTTCGCACATCGTTAAAGTCAATAGGTAATGGATTGTTATTCTCGTCAAGCTCCAACCAATGTGTTAATGACAGGATATCCACATAATCCTTACCATCGGCTGCTTCGCCACCCTGATTATTGGCACCATCACCGTCAATCAAGACTGCATCTTTGGCATAGAACAATACATCATTACCAGCACCGCCAATGAGTGTATCTCCACCGCCATTACCAACAATGACATCATCACCGATACCACCATAGATAATATCAGCTTGGGTTGAGCCTACAATATAATCATTACTCTCACCATCAGCGTAAGGATTGGCACGACTTTCTTGCATTTGAGCCTTTGTTAAACCTTCAAAGTTAAATACCACCTCTGACTTGGCAATATCGCCATCTGAGTCACTATATTGATATTCCACTGTGAATGTCTCATCAGCCCCTTCGGCGATAAGTCTGGCAATATCATTGACAGCAGTAAAACGATAATCACCATCTTTTCTACCCACAAGCGTACCATAAGTGGTAACGATTTCAGTAGACTGAGCATTTTCTTGGGTGGTTTCTCTGCCGTTGGCGTCTTTGTAGGTGATCTCTTTAATATGCGGATTATCACCATCAATGACTGCCGTCCATAGAACATCGACTTTTTTGTTGCCTTGACTGTCCAACAGCAAGTCACCACCCACATGAATCTTGCCTTGAATATCAACGTTGGTTTCAAGGTCAAGGGGGTTTGTGATAGGCTCGATATGGGCTTGAACGTTATAGTTGTTGATTTGGCTCTCGTCTGAATGCACAAGCACCATTTGGGCTTTATCCAAGAATGCCAAAGCCCTATCCACATCTTCTTTGCTAAGTATTGGGTTACTTGGGTGATTGTTATGAAAACCATTGGCAACCAACCCAAGATTTTCTGCCTCAGCAATCAACTCTGCACCAAATGTCTCATTTAGCATCTGCATAGCTTCTCGGTCATACAGATAACCCGTTGTTCCAATTGTCTTAATTTTCAAAGACTCTTGTAAGAAGTACAGATACTGGGCTTGCAGATAATCGGCATAACTGACACCTTCTGGCATACCTTGTGGGGCATTATTGGCAACAGGAACAAAGCCTTCAACACTCAAGCGATAAGCAGTATCGCCAATGATAAAGGTCTTGTCTGACTGCTTAAATGCCACCAAGTCGCCTGCTACGCCATCAAGAACACCAATGTTTTGGGTCTCTAGATGGACAAAATCATAGTCAATGTCTGAGATGGTAACATCTTGACCATTAATAGCTGTATTAAAGCTGTAGGTCAACGTACCCGAGCGAATCTGCTGACTGACTGTATAAATAGAGTAGTTTTGGTGAGTAAATGTACCGATATTGAACGATTCACCAAGACCTGTGGTTAGCTCTTTGACATTCGTGCCAGAGAACTCGCTGTTTTCTCGAGCTTCATAGGCAGCTTGATTGCACCCTTGGTTTTCCTTTGGGAATGGCACACCCCATGAAATACCATCATACAATGAGTCATCATCTAAACTCTTCCAACGGGAAGGATAGTTGCCTCTCATGTTGTTAAATGTAACATCATTGCTATTGTCAGTCGGCTTTAAGATTATATTTTCTTTAAAGCCACCAATCAGACCGCTAAGAGTCACTTCGTCATGAGCCACTTGGATATTATGCACCACTCGTTCTGCTATCGGAGCATCATCTTCAATCACCACCACAACGGTCTCATTGGTTGCAATGTTTGAATCACCATCTTTGGCAATGATGGTAAAGTTTACAGGCAAGTTGTCTTGACCTTCTCCTGCTGACGAATCAGCGGTAATGATAGAGTTACCCTCATGATAAATGGCTTTATGAAGCTCAACATCATAGGTAAACTCAACCACTTCTTTGCCATCAACGGTTGCCACGTTACGAGAGTTGTTATCTATCGTAACGGTCAATGCAGGGTCTTTGACATCAGTCTCATAGGCATACCAAGTAATCTTGTCTGCGACACTTTCATCTTTTTCCCATGTCAGATTTTCACCATTTTGGCTCAAACGAATTGGGGTGGCATTTGACAAGTCTAACGACAGTCTATCAAGCAAGTTCGTATCAGTAGTATCAACATTGGTGATGCGTATCTTGCCTGATGTTCTTGTCTCATTAGTGATGTCGTAGTCATTATTATTTGGTGTACTTGCATCTACTGTGGTGTTGTTGGCGTGCTTAGCAGAGTTATTATCTTTATTACCTCCTGGCAAGCCCTCTTCTGAGACGTGAGCTGGTGGATCAAGCTCAATAGTGGGCTTATCCTTGTTGGCATCAGTCTCAGCTTCAAAGTCGTCAATCACCGTGGTTACTGACTGCTTATTAGAGTCTGTGGTGCGAACATCAGCATCGTCAAGTTTGGCCTCAATGAGCTCAACACGATAGGTCTCTTTACTCTCATAAATGTCATCATCAACAATCGGAAGATTAATCTCAAACTTGGTTTGACCCGCTGGGATTTCAACTTCGACCACTCTATCGATCACAACAGAACCACCAAAGTCTGCTTGTTCGGCAGGATTGATGGTGTCACTTGCTTCGGGTAAAGTTACTTTATATTTTACCTTGATTGGCTTATCAGAAGTTTTGCCATTTTCAATCTCAATGGTGTAATTAGCCGAGCCTGAACTTTCAAGGACTTCATCGTCACCCTTGATGATAACCACAGGTTTATCCCCTGTTGGTGCAGGGTTGGTGGTTGGGTTGATAGGTTTGGTTGGGTCAAATGGCTTGTCCCCATCTTTGCTATCATCCACGATATAGCCTGTTGCATTGCCATTGTTGGAATCGATTTTTGGCTCAATACGTGAATCAGTCGTGCCTGTATCATCCACATCAGTGATGGCAAGTGTGACTTTCTCTGAGATTTCATAGACATCATCATCGTTAGCATAGATACGCACTTTGATTTGACCTGTGGTGTCGGTCGCATCTTGTGGCATGACAACAACTTTACCTGCAACCAGGTCGGCATAAGTTGCATCTGCCAATTTCTTGCCAGTCTCATCAACAATCTCAACACGAGCCACATCTTTGGCATCAATCTCGGTGCCATCAGCTTGGACTTTTAAGGTCACATTGACATCACCTTTGAAGCTATTACCCTCAACGATGGCACTGCGAGCCACAGTAAACTCCACAAAGTCATCTGCGGTAGCTTTTTCAACTGATACTGGCTTGGTGGCTTTGATAGAAACCACTGGTGTTTTTCTGTCATCATCTGCTTTTGGCAGATCATCAGGGGTGACAGGGTTGTCAGGATTGTTAGGATCCTTCATTGGTCCATCAGGATTGTTCGGGTCAGGGTAGTTAGATGGGTCGTTTGGATCACGTCCATCGGTGGTGCCTTGAGGTGGTGATGACGGTGTTGGCTTTGTCATTAACCACAGCTTTGTTGTCGGCATGGACAATGCTCACGCTGTAATCTTCATTACCTTCGTGATTGTCGTCGTTTTTAATACCAACACTAATGGTTGCTTTGGTGTCGCCTTTTTTGATGGTGACAGTTTGTACCGTGCCGATGTTGGCGGTGGTAAAGTCATCATTTTCGGTTGGGTTATCGTTTGAACCATCTGCTTTGTGGTTGATGACATAACTGATGACAATGTCTTCGGTGGCAGGACGGTCTAGGGCAACGGTATAAGTAACCGTACCTACCGCTTCATTGACAAGCTCTGGACCACTGATGGCAACGATTGGCTTATCGCCTAAGGTGTTGTTTTCATCAACAGGCACCAATAGGTTTTCATCAGGATTATTTGGGTCATGTGGCTTGGTTGGGTCTTTTGGCACCCTTGGGCTGTCATTAGACGGCACTTCTGGGGTGCTTGGTGTTACCGGATTGTTCGGATCAGTTGTCTCATTTGGATTTTTTGGGGTGCCATCATAAGGCTCATCTTTGATACTACCTGTGGCAGTATTTTCCTTGGCATTAGGACTGATTGAACCTTTGCTAACGTCTGCCACTTGAACACTGATGGTCTCTGTGCCTTCAGGGATGCCATCATCTTTGGCAGTGATGGTAATGGCAGGTGCTGTGGTGCCATTGGCAGGGATAACCACCTCAATGCCATCTGTAAAGAATTTGGCAATGTCAGCTGGGTCTTTAATGGTTACTTTTGTATTTGCACCATCTGTGTAGCTGATGGACTCGATGTCATCTGCACTCACCGTACCTGCTGGTAGGTTGCCTTTTACCTTAATGGTGTTGGCTTCGGTAATGGTGTCACTTTGAGACACTTCAAAGACAAGTTTGTTGTCTTTGGCAGGGTCACTGCCCTCACCGCCTTCAATGGCGACAGGGTCTGTGGCTTTGATGGAGACGATGGGTTTTGGTGCTTCTACTGGATAAGTAACATTAACCGGTGTTGGCTCTGAGAAATCATCGGAGTCAATGTCTTTGACCACATAGTTAATCGGTGATGGATCTTTATCGCCCAGCTCTGGCACAGGTGTGAATGTAACCTCCCCTGGGTTAGGACCAACTGTCCAAGTACCCTCGTTAGGCACAACAATCTCATCCACAGGCTGTTTGGTGATGGGATTGATAAGTTTAACAGTTGTAGGATCAACATTATTATCATTATCAACAACGTTTTGCATGACAGGATAACCCTTAAACCCTGGTTTTGTATCAGGATTGGTGGCAATAGGCGTGTCATCGCCATCCACCGGCTGTGGATAACTAACCACCACAGGTGTCGGTGGCAACACATTACCATTGTCATCTTCAACAACATAGCTGATCGGTGTTGGATTGCCTGTGAAGTTAGGATCGGGAGTAAAGGTAACTTCGCCATCTGGGGTTACTGTCCAAGTACCTTCGTTAGGGATGGTAACTTTGTCAGATGGTGGGTTATTTGGATTGTTAGGGTCTACCAGTTTGACGGTGCTTGGGTCTACATTACCATCATTGTCTGTGACTTTTTGAGTAACAGGTTTGCCCGGTGTGCCGATTTTGGTGTCGGGGGTGGTAGGGTTTGGATAGATGACGGTAACTGGCGTTGGCAACGTAGTGTGACCGTTAGAATCCGTGCCGATATAGTTAATCGGTGTTGGGTTGCCCGTATAGTTATCCTCTGGCTTGAAGGTAACAATACCCTTATCATCAACACTCCAAGTACCTTGACCCTTAATGACAACTTCATTGGTAGGTTCGCCAGTAGATGGATTGATGATTTTAACGCTGTCTTTGACAATGTTCTTATCATTTGCCAATACGTCTACATCAACAGGCTTACCATAAGAACCTGTTTTGACATCAGCGGTGGTCATTGATGGATAAGTAACGTTAATCGGTGTTGGTAGCAACTGATTGCCATCAGTGTCTTTGACGACATAGTTAATGGGCTTAGGGCTGCCTGCAAAGCCAGCATCAGGGGTGAAGGTCACTTTGCCGTCACTTACCGTCCAAGTACCCTCATCTTTTACTTTTACAGTATCGACCAATATTGGGGTTTCGGGAGTACCAGGGTTGGCAGGGTCAATCAGTCTGACCGAAGATGCATCCACCGAATTATCATTAGTTGTGACATCAATGGTAACGGGCTCGCCTAGATTACCCACCTGCACGTCAGGTCTGGTGTGACCATTGCCATAACTTACGCTGTCATAACTAACACCGACCGTTGTCTCATAATCCCCGCCTGTCGTGGTGGTGACTCGGTATTTGATGGGAGTTGGGTTGTCTGTAAAGCCATCTTCGGGCGTAAAGGTCACCTCACCTGTTGGCTTATTATCACCACCAAGCACAAGCTCCCACTTGCCCTCACCTGCCACAACCAAAGCCAAGCCCGTCTCGCCTGTGGCAGGATTGACAAGTTGCAGGGTGTCAGTTACCAGTCCGTCTTTGTTATCGTTAGCCAATACATCCTGAGTGACTGGCGTGCCTGCTTTGCCCGATGCGTTATCGGCGGTTAGGGCATGACCGTAGTCCACCGCCACCGCAGTGCTAACTGAATACTCCCCTTGGTTGTTTGGCACGATGTAGTTGATGGGGGTTGGGTTGCCTGTAAAACCCTCTTCTCGGACAAAAGTGACATTACCCTCGTCATCTACTGTCCATGTACCCTGCCCTTTTACGGTGACTTTTTTACCGTCTTCTTCGGTGCTGATTTGGTTGGTTTGTGGGCTGATGAGCTTAATGCCAGCTTTATTGATATTTGATGAGCTGTCATTATCTAACACATTAATCGTCACCCCATTTACTTTTTCATCTTCGCTAACCTGTGCCAAGACAATGTCAGGCGTCGTGTTAGGTCTTGCCTCAGCTAAAGGTGCTGGGTCATCATCTTTATCTCTGATAAGAAAAGGCACCACGCCCAGTAGTGGCCACCATGGCAAGCCATTGACCATCATAATCCAAAATGGCACCAGCATTTCCTCGCCACCCAGTGCCTGACCTTCGACATCGCCCGCTTGAAGCTGAGTGACGTAGTCTGCCACTTCACCGGTATCAGGAATATAATAGTAGTAACGACCGTTTTCGGCGATACCCACCAAGCCCTGCTCATCATTTTCATAAAAATCTTCGATGATAAGGTCGCTCTCAACACCCTCTCGCTCAAAAGAGACGTGCAGGTCTTTGCCTTGACGCTTGGTGATGATGTGGTTAGGGGCACGTCCGATAGATTCATCAAAAAAGTCATAATTGACATGCTTGCCTGCTTTGATGACCGTAGGCTGACCGTCTTTGGTCACCACACGCACTTCATTAATGGCTTCATTGGTATTATAGGTTTTTACAATCACGGTTTTCATAGATATTTCCTGTTTAGATTAGTAAGTAAAGACAGCGACCACACGACGGTTCTGTTGGCGACCCTCAGCGGTGTTATTAGATGCGATGGGACGTAGCTCACCATGCCCTTCGGCAGTGATGATGTCAGGGTTTACGCCATAATTTTTGATAAGTACGTTTCTTACAGCATTGGCACGACGCTCTGATAGAGCTTGGTTGTAAGGCTCGCTGGCTCGGCTGTCAGTATGACCTTCGATGACCACGGTGGCATTTGGATGGCTTGCCAAAAAGTCAGCTGCTTCTTTGATTTTGTCATGATATTGGGATTTTACAACTGACTTATCAGTGTCAAACAGCACCGCAAGCTCGATGGAGCGAGTTTGTTTGGCGGTAGTTGCCACAGATACAGGGGCAGGTTTGACAACCGCAGGAGCGGGTATGGGAGCAGGGGCAGGTGCTGGGCAGTTAGGAACCACACGGCTGATTTGGTGGGTTTGCAACCTGGTGTGTTCTAGCAGGCTCTTAGCACTGGTGTCATCAATCTGCTTGATGGTAGAGCGGGCATTATCATCTACTTCTACATAAAAATAGTATGTTTGACCTGCTGATAGATAATGTGTTTGTAGGTTTGCCAATAGGTCATTATGCTTAGCGCCCGTAACCGCAGAGCTAAGCTGGTTAATGCCTGAGCAAGAATATACTTGACTAAAATTCCCCGGCTGGATGCTCACCTGAAAGCGGTCATTAATGGCAATATTGGCACTGGTCTGCAAGGGGTCTTGGTCGGCTTGACGAATAAATACCACGTTCACCGCATTATCAGGCACATGTGCGTTCATGACATCGTTTGTATTCACGCTTTTTTCTTTGTGCCATTTGACATGCCCGACTGCCTTGGTGTTTTCATTATCCACGATACGAACAGCATGAGCAGACAGTGTCATGCATACTGCCAATGCACAGATGGCAATCTTAATGGGGTTTAGGGTAATTTTCATCACGCCTCCTATTTGAGCGTTTTTGTTGAGACATCACACCAGTAACAACCAATAACAAAAGTACCGATGACCCAGCATATCGCTTAGCATCATCGGCATGGTTCGTTACAATGTATCAATGTTTAAAAAAATTAAATGATATTTTAAATCAAACAATATTTTAATAAATCTCTTTCCAAACTAAAAATAAACCCTTATAAGTATTGGGGTTGAAGTTTTTAAAAATCCATAAAAATCAGGGTTTGGAAAGAAGTCTAATACAAAAAAAAATCTCTGTTAAGTTTTATTGGTCGCCAAAAAGGATACAATCGTCACTCTTTTTGTAAACGCTGTGTAACAGATGGTAATGATTAAAATTTGTTTAACTATTGTTCAAATTAATTAAAAATTAATCATAATATGTTGCAAAAACCATGCTAACTTGATTAATTTTTCATCTTTTTATAAAAATTTAAAAGGTTATTGAGAAAAATCTATAGCAGATGGGCATCATTTGGCACAAGCTGATGGCAAAAATTGCTTTTTTGGGGGTGGTAATGATAAAATACACACCATGACAAATTTGCATAACTCATCAAAACAGCCAATTTTGGCAAAATAACTTATTGCCACACCCAACACAAATTCATATTCATACAACCACCCTATCATCACAAATCAATGTTAATTTAACCGCTCACGATTCAACATAACTTAACAACACCAAAAAGAACAGTAATATGTACACCGACACCCACGCCCATTTGACCTATTTAGACACTTACCAACACGACAAACCCGCCCTACTTGCCAACCTAAAAGAGATGAACGTCAGCCGTATCATGGCAATTTGCTGTGAATTTGGCGAGATTGACGACATCAGGCAGTGGGTAGATTTATCCAATGACAACATCAACATCGGCATGAGTATTGGCTTGCACCCTTGCCAAGACAAGGCGATTTTAAAGGCGGTGAGTGTGGACGACTTTGTGCGGTTAAATGATGACAAGGTATGGGCGTTTGGCGAGACGGGGCTAGATTATCATTGGGACGACACCAAAAAGAGCGAGCAAAAATACAGCTTTGCCACGCACATTCACGCAAGCCAAACCCTAAAAAAACCAATCATCGTCCACACCCGTAACGCCTATCACGACACGCTTGACCTATTAAAAGCCGAAAAGTGCGAACACGGCATTATCCACTGCTTTACCGAAGATTATGCCTTTGCCAAAACCGCCCTTGACATGGGGTTATACATCTCATTTTCAGGGATTGTCAGTTTTAAAAAATCGGTGGAATTACAAGACGTTGCCAAAAAACTCCCCCTTGACCGCATTTTGATAGAAACCGATAGTCCCTATCTTGCCCCCGCACCGAAACGTGGGCGAGATAATGAACCGTCTTTTGTGCCATATGTGGCAAAGGCTCTGGCGGATATTTTTGGTAAAACGCCTGATGAGATAGGACGTATCACAAGCCAAAATTTTGATGAGTTGTTAAATCAATATGTTTAAATGACTTAACAAAAACCATGACAAAATTGGTGTGTAGGGGCGAATCACATTCGCCCAAGATTAGGGTTTGTGTAGGGCGTGTTGAACCTTTATAACACTATTTACAATATAGAAATGTTTTAGAAAT
>ERZ1023310.52-NODE-52-length-39303-cov-23.444303_pt1 | contig 39303 bp, 48 predicted proteins | sample MGYA00380476_ERZ1023310 | MGnify/ENA primary metagenome ERZ1023310 (study PRJEB33173, sample SAMEA4830346) | metagenome | study: EMG produced TPA metagenomics assembly of the PRJEB25223 data set... | reverse complement strand
AAAACACTGTTTTGAGGTTGTGGATAGAACTGACGAAGTCAGTAACCATATATACAGCAAGGCGAAGCTGACGTGGTTTGAAGAGATTTTCAAAGAGTATAAGTTATACTTTTACAACTTGAACCTCGTCTTTACCGAGTAAAATCAAGTATTTTTCAATATTTTCAATCGAATAGGCTCGTGATAAAGCCTCTTCGTATAGAGCTAACTGACCACGATAGCGGTCTACGAGTTGACTTGGTTCATCATAGCGGTCTGTCTTGTAGTCGAACAGAACAATTTTGTTTTCGTAAAGCAGATAGCCATCAAGGATACCACGGACAACAAAGTCTTCCTGACTCTTTTGGTCTCGTTTGAGCATGGAGAAAGGTTGCTCGCGATAGAGATGGTCGGTATTAGCAAGAATTTCCTGACCGAGTACTGTGTCAAAGAAAGCAAGAATTTTATCAAGATTGATCTTGTCTCTGACAGCTTGGCTAGTTTGAACTTGTTTGAGTGTTTCTGTTAGGCTAGCAAGGGTTAGTTGCTGGCTGAGGTCAATTCTCTGCATGAGTTCGTGAGTAGCACTACCAATCTCAGCTCCAGTTACCTTTTCTTTTGTTGAAAAATCTGGCAAATCGAAGCTGATTTTCTTGCCTACTGACTGACCTTGACCAGCAATCTCGACACCTTCCATATCCATAACTGGTTCGTAGAATTTCTTGATTTGACTTGGGGTTTGAACACTAGGAAGTTCAATAGCTGCGCGGTGAAGAGTATTATAAACTTCCACCTCCTTCAGCATTTTCAGAGCTTCTTTGATGATATCTGACTGACGATTGTCTGCTTGGGAGCTATCTTGGAGAGGACTCTTGGTTTCCAACTCTCCGATAGCTTCTCTGGTCAACTGATCTTCGCCAATAAAACGATAACTAAAGTTGAGCTTGTCCTTAGTAAACACTTTACTGATAGCCCAAAGCCAATCTTGGAAATTCCGTGCTTGCAGTCTAGTATTGCTATTTAGTTTCCCATTTTTGGCTGCTGGGTATTGCTTGGCTTCCAGCTTTTCACGAGAACCCTTGCCGACAAGATAGAGCTTTTTCTCAGCCCGCGTCATAGCAACATACAGCAAACGCATCTGCTCAGAATAGCTTGCTAGCTGTAATTCCTCTTCATTCTGCCTATAGGTCAGGCTAGGAATGGAGAGTTTGATGGTTTTAGGATAGTGGTCTTCTACTGCCCCTGTCTCCATCTTGGCAATATATTTGACACCAAGACCATTCTGACGACTGAGAATGACTTCTGACATAGAGTCTTGCTTGTTGAAATCTTGATCCATATTGAGGATAAAGACGTAAGGAAACTCCAGCCCCTTACTCTTGTGGATGGTCATGAGCTCTACTGCATCTTTTGGCGGTGCGACGGCCACGCTTGCCAAATCGTGCTGGGCTTCTAAGACTTGGTCAATCATACGAATAAAACGCGACAAACCTTTGAAATTGCTCTTTTCAAATTGATCAGCACGCAGTGCTAGGGCATAGAGATTGGCCTGCCTAGCAGGACCATTCGGCAAAGCCCCAACATAGTCATAATAAAAACGGTCGTTGTAAATCTTCCAAATCAAGTCATAGAGAGAGTGGGTTTTGGCATACAAGCGCCAAGAAGCTAGGATATCCATGAATTGCTTTAGTTTTTCAGCTAGAGCTGTGTGAATCAAACCTTTTTGACTACTTGCCATTTTTTGTGCATTGACCAGTTTTTCATAGAGATTTTCGTGGACTTTATCCTCTGCTTTCTGAAGGGACAAACGTGCTAGCTCATCCTCATCAAAACCAAACATTGGAGACTTCATAAGGGCAACCAAGGCGTAGTCTTGCAGGGGATTGTGAATGACACGAAGAGTGTCTAGCATGACTTGCACTTCTAGGGATTGGAGATAATTGTTTTGCTCTCCGTCAGTTTTGACAGGAATTCCGTACTCAGACAGGGCGAGGAGAATCTGGTCATTACGACTGCGGCTGGAGGTCAGAAGGGCAATTTCCTTAAAGGCAACACCTTTTTCTTGATGAAGTTTCAGAATCTCCTTGATAACTAAGCGCATTTCGCCTGTTAGTTTCGTTTCTGTTTGACTCTCTTCTTCCTCACCTGTATCGTCCTTGTCGTAGAGGAGAAATTCTGCCTTGTTGTCTGGATTGGGAGTCAGTTTGGTATTGGCAAAAACAAGCTGGTGCTTGTTATCATAGTTGATTTCGCCGACCTCTTGGTCCATGAGACGTTCAAAGACATCATTGGTTGCTGACAGCACTTCTGAACTACTACGGAAATTTTCCTTGAGGAGAATGAGCTTGCCTTTTTGGGGATTTTGCGCATAGCGTTGGAATTTCTCATTGAAAATCTGCGGGTCTGCCTGACGGAAACGATAGATGGATTGCTTGATATCTCCCACCATAAAGCGATTGTGGCCATTAGACAACAATTCCAGCATCCGTTCTTGAATATGGTTGGTATCCTGATACTCATCGACCATGACTTCATGGAAGCGCTCCTGATAAGACTCACGAACTTGTGGGAAATTCTCTAAAATCTCAATGGTGTAATGGCTGATATCAGCGAATTCAAAGGCATTTTCCTGGCGTTTGCGCTGACGATAAGCCTCCACAAAATGACTCATAAAGGTTTGGAAGGTTTTAGCTAGTTCCCATGTGTCTTGATGATAACGTTCTTGATAGTCGAGAATGGTTATCTGGTCTGATAATTGTCCTAGTTTAGCAAACTGGGTCTTTCTCTCTTCGTTGTAGGCATCAGCCAGGGGCTTCAAATCAGCCTTACGACTGGCATTAGTCAGAGCTCGACCGTTTTTCTCCTTAGAGATGGCGACAACACGCGCAAGCACTGCCTGATAAGCCTGACTATCGGACTCCTGATTTAGGGAGCCAATTTCATCCAGAATTAACTGAACATTTTCTAAATAGGCAGCCTTTGCAAACTCCTTGGCATCGTTATCCAGATGGTAACGGAAAAAGCTTTCCAAATCCCAAAGGGCTTGTTTGATTTGCTCAGTCAGTTTTTCTTTTTCACTGGTAAAATCAGCTTTCTCAAAGCCTTTGAGGAAAGATTCACTCAACCACTTTTGAGGATTACTGGTGGATTGGAGGAAGTCATAGATTTTATAGACCTGCTGGCGCAGACCCCGTTCGTCCTTGCCACGCCCAGCAAAGTTTTTCAGCAAATGACTAAAGGTCTCTTTCTGTTTACCTTGGTAATGCGCTTCAAAGACCTCATGAAAGACTTCGTTTTCGAGAAGAAGTTGCTCGCTTTGGTTTTGTAAAATACGGAAATTAGGTGCAATATCAAGCAGATAACCATGTTTGCCAAGGAATTTTTGTGTGAAAGAGTCCATGGTTCCAATGGCAGCGTTTGGTAGGTCTGCCAACTGGCGTCCCAAGTGTTGTTTGAGGTCGACATCATCTGTTTCTTGAATTTTCTTGCTGATTTTTTTCTCTAAACGTTCTTTAAGTTCAGTTGCAGCCTTGACGGTAAAGGTTGAGATAAAGAGTTGAGAAATTTCGACACCACGCGCCAATTGGTTCAGAATGCGCTCTGCCATGACAAAGGTCTTTCCAGAACCAGCCGATGCTGAGACCAGGATATTCTGGCCAGAAGTGTAGATAGCTTCGATTTGCTCGGCAGTTTTCTTTTGTTCCTTGCTCGAATTTGCTTCTGCTTCTTGCAGTTTTTGAATCTCCTCCTCACTTAAAAAGGGAATAAGCTTCATCGATTTAACTCCTCTCTTATTTTTTCAAACCAAGCTTGCTTGAGTTTTTCTCCGACCAGACGCTTGCCATCAGCTAGGTCCAACTTTTTTAGGAAACGGGCTTGGCCCAGATGGTAATTGGCTTCAAAGCCTGTAATAGCCTGATGTTGCTGGACGTATGGGGCAATGCTTCTGCCATTTTCAGTATAAGGATTGATGGCGAACCGGCCTGCTAAAATCTTCTCAGCAGCTTTCTTGTAAAGATAGGCATTGTAGTCCAGTAGGAGCTGAAATTCCTCATCTGTCAGTTGATTAGCCTTGTTTTTGTTATAAAATTCGCCTAAATAACTGTTTTCTTTTTCCAAGAAGAGCCCTTGGTATTTCATAGATTTGCTGGCTTCTACCACTGCTCCTGCCAGACTTTTTACCGCCATCAGAGATTGGACAGGTTCAGCCATTTCCAAGTACATGGCGCCGAAAAAGTTCTGCTCCCCTTCTCTTTTTAGGGCAGCAAGATAGGTTGGTAACTGAGAATTGAGCCCATTAAAGAAATGAGGAAACTGGAACTGAGTCAGACTGGATTTGTAGTCTACTACTCCTATCGCTCCATTAGCTTTCAAACGGTCAATCCGGTCCACCTTGCCTCGTACAAAGACACTGCGTCCATTGTCTAATTGAATAAAGGCTTGGTCTTTTCCACCAAAATTTGCTTCTTCTTTGATGGTTTCGATGGCTGGATTGTGTCGGAGAATATGTCCAGTCGTCCGTGCAACATCAAGCAAAACTTCCTTGGTAAACTGGGCTTCCAAACTTTCTTGATAAATAGCTTCAAATTCGCGTTCTTGACTGGTTTCTTGAATAGCTTGTTCTAGACGTTGGTCAAAGGAATCTTCATTAGGCAACTGTAAGGCGCGTTCAAAGATACGATGCAAGAAATTCCCGTGACTACGGGCATCAGGACGCAAACGTAATTCCTCCTGCAAGCCTAAAACGTAGCGTAGGAAATAACTGTATTCATTGCGATAAAACTCTGTCAAACCCGACGTAGACAGGTAAAACTCCTGTTTGGCAGGATAGAGAGCTTGCAAGGTGTCCTTGGCTAAGGTCTTGCTGCTTGGACTGATTGGGATGGCTGGATTTTCCAGACCTTGCTGATCTAGTTTTTTACCTATGACACGCGACAGAACCTTGACAAAAGTCAAATCTTGCTCAGTATCGCTCATCTCACCCTGCTGGTGATAGGCAACCAGACTAGACAAAAGACTGTGATAGGACCCCATATCCTCCTTAGACAGTCCTTTGTGATTCATCCTCTTCTCTCTCCGCCTAAATCCAAAATGGATCAACTCTTGAAGATAGGCAGATTCCTTACTTTCACTTTCGTTAAAAAGGCTTGGAGCCGACAAGAACAACTGCTTACGAGCAGAATTGACCAAGGAAAGCATAGTGTAGCGATTTTTCTTGAGATTTTCACTGCTGGCAATCAGTAATTGAACGCCTTCTTCGGTCGCTTGGTTTAGATTTTGCCTTTCTTCATCTGTCAGAAGACTGGTGTTTTGAGAAATTTTTGGTAAATTGTCCTGAGTTAGTCCAATAGCATAGACAAAGTCAGCAGTCAATGGTGCAATCAAATCGTAACTCTGCACCAGAACAGTGTCCACTGTTGCTGGAATGGTACGGTATTGGGACAAACTCATTCCAGAATGGAGCAAGGCTAGGAAGTCTTCCAGACTAACCTGTGAACCAGCAAAAACAGTCGCAAATTGTTCTAAAACATGGCAGAAAGCCTTCCAAACTTCGGCTTGTCTTTCCTGTTCTACAGCTTCCAAAGTGGTTGTCAAATCTTGTAACTGCTTGGTCACAGCTCCTTCTTTTAGAAAGACACTCCATTTTTGTAGGAGTTTTTCAGCCTTTTGTTTTCGGCTGGCAAAGAGGGTTTCAAGAGGTGCTAAAATTCTCAGGCGGAGGACATTCAAACGCTCAAGATTAAATTTTCCATGGTGGGATTTGGTGAAGGTTTGCTGAAAGGCTGGCAAGCCATTGATACCAAGATAGCGGATATATTGCTCAAAAGCATCAATATCAGACTGACTGAGGTCAGTATACAAATCAGTTCTAAGAAGATTAATCAAATCCTCCTGACGAAAACGGTAACGTTTTAAAGCTAAAATAGACTCGACAAACTGAGTCAAGGGATGATGAGCCATGGCTTCGCTTCTACCAAGATAAAAAGGAATCTGATACTGGTCAAAAATGGTTTTGAGAGATAACTGGTAAGAAGCTACATCCCCCAAGAGAATACGAAAATGCTTGTAGCTCAGGTCTGAGTTCTCATGTAATTTCTGACGAATACTACGGGCTACTAGCTCCAACTCCTCCTTTTGCGTCAAACAAGACCAGATTTGTAAATTTTCACGGTCTTTCTCATCGACATCCAAAGCGAGTTCTGAAAAGTCATAAGAAGACTCCAACAAACGAGAGGCCTTGTCAAAACTATCCATCTTCTCATGAGTTTGAGAACAGTCCTGAGCAGGCGTTTGGTATTTAGAAGCCAGATGATGGAGAAATTTTACGCTGGCTTGGTAGAGATTGCCCTCGCTAAAAGGACTGGTATAGGCTTTCTTACTAGCATAAGCCCCGATAACAATCTCAACACCTTTGCCGTGAAGTAAGTCCACAACCCGCTCTTCCTCAGCAGAAAAACGAGTAAAGCCGTCAATGACCAAGGTGATTTGATTAAAATCACTACTTACCTTGTCATTCTCAATAGCCTCAATCAAATGGGACAACTGACTTCCCTGGGCTAACTGACCTTGATTAAGATAGGCTGTTACTTTCTCAAAAATCAAGAGTAAATCCGCCCTCTTATCCTCATCTGTTAAATTCTCCAAGTCCAAAAAACTCATCTGGGATTTGGTCATCTCATGGTAAAGCTCAATTAACTGCTGGATCAATTGAGGATCCTGCTTAATAGCGCCATAAACACGCAAGTCCTTGGGATCGAGTTCGGCAAGGCATTTGTAAAAGGCCAACCCAAGACCGATATCATCAAGAGTAGTTTTAGCTGGTAAATCATTCAAGACCAGATAACGAGCCATTTGAGCAAAGCGCGTGACGGTAATCGAAAAAGAAGCCTGCTGGGACAAGCATTCCAGCACGGCGCGTTCCTTTTCAAAAGAAAGAGAGTTGGGGGCAATGTAGAAGACCCGCTTGCCAGCTGCAACTAGCTCTTCTGCCTCTCTTGTTAGAATTTCTGTCAAAGAAGTCCGAATATCAGTATAAAGTAATTTCATCTCAGCCTCGTTGGAATTTTTCATCACCCTATATTATACCATGATTATCCTCGTAAATCTGTTAAAATATTTAGGCCATCCTTTCTTTTCTTCATCATCTGCTAAATCTTAAATACTTAGCTTTACTTGTATTAGATAGAATAAGTCTGGCTACTGAAAATCACATAATAAAAAAGCCTCGGTAACAAGGCTTTGAGTTTTATGATTGTTTCTTAGGTACGGAATACACTTCAATGTGTTGTCCCAGTATCTTAATGTCGACTGGTAGATTGTCTGATTTATCGCCATCAACATCGGACCCTAATTCGATATCAGAAGAAGTTTTAATATTACGTGCCTTTATATATTCAATATTCTTGATAGAATGATTGAACTATAGTAAATTGAAACTATAATAGTACACCGTGGATGCTAAAATATTTCTAGAAATTAATTTGATTTCCCTAATCAAGCTGTTCGTATCTTATTTCAATCTACTATAGTAAAATGAACCAAAAATAGTACACAATGTGGTATAATCTTCTTATGGCATATTCAATAGATTTTCGTAAAAAAGTTCTCTCTTATTGTGAGCGAACAGGTAGTATAACAGAAGCATCACACGTTTTCCAAATCTCACGTAATACCATTTATGGCTGGTTAAAGCTAAAAGAGAAAACAGGAGAGCTAAACCACCAAGTAAAAGGAACAAAACCAAGAAAAGTTGATAGAGATAGACTTAAAAACTATCTTACTGACAATCCAGACGCTTATTTGACTGAAATAGCTTCTGAATTTGGCTGTCATCCAACTACCATCCACTATGCGCTCAAAGCTATGGGCTACACTCGAAAAAAAGAACCACACCTACTATGAACAAGACCCAGAAAAAGTAGCCTTATTTCTTAAGAATTTTAATAGTTTAAAGCACCTAGCACCTGTTTAGATTGACGAAACAGGATTCGATACTTATTTTTATCGAGAATATGGTCGCTCATTAAAAGGTCAGTTAAGAAGAGGCAAAGTATCTGGAAGAAGATATCAGAGGATTTCTTTGGTTGCAGGTCTAACAAATGGTGAGTTAATCGCTCCAATGACTTACGAAGAGATGATGACGAGCGACTTTTTTGAAGCATGGTTTCAGAAGTTTCTCTTACCAACATTAACCACACCATCGGTTATTATTATGGATAATGCAAGATTCCATAGAATGGGTAAGTTAGAACTTTTATGCGAAGAGTTTGGGCATAAACTTTTACCTCTTCCTCCCTACTCACCTGAGTACAATCCTATTGAGAAAACATGGGCTCATATCAAAAAGCACCTCAAAAAAGTATTACCAAGTTGCAATACCTTTTATGAGGCTCTTTTGTTTTGTTCTTGTTTCAATTGACTATATTAGAGGCGAGACATTTTTCGGTTCTTTGTCAACTGTAGTGGGTTGAAGAAAGCGAAAATCTAGAAAGGACAAATTTCGTCCTTTCTTTTTTGAAGTTTTCAAAGTTCCTAAAACCAAAGGCATTGTGCTTGATAAGTTTGATGAGATTATTGGTGGCTTCCAGTTTGGCGTTGGAATAAGGTAATTGAAGGGCGTTGACGATTTTCTCTTTATCTTTGAGGAAGGTTTTAAACAGAGTCTGAAAAAGAGGTGGAAAAGCAAGAGCTGATAGAGATTATAGTGGTGTTTCAAGTCTTCGGAATAGCTCAAAAGTTTATCTAGAATTTCTTTATTAGTCAAGTGCATACGAAAAGTAGGGCGATAAAATCGTTTATCACTCAGTTTCTGACTATCTTGTTGAATGAGCTTTCAGTATCGCTTGATAGCCTTGTATTCATGGGATTTCGGATGATGGCTTGTGTTCTGCTCTCAAGAACAGTTATGATATTGAGCTTATCAAAGTCTTGAGCAATAAAGCTCATCTCCATCTCCCGATTGAAACAGTCACTCCCCGGACTGTTTCAACGTCCTAGGACATAATCTCAGGAAGACGCGAAAAATCATGCTCAAAGTGAAAATCATTGATCTTGCGAATGACAGTTGAAGTTGAAATTGAAATAGACAACTGATGATCAATGTCGGTCATAGAAGTCTTTTCAATTAGCTTCTGAGCAATCTTTTGGTTGATGATACAAGGAATTTGATGATTCTTCTTGACGATAGAAGTCTCAGCGACCTCCATTTTTGAGCAATGATAGCACTTAAAACGGCCTTTTACTTTTATAAGAAGAATTCTAGTTTGAATTTTTTTATACTAGAAAATCAGAACCATAATACCTATATAAAAATATTATAGTTCTAATAGGATTTACCCAAAAGTTTTAAGGCGGTCTTTTTAGAACTTTAATCGTTTGAAATTTAGGTAGCAAATTTGTTTCTATTCTGTCAACTTTTCCTATTTTTATCTTGTTGAGGCTGGTATTTTAACAATTCAGGAATTGATAGTGAATGTGTAAAATTTTTTGTTAGAATAAGTTTATAAAAAAGAAAAGGAGTATTTGATTATGTTACAAAAAATTTATGAGCAGATGGCTAATTTCTATGATAGTATTGAAGAAGAGTATGGTCCTACATTTGGTGATAATTTTGACTGGGAACATGTTCATTTTAAATTTTTAATTTATTATTTAGTGAGATATGGCATTGGTTGTCGTAGGGATTTTATCGTTTACCATTATCGTGTTGCTTATCGTTTGTATCTTGAAAAATTGGTAATGAATCGGGGTTTTATTTCTTGTTGAGGTAATTTTAGTAAATTTCCGAACTAATTTACTCTTTTATGGAAAGATGATAGTAAATAGCTAGTAATTTTTCTAAATCATTTTTTAATAGTTGGAAATAGCAAATCTTTCTATTGTTTCTTCTTGATAAAAAGGCGATTTTTTATTATAATAAATTGTAAGATATAATTGCAGGTGAGAGTCCTGCCATGTATGTGAGAAAGGAAGAGCCTGAGGGCTCAGACAAGATTATGACTTCAGTTGTTGTTGTAGGTACCCAATGGGGTGATGAAGGTAAAGGGAAGATTACAGACTTCCTTTCAGCGAATGCAGAAGTGATTGCACGTTACCAAGGTGGTGATAATGCTGGTCACACGATTGTGATTGACGGTAAGAAATTTAAGTTGCACTTGATTCCATCTGGGATTTTCTTCCCTGAAAAAATATCTGTCATTGGGAATGGTATGGTTGTAAATCCTAAATCTCTTGTAAAAGAGTTGAGCTATCTTCATGAGGAAGGTGTAACAACTGATAACTTGCGTATTTCTGATCGTGCGCATGTTATTTTGCCTTATCATATCGAGTTGGATCGCTTGCAAGAAGAAGCTAAGGGCGACAATAAGATTGGTACGACAATTAAGGGAATTGGTCCAGCTTATATGGACAAGGCTGCTCGTGTTGGAATTCGTATTGCAGATCTTTTAGATAAAGATATTTTCCGTGAGCGTTTAGAACGTAACCTTGCTGAAAAGAATCGTCTTTTTGAAAAATTGTATGACAGTAAAGCGATTGTTTTCGATGATATTTTTGAAGAATATTACGAATATGGTCAACAAATCAAGAAATACGTGATAGATACATCTGTTATCTTGAATGATGCGCTTGATAATGGTAAACGTGTGCTTTTTGAAGGTGCACAAGGTGTTATGCTAGATATCGACCAAGGTACTTATCCATTTGTTACGTCATCAAACCCTGTAGCTGGTGGTGTGACAATTGGTTCTGGTGTCGGTCCAAGCAAGATTGACAAGGTTGTAGGTGTATGTAAAGCTTATACGAGTCGTGTAGGAGATGGTCCTTTCCCAACTGAGTTGTTTGATGAAGTGGGAGAACGTATCCGTGAAGTGGGTCATGAGTATGGTACAACAACTGGTCGTCCACGTCGTGTAGGTTGGTTTGACTCAGTTGTGATGCGTCATAGCCGTCGTGTTTCTGGTATTACTAACCTTTCTTTGAACTCTATTGATGTTTTGAGCGGTTTGGATACTGTGAAAATCTGTGTGGCCTATGATCTTGACGGTCAACGTATTGACTACTATCCAGCTAGTCTTGAGCAATTGAAACGTTGCAAGCCTATCTATGAAGAGTTGCCAGGTTGGTCAGAAGATATTACCGGAGTTCGCAATTTGGAAGATCTTCCTGAGAATGCGCGTAACTATGTTCGTCGTGTGAGTGAATTGGTTGGCGTTCGTATTTCTACTTTCTCAGTAGGTCCTGGTCGTGAACAAACAAATATTTTAGAAAGTGTTTGGTCCTAAGAGATTTTTAAGATTTGTTTAAGATAGGTCGGGTATACTATAGACGGTTACAAGAAGACCTCCTAACTTGTTGTAACAAATATCCTAAACTTTTCTTTTTCATAATAATCTCCCTTAACTCCACCCAATCAGGTGGAGTTTTTTAGCTTTATTTCAGGCTTTTGGGGACTATTCTAAAAATAATTTTTCGATATTTTTCGGTATTTTTCGGATTTTGGTCGGGGAATTGGCGGGGACTTTTTTAGCGAATATGACTAAGAAATAGGTCTGTTGTCGCTTCAGCAAGTTCGTCCTCTACTTGATTGTAACGATCCGTCATATAAACCTTTGTATGCCCCAGCGCCTGGCTTAATTGTTCAAGCGGAACCCCTGCAATAATGCTTTGAGTCGTGAAGAAGTGGCGCATCATGTGAGGTGTTACATGCAATCCTGTTGCTTCATTCACTAGATTGAAGTTTCTATTTAGCTGATTTGGATTGATGAGACCACCTTTCTCGTTGATAGTTATATAATCCTTGTGCTGTTCCTTGATAATTCCTAACTTTCGCTTAATCTTAGAAGCTTCAGCTATCAGATAATAGATCAGGTCTGTTCCGATATCATCAAGGCAGACATATCGCTCTGAATCCTTCGTTTTAAGCCCTCCTTTCCCTTTTAAGGTCTGGTTGCTTCGACTGTCTCTAAGATGCAGTATAGCCCGTCCGCTGTCGTTCTGAGTGATGTCCATTGGACGCAATCCAAAGACTTCTCCTCTTCTCAATCCAAAAATTGTCAGATAGGTCAGAGCGTAGAATTGTTTTGGCATAATCTCTTCTGCCTTTGCTATCCAAGTCTTGAACTCTTTGAGAGTCACTTTCTTGTTTGCAGCAGGGATATCACTCTGGCCGATGAAAACACCTTTCAAGCGATTTGAGAGCAGATTACCATTTTTCACGGCATCATTCAGCAATGCCATGAAGCTGGAATTGAGGGTTTGAACAGTGTATCTGGTATGGTTTTGCAACTTTTCAGCGATAAAGAGTTCATACTCATTTCTATCCAAATTTTTAAGCAGGGCAGAACCAAACTTTGGCTTGATATGGTTCTTATAGAGATTGTCATTGAGGTAGTATGAAGTGTCATTCCAGCGCCCTGTTGACAATCTCTTTTCAGAATAGATATCCCAATACTGATCAAGCGTTAGATTCGTATTGATACCTAATTCTTGTTCTTGGATTTGTTGCTCAAGCTCTACCAAGGCTGCACGAGCTTGAGGGAGAGTTGTGAAACCACTTTTACTTTTTTCTCTTTTTTTACCTCGGAAGAAAAAAGAACGTCTGACATAGTAACGCTTGCCTTTAGCAGTCTCATAGTAATAGATATTTGGGTATTTTGTTTTATTATATTTCATTGTATTCTCCTTGTTTATCGGCTTCTGGACAAGGTCTAAACATTGAGAATATTGACATCACCCCTTTCATGGTGTAAAATAGGGTATAGAAAAGAGGCCTTTTTAATGGCTGATTTTTTATAAGGGTGGGCTTCACAATCAAACTTTGGCGAGGGAGATTGTGGAGCTTTTTTGTTTTTAATTCAACAAAAAACGGTAACTAAATTTATAGTTACCGTTTCTGCGTGGCAGCTTGTGCCAACCAGGTTATTTGCACTAGGATTTCCCCTAGGTTAGTAACTATATATTATCAAATATATTTCATTTTGTCAAAAATGGAAAGTTGAGTCTTCACACTCAGAATTTAGAGATAGAGAGTGTGGGGATTTTTTTATTTCTTGACTTTATCTTTTAAAGCCTTCTCTATGGCTTTCTTTAATTCCAAAATAGATGCTTTTTCATCTTTGGTAAAGGTTACTGTGTTTTCATCTTTTACGGCATCAAACACACCACCTTTTGTATCAGAAGAACCAGAGTAAACAAGTTGAAGATAGCCAACAGTTGAGCCAGGTTCTTTCAATTGGTATGCTGTAATCTCAGAGAGGAGAATTGACTTTTCGCCATCAAGACCATGAAGAAGAACATTAGATACATTTGACTTTCTTGCAATCCTGATAAAATAATCATCGATTCTTACAACAGTTTTTGATTTCTTAAACTCAAAAACTCGCTCATTCGGTTCCTCTGTGAAGAGTTCAACCTCTAAACTTTCATCTTGCTTTTTACCAAACAATGCCATAAGTAGTTCCTTTCTTTTTCTGCTTCAGCAGTTTATAAACATATTTAACCAATTAAAGTCTGATATTCCTCTTTTACCATGACTTCATTTGTCACGGTTTTAAGATTGTAATAAGACATGAATTTGAGGTAATCAAACTCTTTGGGGTCGTCTAAGCTTTCTAGTGCGTCTTTTACGAGATGATGGATCATATTCCTATCAGCTTCGTTTTCACAGCGTAGGCGAGCGTTCTGGTATTCTGATCGTGTGTGATCCTTGTGTCCTAGTTCATGAAGTAGGACCTTAACTCTCTCTTTTTTGCTGAGTTTATTAGACAAGAAAGCTGTATTGGTTTCTTTTTCGTAAAATCCAAGTTCATCAGGTATTAGCTCGCCGTCAAAATCGACAATGCGAACCTGAAAATGACTTATAATTTCTTTTTCGGTCACTAAGCAGTACCTCTAATCACCAGCTTCTTTGAGATAACCTTCAATGATAGACTGGATGATTTTCTTCTTTTCATCTGTTAATTCTCGGCCACCAAACATCATGACATTAGATGCCATTTCTTCAACATTGAGAACTTTGCCCTGCCATATGTACTCTTTTGTATCATCGGCAAGATTAGGATTTTCAGTACGGCCTAGTAAGTAGTCTGTACTAACACCAAAATAATCTGCTATTTCTTGTAATCTATCAGATTTTGGGTTACCTTTTTTCAGACTATAAAGATAATTTGTGCTGTATCCTAATTTTTCTTCTAAAATGTTTAAAGAAATTTTCTGTTTATCAGCCAATTCTTTGATTCTATCGAATGCTAAGAACATTGTTTTATCAACCTTTCTAAGCACTACGAAAAAAATATTTTAAAATTAATTATAAAAACTATTGACAAATTCTAAAACTAGTTTTAAAATAGTATTCGTAAGCTAAAGAGTTAGCGAACTAGACAACTAAAAAATAAAGCCTTACAAAACTGATTGGCGTCCGTTTTCTATAGGTAAAACTTACTTTAGTAGGTCTTTTCTCTATGTCTTTATTCTAAAACTAGTTTTAGAATTTGTCAAGTAGTTCGCTAACTTTTTAGATAATTTTTTTAAAAGGAGGTCAGGGATGAGCCAACAACATAAAAAATGGATTCGGTTAGTTAAGGATAAACTGAATTCAGAAGGAATGACACAAACACACCTTGCTCGTGCTTGTGGAGTGAAGAAATCTACCATTTCAGAATTATTGAAATACGGTAAAGGTAGCGACAAATTAAAGAACCGAGTTTGCGACGTTTTAAGAATTGACGAAACTTGGGTTGAGTTAGGAGAGTAGTATATGAACGAAATTTTTAATTTTCACGGACAGGAAGTCCGTACTTTGACAATTGATAACGAGCCTTGGTTCGTCGGGAAAGATGTCGCAGACATCCTAGGATATAGTAAGGCTAGAAATGCGATTGCTCTTCATGTTGATGAAGAGGACGCCCTAAAACAGGGCATCCCTACTAGTGGTGGAACACAGGATATGTTGATCATCAATGAATCTGGTCTCTACTCTCTCATTTTATCCAGCAAATTGCTTCAAGCAAAAGAGTTCAAGCGTTGGGTGACATCAGAGGTCTTGCCAGCTATTAGAAAACAAGGCGGATTTATCCGAGAGGACTTGGATGAAGATGCTTTCATCGCTCTGTTTACTGGACAGAAGAAGTTGCGTGAGCAACAAGCGACTATGCTGGAAGATATTGACTACCTCAAGAGTGAGCAACCGATTCATCCTAGCTATGCCCAATCATTACTGAAGAAGCGCAAAGCTCGTGTCGTGGCTTGCTTAGGTGGTATTGATAGTCCAGCTTATGCGGATAAGACTTTCGCTCAGTCAGTCTTTAGACAAGCTGAGATTGATTTCAAAGACCACTTCAACATTAGTCGCTATGATTTGCTACCGAAAAAATTCGCAGATGCAGCCTTGGCCTATTGGATGACGTGGGAGCCAAGCACTAATACCAAGATGAAAATCATGAAATTGAACTCATTTGACGAAGGGTAGGAGGGGAAGAAGATGGACAATGTTCTACTTTCACTATCTGAATGGATTAAATCTATTATCAAGGACACAATCACAAGGCTAGTCGAAATAGAAAAAGATAGTGATCACTATCCAGAGTTGATGGATGTGAACACTACCTGCGAATTTCTAGGAATTAAGTATGCCACATTTTCAGATAATTATCGTTACTTAAAGGGATTTCCAAAGGAATTACCTGGTAAGAAATGGTCAAAAAGAGCCATCAAAGAATGGCTCTCTAATCAAATATAATAACTTTACTAAAAGGCTTCTGGACAAGGTCTTAGCAAAATTATTTGACTATATTATAGCACAAAAAGAGGATAAAAAACATGAACAATTTACAAATTATCGCAGTAGGCACATTAGTATCAGTGGTATTGATTGAATCACTGATGATGAATATCAAACTTAAAATGGCCATGAGAGCAAAAAAGAAGATTCAATTTCAAGCGCCACAAGTTGAAAAAGGGTTTATCGACTTTAAAACTGGCCGACGTGTGGACATTGATCCCGTGACACGAAAAGAAACATTCGTGGATTAGTAGAAAAACGGAGGGTATCAATGGTAGTTAAAAACAAGCGATACTACTGGATTCAACTAGCTCAGGATTTCTTCAAGTCCAAAGAAATGAAATTGCTTCGTAAGATTGCAGGTGGAGATACACACACTATCATCTATCTCAAAATGATGTTGATTAGTTTAGAGGATGGTGGGCACATCTACTATGATGGACTTGCTGACAATCTAGCTGAAGAAATCGCTCTGGTAATTGATGAGAATGTCGAAGATATTAAAATTACTTTGATTTTCTTGGAAAGTAAAGGGTTATTGACTAGAAACTCTGACCGCGATTATTTTTTAGAGCAAGTTCCTGAGATGGTAGGTAGTGAAACCGCAAGCGCCAGAAGGGTTCGCAAGTTTCGAGAGAATCAATTAGCGTTACAATGTAACAACGATGTAACAAAGCGTAACGGAGATATAGATATAGAGAAAGATATAGATACAGAGATAGAGAAAGAAAATAATAAGACGATGGTTAGTTCCAGCTTATCTGAAAATTTGAAACATAGCGGTATTCGGATTAACGATAAACAACATCAACAGTTGTTGGATTATGTGGGACTTGATGGAATGAGTTTTGATATGTTGAACCGTGCAGTGGAGATAACTTCTGAGGTTTATCAACCTAGTTTCAAGTATCTGAGAGGGATTCTTGAAAATTGGAAAAAGAAAGGTTTTACAACTATTGAACAGGTAGATGATAATGACCAAAAATATAAAGATAGCAAGAACTCCCATCTTCAAGGACGACAACAAAATGAAAAAAAATCAGAACAGGGGGCTAAGGACGAATGGGGATTTTAGAACTTATCGAGCAATTTGAAGATGACTTTTATCCGATAAGCGAGGAAAAGAAGTCACTGCTTGCAAAACAATCTCTTTCTACTGCCACTGCTTGCTTGTCAGATATGGCCAGCTGGCAGGCTTGCGGAGGTAAGGTATCATGGTAACTGATGCACTCGAGGAGATGGCCTTATCTTACCATAGAAATACTGAACAGCAGGCTGAAATTTGCGAAAAGCATAACATCCCTTTGATAAAGATATTGAGGACCGAGAGTGTTGTATGTCGCATGTGTGAATCTGAGCGGATTCATGAAGAAAATCAGGAAAGAGTGAATGAACTGGCTAACGCTGAGAATGAGCGAGAGAGGAAATACTATCTTGAAAAGTTCTCTCTTTATGATGAAGTTTTGAAAAATGCTACTTTGGACAATTTTGAAACACCAACCGAAAAAGAAGCGGAAAAGCTAGCTTTTGCAAAGAGGATTTGTCGCGAGTGGTCTGAGGGTGCTAGGAACAACATCGTGTTACAAGGAGAAGCTGGAACGGGTAAGAGCCATTTGGCCTTTGCTATGGTTAAAGCTTTATCTGAGTACACGAAAGAGATTGCTATTTTCATCAACGTGACAGACTTGTTAATGAAAATCAAGGCGGACTTTAGTCAGGAAGAGTTCCTGGTCAATAAAATTGCTAGTGCAAAGTTTTTGGTCTTGGATGATCTTGGTATGGAGAAGGACAGCGAATGGTCGTTTACTATTCTCTACAATATCCTGAATAAGCGTTCTAATACAATCATTACCACGAATTTGATTTCTGCTGATATTCAGAAAAGATATGGCAGACCCTTCATGTCCAGACTTATGAAGGGTGTGGATAAAGACCATTTGATGGTTTTCAACGACTTGACAAACAAGCGGAAGCACTATTTTTAGAATGGAGGTGACTGATGTTTATTTTGAAACATGGGACAAGAGAGGATAAGCCGTTTCTGAGATCTGCAGTTATCGGAGTGACTGGATTGGACATTTCATGTTCTGAGGAGAAGAAAGCCATGCGGTTTGTTTCTCGGGCGGCAGCCTTACAGGTTGGAAAGGCATTGAGGGGTTCCTTTGGGAACTTTTACCCTGTTGAGGTAGAGTGATGTTAGAGCTTTACTTCGTCTACAACGGGCACTGCAAGTTTTACCTTGGAACGTTTGACAATGTCGATGATCTCATTGAACAGATGGAAGATCATCAGTGGGCTTTCTCGGCTATCACTCATCCAAGATTTCAGAAGCACATTGGTCAGCGGACGACACGGTTTGACTACGGTTCGAAGGATTGTTACTATTTAGCGACTTTTTCAGGAGGAGAATAATGGCTAAAAATATTTTAATGGATCTAGCATTTGAGAATCTTCACAAATGTATGGGAATTTCTGATTGGAAAGAATCTGATGAAGTAATTCTTGTTAGTTCAGCTAATAAAGAACAAATTGAGTCAGATGAAAGTTACCATTCAGCCGGAAAATGTAATTATCTTGGCAAACGAATTTGTATCTTCTGTGAACAAGTGAAGAAAAATAATTACATCACTCTACATAAATCTATGTTAGAAAAAATTATTAAGACAATGGAATCATTTACAGATGCAGAACAAATGAAGGGAGAAGAAAATGATTGAACTTATTAAAGAATTTGGCATGGCGATTCTGTGGCTATTTCTCGGTTACTTAATCGGGGAACGTGCAGCAAGAAAGATGATCAATAACGTTACATTGGTAGGGCGCTTGACGAAAGACCCTGAATTAAAATATACGCCGTCGAATGTGGCGGTTGCGACGTTTACACTTTTAGTGGGAGGTAAGAAACATGGTTGGAGTAACCTATCAGGAAATTCATCTCTTTGTTGAATTTTTGAAAGAGCAGTACGGGCAAGGTCGTCCAGACTATATTGAAGCCCTGAACGACTTAGACGGTCTGGTGGAAGTCTCCTACAGAGAAGCTATTGAAAGATTTTTAGAAGATGAAGTACGATAAACAGGCTGAGATTGACGGACTGAAACGCACGATCGAGCAAAACGAAGAGAAGATAATCGAGTATTCGAAGCCGTGCGATGCACGCAAGAGACGGATTAGAGCGCTGGAGCGCGATTTGTTGAGGAAAAAGAATAAAGAATTGAGACGGAAAGTGGAGGAGTTGGAAGATGATGGAAGAGTTAAAGAAAAAAGTTAATGCAGTATACAACTGGACGGTAGAAGACGGGAAGCCCAAACCTCCCAAGCAAGATTTACCACAAGCGGTGAAAGACCGGGCGGACTATTTTTGGGAAATGGCAGAAGATGGTATGACGTTTATGGGAGCGATGGAATGCATCTTCGCTGATGAAAAGCCTACAGACTATGATTTGGGAGCTACTAAGGATTGGTTGCCAAAATCTAAGGAGTTTGATGATTGGGTTGGCTATTCGCCAAGCATGGCTCAGGTAGTTATTGCAGTTTATTTGATTTATAGAGGAAACCAAGATGAATGTACAGCGATTAATTGAGAAGTATAAAAAACTTGAGGGTGTATGGGATGCTGAAGGAGCAGAGCTAGCTCGTCAAATTTTTCTAGAAGACTTGAAACAACTAGACGAACAAAAACCAGTCAAAGTTCCGCAGTGTGTGGCGGAATATATAGAATTTAAAAAGAAAAACAATTTTCATGTTTACGGTGCAATGAGAGTAATTGAAGATCATTATGATAAGAAAGTTCCTGATTGGTTTTACGAAAATAACATCGAAAAATTCTGTCTTGCTTGGCTTAACGGCTACGAGGTCGAAAAAGAGAAGCGGTATTTGGTGACTTTAAAAAATAGGCAGCCTTTGGTCAAATCGCAATCAGGGAGTACTCTTTATTTTAGTCAAGATATAACAGCTAGGAATTATAAAGGTACTCAAAAAGAACTAGAAGACGCAAACTTCGGCTGGGTGTTTGATTGTTCAGGGATTGAGATTGAGGAGGTTGAGTATGATACAAACGCTTGAAGAAGGAATGAAGAATCAAAGTAAATGCATAAAAATACCAGAAGAAATCAGACCGTTTGATATAGGGTATCGAATAGTGAACAAACACGGTCAAGCGCTCGCTTTAAGAAATGGGGCAAGTATATTCGATTTGCCTTTTCTGGCTGAAAAAGCTATAGAAAAAGAGTTTGGGAAGAATGATCCAGACTTTGACATCGGAAAGCATTCTGTTGAAGAGGTCGCTATTGTCAATTTAAGTAAATTTCATAGTTATTTTGAGGAGGTGGAATAATGGGAGATATACGAATACTAGACGCTTGTTGTGGCAGTCGTATGTTTTGGTTTGATAAAAATGAGAGTCATACAACTTTCATGGACATCAGACAAGAAAAATTTGAAATACATGGAAAAAAGGTAAACGTAAACCCTGACGTTGTCGGAGATTTTCGTGATATGCCATTCGATGATGAAACATTTAATCTAGTAGTATTTGATCCGCCACATTTGAAATGGGCAGGTCAAAACTCAATTATGCGATCACAATATGGACAATTAGATTTACTGACTTGGAGGTTAGATTTACAACAAGGTTTTGAAGAATGTTTTAGGGTCTTGAAATCAGGGGGAACACTTATTTTCAAGTGGTCTGATGCTCAAGTAAATGTTAAAGAAATTTTGGAATTGGTTCCGCATCAACCGCTTTTCGGTCAGCAACGTGGGACAACTCACTGGGTGGCTTTTATGAAATTTTAGGAGGTATTAAGGAAATGAAAATGTTGACAAAGTCTGAATTCATAAAAAAATTGAAAGAAGCTCGTGCTAGTCAACTATTAATTGAACGAAGATTGAATGAAATTTTTGACGAAAATGATTTTAATCTTGTTCATTTCGAAGTTGATAATAGCAATAATTTAGAAGAAGCTATTCAGTGTTATATAACCTATGGGGAAATGCCAATTTCTAAAAATCTAGATGATTTCTGGAATTGTTATAAAAAAAAATAGAAAAACGGAGGAAAAACAAGATGAATACAAAAATGAATTTGGAAGAAAAGGTTCAACTTGCAATGGCACTACAGCTGAAAGTTGCTTAGAAGAAGCTTATGAAGTTATCAAGGACCGCAAGGGTAAGATGATTGACGGGGTGTTTGTTAAAGAAGAGTATTATGGAGAATAAAGATGCCAAATTTTGCAGAAGGAACAATTAAACTAAGAGGACATGCAGAAAATATTAAATCGGCTTTGAAATATATGTTTGAAGCTGCTGGTGATGTCACAATCGAAGAAGATACAGATGGTGAGCTAATCATTTTCACTTCATCAAACTCTTATTTTTACATCAATGGCACAAAACGTGCTTTTATCGACGGTGAAAGTTTTGAAATTCATCTTGATGATGATTTTCTTATCATCGAGCTTAATAATTTTACGCAGGCATGGCGCGCTATCCCAGACAATTACATAGAAATCTCTGAAAAATTTAATGTTGACATTAAAATCTTTACATTTGAACAGGGCTTGGAATTCACTCAAGAAATCGAAATTTCAAAAGGGAAAATTTTAAAAGACATTGTATTGAAGTATGGTGATTACAGATGGGAAGTCGCATTTAGCAATTTAGGGGGATGAACAGAAGGAGGATTTGGCATGATACCGAAATTTAGAGTGTGGCATCATGAATTAGGTAGACTGATGTCAGTCAAATGTATGTTTTTTCAGGATAGCGAGATTGAAGAATTTGAGTTAAACGATACTTTAATGAATGATTACATTACGGCTTATCCTGATGAAATCGAACTCATGCAATCAACAGGACTCAGAGACAAGAATGGTAAAGAGGTTTTTGTCGGAGATATTATCAAATGCACAAGAGGATGCCTTCACGAAGTCTATATAGAAAAAGAATATGGAGGTACATTTATAGGCGGAATGCCTGCTATATATCTAAAGGGATTTCTAAGTGGGTATGCGTGGACTGAGCATAAAGAAATCATCGGCAACATCTACGAAAATCTAGAGTTTTTGGAGGATAAATAATGAACCCAGAAATAATTGACAATATAAACAAACCAAGCCACTACCAAGGTGCAAACGGTCTTGAGGCTATCGATGTTGTGCATAACTTCGTTGGGAATCTTTTCGGAGCGTCTGCTTTCTTTTGGGGCAACGCAATCAAGTATATGTTACGGTTTAGTAAAGAACTTGGTATTACTGAACAAACAGTTAGATTTTATGGAACGAAGACAAGTAGGAATAGATATCCGATTTTGGGATTGAGATCCAAGAAAGGAAATAAAAGTCAATGAACAAAAGAATTAAGAAGAAGATAGCTAAACGGCAGATACAAGAAAAGCAAGAAGAATTATACAAACAACTACAGAAATTAAGTCCGGAAGAAATTGAAGCTATAACTAAAATGATTAACCAGTCAGTTTCTAATATTCGCAAGGCTTTATCTCAAATATTTGATAACTTGTTTACATTTTTTAAAAACTTGGAGGTGGAAATTGAAAAAATTGAGCGACGAAGAACTCAAAACGTTAGACAGAGAACTTTTCAAATTTCAAAACATTCAACGCACAATAGACTTAAGAAGGCTAGAATTAGAAACTAGAAATCCAGATGCTCAAAGTGGGCCTACTGTAGGAATAAGCAAACCTACCGAAACTATCGCAATCAGAATCGCGGATGATCCGACTTTAAAATTTCTTGAAGGATTTAAAGGGATTATTAACAAACTCGTAAGCAATCTAGTCGAGGAGGACAAAGAAATTTTCAATCTGCGCTGGAGATATCCTCAACTGAGATGGGAAGAAATAGCAGAACAGAAATTCATGAGCAAAGCTACAATCTATCGACGTAGAAGGATTATCTTAGAACAGTACGCTATAATGAAAGGTGAGTTGTAAATAAGATTGAGACAAAAGACATCTTGAAGTCTCACAAAAAAAGGTCTATTATGATAGCATGAACTTCTGAAACAAAAACACAAATCACATGTTGGAGTCATCCTATTTTTTCCAGAAAAGTTGTTTAACAGAGGAACATCATGAGTCAGCAACCAGCTGGCTTTTTGTTTTGTAGAAAGGAGGCAGTTATGGAATTTGTATCACCGATAAAAGATAGTGACGACATTCAGGCAATGAAAGATTATCTCAGAGAATGGAATGAGATGTATTATATGCTATTCATTACAGGCCTGAATACTGGCTTGCGAGTCGGAGATATACTTACCTTGAAAGTTAAAGATGTTCAAGGTTGGCACATCAAACTGAGAGAACGGAAGACTGGCAAGCAGATAACAAGACGGATGACAAAAGAGCTCAAGAAAGAAATGAGGAGATATGTTGAAGGCAAACCATTTCATCATTTCTTATTCAAGAGTAGGCAAGGTCAGAATAAAGCGATCACTCGTGAGCGAGCCTATCAAATCATACATGAAGCAGCTGAAGAACTTGGCATTGATAATGTTGGCACACATACAATGCGCAAGACATTCGGCTATAAATATTACAACAAGACAAAGGACGTAGGAACATTACAGAAAATGTTCAATCACTCATCACCTGCAATCACCCTGAGATACATAGGGATAGAGCAAGCAGAGCTTGATGACGCACTACGGAACTTTGTCATTTAATTTTTTAGATATTACTTTCACATAATGAGTTAAGCATAAACTAAAAAAATGAAACTCTTCAAAACCCATGCTTAGTAAGGGTTTGAGATTCAGAGTGAGTTTAACAAAATATAAGATATGTGAAAGTGATGGGTAAAATTGGTATAGTTACAGGAGGTAGAAGGGGTAATTTTTTTAAAGAATCAGAATGAGACAAAAGACGTCTTGAAGTCTCACAAAAAAAGGTTTATTATGGTAGCATAGATTTCTTGTATGAGGAGGGGATAGGTCAAAGGCCTGTCCCTTTTAGCGTTGAGAAAGGAGATTTGAGATGTATAACAAACCTGTCAGACCATCCTTGAAATCTAAGAAGTGGGAGAAGTTCCGTGATAGGATAATGCGTAAGCATGATTATCTTTGCCAAGAAAGTTTGCGTTACGGAATTTCTGTTCAAGCAGAAATGGTTCACCATATCTTTCCTGTATCTGAATATCCTGAACTTGAATTCGTTGAATGGAATTGTTTGCCGTTGACGAATAAAAAACACAATACGTTTCACGATAGAGTGAACGATAGAGTAATCAACCAAGGATTGTATTGGCAGAAAAAAAGAAAAAAAGAATTTTTAAATTTTTTCAAAAATGAAAAATGAAAATTTTTAATCCCCCCCCTCTTTTTGAAAAATCATTTTGGCCAGTAGGGTACCGGTGAAGGGAACTTTTTCCAAGTCGGGGGCCTTCAAACAAAAAGGGGGTAAAAACTAAGCGATTTTGACGAAAGGAGGTAGTTTTTGGCTAAACCAATTACAGCAAAGTCGATTAAGTCAAAAGTGGTCAAGAAGATGAAAGACTTGGGAACTTATCGTAAAGAGTTCGAAATGATCATTGACATTTTTGCAGGTATGTTATACCAGTATCAGAAACTTGCTCAAGATTATGCTGACATGGGTTATCCAGTAACAGACACCTACGTCAATAAGGCTGGTGCCGAGAATGAGCGCAAAGTTCCAATCTTGACAGCAATGGAAATTTTGAGGAAAGATATCCTCAGCTACTCTAATCAGTTGATGATGAATCCTAAGTCGCTCGGTGAGGTAGTAGAACAAGAGGGTGAGTCAGTTCTTACTGAGGTCCTGAAGTTCAAGAACGAAATCAAGAAGAAGCGAGTGACTGGCAATGGGTAATCTTGATAAGGCAAAAGAATACGCTCAACACGTCTTAACTCAACGAGAAGAACATTGCGAAGAGAACATTCTTGCTGCTGAACGTTTTTTCCGTGATTTAGAAAATCCAGCGTTTGAGATGGATGTGGATATGGTGGATTTTGTTATTCACTTTATCGAGAACGTGATAGTTCATCAGCAGGGCGATGATATGTTTGCGGTATCTATCCGTAACAAGCCATTGCTTTTGCAACCGTGGCAACATTTCGTTGTAGTTAATCTGTTTGGTTTTTACTACAAGGGTACGAATGAGCGCAGGTTCAAAGAAGCGCTTATCATGCTTGCTCGGAAGAATGGAAAGACCTCGTTTACTGCTGCAATCGCACTTGCTTATCAGATATTAGATACAGATAGCGGTTCCAAATGCTATATCGTTGCTAACTCAGTCAAGCAAGCGATGGAAGCTTTTGGTTTTTTAAGATTCAACGTTGAACGCTGGAACGATAAGAACATTCGTATCAAGGATAATAACCAAGAACATTCTATCACTGCCAATTTTGGTGATGAAGGTTCTTTCTTTATACAGGCTTTAGCGAATGATGAGAGCCGTCTGGACTCTTTGAACGGAAATGTTATCATCTTGGACGAAGCTCACACAATGAGGAACAGTAAGAAACATGGTCTTATGAAAAAAACAATGTCAGCATACAGAAACAGTATGCTTTTTGTTATCTCAACGGCTGGGGATATTCCTACCGGGTTCCTTGCTAACCGTCTGAAATACTGTCAAAAGGTGCTCAAGCAATTAGTCACTGATGATTCATTTTTCATCTTCATCTGCAAGGCTAATCAATCTGCTGATGGGGACGTGGTGAACTATCTGGACGAGAATATCCTCAAGATGGCTAATCCGTCATGGGGTGTCACGGTTTCGCTCAAGGCTCTCAAGGAAGAAGCAGAGCAGGCTATGAATGATCCTCAGACAAGAAATGAGTTTTTCAATAAGACCTTGAATATCTTCACTAACTCTATGAACGCTTATTTTAATCCTGATGAGTTTATTGCGTCGGATAGCTGCTACGATTGGAGTTTAGAAGAGCTGGCACGTTTGCCTATTCGTTGGTATGGTGGTGCGGACTTGTCAAGATTGCACGACTTAACAGCTGCTGCTCTCTATGGTGTCTATCATGACGGTGAGAAAGACGTTGATATCTGTATCACACATGCTTTCTTCCCTCGGATTAATGCTCAGAAAAAAGCTAATGATGACGGGATTCCACTCTTTGGGTGGCAGTCTGACGGTTGGTTGACGATGAGCAACACTCCGACCGTCCTCTATGATGATATCGTCAAATGGTTCATCAAGATGAGGGAGAAAGGGTTCAAGATTGCTGCTGTCGGAATGGATAGGAAGTTTGGCCGTGAGTTCTTGACGAAGATGAAACAAGCTCGGTTCAAGATGATTGAACAACCTCAGCTTTTTTATCTGAAATCAGAGGGATTCAGACGGATTGAGTTTAAAGTTAAGAATAAAGAATTTTACTATCTTCATTCTGATGCTTACGAATACTGTGTGAGCAATGTTAGAGCAATTGAAAAGGTGGACGATGCTGTGCAATATGAGAAATTAGATGGAGACGGTGGGACTGCAAGGATTGACTTGTTTGATGCCAGCGTCTTTGCTTGTATACAGGCTCTTGCTAATCTTGGCAAGGGTGGTGATGTGATGAGATTCTTTGATTAGGTGAATTATGAATGAAATAGTATTATCAGAACATGAAATTAACTTGCTGATCAACAAAGGGCGAGTTAAAGTAATTTTAAACGGGGAAGTAGTAACTATTCGTCAAAGACATATGAAAAATTTGATGGCTGAAACAGTAAAATGGGAAAAACAGGTAATTGATGTCAGTCAGAATATCGTAAGAAATAAACACTTTGATTCACTTTTTCAAAATACTTTTCGTTAGAAAGGAGGTGAGGAAACATGGGTATTTTTGAAAAGTTTTGGAAACGAAACAAGCCAAGTAAGCCAATCAACATGCTGAGTCATTCAGATTTGGGTTTGTCAAACCTGATGGATTCTTATGTACCTTTAGCCAGAAATCCAGACGTGGTGACAGCAGTTAATAAGATTGCTGATTTGGTCTCTAATATGACCATCCATCTGATGGAAAACACGGATAAAGGTGATATCAGAATTCGTGACGGACTTGCTAGAAAGATTGACATTAATCCGTGTGAACACATGACAAGGAAGTCATGGATTTTCAAGATTGTGCGCGATTTGCTTTTATATGGCGATGGGAACTCTGTCCTACATGTGGAATATGAACCTGTTACGGATTATATTTCTAATCTAAGACCATTTCCGATGAGAGAGGTTTCATTCCAAACAGATAAGGATTCCTATGTAATCTCATTTAGGGGTGAAGAATATTCCCCTGATGACGTAGTCCACTTCGTCATCAATCCAGATCCAGATATTCCATACATTGGTACTGGTTTTAGGGTGACGTTGACAGATGTGGTTCAAAGTTTGAACATGGCTACCAAGACTAAAAAAAGCTTTATGAACGGGAAGAATATTCCTAGTCTTATCGTTAAAGTAGACTCGTCTAGTGCTGAACTAGATTCGGAGCAAGGGCGTGAGCGTATCGCTGAGAAGTATTTGAGTACTAGCAGGGTTGGCGCTCCATGGATTGTTCCAGAGGCATTGCTGGACATTCAGCAGGTAAAACCGCTTAGTCTAACGGACATCGCTTTAAACGAGTCTGTGGAATTGGATAAAAGAACAGTTGCAGGTCTATTAGGAGTACCTGCTTTTATTTTGGGTGTAGGAGAGTTCAACAAGACAGAGTATAACAACTTTGTAAATACGACTGTCATGAGTATTGCTACCACTATTACTCAAACACTAACCAGGGACTTACTTTTGTCTAGCAATCGTTACTTCAAGCTAAATCCTCGTTCACTTTTCTCTTACAACATTACGGAGTTGTCTGCTGTTGCTCAACAGATGGCAAACAGTGCTGCAATGCGTCGTAATGAGTGGAGGGATTGGCTAGGGATGGCTCCTGATCCTGAGATGGAAGAGTTGATTGTTCTTGAAAACTTTCTCCCTCAGGAGAAACTAGGAGATCAAAATAAACTGAAGGGAGGTGAGGAAGAGAATGCAAAAGCGAAATAGCTATCGTGCCACTCAATTTCAAACGAGAGAAGAAGAATCTGGAGACTTGGTGTTGAGTGGCTATTTTATAAAATTTGATGAAGAGACGGAGTTGTGGCGTGGTTATCATGAAGTAATCAAGCGTGCTGGTGTTGAGAAAGCTGTCACAGACGCTGATATCAGAGCTTTATTTAACCATGATGATAGCCTTGTTCTCGGTCGAACAGGTAACGGAACTCTGACACTGGGTGTTGATGATGTTGGTCTTTTTGGAGATATCATCATTAACAAGGATGATCCTCAAGCTGTTGGGGCCTATGCCCGTGTCAAGCGTGGAGATGTTATAGGGTGTAGCTTTGGCTTTATACCGGTAAAAATCGAAACGGAAGAACGTGAAGATGGTTCATATTTGGACACTGTCTTAGAGCTAGAAATCTTTGAAGTGAGTCCATGTACTTTCCCAGCCTATCCACAAACGGAAATTGCTGCACGACAAAAAGACTTCGAAAGTCAGAAGCGTGCTAATCGTGAAGCGCTAGACAAGCGCAAGAAAGAAATTAAGGAGAAATTTAAGCTATGAATAAGGCATTAATCTTTGGTGCTCGTATGCGAGCAAAAGCAACTAAGGTAGTTGAGTTGGAAGAAACTATCGAAGAATTGAACAAACGTTCGGTTGTTGAGTTAGAAAAGTTGGATCGTGCTAAAAATGATGAAGAAGTTTCAGCAGTTGAAAAGAACCTTGAAGACATCCAAAAAGAATCGGATGAAAAGGAAGCAGAAAAAGAACAACTTGAAAAAGAAATCGAAGATTTGAAAAATCAAGTTGAAGAACTAAATCGTAAAGCACCGACTTACCCAAGTCAAGAAAAACGTGGAGGACAGAAATTGGAACAACGTGACGCAATCGCTAAATACATTCGTACTGGTCAAACTCGTGACATTGTAGGCTTGAAAACTACTGATTCAGGAAGCGCAGCTTTAATCCCTACTGAAGTTTTGAAACCTCATTTTGTTAATAAAACACGTAATCCACTTTTGGATCTTGTGGAACGTGTGAAAGTTAATAGTGGATCTGGTAAATATCCAGTTATCAAGAAAACGGATGGTGTAATGGTTTCAACAGATGAATTGAAATCAAATCCAGAACTCGGAAAACCAGCAATCAGCGAGATTGATTATTCAATCAAGACTTACCGTGGATATGTCCCTGTGTCACAAGAAATGATTGACGACGCAGACTATGACATCATGTCCATTGTTGAAGACGAAGTGTTCAATCAAGGTGAAAACACTGAATTGTCATTAGTTACAGCTGTCCTCAAAACAGCTACCCAAGCAGATGCGGCTGGATTTGATGGTATTAAAGATATCTACAACAAGAAGCTTAAATCAATTTATAAAGCAAGCATCGTTGTAACTAAGTCAATGTTTGCTGCGCTTGACAAGGTGAAGGACAAAGATGGGCGCTACATGCTTCAAACTGATGTGGCTTCACCTACTGGCTATTCATTTGGTGGGAAAACAATCTACAAAGTAGATGACACAGTGTTTGGAAACGAAGGAGATATGAAATTCTTCATCGGAGATGTTACTGAGTTCGTCAAAGAGTTTGACCGTTCTCAAGTATCCGTTAAATGGGTGAACAATGACATTTACGGACAATTGCTTGGGCTTTTTATCCGTTTGGATATTAAGAAAGCAGATGAAGAAGCTGGATTCTTCGGAACATATACTGATGTTGTAGCTTAAGGAGGTAGCGTATGAGCTATAAAGTAATCCGTCCTTTCAAGGACTTGGCTGATCCTGAAAATCATGACTACGCTGTTGGCGATATCTTTCCTCGTGAGGGATATGAGCCAACAGATAGCTTTACCAATGGCCTTTTGACTGGCGCTAACACTGCTGGCTCTATCTTCCTTGAGGTTTTGGGAGATGATGAACCTAAGAAACCAGCGCCTGAAACAAAAGAAGTGAAGGAAGAGCCCGCAGTTGAGCAGGAAGAAACAGTTGAGGAAACTGCTGAAGAGTCTGCTGAGGAAGTTGAGGAATAGACATGGACCAAGGTCAGCTTTTAGAGTTGCTGAAGCTTAAGTTGGGTATTTCAACCGACTTGAGAGACAAGCCGTTAAAAAAAATCATTTCAAGTGTCATCACTGAATTGACCGATAATCTCGGTATCGAGCTTGTTGGTGAGCGTGCTGACCATGAAATGTTTATCGTTGACTATGCCGCTTATCGTTATGAGGGTGGGGTGGATATGCCACGTCACCTTCAGTGGCGACTGCATAATTTACAGATAGCATCAAAGAAAGAGGTCAAGAATGTGGAATCATGAAATCACACTGATCTCCAAGAAAGTAACAGGTAAGGATAAGTTACTACAACCAATCTCTGAAGATGTTGAAGTTACTCTCTTATGTCGCAAAAAGAGGGTCACTCGCTCTGAATTTTATCAGGCGAATCAGGTAGGGCTTAAACCGAGCTTGGTCGTTGAGATTCGAAATTTTGAGTATGAGAATCAAGAGCTTGCGAAGTTCGAAGGCAAGCAATATCATATCTTGAAAACCTATCCTATTGATTCTGAAATTTTAGAGTTGACTTTGTCAGAGGTGTTGAAATGAGTAATGACCTTGCTGATTTGATAGCGAAAGAGCTTGCAGCTTACTCTGATGAGGTTACTGAAGAAGTGGATAAGATTGCAGAGCAAGTGGCTGATGAGACTGTGGATGAGTTGAAAGAGACAAGTCCGAAACGGTACGGAAAGTATCGTAGAAGTTGGAAAAAGAAGAAGTTGGTCAATAGCTCTTTTGTTGTGTTCAACGCAGTTGCAAGTCTTACTCACATACTTGAAAACGGGCACCTTTCAAGAAATGGTGGTCGTGTCGCTGGTATCGTCCACATCAAGCCAGCTGAAGAAAAAGCAATTCAGAACTTTGAGAAGCGAATCAAGGAGATTGGGAAATGAAGCTATCAGACTTTGCTGCTATTTTGGAACAAGCAAACTTGCCTGTCACTTATCGAGCGTTTAAAATTGGAAACGCTCCTGACCTACCTTACCTGGTCTATTATGAATCAAGTCCAGTCATCAATTCAGCTGACAACACGGTTAATCATCAGATTAAGAGCGTGACAGTTGAGCTGGCTTTTGAGAGTAAGGATGAAGATTTGGAAGAACGTCTGGAAGAGCTGTGGGCAAACCACAAGCTCTTTTTTGAAGTTCAAGAAGAAACATTTATCGAGACTGAAAGACTCTATGTCAAGTCTTACACAGTCTATCTATACTAAGGAGGAATGACATGACTCAAGAAAATAAAGTAACCTTTGGCCTAGAAAATGTACATATCGCACCTATCAAGACACTTGCAGCAGATGGAGTTATCACTTACGGCGATGTTTTTCGTTTTCCTGGAGCAATAGAGCTGATACTTGATACTAAAGGGGAAACAACCCCTATCAAAGCAGACAACAAGGATTACCATTTCATGAATTCAAACGAAGGATATGAGGGTAAACTTAAAATCCCACACATCATTGATGAATTTGCGACAAAAATTCTTGGTGAAATCAAGGACCCTCAAACTGGTGTTATGACTGAAAAAGCAGATGCGAGCTTGACAGAGTTCGCAATGATGTTCCAGTTTGAAGGCGACAAAAACAAGACTCGCTATGTGATGTACTACTGTTTTGCCAGTCGCCCATCTCTTGGCTCAAAAACTAAGAACGGGACATCAACCAACGAACGTGAACTTAGTTTCAAAGCTAGCCCGCGTCCATTGGATACAGTTGTCAAGCGTTCTATCACATCAGCTGATGACAAGGATGCGTATGACAACTGGTTCAAGAAAGTCTATGAACCTACTGCGGTTGCAGCTTAAGGAGAAAATCTATGCGTAAAATCGTTTTGGTTGGTGATCAGGAGTATGAGTTGGGGACCAACGGCTATACTCCTATTGCTTACAAGCAACAATTTGGGAAAGATTATTTTCAAGATTTGTTTTCAATGTTGAAAAATCAATCATTCATGAATGAATTGAACAAGCTGGAAACTGACAAAGAGTTGACTGCAACTGATATTGACATTTCGATGCTGTCAGATTTTGATATGACATTTTTCAACCGTCTTTTTTGGACCTTTGCTAAATCTGCAAATCCTCACATCAAGCCTTATGAACAATTCTTCATGGAAATGGAAGTCTTTCCGATTCAGGAAGTTGGGCCTGTATTGATGGAAATGCTGAATGCGAGCATGACGACAAAAAAGCACCAGATGAATCAGAATCAGCTAGCGAAGAAATCTTCACAGTAGAAACCTACTTATCTTGCTGTAAAGAAACTGGTCTTTCTATTGATGATCTAAAGCACATTTCAATCGGAATGGCTCTGGATTATCAGACGGATTATGTGAATCTACGAAGCGAGGATAAGGGTGGCGAACGGAAAGCCACGCAAGCTGATTTTGACAGTTTTTAAAGAAAAATGAGTGCTGAGAGAGCGATTCTGAGACCAAGTTCCTTGGTCTGGCTGCATTATCAGTGGTAGAAGTTCTCTCAGCGCTTTTCTATTTTTTTGAGAAAGGAGGAAATATGGCAGGAAATATCAAAGGTATTAAAATTGAAATCGATGGCGACACGCAACCCTTACAGAAGGCGCTGAAAAATGTCAATAAGGCTGCTACTGATGCAAGTCAGGAGTTGAGACAGATTGACAAAGCATTGAAGTTTGATACAGGGAACGTAACGCTCCTGACTCAGAAGCAAGAGGTCTTGCAAAAGCAAGTTTCGACGACCAAAGAGAAACTAGAAACCTTGAGACAAGCTCAGTCTCAGGTGGAACAGCAATTCAAAAATGGCGATATCGGTGCTGACCAGTACCGTGCTTTCCAACGTGAAGTAGAAGTTACTCAAAACGTCCTAAAAGGATATGAGGGTAAGCTTGCAAATGTGAATCAGGCGCTTAATGAGAATGGGAGTGCTACTCAGAACAACAAGAACCAATTAAAAGAGTTGCAAAATGAGCAGAGTCAACTTGCTTCAGAGATGAGTAAGGTGACAAGTTCATTCAAACTGCAAGAAAGCGCTTTGGGTTCAAATGCTAGTGAAGCCGAGAGAAATGCTCTTGCCCAGAAAAAGATTGGTGCCCAGTCTGAGATTGTAAGTAAACAGATTTCAAATCTAGAACAGCAATTGGAAATCACTAAAAAAGAATTTGGTGAGAACTCCACACAAGCCAACAAGATGGAATCTGAGCTAAATCAGGCTAAGACTGCTTTTAATCATCTCAATGATGAGATGAAGGGAACAAAGTCTGCTGCTGATAGCACTCAAGAAAGTTTAAGTGAAATCTCAAGAAATTTAAGAGCAGAACTACTTCAACAGTTTAGTGAGAAGTTGAGTGCTATTTCAGAAAAGCTTGTGGAAGTAGGAAAAGAAGCGTTAGAAGCAGCTGCTCAAATGCAAGCTAGTAATGCTCAATTTACTACCGTTTTCGGAGATATGGAAACCCAAGCAAGAGAAGCGTTGAATGCTATTGGTCAGGAAATGGATATTGTCCCAGAGCGTTTACAAGGGTCATTTACTCAGATGGCTTCATTTGCTAAAACTTCAGGACTAGACACTGCGCAAGCATTGGACCTGACTTCCCGTGCAACTAGGGCAGCGGCGGATGGCGCAGCTTTTTACGACAAGTCCATCGAGAGCGTATCAGAAAGCCTACAATCTTTCCTGAAAGGAAACTTTGCTAACGATGCCGCTCTTGGAATCTCTGCGACAGAAACGACCAGGAATGCAGCTGCAAATAAATTGTACGGAAAGTCATTCAAGGACTTGAGCGAAGCGCAGAAGCAATTGACCTTGCTTCAGATGGTCGAAGACGGAAATAAACTCTCAGGAGCTCTTGGACAGGCTGCAAGAGAATCAGACGGCCTAGAAAACGTGATGGGGAATCTGAAACAAGCTGGGACCAATGCATTATCTGCTATTGGTCAACCTCTTCTAGAAATGATGATTCCTGTTTTTCAAACCTTGGCAACGATTGTGAAAGGTGTAGCTGAGCTGTTCAGTTCCTTACCTGCTCCAGTAAAAGATTTCATTGTCATCTTAGGTGTGGTTTTGACAATTGTAGGAGCCTTAGCCCCCATATTCTTAACCCTGCAAGCTGTGTTTATGTCTTCATTTGGCGCAATGATTGCAGCAGCATTACCAATCATTGGAATTATTTCAGGAGTTGTAGTGGCCATAGCAGCGATTGTTGCTATTGTGAAATATCTCTGGGAAACTAACGAAGGTTTTCGAGATGCGGTCACGACCGTTTGGAATGCGATTCTTGAAGTTATCAATGCAGTCGTATCAGAGATTTCTAATTTTGTCATGAGTATCTTTGGAACGGTTGTTACTTGGTGGACGGAGAACCAGGAACTTATTAGGACAAGTGCTGAGACTGTCTGGAATGCCATTTATACGGTCATCAGTACAATACTGGATATACTTGGCCCCTTGCTCCAAGCTGGCTGGGATAACATTCAACTGATCATTACAACAACTTGGGAAATCATCAAGATCGTTGTTGAGACTGCAATCAATGTTGTCCTTGGTGTTATCCAAGCAGTTATGCAGATCATTACTGGTGATTGGTCAGGAGCTTGGGAAACTATCAAGGGAGTGTTTTCTACTGTATGGCAAGCTATTCAAAGCATTGTTCAGACTATTTTCTCAGCTATCCAGAGTTATATTTCAAATATTCTCAACGGCATTTCAGGAACTGTATCAAATATCTGGAACAGCATCAAGGACACTGTCTCAAATGTGTTAAATGCTATATCTAGTACTGTATCAAGTGTTTGGGAAGGTATCAAGAGTACCATTTCAAGTGCTATCAATGGTGCAAGGGATGCTGTTTCTTCAGCTATTGAAGCCATCAAAGGATTGTTTAACTTCAACATCAGCTGGCCACATATCCCACTACCTCACTTTTACGTGAGTGGTTCGGCCAATCCATTAGATTGGTTGAGTCAAGGTGTTCCAAGTATTGGAATCGAATGGTATGCCAAAGGCGGTATCATGACGAAACCAACTATCTTTGGAATGAATGGTAATAACATAATGGTTGGTGGTGAAGCTGGGAATGAAGCAGTATTGCCACTTAACGACAAAACGCTTGGAGCCATCGGTCGAGGTATCGCTCAAACTATGGGTGGAACTTCACCAACCATCAACATTACTATTACTGGTAACACCGTCAGAGAAGAAGCTGACATCAGTCGGATTGCTGATGAGGTGGCTCAGCGTATTGCTGACGAGTTGCAACGTAAGACACAATTGAGAGGAGGGTTTACATGATAAAGCATAATGAGCTTGTGATTGACGGTGTGAGAACATCGTCTTTTCCGTTTAAAGTCATTGTCCATGATTCTCCTTCAATTGCTCTGGGAGAGAGCAAGACAGCTCTTTTGGAGCATGGTGGTATCAGTGGAGCAATCGTTCAGACGAACAAACATAGGGAATTGGTCAAGAAAACCTATACGATTTACTTGGTCAAACCTACTGAAGAACAGATGAACCAATTTATGAGTCTGTTTATCCGTGAAAAGTTCTGGCTAGAGAGTGAGCGAGTCAAAACAACTCGTCTTTGGTGCTATAAGGTCAATGTGAGCGACCTTGAAGAAGTGCAACCTGGTCTTTACATGACCAAAGCAACCTTCACTTGCCATCCTACAAAATACTTTAAAGGCTCCGATACACAGAGATTGACAAGAAGTGGAACCTTGACCATTCAAGGTTCTGCTCTTGCTTTTCCTAAAATCACAATCGTTGGTCAGAGCGCTGTTGAGACTTCATTTACAATCGCTGGTCAGGTCATTAGGCTTGAAAAACTCTCAGAATCGCTTGTGATGGTTAATAATCCTGACAATCCTAGCTTTAAAACGACAACAGGGAAGCCAGTCAAATGGTCAGGGGATTTTATCACAGTTGATCCAGCGAAAGTTAAGAATATTGGGGTTGTTTTAGGCCCAGGTATTCAATCGATTGAAATCGAAACGGTTTGGGGGTGGGCATAATTGCTTTATCTACTTAATAAAGATGTAAGAACCGTTCGATGGAACGGGGAGCCACTTCATGAAGCGACTTCGGCGATTGTTAAAGAGATCATGAATGGTGATTTCACCTTAACTGTGAAATATCCCATTTCCGACTCTGGTATTTATCAGCTCATCCAAGAAGATATGTTGATAAAAGCGCCGACTCCTGTTCTTGGTGCGCAGCTATTTCGCATTAAGAAACCTGTTGAATACAATGATCATCTGGAAATCACAGCCTATCACATTTCAGACGATGTGATGCAACGTTCTATCACACCAGTAAGTGTGACTAGTCAGAGTTGTGGCATGGCTCTTTCTCGCATGGTACAAAACACCAAAACGGCTCTTGGAGACTTCTCATTCAACAGTGATATCCAGGACCGTAGGACCTTCAATACGACTGAAACAGAAACCCTATACTCTATATTGCTGGACGGTAAGCACAGCATTGTTGGTACATGGGAAGGCGAGCTGGTTCGTGATAACTTTGCGATAACTGTCAAGAAGAGTCGTGGGGAGAATCGTGGTGTTGTTATTACAACGCACAAAAATCTGAAGAACTACCAACGCACAAAAAACAGTCAGAATGTTGTCACAAGAATTCACGCAAAGTCGACTTTTAAACCTGAAGGTGCTGAAAAAGAAACGACTATCAGAGTGACTGTTGATAGTCCTCTTATCAACTCATATCCTTATATCAATGAAAAAGAGTATGAGAACAACAATGCTAAAACTGTTGAAGAGTTGCAGAAGTGGGCACAGTCTAAGTTCTCAAATGAGGGAATTGACAAGGTCTCTGATGCTATCAAGATTGAAGCTTATGAACTTGATGGGCAAGTGGTCCATATGGGCGACACGGTCAATCTCAAGAGCTGGAAACATAATGTCGATGCATTCAAGAAAGCTATTGCTTATGAGTTCGATGCCTTAAAAGAAGAATACATCTCTCTGACTTTCGATGATAAGGCAGGTATTGGTGGTTCTAGAGCTTCTGGTGGCCTATCTAGCGCAGCCGATGCAATTCTTGGAGTGACAGAATCTGCACAAGAAATCGCCCTTGAAAAGGCTCTTCAAAATGCTGACTTAGACTTTGATCATAAGGCTGGATTGCTTAGACAGGAAATTTCTGACGATATTGAACTTGCCAAGGCCAAGGCGGAAGAAGTCAAGCGAGAACTGTCTGACACTATCAATCAGCGCTTTAATAGCTTTGACAACGGGCCATTGAAAGAAACTAAGCGCAAGGCTGAGGAAGCTTTGCGAAATGCTGGCGCAAGTACCCTGCTTGCACAGGAAGCTAAGCGGATTGGGCTGGATTCTGTTGCTAGACTTGAAGCGTTTAAGTCGCAGACTACGAGCGCACAAACGGCTCTGTCGGGTGACTTGGATGCCCTGAAACGGACTATCGCGAATGATATTCGACAGAAGCAAGCACAGGCTGAAACTGAGATTGCCAAGCAAGTTGAAGCACTTAGCCGGACTAAAAATGAACTGGCTGGCGCAAGTACCCTGCTTGCACAGGAAGCTAAGCGGATTGAGCTGGATTCTGTTGCTAGACTTGAAGCGTTTAAGTCGCAGACTACGAGCGCACAAACGGCTCTGTCGGGTGACTTGGATGCCCTGAAACGGACTATCGCGAATGATATTCGACAGAAGCAAGCACAGGCTGAAACTGAGATTGCCAAGCAAGTTGAAGCACTTAGCCGGACTAAAAATGAACTGGCTGGCGTGAAGTCAGCGCAAGCGACGTATGAGGAGACGACGACTCGTAGACTGTCAGAACTGACCAACTTGGCCAATGGTAAAGCCAGCAAGTCAGAACTCACGCAGACAGCTGAGGAGCTCTCTAGTAAGATAGCGAGTGTGCAGGCATCCGGTCGAAATCTATTCTTGAACTCACTATTCAAGCAGGATATTTCAAAAACAGGAATTTGGACAACGAGTACATATACGGCTGCTATCGATAGCGAAAGTAAGTATCTTGGATATAACGCTCTTAAAATTATAGGTCTGAATCCATCTGGCCGTGATGGAGGTAATCCCAAGGTTACTTATCCAGCTCTGGGTCAATTCGGGAAAGTAATTCCCGGAAGTACGACTAATCAAGATGTAACCATTAGTTTTTATGCTAAGGCAAATAAAAATGGAATAATGCTAAGATCTCGATTAGGGAATATCGGATATAAAACTGGAAATGTGACATTGTCGACAGAAATTAAACGATATGTTGTCCATATTCCAAAAGGTTGGACAAACGAATCCAAGCAGACCACAAATGAATGGTTGTTCAATTTCAACCAGGAAGGAACCGTTTGGATTTGGATGCCGAAGTTTGAAATAAGCGATGTAGATACCTCTTATTCAGAAGCTCCTGAAGATATAGAAGGTCAGATTTCAACAGTTGAATCGACCTTTAAACAACGAGCCAACTCGCTCGAAGCTGGTGTGAATCGTCTGACTGAAGGCCTTAGAACCAAAGTGGATATCAGCGCACTCAACGTGACTGCTGAAAATATCCGGCAATCTGTGAAGAGTCTTGAGACAGACACGCAGAACAAGCTAAATCAGAAGTTGAGTCAGGCTGAATTTGAGGTGCGAGCCGGCTCTATCCGTCAGGAAATCCTGAACGCAACCAAGGATAAAGCCAGCAAGTCAGAACTTACGCAGACAGCTGAGGAGCTCTCTAGTAAGATAGCGAGTGTGCAGGTCGGAGGAATCAACCTCTTGCGTAATACTGCGAGTTTGTTGATTGGCGATCGTTCAAAAGGATGTTGGATGAGTGCAAGCGGAGGAAATGGGCGAGCGATTAGCGTAGAAGTTTTGGATCCTCCCAAAAAAATGATAAAAAACATGATTCGTGTTATTGAAAATACGAATGGTGGAAATAAAGATTTAACTCAACTTGTTAGATTGCGAATTGGTGAAAAGTACACGATTTCTTGTTATGCAAGGATTGCTAGCGATAGCCCAAATGCAAACGTGAACTTGCTATTTCGTTCGTGGGCAAATAATACCGATTTAAATCGCAAATTTCAGAAATCCATCTCTCATAAAAATTGGCAAAAATATTCATTTACATTTACTGCTGATGCAATTGAAAATTCAATTCAATTTGGACAATCTGGCGCAGGAATTATCGAAATATGCGCTCCGAAAATCGAATCAGGAACGTTAGCGACTGATTACAGCGAAGCTCCTGAAGATATAGAAGGTCAGATTTCAACAGTTGAATCGACCTTCAAACAACGAGCCAACTCACTCGACGCTGGTGTAAGCCGTCTGACTGAAGGTCTTAGAACTAAAGTGGATATCAGCGCACTCAACGTGACTGCTGAAAATATTAGGCAGTCGGTGAAGAGTCTTGAGACAGACACGCAGAACAAACTAAATCAGAAGTTGAGTCAGGCTGAATTTGAGGTGCGAGCTGGCTCTATCCGTCAGGAAATCCTGAACGCAACCAAGGATAAAGCAGATAAGACTT
>ERZ1023310.47-NODE-47-length-41736-cov-7.126916_pt1 | contig 41736 bp, 36 predicted proteins | sample MGYA00380476_ERZ1023310 | MGnify/ENA primary metagenome ERZ1023310 (study PRJEB33173, sample SAMEA4830346) | metagenome | study: EMG produced TPA metagenomics assembly of the PRJEB25223 data set... | reverse complement strand
GAAGGCTGTGTCTTTTTTATGGGATACAGTTGCTACTGTCATTGGTGTATTTTGAAGTTAAATGATTATTCTTAAAAATTATCTTAAAAATATCTGAATTTAACCCATTCAATTTTTAAAACCCAACAACCATTATAAAGTTTTTGTTTTAAACAACAATTAAGCCCTAAGTATTTTTTATAAATTTTTATGGTAAAATGGTAACGTTTTGTAATTAAATCTCTTTCCAAACTAAAAATAAACCCTTATAAATACTAGGGTTAAAGTTTTTAAAAAACCCATAAAAATCTAGGTTGGAAAGAAGTCTATTAATAACGTCCTTCATTTATCCCTACCCCACACACCGATAGCACCAAATCGGTCAGTAGTTGCCACACATCTTTATCACTCACGCCCTTGATTGCCCTATCAATGTCATAGACGCTGGATAGCCACTGCCCACCCTGCCCGCACAGTCGCCGTGCCGTCTGCTCGTAGGTGTATGCCTTGCTCTGCCAAATACCCAACTCGCTTGGGACTTTGCCTGCCTGAATTTGTAAAATCAGCCGTACATCTTTGGCAACTGCCCACAGTACAATGCTTGGGGCGGTTTCGGTGCGTTTTAGGTGGTGCAAGATAGCAAGGCTTTTTTGAGCGTTGCCCGCAAGCATGGTATCCGACAGATGAAACACGGTAAAATCCGCCCCATCCACCAGCGACCACTCCAACTCGTCCACGCCAATCATCTGTCCGTGTGTGCATAAAAAGGACGTCCGCCACAGGGTCTGATATGCCGACAACAGATGATGTTCGGTATGCGATAGGAGCATTTGCCACGCATCAGGGCTTAGGATTAACCCAAGCTCTTGGGCTTTGGCGGTCAAGATGTCGGTACGTACCGACTCATTATAGACATTGCCGTCAATGATAAGCCCTTGATTGTCAAAAAGCTTTATGGCTTTGGTGGATAGTGATTTTTTGTCTTGCTTTGGCAGGCACCAGATGAGATGATTATGACTATGTCCGCCTGCCACGTCATCGGCAAAGGCACTTAGGCGTGCGATTGCCTTAGTATCTGGCTTATGATTGCCTGTAACAATCAAGGCGGTACTGTCGCCAAACAGTGACAAGTCATTTAGCTCGGCGACCACGTCCAGCCATGATTTGGTGGACGTCAGCTCCATACGTTTGATGAACTGACTGTTCGCCGACCATTGGGGGCGACAGGCGTCAATGAGCCATTGGTGTAGCAGTGGCTCATCACTGTGCATAACCCACAGCCCCTGTGTGGGCGTGGTGTTGTCGTTTTTGAGATGATGAAAAAGCGGTAAAAATCGCTGTTGCACGGTCTGCTCGCTTAGCGTGCCATGGCTCGGTAACGCTCGGCAATGCGTTCGCCTAGCTGGTCATAGAGCCAGCCCCTACTCTCTTCGCCCTGCTGGTCAAGCGTTACCACACTCGCTTCATTATATTGATAGCTTTGCTCCACTTGCATGGGGGTGGTGATGGTTTTTCCGCCAACGGTGATTTCGACGTCCGCACTTAACACCAGACGAATCTCGGTCAAGATACCGACCAACTCATAGCGGCGAAACCGCAAATTATCCACACGGATTTGATTAGTGCTAAGTCCTGTGTTTAGGTGCATAAGCTCCAAATGCTTGGTCATGGCTCGTTTTAGATGCAAGTTTTCTTGACTATCGTCAAGGCTTAACTGCACGGTCTGATAAACAGGGGCAATCTGTAAGCTCTCGTCTGTCCCACGCAAGGCAAATCCACACCCCGATAGGGTTAGGGTAGATAATACGGCTAATGCTAATACTGGGGCGGTTAAAAATTTTGACATGGTTGTCCTTTATTATATTAAATCACTTCACGAAATACTCCACCCAAAACCCACCCAATAAATCGCAGCTGCCAAAATCACCGCCGTAATCACACTTGCGATATTACTCACGACAGGCGGGGCAATGCTGGTTTGGGTGGTGTTTTCATCACGCACGGCATTCTCGCTTTCTGCTTTTAAATAGCCCAGTCGCAACACGGCATGAATGACAACAAATACGGCAATGACCGCCCAATGAATTTGCAAAAATCCCACGACCAAATTGGCTAAAACAGCAATGTTAGATAATAGGCTAAACAGTTTGGTTTTTGGCATAATGTAAAAGAGTTAATGAATGATTTTAAATAACATTGGTTTATTTTATCAACGTTGATTGGCGTGTTTACTGAATGCGTAGGGGCAATTTATTCGCCCTGTGATAATTTCACGCATTTATTTAATTAAATGGTTTAAATGGCATTGCTTATCAGTAAATTTGAATAATTTGTAGGGATAAATCACATTTGCCCTGTCAATGTCTTGGCTTTTGGACGAATTGCAATTCGCCCCTACAATGGCTAACTTTTAAAATTTACCTTGATTTAACAATGCCAAATTTATTAAACAACCACACTCACCAATTTATTTGGCACCACAATCACTTTTTTAGGCTCGCCTGTGATGAATTTGGCAACGCTTTCATGCGATAGAGCCAGTTGTTTAATGGTGTCGTTGTCCGTGCCTGTCGGTACGTCAATCTCGCCACGCACTTTGCCGTTTACTTGCACCGCCATGACAATGCTGTCGCTCACCAGTGCCGATTTGTCAAGTGTGGGGAAAGCAAGCTTGCGACTGTCAAAACCAAACACTTCTAGCAAATGCTCGCCAACGTGCGGAGCGTATAGCGATAGGATTGTCAAAAGCGTGATAATCGCTTCATGACGCACCGCCAAATCGCCACTGTCCGCCACGTTAAATGCCCCAATGTCATTGGCAAGCTCCATAAGAGACGATACAGGTGTGTTTAGAGCCAAATGCTCACCCAAGGCGGTGTCAATTCTAGCAATGGTCTCATGGGTCTTACGGCGTAGGGCTTTGGCGGATTTGGATAGGCTGTGGTTTGCCACGTCTAGGGCGGATTTATCCACATCAGCAATTGCACTCAAATGCTCATCGGCAAGTCGCCATACTTTTTTGACAAAATTATAAGGACCTTTTAGGGCAGAATCCGACCATTCTAGCGTTTGGTCAGCAGGGGCGGTAAACATGGTGTACAGTCGTACTGTATCCGCTCCGTATTCGCCCATAATGGTCTGCGGGTCCACGCCATTGTTTTTGGACTTAGACATTTTTTCAATTTTGCCAATGGTAACAGGCTCGCCGTCCGCTATCAGCACCGCTTCATTGCCACGCACTTCAACTTCATGGGGGAAATAGTAAGTCGTTGAGCCGTCTGCATTGCTCCGATAAAACGTCCCTGCCAGCACCATGCCCTGAGCGAGCAAGCACTCAAACGGCTCACTACCGCCAACCAAGCCTTCATCACGCATGACTTTATGGAAAAAGCGGGCGTACAATAGGTGCAAAATGGCGTGTTCAATACCGCCCACATATTGATTGACCGACAGCCATTTGTCCGCACCTTGTCTGCCGATCATTTGGGTGTCATCGTGTGGCGTGGTAAAGCGTTGGGCGTACCAGCTACTCTCCACAAAGGTGTCAAAGGTATCGGTCTCACGCTCGGCAGGTTGCCCGCATTTTGGGCAGGTGCAGTTGACAAACTCTGGGATTGATTTTAAGGGATTACCACGACCGTCAGGCACGACATCGGTAGGTAGCACCACAGGCAAATCGCTCTCAGGCACAGGCACCGTTCCGCAGTACTGACAGTTAATCATCGGAATCGGACAGCCCCAGTAGCGTTGGCGGGACACGCCCCAATCACGCAGGCGGTATTGAATGGTGGCGTTCGCCTTATCGCCCACGACTTCTAGGATTTTGGCGGTAGCGGTGTCTTTACCCATGCCGTCAAGTACGCCAGAGTTTACGCATACGCCATTTTTGTCGCCATACCAGTCTTGCCATGCGTCTGTACTGTATTCTTTGCCTTTAAATTCAATGACTTGTTTGATTGGTAAATCATACTTTTTGGCAAATTCAAAATCACGCTCATCATGAGCAGGCACGCCCATGACCGCCCCCGAGCCGTAGCTCATGAGAACGTAGTTGGCAACCCAAATCGCCACATCTTCGCCCGTTACAGGGTGTTTGGCAAATAGCCCTGTATCCATGCCCACTTTTTCGGCTTTGGCAAGCTCACTTTCGGCAACCGAGCCTTGTTTGCACAACCTGCAAAATTCAGCGATTTTTTCGTTTTGGCGAGACGCATATTGGGCAAGCGGATGCTCTGCCGATACCGCAAGATAGCTTACGCCCATGATTGTATCGGGGCGAGTAGTAAAGACGGTAAGTTTGTCCGCTTGTCCGTCTAGCTCATAGGTAAAATCCAGCTCCATGCCATGACTTTTGCCAATCCAGTTTTGTTGCATGGTTAGGACTTGTTTTGGCCATTTGTTTTCTAAGAGTTTTAAATCATCAAGCAGTTCGTCCGCATAGTCCGTGATTTTAAAATAATACATCGGAATATCACGTTTTTCGACCAACGCCCCCGAACGCCAGCCACGACCGTCCACAACTTGTTCATTGGCAAGGACGGTGTTATCCACAGGGTCCCAGTTTACGGTAGATAACTTTTTATATACCAAGCCTTTTTTGTAAAGCTGTAAAAATAGCCATTGCTCCCATTTATAGTACTCAGGATTGCAAGTGGCGAACTCACGAGACCAGTCAATGGAAAGACCTAGCGATTTTAGTTGCCCACGCATATGCTCGATATTGGACATCGTCCACGCATGGGAGGCAACCTCGTTGTCAATGGCGGCGTTTTCGGCAGGCAAGCCAAAAGCGTCCCAGCCCATCGGCTGCATGACATCATAACCCTTTTGGCGGTAGTAGCGAGACAACACGTCCGTAATGGCGTAGTTGCGAACGTGTCCCATGTGGAGCTTACCGCTTGGGTAGGGGAACATGGAGAGCATATAGCGGGTGGGTTTGCCGTTATCAAAGTTGTCCGTGTGGTAGCGGTTGTCGGCTTGCCATTTGGCTTGCTGGGCTTGTTCAATGGCTTTAAAGTTGTAATCGTTTAGGCTCATGATAGGCTAACTCAAAAATAAAAAATTTAACACGCTATTATAGCCGATTTTTGTTATAATTTGCCAATATTTTGTAAAGCGAGACACCCCCATGACGACCATTTATGGCATAAAAAACTGCAACACCATGAAAAAAGCGTTTGATTTTTTAAATCAAAACGGCATAACGTATGAATTTTTTGATTATAAAAAGTCGGTACTAAGCCAAGATGACTTTGCCAAGTTTGTGGCAACCTTTGGCGAAAAAGTCATCAACAAACAAGGCACAACCTACCGAAAGCTAGACGACACCGCCAAAACCGTGCTAACAGGTGGCGACATATCCGCCATGTATGAGATAGTCAAGGACAACCTTAGCGTACTAAAACGCCCGATAGTCGTGGGCGATGACGTGGCACTTATCGGCTTTGATGAGCATGAATGGGGTGGGGTGTTTGGGGTGTAGTGGTTTAAATTTGGTTTGTTAATCAATCACGCCTTTGGGTAGATTATAGAGGTAGATCACATTTGCCCTGTAATAAAGTGTTGATTTTTGGGCGAATGTAATTCGCCCCTATAATCTAAAAAATAACCACCCAACAATCATAAATTACCACTTTAAATTAAGATTGGGCGTTATGTATTTTTAGATAACACTTTATAGATAGCCGTCTATGCACAATAGGATTAATCATTTCTTTTAACGCATGAATACCATCAAAAAATCCTTGTTTGACATACGTTAATTCCCATACATCATTACTTATAAAATTAAATTTGATTGTATCATTCTCAATGGTTATACCAGTGAAAAAATCTGTATGATACGCCAATCCCAACCACAAACCATCCATAATCAATGAATTTTTAATGTCAATCAAATAAACACTCAACGTTTCTTCAAAGGGACAATCATGGGTTGCAAACAAAATAAACTTATCCACATCTACTTGTACAACATCTCTTAGGTGGCATTCATCAATAAATATACCAATGGGTTGGTCATTGACCAAGATTTGTGATTTAGATTCTTTATGATTATCACCGTCATTTATTAATTGAGCGGTAATGTGATACACAATTTTCATAACCCATAAATCTCTTACAGTCAATAAATGGTAGTTTTCCCAAGCCAATCTTGATAATCAGACGAATAAACTGCCTTTATGTATTTTAATTTTAAAACTATTTTAATTTTATAAAAAGTATTTTTAATAAAATCAGAAAAATTTAAAATCACTTTAACCCAACCTTATCATTTATCATCTCTCTCTTTATTTCCCACTTCCTTCGGCTTTACCGTCCCATTAGTTGCCTTTTTTCTAAACGGTCGATTATAAAACGGCTTAAACACCTTTTTATAAAATAGAGTAGCGACAATAAGCCCAAAAGCAAACGCCCACAGACTTGTCAGCCACAAGATAAATTCTAAGAAATACAGCCAACCTGTGCCAATACTTTGGACAAAGCGATGACCAAAATTCGCCCGCTCGTCTTTGGCGATGTATGCCTGTGTGTCGGGCATGACCGATTCAAAAATTTGCGGATTTTGATAAAAGGCAAGTGTTATCGTGCTAAACGCCACTTGCTCGGCAAGAGCCTTGCGGTCAAGCTCGGCAAGGGTTTGGCGGTATTTTGAATCTGTCATCTCGCCCACATGAGCCGATTTGTCCGCCAAATCATCTGTTTTGGTGGCGTTAAGCTCGCCCAGTTTGGCTTGGCGTTCGGCTTCTATTTGGGCGTGTAGGGCGTTACGCTGTAAGTCTAGGGCAACATCGGTGGCGTTAAATTCTTGACCGTCCAAAAACACCACTTGTCCTTGTACCCCCTTCAAAAACTCGCCCGCATTTGCCTTGGGGATACGCACCGTCATCATGCCATGACGCACAAAATGGGTCAGCACCTTTAACTGCTCACCCCCAATCGGATAGCGGTGCGTGTCGGTGATGTTGTTATAAATCTTGGACGTTTGGATATATCCGCCCGTTTGTAGGGTTAGGCTCTCCAATTGGTCTTTGGTGGCAACCACGTCTTTGACGGCAAAATTTACATCCGCCTTGATGATAAAGGCTTTGTTTGCCAAATGAACCTGCTCGCCTTGGGTGGTGGTTTGGCTGTCAAGGGTAGGATTATCAGGGTTTGGGCTATTGGGGTTTGAGTTGTCAAGATTTGAATCGCTTACGTCCGCATTGGTAACGTCTGCCATATCCACACTTGCCACATCAGAGCTTGCCGATTGATGAGACATCTCGCCGTCATGGGGCTGTGGGGAGCAGGCGGACAATAAAGCGATAAAGACGATAAGGGCAAGGGATTTTTGCATGGGGATTTCCAAACGGGTTTGGGTTAATATAACGGGTTTGGGTTAATATAAATAATTATTCTTTTTAAAGCAAGTTTTACGCATAAAAAAGACGGTGCTAGACCGCCTTTAAAATTTAACCATTAGTTTCTCGCAAAATCTGCGTACCCACGCCTTCTTCGGTAAAGATTTCAAGCAAACAAGCGTGTGGTACTCGCCCGTCCACAATGGTTGCACTTCTAAGCCCTGCCCTGACAGCATCCAACGCCCCTGCAATCTTGGGTATCATGCCCCCACCTATCGTACCATCAGCGATGAGATTGTCCACGTCTGTGGGTGATAGGCTTGTTAGTACGTTGCCGTCTTTGTCTAGCACGCCTTTGATGTTAGTGAGCAGAAGCAGGCGTTCGGCATTTAAAAACTCTGCCACACGGCTCGCCACTAGGTCGGCATTGATGTTATAGGTCTCACCATTTTCATCCACACCTAGTGGGGCGATGACAGGGATAAAGTCGCTATGGATAAGCATATTGATGACATCTGTATTGACGTGGGCGACTTCTCCGACAAAACCCAAATCAATGGCATTGCCGTCCTTATCGGTCATGGTAAGTTTGGTCGCTCTGATGAGATTGGCATCTTTGCCTGTCAAGCCAATCGCCTGTCCGCCGTGTTTGTTGATAAGATTAACGATAGATTTATTCACGCTACCACCCAGCACCATCTCCACCACGTCCATCGTGGCTTTGTCGGTAACTCTCATGCCGTCTATGCGGTCAGACTCACGCCCAAGTTCATTCATGAGATTATCCACCTGTGGACCCCCGCCATGCACCACCACAGGGTGAATGCCAACGGTTTTTAAAAGGACAATATCACGGGCAAAGGAGCTTTCTAATACAGGGTTGGTCATGGCATTACCGCCATATTTGACGACGATGAGCTTATCTTTATAACGTTGGATATAAGGCAAAGCAGTTGTGATGACTTCTGATGTGTGTTTGGCTTCGTCTAGGGTTAGGGATTTGTGTTGCATAAATTTTTCCTTTAAAATTTAAAATGGGTTAAAATTTTGACAATTATTTAAAATCAATCACTTAACCCCAGAGCTACCAAACCCACCTGCCCCACGTTCGCTGTCATCACTAAACTCATCTACAATGTCAAAAACAGGACGCACCACAGGCACCACCATGTATTGAGCCATGCGTTCGGCAGGATTTAGGGTAAAATCGGTGTCGCTTCTGTTCCACACCGACACCATCAGCTCGCCTTGATAGTCAGCATCAATCAAGCCCACTAGGTTGCCAAGCACAATGCCATGCTTATGCCCAAGCCCAGAACGTGGTAAAATAATCCCTGCAAAATTAGGGTTCTTGATATAAATTGCAAGCCCCGTGCCGATGAGTTTGGTTTCGCCTGCATGGATAACCACAGGTTCATCAATACATGCCCTTAGGTCTATGCCTGCCGAGCCGTCTGTGGCACGAGTAGGCAAAGGAAAATTAGGGTCGGAGCCGATTTTTGGGTTTAGGAGTTTGACTTGGACGGATTGCATAAGATTACCTTTTTAAATAACTCAATTTCATCAATGATTGGCTAATTTTAAGCAACTGCCCCCAAAAAAGCAATGCCAAAGCCCAAAAAGCATTTTATTTTGCTAAATTTTAAAAATTTCATAAAAAACGCTTGACGTATCAAAATTTCCCTGTATAATACGCACCACATTTAGTGATAAGGGTCGTTAGCTCAGTTGGTAGAGCAGTTGACTGTTAATCCGTGTGTCCCTGGTTCGAGCCCAGGTTGGGGAGCCATATTTAAAAACCCTTTTCTGTTTTGGAAAAGGGTTTTTTATTGCTTGAATGTCATTTACTGGCTTGATTTTTTATTTTTTGAAAGCATATAAGCCTTGTTTATCATTTTTCATTCAAAAGGAAAACCCATTTGAGCCTAACTCGCACTCTCAATTTTGAGCTGACCCCCTTTGAGCTTCGCACCCTACTTGGCGAATACAACACACACCTAAAATACCTACAAGACCGCCTTGATATTGCCATTATCAATCGTGGCAATGACTTTATGCTGACAGGCGATTTGACCCAAGTGGAGCGTGGCGAATATGTGCTGGGCGAGCTTTATGAGCTTGCCAAAAAATCAGACGACATCACCCCAGAAGACTTGCACCTACTAATACAAGCAAGCCTTGCCCGAAATCCACAAACTACCCAAACGCACACGCCTGTCAGCCTATCGACTCGCAAGGGCAAAATCACACCAAAAGGACACAACCAAGCCGAATATGTGCGTAACATCCTGCTATCCGACATCTCGTTTGGCGTAGGGCCTGCTGGTACGGGCAAGACCTACCTTGCCGTGGCGGTGGCGGTGGATATGTTAGAGCGTGGCGAGATTGAGCGGATTTTGCTTGTCCGCCCTGCCGTGGAAGCGGGCGAAAAATTAGGCTTTTTGCCAGGGGATTTGACCCAAAAAATTGACCCCTATTTACGTCCCCTGTATGATGCCTTATATGAAATGCTTGGCTTTGAAAAGGTGGGTAAGCTCCTAGAACGCCAAATCATCGAAGTTGCCCCGCTTGCCTATATGCGTGGGCGGACGCTCAATAACTCATTTGTGATACTGGATGAAGCCCAAAACACCACGCCTGAGCAGATGAAAATGTTTTTGACACGGCTAGGCTTTGGGAGTCGTGCGGTCATCACAGGCGACACGTCTCAGGTGGATTTGCCCCGTGGTCATAAGTCGGGACTGTCTCAGGCTCTCAAAATTTTGGCAAATATTGATGACATTCACATCACGCAGTTTAGCAGTAAAGATGTCGTGCGACATCATCTGGTGCAAAAAATCATTGATGCCTATGACGCTCATGACGTGGTGGAGAATCAGATTGAGAGCGAGCGAGCCGAAATCCGCAAAAAACAACGTCAAGAACAAGAGCTAAACCGCACGTTAAACGCCTTGTCCTTTTTAAATAGCATAAAAGACGACAAAAGCGGTCAAGGTGGCAAGGACGGCAATGATGAATGAGATAACGCTCAGTTTTGCCGATGATGTGGCAGGTCTTGCTGAGTTGCCAATTTATAATGAAATAAAAATTACAGAGATTTTTAATCATGCCTTAACGGTGATGAATGACAAAATCACGCACGGTTTGGCGTTGCCCTATTATCCATTTGATGAACTACCTGCTCAAAACTGGATAGATTTGCCAAAATCTTTGGATATTTATGTCTGTGACACAGACGAGGGGCGTGAGCTCAACCTTGACGCTCGGGGCAAAGACTACGCCACCAACATTTTATCCTACCCAAGCGACATACCGAGCGATGTCTGTCAAATGATGAATAATATACCACTGGGCGAGCTGGTGATTTGTCATGAGGTCGTGGTGCGTGAAGCAGATGAGCAAGGCAAAACGGTGGACGAGCATTTGACGCACCTAATCGTACATGGTGTATTGCACTTACTCGGCTTTGATCATGAGCTTGGGCAGGAGAAGCAGGACGAGATGGAGGGCTTTGAGATTGAGATTTTGAGTGGGCTAGGTCTCAATAACCCTTATGAGTGATGTCATTTTAGGTATCATCAACTTCTTTACGTCCGCCCTAGCAGGGATTACAGGGCTTGGCGGTGGGACGATTTTGCTTGGGTTTATACCCATGTTTTTGCCTGCGTCCACCATTATCCCCATTCATGGCACCACCCAACTGGCAAGCAACGTTAGCCGTGTGTGGTTTGGTCGGCGTGATTTGGATTTTACTCATTTTCGTCCGTTTGTCATCGGAGCGGTGGTGGGTGTGGCGTTTTTTGGGATGGCAGTAAAATTTGTCAGATTAGACTTAATCCCCCTATTTATCGCCATTTATATCTTACTTACTCAGTGGTCAAGTACGGTCAATCGCCTATTAAAGAGCTTTGAGAGTTTTTATCTCATCGGCTTTTTACAAACAGGCATTGGGTTATTTGTCGGAGCCCCGGCCCGTTGCACCTACCCCTACTCATGAAAAAATACGACAACAATGACGTGGTCGTCACGGTCGGCTCGCTCATGATGTCGTTGGTACACGTCCTAAAACTTGCGGTCTATGTCGCTTTGGGGTTTGCGTTTTTTGACTATTGGCAAGTGATTGTACTTATGGTAGTGTCCGCCTCCTTTGGCTCATGGGCAGGGGTCAAACTGCGTAACCGTTTGCCTATGGCATGGGTGAGAACTGTCTTACCGTGGCTACTTACTGTCATCGCCTTAAAAATCATCTATGATAATGCGGTGAAATTTGGGTGGATTGGGGTGGTGTTTTAAAACACGCCCATCTTTGAACACACTCATCAACCCAACCAACTCATCAATCACATCCATCCAAGACACTCGTCAACAAAACCTAGCACGACCCCCAAAATCATGCTAAAATAGGGCGATTTTATTTCACAACAACTTGGAAAACCACTATGGCTCATCAAGATGTCCCTGCACAGGACAAAACCCAAGACACCGCTTTTTTATCCGAAGCGGATGCTCAGCGTTTGCAATTTGAACAAAACGCCCTACACTACCACGAACACCCCCGCCCCGGCAAAATCTCTGTCACCCCCACCAAACAAATCGCCAACCAACGAGACCTAGCCCTTGCCTACTCCCCTGGTGTGGCAGTACCTTGCCTTGAAATCGAAAAAAACCCCAAACTTGCCGCCAAATACACCGCTCGCTCCAACCTAGTGGGTGTGATTACCAACGGTACTGCGGTACTTGGGCTTGGTAACATCGGTGCGTTGGCGTCCAAGCCTGTCATGGAAGGTAAAGGCGTACTGTTTAAGAAGTTCGCTGGCATTGACGTGTTTGACATTGAGATTAATGAAACCGACCCTGATAAGTTCATCGAGACGGTAGCAAGCCTAGAACCAACCTTTGGTGGGATTAACCTAGAAGACATCAAAGCCCCAGAATGCTTTAAAATCGAGCGTGAACTGCGTGAACGCATGAACATTCCTGTGTTCCATGATGACCAGCATGGCACCGCCATCATCTCAGCAGCCGCTCTGCTAAACGCTCTACAACTAAACGGCAAAAATATCGGCGAGATTACGCTTGTCTGCTCAGGGGCAGGGGCTGCCGCCATCTCTTGTCTTGACTTAGTAGTGGCATTGGGCGTACGTAAAGAGAACATCTATGTACTAGATTCAAAAGGCGTGATTACCACAAGCCGTGAAAACCTAGACGAATCCAAAGCCCGTTTTGCTCGTGATACCGACAAGACTACTTTGGCGGAAGTAATGGTGAACGCCGATGTCTTCCTAGGTCTATCGGGGCCGGGCGTGGTTACGCAGGATATGGTACGCTCAATGGCAAAAGACCCGATTATCTTCGCCCTTGCCAACCCCACCCCTGAGATTATGCCAGAGCTTGCTCATGCGGTGCGTTCGGACGTGATTATGGCAACGGGTCGCTCAGACTACCCCAACCAAGTCAATAACGCCCTATGTTTCCCTTATATTTTCCGTGGAGCATTGGACGTTGGGGCGACTGTGGTCAATGAAGAGATGAAACTGGCCTGCGTGCACGCCATCGCTGCCATGGCACATACTGAAGCCACGCCATCGATAGACAGTCAAAAGGACGAAACCGGCAAGAGCTTTGGACGTGAGTACCTAATCCCTGGTCCTTTGGAGCCAAATCTTATCTTGGAGATTGCCCCTGCCGTTGCCAAGGCTGCTATGGATACAGGCGTGGCAACCTTGCCGATTGCCGATTTTGATGCCTATCGGCAAAGACTGTCCGAGTTCGTCTATAACACCGCCCTTGCCATGAAGCCCATCTTCAACAAGGCAAAAACCAATCCCAAACGCATTGTCTATGCCGAAGGTGAAGACATCAACGTGTTGCGTGCGGTGCAAGTGGTGGTGGACGAGCAAATCGCCAAGCCCATCCTTATCGGTCGCCCTGCCGTCATCAACCAAGAAATCGACAATCTGGGCTTACGTCTGGCTGATGGTCAAAACATCACCATCATCGACCCCAACAACAACCCCCACTACGACAGATATGCCGAACATCACTACGTCACCAATCAGCGTAATGGTGTTAGCTTGGAGCTGGCTCGCCGTGATGTTCGCCGTAAAACCACACTTATCGGCTCACTCATGGTCGAGCTTGGCGATGCGGACGGCTTGATTTGTGGTACGTTTGGCTTCTATCACTTACACTTAAAATACCTAAATCAAGTCATCGGCAAAAAAGACGGCATTGCCAACTTCTACGCCATGAGCGCTGTACTCATGCAAAACCGCAACCTGTTCATCGCTGATACCTACATCAACGAAGACCCAACCGCCGAAGAGCTTGCCGAGATGACCATTTTGGCAGCCCAAGCGGTGCGTCGTTTTGGCATCACACCAAAAGTCGCCCTACTGTCGCATTCTAACTTTGGGGCATCAGACCGTGCTTCTGCTCTCAAAATGCGTCAAGTACACGACATCTTGACCGAGATGAACGTGGACTTTGAGTTTGATGGCGAAATGCACGGCGACATCGCCCTAGATGAGCGTATGCGTCAGCACAGCTATCCATTTAGCACGCTAAAAGGCTCGGCAAACCTACTTATCATGCCAACGCTTGACAGTGCCAACATCGCCTTTAACCTGCTAAAAACCGCCACAGGCTCGGCCGCCCTAGGGCCTATCCTGCTCGGTGCGGACAAGCCGGTGCATATCTTGACACCTTCTGCGACCGCTCGCCGTATCGTCAACATGACCGCCCTATCGGTATCGGACGCTCAGGACATGGCGAAATAAGCCTGCCAAAACCCAAAAAAGCACTCATCAGGGTGCTTTTTTTATTGGTTAATTTACGCTACAATGACCCAAATTTATCGGAAAAATTTACCATGCAAGTATATTTGATCGGTGGGGCGGTGCGTGATATGCTCCTATCTCGCCCTATCAAAGACAAAGATTTTATGGTGGTCGGGGCAACAACTGCCGACCTACTCGCCCAAGGCTTTGCCCAAGTTGGGGCGGATTTTCCTGTGTTTTTGCACCCGCACACCCATGCCGAGTACGCCCTTGCCCGCACCGAACGCAAAAACGGCAAGGGCTATCAAGGTTTTGCTGTACAGACGGACGGGGTGAGCCTACAAGACGACCTAGCACGCCGAGACTTAACGATAAACGCCCTTGCCATAGAAGTCGGTGGGCTGTTTGACGACACGCCACGCACAGGGCAGGTGGTGGACTTTTATGGCGGTCAAAATGACTTAAAAAACAAGCTCTTACGCCATGTGTCGCCTGCATTTAGCGAAGACCCGCTTCGTGTGTTGCGAGTGGCTCGGTTTTATGCCCGCTTTTATGAGCTGGGTTTTACGGTTGCCCCCGATACCGCCTGCCTTATGCAAGCCATTGCTGAGCGTGGCGAATTATCGCACCTAAGCCGTGAGCGGATTTGGACGGAATGCGTGAAGGCTTTTGATGAGCCGTGTGCGTTTGCGTTTTTTGAGTTGTTATTTGACTTAGATATTTTAAAACAAATTCTACCCGAACTAAACACCATTTGGCAAGATAACACCACACGCCAAATCACATTTGATAAATTAAAAACCGCCCATGATAAACCATTACATATCAAATTTGCCATTTTAACTTATGGATTTTTGGATAATAAAAATGAATTATCAACATTGTGCGAGCGGTTATTAACGCCCAAAGTCATCACGCAATTTGCTCAATTATTTATCACGCATTTTAATGAATTAACCGATTATCAAAATATCCCTGCCGATAAATTATTAAATTTAATAGAAAGCACCAAAGCCCAAAAAGACAGCAAGCTATTATTTTATTTAATTGATACGGTAGAAATCATAAACGATAAAACAATCAATCGTGAATTTTTTAATCACGCCATTAGTCTTTATCAATCGGTAACGATTAACGATATTGATAAATCATTAAAAGGCAAACAAATTGGCGATGAGCTGGCACGGTTACGCCTTTTAAAATTAAACGAATTTTTAAAAAAGGAACTTCCATGAAAAAAGTCGCCCTCATCACAGGCGGAGCAAAACGCATTGGCAAGGCAATCGTCCAAGCCTTTCACAGTCATGGCTTTAACGTCATCATTCATTATCATCATAGCCAAACAGACGCTCAATATCTGGCAGATGAATTAAATGCCATTTGTGATAATAGTGCTAAAATCATTCAAGCAGATTTAAATATCATCAATGATAAAAATACACTAGCAGATTTTAAAAATCATGCCCTAGATTTATTTGGGCGGATTGATGTTTTGGTGCATAATGCGTCAAGTTTTTATCCCAGTGATATGAATGATGATTTTGATAAATGGCAACAAGATTGGGATGATTTATTTTTGACCAATGCCAAAGCCCCGTTATTTTTAAGTCATGCTTTTAAAGATGAGCTTATCACAAATCATGGGGCGATTATTAGCCTACTTGATATTCACGCACGAGATAAACCCTTTGTCGGTTATCCCATTTATAACATGGCAAAATCGGCACATTTGGGCATGGTGCAGTCGCTTGCATTGGAGCTTGCCCCGAACGTGCGGGTCAATGGCGTCTCCCCCGGTGTGAATATTTTTCCAGAAGATAATAAAAACAACGAATTAAACGACCATACCAAAGACGAGCTAACAAATTCCGTCCCTTTACAAAAAATCGGTACGCCCAATGACATCGCCCAAGCGGTGCTATTTTTGGTTAATGCCCCCTACATTACAGGGCAAATCATAGCGGTAGATGGTGGGCGAAGTTTGACATTAAAGGGTGGCTAGGGACATGAGACGAACAAATAAAGCAAAAACCCACCATAGGCGGGTTTTTGTGGAGTGTGATACAAACAGTACAACTTAGAATCTGTATTCTAGACCTGCACCGATGCCAAAGCCTGTGTTTTTAGCACTGTCATAGACTGTGTTTTCAAGTAATCTATTTCTACCTTTATATCTTCTACCATCTTCATTAATATAGCCAGTGTAGATGTGACCTGTGGTAGCTTTATTAAAGGCATATTTACCGCCAACACCGACACCCATTCGTTTCTCACCATCAAAACCAGCGTTATTTTTAATCAAAGCCACTTGACCGTAGGCTGTCCATGGGGTGGCGGTTTTCATCTCGCCACTGACGATAAGGGTATTTTCTTTTTTGCTGTTTGGGGTTTCAAATTTAGAAATTTGATATAAAGCACCCGCCGTTAATGTTGGCGAGACAGCATAGTTACCAGATAGGCGTAAGTGGTTGTTTTTGCCATAAGCAATGTAAGAGGCACCTGCATTGATAGGACCTGTGCTATAAGTAGCACCGATGCCATATTGGTCTTTATCAACAAGACTACCGACATCAGTATCTGAATCAAAAGCATACATGGCCAAGAACTGAGCACCGTTACGTTCAGGTGATACATAAGCAAAGGCGTTATTAGCACGTCGGCCACTAAACGTAGGAGCGATGTCGCCCACGTTGTTACCTTCCAACACAGCGGCAAAATCAATATTATCATCAATGGTGGTTAAGCGACCAGCCAATAATGTGCCGTATTCTTTATGAGCAAGACCCAGGTAAGTATCACGAGATGTGAACTGAGCTGCGTCACCATTGTCGATGGCAACACCATACTCAAGCTGATAAACCACATCGATATCGGCGGTCAATGCTTCTGAGCCTCTTAGACCAATGCGTGAGCTGTTTGAATTAAGACCGCTTGTATTGGTGTCTTCTTTGGTCTGTACAATGCCTGACTTATAAGTTGCCTTAGCATTGCCGGCATCAACGGTCAAAAAGGCTTCACCGTAGACGGTTGGTGCTGCATGGGCAGCAGATACGGACAGAGCAGCAACGGCTGACGCTAAAAGTAGTTTTTTCATGGGTTTCTCCACTGACATTTTTAGTGATGGGGCTGCTGTACGCTTGCACCCAGTGTGATAAACCATCAATCGCTTAACAGCTTATCACGGCTTTTTTAAGTTATTTCCAATATGGGTATTTCATCATAGTTTCATGACGTATTTATGACAATTTTTTGCAATCTTTAATAAAACATCATTAAATCATACATCAAGTGCAACAAATAAATCAAAACAGCATAAATCCCATACCGTGTGTATAGAATACCAATTTTGTCATATTTTGCAACACCTTTTATCACAAAAATTCACATTTTTTTTGTATTTTTTTAAAATATATATATTTATCAATAACTTAAAATGTTTCTGTTTTCCAAAAATTTTGTAAACATTGAGAGTGATTTTTAATTATACTTATAAATTTAACCGACTTCTTTTGGATGACTGTATTTCGTCATCATTTTAGGCGTGAGATAAACATGAGATAAGTATAAAAATAAACAATTTATACGGCAAAATGACTGAGTAGACCGCCAAACAGATGATGCCAATAAATAATATCAATATTATCAAATCGCTGTTTTTTTGGGTAAAAATCCCCACATCATATTATCGCCAGCTTGATAAAATCATGGTAAAATAGCCACTGCTTTTTGATTTATTACGATGCCATGACCGACATACTGTCCGAAGATGACCTGCACGCCATCGCAAGCCGTGCCAAAGCCAAAACCGACATTAGCCACATTCATGCGTTTTTGGGGGCAAAAACCAGCGATAAATGGCTTGCCGTCGCCAAAGATAATCTCCCCCTGCTCATGCAAGACCACGCCAACTGCGAGAAAAAGGCGGCAGGGACGGCGATGAATTTGATTTTTCGTTATGAATTTCACAGAGATTTGCAAGAAAAACTGGCACAGCTCGTGCGTGAAGAGATGCTCCACTATGAACAAGTGCTAGAACTTATGAAAGAACGTAATATCGCATGGTCGCACCTGCCTGCTGGGCGATATGCCAAGGGACTGTTAAAATACAAACGCACCTGGGAGCCAGCTGGCATGATAGATGTGCTTATCATTGGGGCATTCATCGAGGCTCGCTCATGTGAACGATTCTCAGCATTGGCGGACGTCATTGATGATGAAAAGTTATCAAAGTATTATAAATACTTACTCAAATCCGAAAGCCGTCATTATGAAGATTATCTGGCTCTTGCTCGCTCGGTGAGCGATGAACCCATAGATGAGCGAGTGGCGTTTTTTCGGGCGGTGGAAGCACAGCTAATAGATAGCCCTGATGGCGAGTTACGTTTTCATAGTGGTGTACCCGACTTTGCCTAGCCTGCCTAGCCATCTTTACCCAAACAATCGCCATCAAATCATCCAATCATTGTATTTATCAATCATGGCGGTTAAAATTTTAGCGTGTGCATCTCTTGTAATTTGAGCATATAAAGCATATTATGACTGTCAATCGCCATCTTTTTGGTATCTTATGACATTTTTAACTGACATTTGGGGGTATTATGACCATTCATCACAAACTCATCATTTTGGGTTCAGGGCCAGCAGGTTATTCGTCTGCCGTGTACGCTGCCCGTGCCAACCTAAACCCCGTCATTATCACAGGGCTACAACTGGGCGGACAGCTTACCACCACCACAGAGATTGACAACTGGACAGGCGGAAAAGAAGGCTTAACAGGCAATGAACTCATGGATAACATGAAAGAACATGCCGAGCGTTTTGGGACGCAGCTCATCTATGACCATATCCACACCGCCGACCTACAAAACCGCCCTTTTACCCTAACAGGCGACAATGGCACTTATACCTGTGATGCTCTCATCATCGCCACAGGAGCAACCGCCCAATATCTGGGTCTTGACAGTGAGACGGCATTTATGGGGCGTGGGGTGTCAGCGTGTGCCACCTGTGACGGCTTTTTTTATAAAAACCAAAAAGTAGTCGTCATCGGTGGGGGCAACACCGCCGTAGAAGAAGCCCTATATCTATCCAACATCGCAAGCCACGTTACCCTAATCCACCGCCGTGATAGTTTGCGTGCCGAGAAAATCATGCAAGACCAACTCTTTGAAAAAGTCAAAAACGGCAACATCACGATAGAGTGGAACAGCAGTGTCAAAGAAGTCGTGGGCGATGACATGGGCGTAACAGGCGTGGTTATCCAAAACACAGACGGTACAACCAAACAAATAGACGCCATGGGCATGTTTGTCGCCATCGGACATAAACCCAACACCGCCTTATTTGATGGTCAGCTTGCCATGAAAGACGGTTATATCACTGTCAAAAGCGGACTGGACGGTAACGCCACCGCCACCAGTGTGGATGGGGTGTTTGCTTGTGGGGATGTAGCAGACCACATCTACCGCCAAGCGATTACATCAGCAGGGACGGGCTGTATGGCAGCGTTGGATGCGGAGAAATACTTGGATGCAATGTGATTTTATCTAAGACAAACCGCTGATTTAGACAAAAAGCCCATTTAGAATTGTTTTCTAAATGGGCTTTTTGTCTGTTGATGGCAACCTTAACTTAAATGACAAAAAGACAAACCGCCTAGGCAATTTGTCTTTTTATGGTTAAAAACCTACATTAAATGCGTTTTATAAGGGCGAATGTGATTCGCCCCTACACGTCCAAATTTTAAAAGGATTTTAAAAATACCATTTTTGCTTATAAAACAGGTATTTATCTCATCGTAACAAACTCTTCGCTGCCTGTGGGATGAATGGCAATGGTGTTGTCAAAATCACGCTTGGTTGCCCCCATTTTTATGGCAACTGCAAAGCCCTGAATCATCTCATCCACACCAAAGCCCACACCATGCAAGCCAACCACTTTTTCATCATCGCCCACACACACAAGTTTCATGCGACATGGTTCACGATGCGTGGTTACAGCAGAGTACATGGGTGTAAAGTTAGACTTGTAGACCTTGACATTGTCCGCCCCAAATTCGCGGATAGCAACTTTTTCACTGATGCCCACCGTACCAATGGGTGGATGGCTAAACACCACTGTGGCGATGTTTGAATAATCCAAATGTTCATCGGACTTATTGTTAAACAGTCGCTCGGAGAGTCTGCGACCTGCTGCCACCGCCACAGGAGTCAGCTCTATGCCGCTTTCAATGATGTCACCCACCGCATAAATGCCGTCTACCGTGGTGTTTTGGAATTTGTCCACGATGATTTGACCTTTGTTGTTGGTCGCCACACCTATCTCATCAAGACCAATGGCATCAGTTGCTGGCACTCGCCCTGTCGCCCAAATCAAGCACTCTACATTTAGGGTCTCACCATTGTCAAAATAAACGTTCAGACCGTCATTTTTCTCAATCTTAGTGGGATTTACGCCTGTGTGGAATGTAATGCCATCTTTGACCATGACATCGGTTAAGACCTCCACAATGTCTTCATCAAAATTTTTTAAAATACCACTACGTACACACAAGTGTGTCTCCACGCCAAGTGCATTTAATACCCCTGCAATCTCAACACCAATATAGCCACCACCAACAATTGCCACCGATTTTGGCAACTCAGTCAAAGCAAAAATGCCATCTGAATCAATACCAAACTCCGCCCCCTCTATGTTTGGACGATATGGGCGACCACCTGTGGCAATCAAAATATGATCAGCGGTAATGATTTGGGTATCGCCATTGTCATGGCTGATTTCCACCGAATTTTTATCAAGAAATTTGGCAAAACCATTGATTAAGGTTACACCATTTTTCTTAAAGGTGTTTTTATAAGATTCATGAATGCGATTAATGTAGGCGGTGCGGTTTTTTACCAGTTTGGTAAAATCAAAGTCGTTTGCATCCAAATCAAAACCATAATCAGGGGCATAGTGATGAATGGTGTTTGCTATGTTCGCTGCGTACCACATCACTTTTTTTGGCACACAACCTGCGTTGACGCACGTTCCACCAACGTGCTTAGCTTCAATCACCGCAACTTTTTTACCATACATGGCAGCACGGTTGGCAGAACCAATACCGCCACTACCGCCACCGATGGTAATATAATCAAAATGTCTGGTCATAAGTTTTCTCCAAAAAAGGTTGAGTAATGTATCAATATAATGGGGACGATTTATGGGTTTTGGGAAAATGTTTGATAAAATTTTTTGATTGTTGATAGATGATTTTTTAATTGATTAAACTGATAAAATCCTGCTCGCCAATACTAACAGCGGTATGCGTGGCAATGCGACTGTCAAGCGATATAAAAACAGCGTGGTTGTATTTGGCAAGAGCTAGTAGATACGCATCGGTTAATTGCTTTGAGCCTTGAATGTGTTGCCAGTTGATAAGCTCATCTTGTAATAGGCTGATGTTGTCGGGGATGAAGATATGATGACTTTTGTCAATAAAAGTTGTTAGCTTCTCTTTAGTGTCTAAGATTTTAAAGCCATTTTCATAGCTAGGCAATAGACTTCTTTCCAAACCCTGATTTTTGTAGATTTTTAAAAACTTCAACCCCAATACTTACAAGGGTTTATTTTTAGTTTGGAAAGAGATTTAATGATAAAATCCGCATACAGCCATTTTGCGTAATCGGACAACTCGCCCAGCAATTCCCTGCAATCAACCATTCGAATAACCAGCTTGTCGCAAGTGCGTGATGCTTATGTTTGTTATCCAACAAGGCAATCAATACATTAACATCAAGTAAGGCGATTTTAGATACCATGTTCTTCCCTTAGTTCATTGATGTATTTATCAGTAATTGTATGTGTGCCTGTGGTAAATGGGCTTAGTCCAAGAAACTCATACATCTCATCAAGGTCTTTGCCTTGTTGCTCGGCAACCAACTTTTCTGCCATGGATGCAAGATAATCACTTGCCGACATATTTTGTTGCTTGGCAATTTGTACAAGTTGCGTCTCTACTTGTGGGGGGTAAGTCTAGGGTTATCATGGATGACTCCTTTTAAAAGATAAGCCATTGTAACACAATCAAAACCCAAAAAAAACCCCAATCCTAACCACGCTCATTTAGCACGCCCCGCCAACCGCTTGACGATATTCATCATCTGACCGACCACCACTTTATCCACGCGCCCGTCTCGCCCATAGCGGTGTTTGCGATACAAGCTCTTTAATTCATCAATATCTTCGGCATTATTTGGCGTTTTTAGACGGTCAAGCCAAGTCAGATAAGGCTCGCTCGCCCCCTTGCCCCATGCCTTATCCTGCTTGGCAAGCCCTGCCGAGAGCTTCACAAGTGGCACGTCCAGCCCATGATACTGTCGTCTGCGTCGGTACATCATCACACCCACAAATAAGACAGCAAGCACTCCCACGCCCCCGACCAATGTCCAAAACTGCTGAGCAAAACTTGTGATATTAAACCACTTAAAGAGCGAGTCTTTTTGCTCATCTTGGTCATAACCGACCACGTTTTTTTGCCAATAATAGCCCATCTGGTCAGAGTAGCGTCTCAATGTTTGTAGCATCTTAAACTGCTGATAGCTCCATTGCCCTGCCATCCCATCGCCAAACATGGACGCACCGCCAGAATCAGTCACGGCATTCATGCCCTGCTCCACACGGTCAGGCGAGACAAAGGCGGTCGGGTCAATACGCACCCAGCCCTGTCCATCAAACCACACTTCCGTCCATGCATGTGCGTCCATCTGACGCACTTCCCAGCTTTGCCCATCACGCCCAAGCTCACCGCCTTGATAGCCTGCCACCACCCGAGCAGGAATGCCTGCCGAACGCATTAAAAAGGTAAAACTGGATGCATAATGCTCACAAAACCCCGCCTTTGTCCCAAACAAAAACTCATCAATGCGGTCATCTCGCAACACAGGGGGCGAGAGCGTGTAACTAAATCCGCCCGTGGTGATGAAGTTTTGCACCGCTTGTACATAGCGGACAGGGTCGCCAGTCTGGGCGTAGAGCTCTCTGGCAAAGGCACGAGCCTGCTCATTACCGTCTTTTGGCAGACGCAGATTAATGTGTTTTTGGATATCAGTGAGTTCAATATCCACCTTGGGCTGACTAAAATAACTGGCACGATAGCGTTTTTGGGTGCTAATCGGGTAATAATGACGCAGGGTAAAATCGCCCGTCATGCCCATGCCACGCTCAGGGTGCAAACGTGGATAATCTAGAGCAAACAGCCAGTTTTGCTCGGTCGGCTCCAAGATGACCTGATAATGATGTTCCATGCCTTGATACGCACTCATCGCCCATGCTGGGGGCGTATCGCCATCTCGTGATGGCCAAAAATGGGGCGAAAACTCACTTTGTCGCCACGTCACCCCATCAAAATCACTAAACACCAATCCACGCCAATACATCTCATGGCGGTTTGGCATTTGTCCGTCAAATTCGGCACGAAACGCCAGTTCGGTCGATTGACTCAGATTAGAAAAATCCCCTGGTGACATACTGTCCGAAACGCCCGTCGTCGCTGATTTGCCCGCCATCGGCAGTGACCACATCGGGGGCAGACGGGGGAAGAACAAAAACAGCACCACAAGCAAGGGGATGGCAGGCAGGGTTATCATGCCTAACGCACGCAGTCGCCCCGAGCCATCGGCATTATCATCATCACTAATGGCGATAAAGCCCACCAATATCATCATGAGTGTCGGCAGTCCCACCATCGCCACACTCAAATCCTGTCGTATCAAAAAAGCCGACGCCAGTGTAAATAACGCAAGGTTTAACGCCACATAAGCGTCCCGCTTCTCATAGAGCTCCCACGCCTTTGCCACAAAGCACAGCACCAAAAAGCTGACCGCCACATCCACGCCAAACGCCTGCCCAAAGCTCACCCAAATCGCCACTGTACCACCCAAAAATAGTAGCACCTGTACCACTTGATAGATACGGCGTAGTCGCCCACCACTTAGGCGGTATAGGCGTGCCTTGATACTGGGTTTTTGCATGATGACACTGATGATGAGTGCGACCAGTAGCCACGCAGGAATGCCCATCGCATGGGGCAACACAAGCGACGCCATGGCAAGCAGTAGCCAGTGATAGGCAGGCAGGGCAAGGATTTTTTGCCAAAATTTTTGGGGGCTTGTGGTTAGGGTTTTTCTACCTTGACCAAAATCGTGAAAAGTGCTGTTCATGGTGTCTGTGTCGTGTGGTTTTGCTTGATAGATGATTTGGTAAAATTAGGCAGATACTAACCTTTTTGTTTACATCCAAGAAACTTTAAAATTACCACAAACGTAATGATGTTTGGGTGTAGGGGCGTGCTGTGTACGCCTATAAAAATTGGTATATTATCAAAGGACGTGCGGAGCCAGTCCCTACAAAGCCTGTGGTAAATATCAAGTTTGTTAGGTGTATCATCAATCCATCAAACCAAACCCTTGTTTATAAATAGAATAATTTAAAATACTTTTTAAATGATTTTAAAACGGTTTTAAAATGGATAATATAAACAGCCAAAAACCCATCAAGGCTCTTTGGCAAGTCTTAGCAAGCATTGACGGACAAACTCATCACCCACGCCTATCTTGCCTGCCCCACTCGGTAGCACAAGCATAAAGGGCATGCCCTGTGTGGCGATGGCTTGCACTGCATGGGTCAGCTCACTAAGACGCATCTCATGCGAGCCTGATGGCATGTCATCATAATCTAAGCACCACTCACGCCCAAGCGAGTCGCCAAAGTGCTTGGTAAGCATGCCTGCCCCCCGTGCCACGTGCGACCATGACACCCGTGCCAGACTCTCGCCTTCTTGGTATTCATCCAACATCTCAAAGTCGCTTTGCCCTGCCACACTAATGGCACTTCGCTCATCACTCTCGCTTGCCACCGCTCGCTTGTCATTTTGCCAATCAAAGGGGATAGGCTTAGGATGTACAAACATCGGACTTGCCAAATGCACATACGCCCACGCACGCATGACCCCGAGCGGATAACGACTGCTGATGACCAGACGGGGCAAGGTCATGACCCCCCGAGTGGGCGTATAGACGGGTAATCTGACCAGTACCGATTTGCCCAGCGTTGGCGTGATGATGGTGCGAGCATTCATAAAGTCTTCTCGTGCCTGACCTTTGAGCATTTTTTGGATAATCTCATGCTTATCATCAAACACCGCTTCTATCTGCCGCGATGCCTTACCACTTCTGGTGGACAGCTCCAAAGTCACATAACCTATCGACCCTGTCTCAGACAGGCTGGACTCAACAAACCGCACATCAATGCTCGCCACCTGCACAAAGGTATAAAACACGGTCACGAGCCAAATGCCGAACAGGTAAAAGCACAGCCCCAGTACCAAGTTATTACCATAATTGACTCCCGTCACAAAAGTGGCGATGAGTAGCAAGGCAAACAGCAGTCCTTGACGGCTAAAAAAGATATAGACATTATGCAGTCCGAGCGACACCACGTCTTTGCGTGGTGAGCGTCTGGCAAAGAACTCATTGAGCTTGTTCTTTATGGGATGAGTCAGTGGGTGGGTTAGGCGATGAGCAGATGATTTCATGGGCATACGGATAGATTGATTAGGTTGATGACAAATGACAAATCAGCCATCAATCAATCGCCACTTCGTCCAAAATACGTCTGGCAATGGTCATCTCGGTCAAACCACCCAAATGATGAAACGGCACAAACCGTTGTCCCAGTCTGTGGTCAGCCACCGCCGAGAACACCGCCTGCACGTCATCTATCGCCACATTGTCCTGTCCTGATACATAGGCATAGGCTTGGCAGGCACGCTTTAACGCCAACACGCCACGGGGGGATAAGCCGTGATATTCTTGGCTTGAACGGGTCTTGGCAACCAGTTTTTGTAGGTAGTCTAGCACCACAGGGGCGATGTAGATGTCTTTGACTTCTCGCTGAGCTTGTATCACTTCTTCACTAGTTAAAATCGAGGTAAGCTCACCCATCATCGCTCGGCGGTCTCGCCCTTCTAGCAGTTCACGCTCGGCTTTGGGTGATGGATAGCCCAGCGAGACACACATCAAAAAGCGGTCAAGTTGTGATTCAGGCAGTGGATATACGCCCGATTGTTGGGCGGGGTTTTGAGTTGCGATGACAAAAAATGGCTTGGGCAGAGCGTATGTCTGTCCATCTTGGGTTACTTGCCCCTCCTCCATCGCCTCCAACAGTGCCGACTGCGTTTTGGGACTCGAACGGTTAATCTCATCGGCAAGCAGTAACTGAGTGAACACCGCTCCTTTTCTAAAACTAAAACTCTGCTCGCTTTGGTTGTATATCATCATCCCCAAAATATCAGCAGGAAGCATGTCATTGGTAAACTGCACACGGTTAAAATCCAGCCCCAGCAAGATGGCAAGACTGTGTGCCAACGTGGTCTTGCCCATGCCAGGTAAGTCTTGTAATAGCAAATGCCCATCCGCTAAAATACAGGACACGGCAAGGGTCACGGCCTCTTCTTTGTCAAGGACGATTTGGTTTAGTTTATCAAGTAGGATTTGGATTTTGGGCTGGATGTGTGACATGAGACACTCGAATAAAAAATATTTTGATAAATACCAACAATTATACCAATTTTTTAAAAATTATTTGTATGACAAGCGTTATTGTAGTGAGATTTTACACAAAAAAAACACCCAATCATCTGTTGGGTGTTCGCTGTTATGGCAGTTACTCTTCAGCAGGGGGCGGGAAAGTAATCTCAGTATTGGCAGGTTGCAGATAGTCGCCTTGCAGATATCTTGCCCCCACCGACCATGCCATGGACATGGTGGACGCCTCTTCAATATATGGCATGAGCGTGCTTGCCCCTTTTTCGGTCGCTGTATTTATCAGCCCTTGCAGAGCGGTCAAGTTCGCCTCTCTGTCTAAGTCCTTGGTATAGCTACGAGCGAGACGTACCATGTTGGGCGACAGATAGTCCAGCACTTCGGCGGATTTGGCAGTTACGCCAAAACCATTCATACCCACAGGGCAGTCAATGTTGGCAAGGGCAATGAACTGACGTTTGGCGACCGCCATATAATCCACCAAATCCTGCTCACTAAACTGCAATGTCAGCACATCACTACCACCACCAATGGCTCGGGTCAGCTGAGTGACAATACCTGATAGATTGGTATCTGCCAATGACGCTGATGATAGACCCACCAACAGGCGTGCGGTTGGCTCGCTTTGGCGAGTGTTTGCCAAGTGCTTACTGGCATTAATAAGCATCCAACGGTCAATCTTTTCAAGCAGATTGTGCTTTTTGGCAATCGAAGCCAATTTATCATAGGTCATCTCTGTGCCGTCAGCCTGTGGCAAGGTAATGAATACCTCGAACAGACTGCTACTGTCAGTATCAATGTCATAAATCGGCTGATATCTAAGGATAAATTTATTTTGAGTTAAGGCAGTCTGGATGTACTCCGCCATCACCGCATCATCCTCACCTGCGATGGTACTGATGTCAAAGACCTTAATCTTAGCATCTTCATCGTCAGGGTTAATCTCATGGGCGGTATCCATGGCACGACTTAGTACTACACTTGACTCGGGGGCATTACCATCCATCATCACCACACCCACAGACAAACTGGCAGTAACGGTGCGACTGCCCACCTCAATGAGTAAGTTAGTGATACGCTCTAAGAGCTTTTGAGCCAGTGTTACCACCCCATCTTTATTAATCTCTTCTACCACCAAAGCGAAGCTTGTGTCACTAAAACGACTCACACCCGTCCCATGAAGCTGTTTGGCGGTCTCATCAAGTGCCCATGCTACCTGCTTGACTGCGGTATCCACTCCTGCCAAGCCTGTACTTGAATGAATCTTGCCCACACCATCCATGCGAATATACAACAAGGCGGCGGACTTAATGTCACCCCTTACCACCTCTTCACGCACGCTGTCTAATGATTCGGTAAAGGCAAGACGGTTTGGCAGACCTGTTAGAGCATCTTGACGCTCCGCTTCGGCAAGTTTTTTGGCAAGCTCAGCACTGTTATTCTCGTTCTGCTGGATAATCATCTGCGTGACAGGTTCGCCGTCCAAGGTCGCTGCCGCCAGTTGTAATTTTGAGGCAAAGGTTGAGCCATCGGTACGTTTACTCTCAAAAGCAAATTCCACCTGTGAGCGGTCGCCCTTGTCAAATTTGCGTAAGAACTGTTTAAAGCCTTTAACGTTATCGCCACCAGCAATCAAATCTACCACTGGCACACCAATAATCTCTTCCATGCTGTTATAGCCAAACATCTCCAAATAAGGGTCATTGGCAAAGATATGCACGCCTTGGTCAATGTATGCCACGGCAGACTTTGAGTTTTTAATCAGAATATTGGCACGTTGTTCAGCCTCTTTTAAGATGACTTTTAGATGAGTAGTTTGACGTTTGGCACGCACATAATCCGTCTGCAAACAAATGGCAGAGACAATGAGTCTGTCATCCCCTTTTGCCAATGACTTTATCATGTCGCCATGCACCACCTCGGGGTTACCATGCTCATTTAGGCTCGCCTGTTCATTGCTTTGCACCAAATGAATGACTGGCAAATTAATCTGCTCTTCTTGTAAGATACCCACGACATCTGTAAAGTTCATGTCATAGGCACGATGGAAAACAAGCACATCCCATTCTTGGCGTAAGGATTTGACAAACTCCGCCTTTTCATCCCAAAAGCCCAAATTAACCTCATCAAAATATTCTGATAAGTGGCTGATAAGATGCTCGGCATAAAGTTGCTCTTCATCAATAAACAACAGGTTTAAGATATTTTTTTTCATAGACATATAGTATGTTAAAAAGCGATGCGGACAGGCTGGCGTTGGTTCACCCAAAAGTGTTTGCAATATTTGTACCAATTTGTAACGTTTTGAAATATTTTTACAAAACGTTACAAATTATGATAAAGGCTAATATCAAGGAAATTCAAAGAACTGCCATATTATAGCAAATATTTGGTTAATTAGCCATTTAAACGCACGATTTGGTATTGTTCAATCTCATCGGTGGTCAAAAGGTTGCGTTCTAACCTTAACTCCATCTCTTTGGTGTCAATACGCAGAACAACATAATCCCCCACTTTAAAATGATAACGGGGCATGATGAGCGTGCTTTGCTCATTGAGCCCATCGCCATCCACCAACAGTGCATGGACAAACTCTTGACTTCTGCCGTCTTGTTTACGCAAGCGAATGCCGACTGCCATCAGCACCCGACCCAAAAATCGTCCATCCACTGCCACCGAATTATCTGATTTTTCCACCCAATGTGCCATGCCCAGACGCCACGGATTTTTATTGGTGGAGATTGCTGATTTTAAAGCAAAAAGCCCATAAAGATGGATGAGTGGACGAGATGACAAAATCTCATCTTTTTCATCCATCCCCTGTGCACCAAACCGAAAACGAGCCACCGCCTCATTTTTGTAGCTTACCTTAACCATCTCTTTGGGTGCAACCATACCAATAGCAGAGGCACTGATTTTGACATGAAAATCAGCAGGCAACCCACGTTCTCGGATGACGGTAGATAGGTTTTGACCGCCAGAGATTTCATTAAAAATGGAAGCAAATCCAACAAGCAGCTCTGCCTTTCTCTCATGCCTATCATCTTGTCTGTCATGCGATGATCGCTGTTCAAAAGCAAGCAGTACCATCTTGGCAAATCGCATTTCAAATAACGACTGTGCTGTACCATCTATATACTCGCCTGCCGATACTTGTTCTATGTATCGTGTAAAATCTGCTAAGTCAAAAAACAGACAACGATGCTCATCACTGTATGGGTTAACCGACGCATATGGCGTGATGACCTCAGGCGGTTCAGCACCTTGTAGATTGACAAATACCCGAAACTCAGGATTGGCATCAAAGGTTGTTTTAAAATATTTTACCCACAAAGGCAACACTTTAAAGGCATTTAAGATGTCCTGACGGCGGTAAGCAAAAAAGTTACCAAAACTTGCTCCGCACGCCTGCATGTATCTGTCATGAATGGATGTCTTGGGATAATTTTTGTCAAAATCTTGAATGCTTTCGTGGCAAACTCCCAGATTGAGCGTGGTCAGATACCAAGTATTCACCTCCCGCCAGATGACCTTGGGGGCTTTTTGGTAAGTTAAAGCATACTCCATCAAAAGCTTGACATACAGCACCATAAATTGGTGTACGGCATAAATAAAGATGTCACGCTCGGCAGTAAGCACACCCGACTTCTTGGCGGACATGATTTTGTTTAACCACTTCTTGCCACCGCCATGTGCCGAAACAAAGGCATTCTGATGACGCACGGCGATGTTGCGATACACCAAAATCATCAAAAAGTACAAACTACGCACTTCATGAACTGACGACCGCTGTTCATCGGATAGACTTTGGTGCTCATAGACATAGTCAGCATGCATTTGCCCAACCACACGCTCAACGACCACCATCAGCTCATCCATGAGTGCCAGTTTTTGACCATCATGCATGTCACAGACCAGCACTTCACTAAGAGCTGTCCTAAGCTCGGTATATTGCTCATGCTTGGGTCTGATAGAAAGTGTGGTCGCCCATGTGCTAAGATTGGCACCTGTTTGGTCAAAGTAGGTCAATGTGACAGGTTTTTGTGCCAGTGGTGCGGTAATTAGGCGTTCAAATTTTTGCAGGGTAATCATATCGTGTCTCTTTGCACAAATTGGCTTGGTGGTCGCCCACGAATACAGCACGGACGCTGGCAATTTACCAAATAATCCACTCAAAACTTAGCATAAGTCAAATTTATGCAAGGTAAGATTTGGGTTAATAACATAAATTTTCATATTATAGCAAACTATTAACACCTGTCCACGACAATAATCCCCCAGAAACAGCATTTGGGGATATTTTTAACCCATTTTGGCTTATGACAAAAAATTCATACAAAAAAGCACAACCATCATTGGCTGTGCTTAGGGTAAGACAAAGCTACTCTTCTGACTCATCATCATCCCATTTGGCATAAGTCTTTGACGGGTCAATGCCTTGGGATTTTAGATAGGCAACTTGCTCTTCTAGGGTACGGCTTTTTTCGGCATCATGCATGGTGTCCGCCAATTCATCGAAACGCTCAGTCAGTTGTTCGGTGGTTTTTGACATGATATCATCCTTATTACAATTAAAAATAAATTATGATGAAAGATGGGGCAAACTTATCCCCATTGCATTAAATTTTAACCATATCTTGATTTAACGCCATATTTAACATTAAATCTCTTTCCAAACTAAAAATAAACCCTTATAAGTATTGGGGTTGAAGTTTTTAAAAATCCATAAAAATCAGGATTTGGAAAGAAGTCTATTAAAAACACACAACCAAGATACAACCACTTCATCCTAACAAAATTTTGGCAGTGATGTCATCTGTTTTGTGTTAAATTTTGTATCTTAGATTTGTATCTTTGAGCATGATTTCTTGGATTTTGCTCACTTTTCGAGCCTTGCAACCCATTCTTTTGGCTAAGCCATGTCAATTTAATGTGCCTTAAATATACCATTTGGCCAGGGCAATCGCACTACAAAATTTTACATGAAATTGATTAAAAATAAAGCAAATTTAGTATTTATAGTTAATTTTATCTAAATATATTTTTAATAAATTATTCAAAATATAATTGGTTTGGTGAGTTTTTAAATAATTTGTGTCTAAAAATTGCCAATTTCTTCAAAAACATAATTTTATTTGCTAAAAATTAAATATAGTGCGATTGCCCTGCCATTTGGCAATGCTATTTTAGCTATTTTATGTTGGATGTTTTGTCAGTGGCTTGCCACATGGAGCCTTGACCCACAGGCTCAATCCATCCTGCCAACTCCAACTCATCTAATATCCACAGCACATCAGCTTTGACCACCTGCACTCGGCTGACGGCATGGATGTCAGGATACTGTCTTGCCACGATTTGACTGGCAAGATTCTTATCAACATTATCATTTAAGGCACGTCCCAACCCTTGCTCAGAAAATGGCATGACCACATTGGCAAGCATGGTAACGATGTTTCGCCAGCGTAGCGGGATGACAAAGGACACTTCGATGAGCGTGCCACCCCGAAACGCATGGGCGGTGCAACTTACCAAAAATTCACTGTCTAGTGCCAATGCGGGCTTTAAGGCGGCATGCAAATCAGCATCTGTCTTGGCGTGAGAATGAGATGTAGATTTGGTCAGATGGGATTGGGCAGGAATACTAGACGCCCCAATCTTTTGGGCATCACTGGGTGCAGAAATTTGCTTCTGAGTGGCGGGCTTGGCATGCTTTGGGGGCTTAGACAGCAACGCATTTCTGACGCTCATGCCTGCCATTTGCCATCCTTGAGATTTGTCAAAATCCAACGCATTAAAAGCAGTTTCAAGCAGTTTGGGCAGATTGGTATTATCATCAAAATAATGCACCGCCTGCCCCGATTGCGACTCCAATACCCCCACAAAGTCAATCAGCCGATTATTGGCAGGTTTGTTTAGCACGTCCGAATGCACAAAAATGAGCATGGGCTTATTTTTGGCTTTGGCATTGGTATAGCTGACATGGAGCTGACTGACCCCTGATGCGTTGGTGCTACCATAGTGATTGCCCACAAGCAGGAACACCACATCGGCAGAGTTGATACAACGCCAACTATAACTGGCAGATTCAGCACGGGCAATTACCAAGTCTTTGGTTAAAAAAGCCCGACTTTCAAAGAATATCGCCACATCATCTTGGGCAGTAACCAACAGCGGGTCATCAGCAACACAAGCGACATGAACATGATAACGATGATTTGACACAAAAACCCCAAGGCTAGTAGTAAGTAGTTAAGGATATTGCTTTTATTGGCAACCACACGTGACATTGCCATTCATCTTTCTTATCCATACGCTCAAATGGCAATCCCTTATTATAAAGAATTTTCATCAAAATAAAAATATCCATACCACCCAAAACACATCAAAAAATCAAAAAATAACATAAAAGCACAAAACCCGTTAAAATTGCCCTGTTTTTTGATACATTTTTTGATATTTTGCCAATTTTGACAATGAAGTGTTTGGCGTTTAGGGTGTGCCTGCCACTGATAACATTTTAAATCAATTTTTGTACAAAAAAGCTCACTCTTGGTATTCGATCAGCTCAATAAATGGTTCACCGCTTAACTTCTCGGCGGTGGCAAGCAAATCATCATCTAAGCGTGTGGCATACAACTGCATGGGGGGGGTGTTTGGCGTGGGGCTTGCGATATTAAAAAAATCAAGCAAGGATTTGACCCGTTGGGCGATTGCCAGTCCTGAATCAATCAATTGCACGTCCAGATTTTCTTTTTGTATAAAGGTCTGCAAAAACCCCTTAAAAAACGGGTAATGCGTACACCCCAGCACTATCACGTCCACGCCCATGTCCGCCCATTGTTTAGTTTGTCTAATGAGTAGGTTTGCCACTTGACTGTCAATCGGCATACCGCTCTCCACCCACGGCACCAAGGTCGGCTCAAAATGCTTATGCACCATGACCCCTTGTGGCATGGCAACGTCAGTAATGACATCGTTTAGTAGATAGCCATTTAAAGTCGCCCGAGTGGCGAGCACGGCAATTTGGCGGGTTTTGGTCAGGCTACACGCAGGTTTGACCGCAGGGACAAGCCCCACAATCGGCACGCTACACCGCTCACGCAATGCTTTTAGGGCATGGGCGGACGCACTGTTACAAGCGATGACGATGAGTTTACAGCCCCGTTTGCACAGCCGTGCCACCGCTTGCAAGGTCAAAAGCAAAATCTCATCGCCCGATTTGCCCCCGTACGGCACGTTGGCGGTGTCGGCATAGTAGATAAAGCGTTCGTTTGGCATGAGTGTTTTTAGGTGTAGATACACCGACAAGCCCCCCACCCCCGAATCAAATACGCCAATCGGGGCGGTAGGGTCATCTTTAAAATCAGGGTGCTGGTTTATCATATTGTTTAGTTTTTCTAATTAAAATTTGGGGCAACCACACGGTGCGTTTTACCGCCACTTTGCAAGGTCAAAATCGTCTGCCCCTGCTCATCTGACAGCTCGCCAAGCTCTATTAAATGATAAAACACATTACGCCCAATGCGAGCGGTTAGGTTAAAACGGGTGTCTATATACAGCCTATCATCCGCCACGTCATCACGCACCACGGTTTTAAAATACAACGGCTCATCATCAAGCACAATGCTATCGCCGTTGGTCGTGCCAAACACTATCCATTCATCGCCATTTTTGGTAACTTTATCCACAGTATTGATGAATAATGGCGTGTCTATTACGGTAATTTCGTATTTGTCCGTGGGTGTTTTTAAAAAGTGGCGTTTTTGCTCGCCGTCCCCGTCCGCCCACAACACGCTGGCGAACAAATCCACAAGCGACTGCCGAGCGATTTTGACCCCGTCATGATACCACTCGCCATTGTCATCAATGACAATGTCAAAAGGCGTTATCGTCTCGGGTGTCCATTTATCCAGTGGTGGAATTTTGCGTTCATTACCAAGGGCTGTGATAAGTTTGGTTAAGTCGTTGCTTTTATTGGAATTTTTATCTGTGTTATCCGTCATTATCCTTGCCTTATCATTTAAAAGAAGTGTTTAATTTTGCCTAAATTTTTATAAAAAAGCAAATAAATTTTAAGGATTTAAAAAGCACAACAAATCACATTTGCCAAGATTTTAACCTTTTTATTCATTTAACTTTAAAATGCACGCCTTGCCAATCTCTCCAACGGGCGTGTTCAACACGCCCCTACACAACCCATGGTAAATATCAGGTTCGCTAGGTGTATCTACCCCAACAACTTTTTATAACCGTACCAGTCATGATTTTATCAAAAATAAGGGCATAATTAACTTGCCTAATTTGATAAGATTGGTAAAATATACCATTTATAATTATTTGATTTATCAAACATTGTATTTGATAATCATTTGTTTTTTAGCCATTACAAGGTTTCACCTTAAACAGCCAAAAAGGAAACACCATGCAAGAGATACAACGTGAGTCAATGGAATTTGACGTGGTCGTGGTCGGTGGTGGCGTATCAGGTCTGTCCTGTGCCATTCGCCTAAAACAGCTTGCCATAGATGCAGGACTTGATGGATTTATGGTCTGTGTTGTGGAAAAAGGCTCAGAGTTCGGAGCCCATATTTTATCAGGGGCGGTCATGGAAACCCGTGCCTTGGACGAGCTGTTCCCCGATTGGCAAAACATGAATGCCCCAATCACGGTCAAGGCAACCGAAGACCGTGTGTATATGCTCCCCAACGCCAAAAAGGCGGTCAAATTGCCAAGCTCGGTTGTCCCTGCCAGTATGCACAACGAAGGCAACTACATCGTCTCGCTTGGCAATGTGGTTCGCTGGCTTGCCGAACAAGCCGAAAGCATGGAGATTATGCTATTCCCCAACTTTACCGCCAGTGAAATTCTCTACAACGCTGACGGCTCGGTGCGTGGTATCCAAACAGGCGACATGGGGGTCAATGCCAAGGGTGAGCCTAAGCCGTCTTTTGAGGCAGGTTATGAGCTTGTTGCCAAATACACCGTCTTTGCCGAAGGCTGTCGTGGGCATTTGGGCAAGCGTCTCATCAGCCGTTTTCATCTTGACAAGGATAAAGACCCCCAACATTATGGCATTGGACTAAAAGAGCTGTGGGAGATTGACGCTGATAAGCACGAAGAAGGCGTGATTTTGCACGGCTCGGGCTATCCCTTAAATGACACAGGGGCAACTGGCGGTTGGTGGCTGTATTTTGCCGAAAACAATCAAGTGAGCTTTGGCTTGGTGGTGGATTTGTCTTACTCCAATCCGCACCTATCGCCCTTTGATGAATTACAACGCCTAAAACTACACCCCCTTATCCGCCCTATCCTAGAAGGGGGCAAACGCCTGTCCTATGGGGCAAGAGCCTTGGTCAAAGGCGGTCTAAATAGTCTGCCCAAGCTGACCTTTGCAGGGGGTGTACTGGTGGGCGATGATGCAGGATTTTTAAACCCTGCCAAAATCAAAGGCACACACACGTCCATGAAGTCGGGAATGCTCGCTGGTGAGGCGATTTTTAAGGCAATCCAAGACGGACGGCAACACGATGAAGTGAGCGAGTATCAGACCAATTTTGAAAACTCGTGGCTGTTTGATGATGCCAAATCCGCCCAAAACTTCTCGCCTGCCATGCACCGCATGGGAACGTGGCTTGGTGGGGCGTTTATCTTTGTGGAGCAAAACTTGTTAAGCGGTAAAATGCCACTCATCATTCATGACAACAGTTATGATTTTTCCCAATTAGACAAAGCCGACCACGCTTACAAGCCTGATTATCCAAAACCTGATGGCAAGCTGACCTTTGACAAATTATCCAGCGTGTTTATCTCAAACACCAATCACGCCGAAGACCAACCCTGTCATCTAAAATTGACCGACCCAAGCGTGCCAATCACCAAAAACCTACCGCTCTATGGCGAACCTGCTCGCCTGTACTGCCCTGCGGGGGTGTATGAAGTGGTGGCAGATGAGAATGACCCGAACGGAGCAAGGTTTGTCATCAACAGCCAAAACTGCGTACATTGCAAAACCTGCGACATCAAAGACCCTGCTCAAAACATCACATGGGTAACGCCTGAGGGCGGTGGCGGGCCGAATTATCCGAATATGTAATGATGACAAATAAAGGACGTAAATCGTCCTTTATTTTTTGTTGCTTTATCCTTGCTTTTATGGCAATATAATTTTATTTTTGTAAGGAGCTTAGCATGTTCTCACGCCGTTCTTTCTTAAAATCAGGCGGTGTGTTGGTCTTGCCAGTACCATGCCTGCTTGTGCCAAAATGTCTATTACACCAACCATTACAGCGTTTGCACCAAGCAAAGATACGCCATTACTGCTAAATTTTAATGAAAATTCGCTCGGCATGTCGCCCAAGGCAAAAAAGGCGATTTTAGACAGTTTGGACTTATCCCTTCGCTATCCTGACAGCCAACGTGAAGCCTTGGTTGATGAGCTTGCCCGTGTCAATGGCGTGAACACCAATCAACTCTCTATTGGTAATGGCTCATCCGAGAACATTCAGGCATTCGTGCAAGCGATTTACACCCAAGCTCTACAAAACAAACAAGCCTTTCAGCTTGTCGTGCCAGACCCAACCTTTAACTATGCCGAACTGCACGCCAACGCTCTTGGGGCTAAGGTGGTAAAAGTCCCTGTCAATGCAAAAGATTTTGGCTTTGACATTGCCAAAATGCAAAAAGTCGCCAACGACTTTGACGGCGTTACGCTGTTTTATCTGTGCAATCCCAACAACCCCACAGGTACGATTACGCCCAAAAATACGTTATCACATTGGGTCAATAACGCCCCAAAAAATCACTATTTCTTGCTAGATGAAGCTTATGGCGAATATGTCGCCAATCCCAATTTTGAAAGCGGTTTGGCATTTATCAAACAAGGCAATCCCAACGTCTTGGTTGCCAAAACTTTCTCAAAAATCTACGCCCTTGCAGGACTGCGAATCGGCTATGCCATTGGCTCAAAAGAGCTAATTGAATTGACTGAGCGTTTTATGTCGCTTGACAACACCAACCTGTCAGGAGCGGTGGCATCGCTGGCATCACTACAAGACACCGAATTTTTGGAATACAGTCGCTTGTCAAACCTACGCTCTCGCCAAATTGTAGAGACCGCCCTAAAAGAGCTTAAATTAAAATATGCCGAATCAAATGGCAACTTTATTTTCCATGAGATTAAAGGGGATGTCAAAACCTATCAAGAGCGTATGAAAGAGCGTCATATCTTTGTCGGACGTGCATTTCCGCCCATTGACGGCTACAACCGTCTAACGCTTGGCACACCCGAAGAAATGGTAGCATTTGTTAAAGTATTAAAAGAATTTCGCAAAAAAGGGGTGGGTGTAACCTTAACCGACCGTTTTTTGACATCAGCCCAGTTTCTCCGACCAATTTTTAGCTTTGAGAAACTGGGCTTTGATTATTTAAAAAAACTAAACAAAATGCTTGTTTATTGATATTAATCAATCAGAATTACTCACCATTATTATTAATTTTTCCTAATCAATCCATTGATTTTTACAAATTTTACTTTCCAAAAAATTATATATAATAGTCTTATGGGCTTGTATACTCTTGTCCCATTTTGGTAGATTACATGATGGTTTTTGCAATAATTTTTGGCACACTTTTAAGGATGCGTTAAGCGATGTCAATTCATGATTTTTTGGTAACAGGCATTCACGGTAAAGAAATTCAACTCAGCGATTTTAGGGGTAAGACCTTACTCATTGTCAATACTGCCACCCAGTGCAGTCTAACACCCCAATATGACGAATTAGAAGCACTGTATCAAAAGTATAAAGACAAAGGCTTGGTAATTTTGGACTTTCCCAGCAATGAATTTGGGCAAGCGGTCGAAGACAATGAAGAAATTGCTAAGTTTTTGGCAGAGCATTATCAAGTCAGCTTTCCTGTGTTTGCCAAAATTGACATCAATGGCAGTAACACCCATCCTTTGTACCGCCACCTAAAATCCCAAGACAAAGATGAGATTGGCAATAGCAGATACGAAGTATTGCTTGAAGTGATTGCAGAAATTAACCAAACTCGCACAGGCGATGACATCAAATGGAACTTTACCAAATTTTTGGTGGATGCTGATGGTAACGTGGTGGCACGTTTTGCCCCCACCATCGGTGCCAAAGAAATGGAACACATCATCCAGCAGGAACTTGTGGATGCCGCTTAATGGTCAGTTGATGATTGATATTGGGGCATGCCCACCATTGATAGCATTTGATAAATAAGACTTCAATCTCAACTTGAAATCCTAACTTATTGATTATTCTATAATAATTTTTTGGGTTGTAGGGGCGAATTGCAATTTACCCTTGATAAATCAAGCACTTATATAAAGTTGAGAATGGGGTAAATAAGGTAAAAATTTAACGTTCTAAATCAATTTTTGCATGAAAAATAGCCATTCGACCACTTAATTTAAAAAATTAAATTAGGGCGTGTTGAACCTTTATAACACTATTTACAATATAGAAATATTTTAGAAATAAAGTAATGTTTTTGCATGAAAAATGGCTAAATCTGGTTTTTCATCGTCAAAAACTTGTCTGATAGAATGACTATCAGCCTGCGTTTTTTCCTTGAAAAACGGGTGATTTCCCCTATTTTTCATTGCAAATACAAAAGTTCAACACGCCCTAAAATCTTAAAAATTTAGCCAGTTAAGTGGTCGGATTGTTTTTTTAAACCACCATCCATCTCTAAACGTCTTTAATCATCATCCAATGGCTTTTTGGTGGGCAGACCATCATAGTCATCATCGGCTTGATAGACATCGCCACGAAAATACGCACTTTGATGTTCGTCATTACAAAAGAAATACTCCCGCCCATCGCCTGCCACATCCATCTGTAAAATACCCCGATAGGTGGCAAGCTCATGCCCACAATAATCACATCGTCTGATACCAACATCATCGCCTGCTTTTGGAAAAAAGTGCTTGGGCGGTTTTGGATACATGAATTTAAAGAAGATTTTCATCACAATGGCGATGATGATAAGATTAATTAAAAAAGCAAACATGGCAAACGTCAAAGTCACAAAATAATGCCTACTATATCACAAAAATAGGCGATAGTGTGCTATACTAAGTTGATTTGTCTAGATTGGTTTTAATTGGTTTTATACAAACATCAAGCTGATTTGACAAATCAAACTCATCATTGCCTGCCGATAAACATGGATTGACGACAGGCGATAACCATCAATACACTTTACTGGATAATTACAAATGTCAATACAAGAAAATTTTAGCGAAATTAGCACCCCAAACGGTACGATTACTTTTGCCATCATGCAGACAAATTTTTGGGTGGGCGACATCAAGGGTAACGTGGGCAAGATGAAAGCCCTTGCCCTAGATGCCAAAGCTCGTGGGGCGGACGTTGTCATCTTTCCTGAGCTGGCACTCATCGGCTATCCGCCAGAAGATTTGCTACTGCGTCCTACCTTGGCTGAGCGTGTCAAGATTGCCATGAATGAACTTGCCAAGATAGACGGCATTGTCACCATTTTGGGCTATCCACACGTGGACAATCACGGCACGTTTAACTCGGCGGCGATATTACAAGGTGGCAGTCAAAAAGGCTTTTATCACAAACAATGCCTGCCAAACTACGGCGTGTTTGATGAAAAACGCTACTTTAAAAAAGGTCGCAATCAAGTCTTATTTGACTACAAAGGGCTGACCATCGGACTACTTATTTGTGAAGACATCTGGCACGAAGCCCCCATCAAAGCACTCAAAGATGAAGGGGCAGAAATGGTGGTCGTGCTAAATGCGTCCCCCTTTGAAGTCGGCAAGCAAGCCGAACGTAAAGCACTCATCGCTCGCCAATCATCAACGCACAAACTACCCATCATCTATGTCAATACCGTCGGTGCCCAAGATGACATCGTCTTTGACGGTGGCTCTATCGTCAGTCAAGCCGACGGCGAGATTGCTCACGAAGGGGCGAGATTTTTAAATCAGCTAATTATGGCAACCTTTGATGCATCAAGTGGACGCTTTGACACCCAAGCCAAACCGCCACTTGACTTATCCGAAGAGTCACAAATCTACCAAGCCTTGGTCGTTGGTTTGCGTGATTATGTCAATCGCTCAGGCTTTAAGGGCGTGATTGTCGGACTCTCGGGGGGCATTGACAGTGCCTTGACCCTTGCCATCGCTGTGGATGCATTGGGTGCAGATAAAGTCTATGCGGTGATGATGCCTTATGAATATACATCACAGATGAGTCTGGATGATGCCGCTGCCCAAGCCGCCCGTCTCAACGTCTCTTATACCATCTGCCCCATCCATGATGCCGTAGCAGGACTCAAATCCACGCTCGCCCCACTCTTTGCAGGGGCAGCTCCTGATGTGACCGAAGAGAACCTGCAAGCTCGGGCAAGGGGTGTGATACTCATGGCTCTATCCAACAAATTTGGACACATGGTCATCTCAACTGGCAACAAATCAGAAAATGCAGTCGGCTACTCTACCCTATATGGCGACATGGTTGGCGGATTTGATGTGCTAAAAGACGTCTACAAGACCGACGTGTACCGCCTAGCCGATTATCGCAATCGCCTAGAAGACAACCCTGTCATTCCTGAGCGTGTCATCACTCGCCCGCCATCGGCTGAGCTACGTCCCGACCAAAAAGACCAAGACAGCTTGCCCGATTATGCCCTGCTTGATGCCATCTTGAAGATGTACATCGATGAAGATTTGGGCTACAAAGCCATCTGTGCGGCAGGTTTTGACCCTGAGGTCGTTGAACGTGTGCTGACCATGGTAGATAGAGCCGAACACAAACGCCGTCAAGGGGCAATCGGCACTAAGATTACCAAAAAATCCTTTGGGCGTGAACGCCGTTATCCGCTAGTCAATGGCTGGTCGGTAACGGGCGAGTTTTAAGGTTTTTAATACCTAATTAATTGCAAAACCGTCAAATATTGGCGGTTTTGTTTTATCAAAATAAAAAGATTATGTTAAATAAACCCTTTGGAAAAACCCTTTGGAAAAACCCTTTGGAAAAACCCTTTGGAAAA
>ERZ1023310.45-NODE-45-length-45402-cov-7.251880_pt1 | contig 45402 bp, 33 predicted proteins | sample MGYA00380476_ERZ1023310 | MGnify/ENA primary metagenome ERZ1023310 (study PRJEB33173, sample SAMEA4830346) | metagenome | study: EMG produced TPA metagenomics assembly of the PRJEB25223 data set... | reverse complement strand
TTTGGTGTTGGGTTGATACAAGGGCGAACGGAAAACCTAGTTTGGCAGGAAGTTTATTCATTAAATTAAAAATAAAATGGGTAAGCATTTATCTTACCCATTTTACAAAAGCAGTCTTATAATTCAGGCTCGACACGTTCGCCTTTTTTATTGATAAAATAAATGCTGTCATCGGCAATGACCATGGCAGAGCCATTGATGAAACTGGTGGCGTAATCGTATTTTAGGGGTAGGGCGATTTTGCCTTTGGTGTCGATGTAGCCGTATTGCCAGATGGGGTCGCCATCACTGTCGGTTTTGCCCGTGTCTTTGGCAACCAAAGCCAACTGCTCGCTAAAATCTTCGACATGGTCGTAGATGGGGGCGATTTTGGTTTGACCGTTTTTGTCCATAAAGCCCCATTTGTCGTTGATTTTGACTGACACTAAGCCTTGTTCAAACCAGTTGCCTGTCTCATCAAAGCTCGGTTTGATGGCGATATTGCCTTTTTTGCCAATAAAGCCATATTTGCCGTTTTGGGCGATTTTGGCACGTCCTTCCCAAAAGCCCCACGCGTCTTCAAAGGTGGGGCGAATGACGATGTTGCCTTTGGGGTTGATGTAGCCGTATTTGCCTTGCTGTTTGACTAAGGCAAGCCCTTCATCAAAGTCGTGAGCGTCTTCAAAGGTGGGGCGGATGATGACCTTGCCGTCTTTGTTGGCAAAGCCATACACCGTGCCATCGGTGATGACGGTCATGTTTTCGTTGTACTGACAGTCGCTGGTGTACTCTTTGTAGCTAAAACCTGTCGGCAATTTGGTGTCATCTTCGCAGGCGTCGATGTCTTCTGATAAGTCGAAGAGTGCGTAATCGTCCGAATCGACGTTGTCTTCTGCGTTGACGCCTGTCGTGGCAAAAACGAATAGGGCAAGGCATAGGGCAAGCTTTGGGCGAGAAGTGGATGGGGTGAAAAAAGAAATGTTCATGGATGATTCCAAATGAGTAAAAGCAATGAATGGAAAAAGCTGATTTATTGTACTTGACTTATTGTAAAATTTCAATCAAAGCCACTTTGAGCGACTCAATTTTATCATCATCAAGCAAACTACCATCTTTGTCAGACAGATAAAAGATATCTTCGGCACGCTCGCCTAGGGTGGTGATTCTCGCCCCATGTACCGCCACGCCGAGCTTTGAGAATACTTGCCCGATTTTGGCAAGTAGGGCAGGGCGGTCTTTGGTGATGAGTGATAGGGCGTGATGGCCTTGATGGGCAAAGGGGGTGGCACGTTCGATGTGTACCTGCGTGGGGACGTTAAAGTGTTTTAAGGTCAGGTTAAAGCCAAAACTGGCACTGGCTATCTGACACTTAGGGGCGTCTCCTGTGAGTGCTTGGCTAAGCTTGCTCACCAGTTCGTCTCGCCTGTCACTGGGGGTCAGAAAATCACTCATGAGCGTGCCATGCTCATCTCGTGTGGCAAAGCGGTCAATGAGTACATAGCTGTCTAGGGCAGACGGCACGCCATCAATGGTGGCACTGACGATAGTCGCATCCAGCACCGACAAGCCAAAACGGTCAAGCACGCACACGCTGATGGCGAACAAATCATCACGGTCGGGGGTGCAGATAAATAGCTGAATGGCGTCCAGTGCCAAATCGGTGTGGGAGCGAATGGCGATGATGGGGCGAGCGTCTTGGATGGCGGATTTTTGTTCTAAGATGACACGGCTTTGCCATGCGATGTCGAGTTTTTTGTGTTTTAAAAAATACTCATCGCCCAGCTCATCCCATAGGGCGTGCAAGGTGGTAGGGTCGATGTCGGTCAGTAGGGCTTGGGCTTTGCTTTTGCGACCAGTGATATAGACGTCTTTGTCCACGACACCCATGCCAAGGTTTAGCACTCGTCTGGTGCTGATATAAAGCTGTTTTAACAGACTGGCTCGCCATGAGTTCCACAGCTCGCTGTTGGTGGCGTTCATGTCGGCAACGGTCAGTACATACAGGTGGTTTAGTCTGCTGACACTGCCAACAAAATGGGCAAAGCGAGCGATGACATCAGGGTCGGAGATGTCCTGCTTTTGAGCGGTGAGCGACATGGTCAGATGTTCACGCACCAGCCATGACGCAAACTGGCTGTCGCTCTCGGTCATGCCGTGCGATGTACAAAATTCATACACATCGACCGCCCCAAGTTCGCTGTGGTCGCCCCCACGCCCTTTGGCGATGTCATGAAACAAGGCGACGATGACCAGTATGTCTTTGCGGTGGATTTGTTTATAAATCTGACTGACTAGGTCAAATTTTTGTTGATAAATCTCATTGTCCACATCCGTCAAGCGGTGCAAAATGCGAATGAGTAGCAAAGTATGAGCGTCCACGGTGTAGCGGTGAAACAGGTCATACTGCATAAGTCCCATGATTTGCCCGAAGGCAGGCAGGTATGAGCCTAACACGCCAAAGCGTTTCATCAGGCGTAGGCGATGAAATAGGTAGTTGGGTTCTTGCAGGTTTGCCAAAAACAGAGCCTGATGGGCAGGGTGCCGACGGTAGTCATCATCGATGCGTGGCGTGGCAAGGTAGATGGCACGCAGGGTGTTGGCACTGATTTTTTTAATGCCTTGTTGCCCCATGACCAGAAAAATACGAAGCAGTAGGGCAGGACTCTTGTCAAAGGTGTGTGGGTCGTGCACGGCAATCTTGGGGTCGTGGCTTAGTAGTTTGCCTTGTTTGATGAGTACGTCCTTTGCCAGTCCGTCTTGGTGTAGGGATGAGTCAATGGGGCTTGCCTGCTCGGTGATGGCATAAAAATGCTCATCAATGGGCGTGGTGACAAACTCAGGGTTTAGATAGTTTTCATTAAAATACGCACACAAAAGCTCGGAGAGACTGGCGGTGGTCATCGCATGGCGATAGTAGGTTCGCATGAGTCGCTCTAAGGCGTGCGTGATTTGGCGGTTATCATCATCGGCATGTGCCAGTCCCATGCTAACAGCGACGGCACGTTGACGGTCAAAGAGTAGGCGGTCATCATGGCGTGCGACATGGGTGTGTAGATGATGACGCAGGCACCATAAGAAGCGTTTGGCGGACTCTAAGGTGGCGTATTTGTCAGGGTTTAAAAATCCCACTTCAACCAAATCATGAAAGTCTTGCACCCCGTCAAAATAAAACTTACCAAGCCACAAAATAATGTGTAAATCTCGCAGTGTACCAGGGGCGGTCTTGATGTTCGGCTCTAAGTTGTATTCGGTGGCGTTATGGGCAAGATAGCGGGCTTTGGATTCGCTCATCTTAGCACCAAAAAAGGCTTTGGCAGTCCATGCTCCTTTGACAGCAAGGGTTGGCACGTCAGCCAGTGTATCATTGCCGACCAAAAAACGGGCTTCTAACAGGGCGGTCGCCACGGTATGCTCGGTGACGGCGGTCATCGTGTCGCTCACTGTCCGCACCGAGATGGCAGGTTCTATGCCGATGTCCCATAGGCTTGCCACGAATGCTTCTATCTGGGCTTGATGGCTGTCCGTGTCATCGCCTAGTATCAAAATGTCCACATCTGACGCGGGGAACAGCTCGCCCCGCCCATACCCGCCAATGGCAAATAACCCAAGCTCGCTGTCTGTCCCGAATAACGCTTCAAACATACTCACAAGCATGTTATCTACCGCCTGCGTTCGCCTAGCGATGTGGCTGTCTATCGTGTCTGTGGCGTGTATGCCCTGCTCGCAAATCTGCCTATCAATATCAGCATTTAGCTCGGTCAAATAAGCCTTATAAGCGGTGGGGGTGTAGGGGGGCAGGGGTGGCAATGGGGGTAAACTGGGTTGGGTCATGGCAGTCGGTGGCTAAATGCTTGATGGTCAATTTATCATAAATTTATCGTTATTTTACGCATTTTTCGTCCAAAATGCACAAAATAAACAGATTTATTTTTGTAAATAATTTTGTCAAAACAAGCAAAAACCCCTTGAAATATCAGTATTTCAAGGGGTTTGGATGTGGTAGGCGTAATCGGATTCGAACCAACGACCCCCACCATGTCAAGGTTATAAAATATAAATAAAATCAATAATTTATTATTATTTGGCGTAATTTTGGCGTAAATTTAGACTTTTGTATTAGCCGTTGCATGACGGCTATTTTTTCTATTGTTCAAGTAGGTTGGCTAAGAATTTATCCAAATCTTCCTGTGTGGCATTTTTGTATTTATCTCTAAATTTTTGGCGAGCCTGTTGAAGTTCTTCTTCAAAGACTTTTAAATAGGCTTCTGATAGGTAATCTCCGATATTAATATTAACCATATTCATAGATTGTGGATTAAATGATTGTTCCAACCGTGCCACAATGTCAGCATTCATTGAGCGGTTGTGAATTTCAGCAGATTTTTTTAAGCGTTCCCGAAGCTCTTCAGTGATACGCAAATTATATTGTATAGTTTTATGAACATCAGTCATAAAGTCACCTTTTTAAGTTGATTGAATATTTTTATTATATCATACCCATTGGGTATTGACAATCAGAGATAAAGGCGTATAATAGCAACCAATACCCATAGGGTATTATTAAAAACCCCCTGTACCGACTACCAATCAATTACAGGGGATTTTAAAACACTAACCATTTCATAAGGTAAGACTATGAAACTTGAAATCATTGTACCACAAACTGTGGATTTTCACAATCAATCACTCGTTACCCTACAAAAAGACGGTATCGCTTATGTGGCGATGAAGCCGATTTGTGAGAATATCGGTCTTGATTGGGACGCTCAACGCCAACGTATTAAGCGTGATGAAGTGCTAAATTCACATTTAACAGCGTTAATTTTACACCAATTCGCCAAAATAATCAAATTTGGCTTACTTCTGCCGAACTTGCAACGGATTAACTTTTAGGAGCATGCTTTGGTGATGACTTTGCATGGGGTCAGAAAACAGAGTGGTATTTAGTGCGTAAAGTGTTAAAAAATGTTTGACAAAGTGTGGGGAATGGGGTATGATATGCCCTAAGGTGTCAGAACCGATAGTAAGCGTTACCCCACAGCGTTATCGTGGTTTTTTAGTGTCAAAAATTCCCCAAATTCTAAATGTTGGAATTCCAACATTTAAAAAAACATAAAATTAAACTCTGCAAATTTGTAGAGTTAAAAATTATGTTAGGGGGGCGGAGAGATAAGGCGAGTAATCGCACGAATAATCCCAGCCGTCTTACTTCGGCTTCTGAACCCCCTAGCCCCCTTTATTGGGGAAATTTCAGAAAATTAAGTAAGGTACTTCAAAATGACAAATCTAGTCATCTCTAACCAAGCCATTTCCCAACACAATGATTTTTATTCATTGAACGATTTGCACCGTGCAAGCGGAGCAGAAAAGAAACATCAACCTGCTTTATTCTTTCGCAATGCCGAAGTTCAAGAGTTAATCTCGGAAATTGAGCGTTCTACAAATTTGCAGAACGGTGAAAAAGCAGTAGCCTACCACACCAAGCAAGGCAAACAAGGCGGAACATACGCCTGCCGTGAACTGGTCTATCGCTATGCCATGTGGATTAGCCCTAAATTTAGCCTTATGGTTATCCGTGCGTTTGATGCACTAAATACGGGTGCTATTCCTTGCCTAGATAAGCCAAAACTCACTGACAACCAAGCCTACCAAATCCAAAAAGCCATTAAACAAAAATGCCTAAATAACAAAGTGCATTATCAGACCATTTACCATGCCTTATATGATGAATTTGGTGTCAAAAGCTATAAGGACATTTTGGCAAGTGAATTTGAAAATGCAATGGCGTTTATTGAGAGTTTTGAGTTTGCTGTCAATCTTAATCTTGCTTTTATTCAAGATGTATTAAAAAATTCCGCTCATCAAAACACAAAGGCTCGCCAAGAGCTAGACCATATCATAAACACAACCAAGCACTTGATATACCACATCGAAGAGTTGCAAGTTCGTCTTGGTATTTCTGAAAGATGTGTTCATGCTTTGCACCAAAGACTTGTTTAAGCCATAATTACCCAAGCACCCTGCAAGAGATTGTGGGGTGTTTTTTTATGCCCCCCACAAGGTTTTTGAAAATCATGTAAGCATGGCACAATGGGTTTATTTTAACCGATTGGGGCAGTCATGGCACTAAATGATGATGACAAATATAAAAAACCTGAATTGACGGCAGGTGATGTGGCACTGGGTTCTGCCATACCTGCCTATGGTGGTCTAAAATGGGCGGGTGGTGGCAGTGCCTTGCAAGGGGCTAAAACCGTTGGGAAAGGAGCTTGGGACACCACTAGGGCAATGGGTAGAGTGGCAGGGGGCATGGCTCAACAAGCAGGCGGTGTAAAAGGCTTAGCCAGTGGGGCAAAAGCGTTAGGCGGTGCCACAGCAAGGGTAGCACCTGCTGCCTTTGCTGGTGTACAGACAGCAATGACAGATACCGAAGATTATTATGAACGTTTTGGTCTAGATAAAAGCCAAGTGGGGAATAGTTTTTGGAAAGATGTAGGCGTTCGTTCGTTGGGCTTTGCTTCTGATTTGGGAGATGCCCTGACACTCGGACAAGTAGGGAAGTATCTGTACAGAGATAAAATCCGCAAAAATAACGAACAGCAAGCCCAACAAGCCCAACCTGCACAAGATAAAACCCCAACCAACGAACAAATCGATGACGGCTATGAGCTTAAAAAAATAAACCCACCACGCCAAACTTCATACCATTTTGACTATGGCAATAAACCTGCAAGCCAACAATCCCAAGCAACAATACCAACAGGGGGCATGCCAAGCCATAACCAAAGCTATACCGACCTTGTCAAAAAAGTACAAGAAGCACAGCAACAAGCCCTAGATAAACCCCAAGAAAATCTAGGGCTAAGAACCCACGCCCCTGTCAGAAGCTGGGAGAATGAAGCCCAAAGAAAAGAGTTATTGAGACAAGCAACAACCGTTCATAAAGGGGCTCATGGTCTAACCGCCAATCAGTTGCGACTGGCTCATGAACTGACTAACGATGACATCAAAATGGAGCAAGAACGCCATTTACAACAAAACAATCTCAATCATCAACTGCTACAAACACAGCTACAACAAGAAGGGCAAAACGCCCGCACCCTAGCAGGCGAACAAGGAGCAAATGCTCGTGCCGTGATGAATGAGCAGGGGCAAAATAACCGCTTTAATACAAACTTTGGGCTAGATGTGGCACGGTTTAATCAAGATGTGGCAAATAAACAGCATGAGTTTGGACTGCGTGGCATGGAGCTAAATGCCAAACTAGACAATGACCGCCAAGACCGCATGGTACAAAACGAACATATGAGCCTATACAAGCAGTTTGCCAACGCCAAAGATGACACCGAACGAGACCAAATCCTAACCCAAATAGCGGTATTGACAGGTCGTGGCGGTGGCGGACAGCAAAGTTCAGGTGGTAGCCTAAAAGACAACTTTATCGTGATGAGAGACAAAGATGGTAATGATAAGTTGGTCGATTTACGCACAATGCAAGGCGGACAATCACAAGGCAATCTAGATTGGCATAAAGACCCAACCATTTTAAAAGGCATTGAGCAAATCAATAAAAAAGGCGGTACGGCTGATGAAATCCGTCAAGCCTACATCGCTCTTGGTGTACCTGCTGACCAAGTGGACGCTGTTTTGGCACAGCAACAAGGATAATCACAACCATAATAAACAATCCACTCAAAAAAGAGTGGATTTTTTAGTCTAGACTGATATAATTTACTTTTTTTAACAAAAGGGTAGGATTATGGATAGCTTTTTCCTAAAACATCACGAAACTTTTGAGAATATCGTGATTTTTGGATTTTGTGCAGTATTTCTTGGGTTTATTGCGTGGTGTGTCTACAAATTTGTCCATAAGCTATATCAAGAACTGCCAGAACACTTTACTGATACGCCCATCAAGAAAATACTATCAGTTTTTGGGTGTTTGTCTGCTTTGGCTGTGTTGGTTGCGATTGTTTTTGGACTGGCTTGGAATAATTTGTTTGGTTATGTTGCTGTGGTAATGATTGCCATATTTTGTATCGGTATTTTTTTAAATATTGCTGTTTTTTATTATGAGCTATTTTTTAAAAATGTATCAAGTATTTATGCAAAAATTGCCTGTTTTGCCATCTGTGCCATACTATCGTTGATTACATTATCCATCATTGGCAATTTGCTCCAAAAATTTGGCGTTATTGATGCTTTGTATCAACGGTAGTTTTGGCTCTTGACAGAGTGTAGGCAATGGGGTATGATATGTGCAAGGTCTCAAAAGCCTAACAATACACGGTAATCACCCCGTCAGCGTGATATTTTTATGTCTAGCGACTTTTCAGAATTTCTACTATTGTAGATTGCTCTAAAAAAGTTAATCCGAAATTTTTTTGGCATAGATTTGCATACCTTATTTGATAAGTTATGACCGACGGTGCGACGAATACAAAACCCAGCAATGGGGAATAAGTCCGCCTGAATGTATTGCAGGTTTTGAGCCGTTGGTCGCCCTCATGGGCTTAACTTAACCTATCAAAAAGGTCAATACTATGCAAAATCAAATCCAAACCGTGAATTTTCACAACCAATCCCTAATCACTCTACAAAAAGACGGTGTCGCTTATGTGGCAATGAAGCCCATTTGCGAAAATATCGGTCTTAATTGGGACGCACAACGCCAACGCATTAGCCGTGATGAAGTGCTTGCACAAGGTACGGTTATCATAACCGCACCTACAAAGGGCGGTTTACAAGAAATGCTATGCCTACCAATCCACTACTTAAACGGTTGGCTGTTTGGTGTAGATACAAACCGTGTCAAAGCCGAAATCAAAGACAAGCTCATCACTTACAAAAAAGAATGCTACCAAGCCTTATTTGATTATTGGAACAACGGTGTGGCGGTCAATCATCGCCTATCATCAGACGACACCCTACCCCTACGCAACGCCGTCAATATGGCAACAGGCATTCTAAAACTGGACTATGCCACGATTTATAAGATGGTACATCAAAGATTTGACATTGACGAAATCAAAGAGTTATCCAAAGACGAAGTAGGGCAAGCGGTGGAATATGTGCATAGTTTGATGATTAAAGCAAACACCAAACCCACACCCCTAATCAAAGACTGTCTACATCATCTGCAAGACTATACCAAATTGTTAAAGTCATTAAAACACTTTCCCCTACTTGATGAGCAGATTGCCCGTCATCGCCACGATAATGTCGCACGCACTTATAATCAGATGATTATGCTTATGTAGTTAAAATCCCCCCACAAGGTTTGCCACGCCCCATTATTTTGATGATAATGGGGTTTATTTTTTTGGAAAAACACTAATGACCACGAAAAATGAACAAGATAAAAAACGCCAAGAGCAATTAGAGACCCTAAGCGGACTTATGGGTAAAGCAAATTATTCTAGGGGTGTGGGCGAGATTAAAAACGACTTATGGCAATCGGTAAAATCAGGACTTGTTGGCACAGTTCAGGCTGGCGTGGGCTTAACCAACCTGATGAGTGGCGGTCATACAGGTAAGTTTATCCAAGACAATATTTGGGACACGCACAAAACCCAAGAGAATATTCAATCGCAAATGTCTGATACTGCCAAAATGCAAAAAGGGCAGTTTGGGCGTGCCGAAGGCTTTGGTGGTAAGCTGGGTGTGGTATTGGACAATCCCATGCTGGCATTGGATGGCATGGTGCAAAGTAGCCCGTCAATGGTGACTAGTGGCTTGATGGGTCGTGGTATTGGCAAGCTAGCAGGAATTAATAATGGCGTAGTGCGTTCAGCAGGCGGTGCGAGCTTAGAGATGACAGGTAACTCTGCCGAAAACTTGCGTAGCCAAAACAAAGATGGGCTGATGACAGGCAAGGATTATGCGGCGGCTGTTGGCACAGGCGTAGGCGGTGCAGCCATTACTTATCTAGGAGGTAGAATATCCAAAGGGTTAGGTGTTGCAGACGTTGATACAATGGTCGTAGGGGGCGTGCGAAGCACCATTAACGAAGCCAAACAAAACGCCACAAAAGGCGGTATCGGCTATGGTCTGGCAGGGATTGGTAAGGGTGCGATTAGTGAAGGCGTATTTGAAGAACTGCCACAAACCATCCTAGAAACAGGCTTGGAGAACTGGGCAAAAGGTAGAAGTCTGACCAAAGACATGGCAGGTAATGCTGTCATGGGTCTAACGTCAGGTGCTGGTATGGGTGCTGTGTCAGGGGCTGTATCTAGCAACTGGCGTAAACCACCAACACCTGACACGGACACCACCAACAATCAAACAGACAGTACACCACAACCGCCCGATAATGGTGGTAATACACCGCTATCGCCCGATGGTAGTCCTATCAGTCCGACTAGCCCAAATAACCCTAGCAGTCCAAACAGCCCTGATGATGGCAACGGCGGTGCTTATTTTGACACGCCCCATAACGAAAATCAGACGGTAGGCTTTCATGGTAATCCTGTGATTGACACACCTGCCACAGGCTTACAAAACCTGATTGAACACGCACCGCTTGACACCCAAGCGGAGCAGACAAACACAACCGCCCCACAAACCGAACCAATATCGCAAGTAGGGCAAACAGAACAGGTAACGCCAGATGTGCCACAGATTGCAAACGGTCAAGACGTGGCAAGTGAGCCAACACCACAAAATACGCCCCTTGCTGATGTCAATCCCCAAACATTTGCCAATCCCCAAAACTTTGACAGTTGGCTAAATCAAGATGAATTTGTCAATCAGTACAAGGCACAGCAGGGGTTAAACGCCCAAAAACCGTCCGAACAAATGGGGCTAGACCCCAATCAAGGCTTGCTAACCCGTTCGGCGGTTGTGGCGGTGGACAGTGGGGCAACACAGGCGATAAACCCACAGGCAGGTGTTACAGGGGAGCAAGCCCAAGAAGGTACGCTTGCCCGTGCGTCCATGCAATCAGAACCGCTATCGGCATATCAAAGCCAGCTCCAAGAGCGGACGGCACAGCAAGAAGTGCAAGCCCAAGAAGCCAAAGCGGTGTTTGCCAATACCCCAAAACTCATCGGCAAACAAAACTACATCCAAAACCAAAACGAACGCTTGCCTACCCAAATCATGGCGGTAGAAGCAGACAGTCTCATGCCTAGCGTGGATAACACCACAAACCAAGCTCGAGACAGAAGTCGTGCCACAAGCCGTGTGCAGGTGGATAACATCGCCAATAACCTAGACCCCATGCAACTGACCGACAGCACGGTCATGGGGCATGGCTCGCCAACCATTAGCGATGATGGCACAATCATCGCAGGTAATGGACGGACAATGGCAATCAAACAAGCCTATTTGCAAGGCAAGGCGGACGAATACCGCCAAATGCTCATGGAGCGTGCGGACGAGTACGGACTGGATAAAACCGCCTTAGCAGGTATGAAAAATCCTGTATTGGTCAAGAGCGTGGGTAATGTAGGAGTAGATAAGCTAAGACAGCTTGCCCTAAACTCTAACGAGACAGGCACGATGACCCAATCTGCTTTTGAGAACGCAAGGGCGGACGTGGAACGTGTGGCAAATATCAATCTAAACCAGCTACACGCCGATGAGCGGGGCGATATCAACACGTCAAGCAACCGCCACATCATCAATGAGTTTGTCAGTCAGTTCCCCATTGAGCAACAAAACGCCATGCGAACTTCTGATGGCGTGCTATCCAAGCAAGGGCTTGAACGTTTTGAAAATGCCCTACTGCTATCTGCTTATGGCGATAATCCGACCACGCAAGCAATCTTAGAAAGCACAGATGAACAAGTTAGAAATGCAGTCAAGGCAATCGTGGCAACTGCCCCGGCGGTGGCAAAAATCAAACAGGACATACAAGACGGCATTACCCCTGATGATGACATCGCCAGCGACATTACCGAAGCCTTGTCTATGCTTTCCAAACTCAGAGGAGAAGGGGCCAAACCGTCCGACTATCTGGCACAGACTAATCTGTTTGGCGATGAGTTAAGCCCCACAGGGCAAAGACTGCTTGCCTTTATGGATGAAAATATCCGAAGTGTGGTAAAAATTCGTCAGCTTTTGTACAAATATTATGATAATCTATCACAAGAGAACCTAAAACAAGATGATATGTTTGGCAAAGAGACCCAAACCAAACAATCACGCCTAAACCAAGCCTTGCAGGAGCTAGGACATGACCAATTCGTCCAACCAATCACAGCAACAAACACAGCAACAAACACAGCAACAAACACAGCAACAGCAGAACAAGCAAGACCCGCTAGTCAAGCTAATCAAGTCAATGAACGACCCGAAAAAAGCGTCAGCGATGAACAAGGCATTGGACGAGATGATGGGCAAGTAACCCAAAAGCCAAAGAATGCCCTTGATGGCTTAAAATCCAAGCGAGAAGCCAAGGCAAAAGCCAAAATCAATCCAAATGCCAAATTGCGTGCAGATTGGGGGGTTGATAGAATTGATGGATTTGCTGAGTCAAATGAATTTACATCAGATTGGTCACATGAAAACAGCACACCATTAAAGGATGCATTCTTAAAAGATGGTGAAAATTATCTAAAATCAGTTCAGGCACAGCTTGAAAGCCATGGTTATCAGCTTTATACCAACAAAAAAGGAAAGCCTGAAAAAATCAGTATTAATAAGGGTGGCAATGGTGTAAGTGGCGAAGTTATTCTAATCATGCATAAAGACCACACGAATGTTTATGTTCAGGTATCGGCAAATAACCTAGCAAGTAACTGGGTGGAACGTGAAAAAATGCACCCACAGGAGGTACAAATCATGTATCGTGTGGGTCGTGGGGATTACAATAACCGATTTGACGGTGGGCAAACACGTTTTGATAATGCCGACTTGACGGCAGGCGAGCTTGCCCAAAAGCTTAATGATTTGGTGCAAAAAGAAATTGATAATCGTCATGATGCAGGTCAAACCGACAATCTAACACACCAAGAAAAGCAGGATTATTTCCCCAATAAATTTGCCAATGCCATTAACGAAAACACCCTAAAATCTATGAATAGCGAGCAGTTGCAAGCTATCAGTGATATGTTAGGCGGCAGATATGTTGATATATCGGTGTTTGACAATATTGACAAAAAAGCGGATAAATCAGATAATCAATCATCTAACGCCCAAAAGGAGAACCCCAATGCTAACCAACCACGAAATAGCCAAACATCTGACCGAGTACTGGCAGACCGAGCGTCCGACAGCGTGGCAACAGATGACACCAGAGCGACAACAAGCGTTCATTCAAAGACTGGTGGGACAAGTGCAGGACGAAACCCAAATCAATCAGAAACTAGCGATGACCGCCAGCGAAGCCCAAGCGTACAGTCTGATGGAACTCAAACAGGCGTTTCCGAGCGAGTAAATGCTGATTTTGCCAACTATGTCAAAAATCACGACACCCTAGCAAAAGCCACCAAAGCCTATTTTGATGACCATTTAAAAGGCAAGGCTTTTGATACGGTTATTGGCAAAGTGCATGTTTTGGGAAGTAGTTGGCAGAAGAAATTAAAAGCAGGTATTAGCAATCAAAAAGTAGATGAAGTCAAGGCATTTGCCATTCCTTTTATTTCTGACATTCTTACCAATGGTCATTATGATGGTGTTTGGGGTGCAAACAAGGAAAGAAAAGATGCCTATGTAAGATTTCATTCTTTTTCAAAAGAAGTTTCTATTCGGAACAAACCGACTTTTGTGCGTGTATTGGTTGGTGAGCGTGAAAATAATGAATTTGAACTTGTGGTATATAACCTATACCCAAATAAAAAGTCCGATGACAATTCCATCACATTGATCGGAGAGCCATCAGACTTTGATGAAAGTATAGCAAACTCTAACCAAGAAAACAAGTCAAAAGAAAACCCTGATATTGGTGTTTCTGGAGACTTAGCCAGAGCCGTATCAGGGTTTGATGGTAGTCTAGCAAAATCAGACAATGATGTCAGCACCCAAACCACCGCCCAAGCCCTACAAAACGCCATACAAACCGCTAATCAGGCGGACTTTACTTTATCTGATGAGATGGTGCAAACAGGCTCGGTTAAGGATAAACTTGCCACCAACATCGCCATTATTGAACTACTGCAAACCCTTAAACAAGAAAACCGTCAGCCTACCAATGACGAAAAGACATTGATGGCAAAATACACAGGTTTTGGCGGACTACCACAGGCATTCCCTGACAGTCAAGGCAACTACAAAAAAGGCTTTGAAACATTGGGGGTAAGACTTAGAAATCTTTTAAGCAAAGATGAATATGACAACGCCCGTGCCAGCTCAACTTCTGCCTTTTTTACGCCCCCAAGCGTGATTAATGCCATGTGGGACGTGGCACAGCGATTGGGCTATAATGGCGGTATGGTGTTAGAGCCGTCCGCAGGGGTCGGTGCGTTCATCGGACACGCCCCCAAAAACCTACCCCAGAACATCATCGGCACAGAGATAGACCCCACCACACACGCCATTACAGGCTATCTATACCCACACGCCAAGATATTCAACCAAGGCTATGAAACGCTATCTGTACCTGATAACAGCGTGGATTTGGCAATCGGCAATCCCCCCTATGGCGGTGTTCGCCTAAATTTCAAAGACAAGCCCCACTTATCAGGCAAAACCATTGCCAACAGCTTCATGCAAGGCACACTTGAACAGGTCAAGCCCAATGGCTTATCGGTCATGGTAGTGTCATCGTCCTTTATGGATAGCACAGACGCAAGCACAAGAAAGGCAATGGCACAGCTTGGCGAATTGGTGGGGGCGGTACGCTTGCCTAATACCACGTTTGATGAAGCAGGGACGGCGGTCGTGGCGGATATTTTGGTATTTAAAAAGCATGACGAAAGTACACTACAAGCCTACAAAAACGGCTTAAACAATACCTATCCGTCATGGGTGCAAAGCGGTAAACGCACGAGTGACAATGGCGTGGGCGTGAATTTTAACCCTTATTTTGATGACAAAATGGCAGGGGCGTTTGAATTTGGCACTGGCGAAGGTGGGCGAGCGGCCTATACCGTCAAAGAGACAGGCAGTATTGAAAAAGCCCTTGATAAATTTGTTAAATCCTTTGAAAAAGTCAAGCCCACACGCAGTATTAAAGAAATCCAAACCGAGATTGACACCGCCAACAAAGCGATGATTGAGAGCCTAACCTTGCACTCAAATGGGCAATCCGAGGGCTATATCGGGCGTGAAAATGGCGTATTGGTACAAGTCATTGAACGCACAGATGGCAATAAGGCAAGTCTAACTAAACGCCCACTACTGTCGTCTAGTGTGTGGTCGGACAGCTACTCCCAAGATTTGGACGGTCGCTGGTATCGCCTAGAAGATGTCAAAGACAAAAACGGCAAGGCGGTCAAAGAAAAAGACAAAGACGGCAAAACCCTACGCACCAATAAAAAACAAAAAGTCTATTATGACGAAAAAGACATTTCTGCCCAATCAAAATTGGGTGTGCGTGGCATGAATGTCATCAGCAGGGCCCTAGAAATTCAAGGCTTGACCGAAAACCAGTTGCGATTGGAGCAACAAGGGGCAAAATCTGATGAGATTGAGAACAACCGAGCCGAGCTAAACCGTGCCTATGATGAGTTTGTCAAAAAATTTGGCTATCTAAACAACGCCAATAACGCCAAGTACATTGACAAACTGCCAAAAGCCAACTTTATCCTAGCCCTAGAAACAGGCTACAAAAAGCAAGTGGCAATCGGCACAGGCAAAAATAAAGAGATTACCGAGCCTGAAAAGGCAGGTAAGGCGGACATCTTGTCCAAGCGAGTGCTTGAACCCAAAGCCCAAAAAACCAAAGCTGATAGCCCCCAAGATGCCCTAAGTCTATCGTTGGCTTATCGTGGCTATGTGGATTTGGACTTAATGCAGGATTTGACAGGGCAGACTAAGGAGCAATTAACCAACACCCTAAGCAAAACAGGCGAGCTGTTTTTTGACCCACAAAGTGAAAGCTGGGTTATCAAAGATGAGTACCTAAGTGGCAACATCCGCCAAAAGCTAAACACCGCCAAAGAGCATAACCTTACCCAAAATGTGGCGGAGCTTGAAAAGGTTCTGCCAAAGGACGTTGAGATTGAAAATATCTCTATCCGTCTGGGTATGAACTGGTTGCCTGAACAAATTTATGGCGATTTTGCCAAACAGCTATTAGGCAATCCTAATGCGTATGTGGAGTATGAGCCAATCACGCACACTTATAGCGTGGTCGGTAGTGCCAGTCATACTGCCATCAATGAGTTTGGGGCAGGCGGTAAAAATCCTGAATGGATTTTGGATAAAATCCTAAATAACAAGCAAATCCGTGTAACCCGAACTGTTGATAAACAAACCATACTCATGGTAGATGAGACGGCAGAAGCCAATGACATGGCAAAAACAATCAAAGGCGAGTTTGAAAACTTCATCTACTCACACCCTGATATTGCCAACATTGCCAAGCTCTACAATGAGAAGCATAATGCGGTCGTGGGGCGTAAATATGACGGCTCGCACCTAGAATTATCGGGTAAAGTGCCTGATAACGTCATCAAACTAAGAACGCACCAAAAAAATGCGGTATGGCGTGGCGTTACCACCAATGCGGTGTTGTATGACCATGCGGTCGGTTCGGGCAAGACATTTACAGGGATTGCCCGTGCCATGGAGCGTAAAAGATTGGGACTATCGAAAAAGCCTGTCTTGGTTGTGCCTAATCACATGGTGGGGCAATTTGCTCAGGACATCTACCGCCTATATCCGTCTGCCAATGTGCTTGCGGCAGGAACAAAAGACTTTGCCAAAGCCAAACGTAAACGCCTATTTGGACAGATTGCCACAGGCGATTATGACATCATTGTCTTGCCCCATTCGTCTTTTGAGTTCATGAAGTTGTCTGCTGACCGTCAAAAGATTATGCTAGAACAAGAGCGTGATAAAATCATGGATGCCATTCGTGCCATGAAAGCCGAGCAAGGCAAGCGTGAGAGTGTCAAACAGCTAGAACAAGCCAAAAAGAACCTAGATACCAAACTGGAAAAACTTGCCAAAACCAAACGCCATGACAGCGAGTTTAGTTTTGAGCAAATGGGTATTGATGACATCACAGTGGATGAAGCTCACGAGTTCAAAAACCTATTTTTTACCACAAAAATGCAAGGGGTTAAAGGCTTAGGCAGTCCTGCTGGCTCAAACAAGGCAATGGATTTGTGGTTAAAAACCCAGTATTTGCACCAAACAAATGGTAGCGTGGCGTTTATGACAGGTACGCCCATATCAAACAGTGCTGCCGAAATGCACGCCATGATGAGATACTTAATGCCTGACACCCTAAATGACATGGGGCTAGACAATTTTGACGCATGGGCGAACACCTATGCTGAGAATGTGGCGAAGTTTGAGGCAACCGAGAGCGGACAGCTCAAACTAACCACACGTTTTGCCCGTGAATGGCAGAACATGGGCAGTCTTATGAACTTATGGCAAACGGTAACAGACAGCGTAACCAATGAAGACATCAAGGCAACCTACAAGGCAGAAACAGGGCAAGAGTTCCCCTTGCCACAGGTGGACGGTGGCACAAGAAAAAGCGTGGTGGTCAAGCCAACCGCCCAACAAGAGCAGATTTTGCAGATGATTTTGGCAGGGTTTGCCGAGATTGAGGCTAAGAGCCTAAGCAAAGATGAAGCAGAGGTGTTAAGGTTGCAACTTATGGATTTGGCAACCAAAAACGCCCTAGACCCACGCACCATTAACCCAAGCCTTGATGCTGGCGGTAAAATTGGTGCGGTGGTGGATAATGTGGTGGACACTTACCACAAATGGAGCGATGATAAGGGTACGCAAATCATCTTTTTAGACCGCTCAACCCCCAAAGGCAAAGGCGATGACAAGAAAATCGCTGAATATGAAGCTCTGCTACAACGCCGTGAAAACGCCATACAAGCTGACAATGACGAGGAGCTACTCAAAGTCAATGATTTGCTAGATAAGTATGACGAAAACGAAATGGCACAGCTTATCACCGCCAAAAATGGCGGATTTACGGCTTATGATGAGATTAAAAAAGGCTTGATTGCCCGTGGCATACCTGCCGATGAGATTGCCTTTATCCAAGAAGCAGAGACGGACGATGAAAAACGAGAACTGTTTGACCAAGTCAATGCAGGGCGTGTGCGTGTCATCATTGGGTCAAGCCGACGCATGGGGGCAGGAACGAACATTCAAAAACGTCTGGTGGCATTGCACCACGTGGACGCACCGTGGAAACCGTCCGACATTGAACAGCGTGAAGGGCGGATTATCAGACAGGGTAATGAGCTGTATGAAAAATACGGTCATGATAACTTTACCGTCTCTATCAATGCCTATGTAACCGAAAAAACGGCAGATGCCAAGCGTTGGGACACGATGAGTGCCAAACTCGGTACGATTAACGCCATTCGCCACTATAACGGTGAGCATACCCTAGACTTCCAAGAAGATGATGATAATTCATCATTCCAAGAGATTGCTGCCCTTGCCACAGGCAATCCCCTAATGCGTGAGCGTGTGGAGCTGACCGCCCAAAAAGAACAGCTAGACCGTGCCAAGCTCAATCATCAAAAACGAGACGCTGGCAATCGCACCAAGCTCACCGAAGCCCAAAAAAATGCCAACGCCCTGCCTAAGAAGATAGAAGCCTATACTAAGGCAAAAGCCCAATATGACGAGCTATTGCCACAGGCACAGGCAGAGTTTGATAAGACAGGTATCACGATTGACGGCAAGCGGTTTACCGACCGCAAAAGTGCCAATGACTATATCAACGACAAAGCCAAACAAGCCACAGACAACGGCAAAAAGGCAAGCTATGTCATCAATGGCGAGAGCGTTGCCAGCCTATCAGGAGCAACCGAGAAAATCCGCCAATCAGAGATTGGCAAAAAAGGCACAATTCCCACACTCATCACAACGAACGGCAAAACGTCTGCTATCGTGAGTGAGGCGGTAACTGACAAGGTCATCAATCAGGTTAATAAGCACAATAACGAAACCGCCATTGCTCAAATCATGGGCTTTAATGTGCTAAGTTATGATACAGGGTCAAACACCCTTTTAACCTTAGAGACCCAAGACGGCTATGAGATAGCCAACACCACCCTAGACCACTTCGCCACTCGTGAGAAAGTGGAAAATGCCTTTGGAAGATTGGTGGGCAGTTTGGGGCAAAACGTCAATAATTCCTTACAAAATGTTCAAAATCAATTAAAAATCGCCAATGACACCATAGGGCAACTGCAAGACAAAACAGGCTTACCCTTTGATAGAGAACAAGAACTCAAAGACGTAAGCGACCGCTTAAATGATGTGCAAGCTCAACTGTCCGATGATGACAGCGAAAACCAGTTTAAGGACGATGCTAAATTTGCTGACTTGCAAGCCTTGTTAGCCAGTCGTATCTTACATGGACAATCCGCCACGCCATTTGTGCCAACGGCGGATTATGAGACTGGCAATAAGGCAAGTAACAAAGCACCGCCACAAGTGGATTTTGATGAGCTAAGAACCATACAAAAGGATATGTTGTCTGTGCTAGACAGCTTGCCAGAGTCTGACCCTAAAAAAGACCAATACATCAATGAAATCTATGCCCTAGACCGTGGCGATGAACAGCCCGCCAAAGATGCCAGAAACCAACTCATGAAAGACATTGCTACTTATGAGCTGGTAGTAAGAAAAACAGGCGAGCTATCAGACGGCTTAAAGGCACTGGGCTACACCGTCAAGGCAGGCGACATCAAACAGGCAGATGACAGCTACACCACGAACATGACCGCCACCAAAGACGATAGGGTGCTAGATATTCGTATCAATAGAATGATGAATGAACACCGAGCCAATGACCCGACAAGAAATGGCGTGTTTGTCAATGACAATGGGTTAAATTACTCATTTAGTATCAATGAACCTGCAATTAGTCAAGGCATTGATAACTATCATGAGTATAAAACCAATGGTAAGCATTTTGGCGAAAACCGCCCACAGCTAACCTATGCAAAAGGCACGATATGGCAAGAGCAAATGCGAACCGAGCTGGCACGACTGTTTGACGATGACCCACGCCTAGCAGGGTTTGTGGACATGGCAAACAATCCAAAGTTGGCAAGCTCCTACAAAAACGAAATCCGCCTAGCCTTAACGCACTATGCAGACAGACAAGCCGAAAAGGGCAATGCTCTACTGCCCCATGAGGTAGAAAGCAGTATCGCCAATAAACGCAATGAGCGTCAAATCAAGGCAGACCGCCCCTATTTTGGTAAAGACCGCCCTAAGTTTGATATTGGTGAGAAAGCAAAAGACACCAAACAAGAGATAGCAGGGCAATTGGCACGCTTGTTTGATGATGACCCTAAGTTGGCAGAGTTTACCGATGAAGCGAACAAAGCAACTAGTCCTTTGAAATTGGCGATGATACTAAACGCCATTAAAGACCATGCCAGTCGCATGGTCATGGACGGCAAAGCCCTGTTTATGGGCGAAGTGCTACAACGCCAAAATGCAGAGTATCACGCAGGCAAACTCAAATTTAGCAAACAAGGCGGACGTTATGGCACCACCGCCCAAGACGTGCTGGACGTGTTAAATAACCGTTTTGGTAAAGATACCATTAAAAAACTGATGAATAACGGCAGCCTTAAAGTCATCAGTCTAGCCGAAGCCAAAAGCCAGTTTGGGCGTGTGTTTGACGGTGCAGACGGCTTTTATACAGACGGTACAGCCTATCTTATCCATGACAACATACACACCGATATGATTGTGCCAACGTTCTTACATGAGCTTGGCGGACACGGTGGACTACAAACGCTGATGAGTGAGAAAGCCTATCAGAGCCTACTAAATGAGTTTCATGACATGGTGGCAAGGGGCGATGAGACTGCCAAACAAGCCAAAGCCCTAGCCGATAAGCACTCACGCACACAGGCAGAAGCCGACAGTGAGTATTTGGCATACATGATTACCCTAGCAAGTCGCAACAACTCATCAAAGGCAAAAAGTCTAATGAACCGTGTTATCATGGCGATTAAGACGTTCTTAAAAAATACGTTTGGTATCAGTCTTGCCTTAACGCCCAATGATGTCCTTGCCTTGTCCGAAAAAATGGTCAGAGACAGGGCAAATGGACAGGTGGGTAATGGGGTTGATGATGTGCAGTTTTCTTATGCTGATAGCAAACAAACACGCCTTGAAAAGCTCAAAGACAGTAAACCCATTGAGATTACAGGTAGGGAGATTGAACCTAGTGATGATGTCAAAGAATACCGTAAAAACGCCTATGAGTATGGTAAAAAATTGCGTGGCACTTACACCAACAAAGATACAGGGCGTACAACCAAAGTGGTGCGTGAAAGCCTAAATGAAGTTTTAAGACACCACGCCAAAGATGAGGCTCACCTGCAAAGTATCGCAGCGATACCACAGATTATTGAAAATGCTATTTATATTGAAACTTTGCCTAATGAAGATAAGGCAAAAAATCCATTGGTTAAAGAATATGAGTATTATGTGGTAGGACTAAAAATTGATGGGGTGGACTATACGGTTAAGGCGGTCTTGGCGATTGATGATAGGGATGATAGGTATTATGACCATCGCTTGACCAAAATAGAAAAAGGTAACTTACTAGCATCGACCGTTCGCCTAACCAATGCGGCGGTTGCAGGTAAGTTACCCTTAGATGAGTATGATAGACGATTATTGCAGATTTTGCAAGATAAAAATGATGAGTCTGACATTCAATTTAGCCGTATGGCGGACATGGCGGATTTTTATGATAAAAACCAAGATAAAGCCAAAGAAGTGCTGGCTAAGTTGGGCGGTGTGGTTAATGACTTTATCAACAATCCTAAATCATTTGTTAAATCTGCCAAACAAGGCGTGAGCGGTAAAACCCAAGACCATTTGGATAAATTCTTGCAATTTCTAGGCAGACGGCAACTGGTGGATTTGTTCGCCAAAAAACTAGACGGCTTAAAGGCATATAGCGACCGTGTGGCACAAATGGACGCTGACAGTAACAAAAATGCATTTAGAGCCGATAAATTGGCGGTCAAATGGGGCAAATTAAAAGACGAGCAAGCCCTAGCCGAGCTTATGCACGATGTTGCCCAAAAAGGCATAGACCCAAGCCGTGCCTATCAGACAGGCGATAAGGCACAGTATCAACGCCTAAAACGAGCGTATGATAAGCTATCGGACGATGCCAAAGCAGTGTATGAGCAGGCAAGAGATGATTACCAAGACTACTACAAAAACCTACATGAAGCCATGACAGGGCGGATTAAACGCAATACCAAATTATCTAGCGAACGCAAACAGAAGCTACTGGACGAGCTGGATAAACAGTATGAAGCCACACGGCAGGTGTTTTTCCCACTCACACGTTTTGGCGATTATGTGGTGGTGGTGCGTGATACAGATGGTAATGTGGTTAATGTCGCTCGTGCCGAAACCAAAGCAAAAGCGGACGAGATAAGACGTGGGCTTATCCGTGATAATCCCAATCATCAAGTCGGACAAGTGGTGTTGGGGCGTGATATGGACGTTCGTAAGTTGGGTGGTGTGCAGGGGTTGGCAAGTGAGTTTTTGACTGATGAGCTGGATTTGGGGGACGAGCTACACCAAGCCTATCTAAACAGCTTGCTTGACCGTCAATTTGCCAATAATAACGTGGAACTAAAAGGGACGAAAGGGTTTAGCACCAATGCCCGCCGTGCCTATGCTCATCACATGAGCCGTGGCGGTCATCATATCGCCAAGCTAAGACATACCGACAGACTGCGGGCAGAGCTTGACCGTATGCAACAGCATATTGATGATAACGTGAATAACCCTGATTATGACCACGTTACCATGCAACGGGTGGTGGACGAAATGGAAAAACGCCACAGTCTGCTCCTTAATCCACCGTCAAGCCCTGTATCAACCATGGCAACAAGTCTGGGCTTTATGTGGTATTTGGGATTATCTCCTGCCAGTGCATTGGTAAACATCTCTCAAACATTCCTTGTTGCCCTGCCAATGATGAGTGCAAAATTTGGCAGTGTCAAATCGGCAAAAATGTTGGGCGAGATTTCAAAAATCCTAGCGACTAACAAAAATGACTTGACCGAAGTATTGACAGGCGATGAGCTAAAAATGTTCAAAAAAGCGGTGAATATGGGTGCGATTGACATGACCCAAGCCCATGATTTGGCAGGGATTGCTAATGGCGAAGACAGCAGGGTATCACAAGCGATACAGCCTGTGATGAAAGTGGCGAGCTTTATGTTCCACCAAGCCGAAAAATACAACCGTCAAGTAACCTATTTGGCAAGTTATCGGCTAGGCATTGAAAAGGGATTAAGCCCAGAGCAGGCAATGGAACAAGCCATACAGCTTACTTATGACGGTCATTTTGACTATGCCAGCTCCAACCGCCCACGCTTTATGCAGGGCAACTGGCAAAGAGTGCTTTTTTTGTTTAAGCAGTATAGCCAAAACATGGTTTATACACTCACACGCCAAACCTATCAAGCGTTTAAGGGCGAAACAGCAGAGCAAAGAGCCGAAGCAAGAAAGATTTTGGGTGGTATTTTGGCAGGTCATGCTCTAATGGCAGGGTCTTTGGGCTTGCCAAGTGCGATTGTTGTGCCATTTTTGGCGATGTTCTCGGCATTGGGCGGAGATGATGACGATGAGCTGACCGACAACGAGACCGAGTTTAGAAACGCCCTAGCAAGCGTTGTCGGTAAAGATTTGGCGGAAGTCATCGCCAAAGGTGTGCCAAGAGCGTTTGGGGCGGATTTATCTACTCTTGTGGCGTTAAATGACCTTATCATTCCACGCACCCAAGACGGGCTAGAAGGGCAAAGACAGGGCGAGAATGTGTTAGCGGCGGCGGCAGGACCATTTTTTGCTATCCCTATCTCAATGCTAAAAGGCATGGGGCAAATCAAAGAAGGGCAAACCATGCAGGGCGTGGAGAATATGATACCCAAAGCCCTAAGAGACCCCCTAAAAGCCTACCGTTATGCCACAGAAGGCAACGTGGACAAATCAGGCATTGAGATTGTGGAGCGTGAAAATGTCGGTATATCAGACATCGCCCAGCAAGCGATTGGGTTTAGAAGTGGTAAATTTGCCAACGCCCAAGAAACCAAATCAGCGATATTTCAAGCGGATAAACAGCTTACTGCCATTCGCTCCGACCTTGTCAGACAATATGCCCTAGCCAAAAGAAATGGCGATAATGAGCAAATGGATAGAGTTTGGGAAGAAATTAAACGCTTTAATGTCAAACATCCAAGCGTAAAAATCACCAAACCTGCCCTGATGCAGTCTATCCGCCAACGCCAAAGACGGATTGATAACGCCAAAGACGGTATTTATCTGTCCAAAAACCGTGAGCATTTACGAAAATATGGGGCGTTTGGGGCGGACTAATCATAAAGCCGTCAATCATGTGATTGGCGGTTTTTATTTGCCCCCACAAGGTTCGCACCCCTTGCCACGACTGGCTATAATACTCAAAAACAAGTGAGTAAGCCATGACAAAAAGACAAATAGACTGGGAAAAGATAGAGCTTGATTATCGTGCAGGTATCAAGACGTTAAGACAGATTGCTGATGAGCATGGTATTTCGCATACGTCTGTTAAGAAAAAAGCGGATAAGGAAAATTGGGATAGAGATTTATCGGCACGTATTGAGAAAAAGGCGGAAATCTTAGTTTCCAAATCCGAAGTTTCCAACGAAGTTTCCAATCAAAAGAAAGTTTCCGAAAAGCAAATCATAGATGCAAACGCCCAAGCGATTGTTGAAGTGCGTTTGTCTCATCGTAAAGACATTGCCAAAGCCAAAAACTTGATGAACCTGTTGCTTGATGAATTAGAAAGCCAAACGGTTGCCCGTGAACTGTACGAGCAGTTGGGCGAACTGTTAAGACAAGATGATGAAAAAGGCGTTGATAAACTCAATGACTTATATCAAAAGGTCATTGGCACCCCAAGCCGTGTTGTCTCAATGCAAAAATTGGCGGACACGATGAAAACCGTCATCACGCTAGAACGTGAAGCCTTTAATATCGGCAAAGAAGCAGAAAAAACTCATGACCCCTTAACCGAACTCATCACAACCATAGCCAAAACCAATAAATCCACGTTTGGTGTGGTATCAGATGACCCTGAATACGGAGAGAACGAATGAACTATAAAAATACAGAGATTGCAGATATGACCGAATATTTAGATGCGGTTGTGCGTGTGTTGAGACTAGAAAGCGAACGATTGGAGCAAGTCGCTAAGCTGTATGATTTGACACACCAACTTGGAAATAAGGCAGAGATTGAAAAGAACATTGCCAATATTCAAAAATCCGCCCAAAACTTACGCACGCACGCCGATAACATTGATGAGTATTTGGATAATCCGCCAAGCTATGTCTTAAACTAATATGAGCAACCTTATCTATCACTCGGACAATCGCCAATACCAAATCCCCACAAGTCCTGCCGAGCTAGAACGCTGTTTGGCTGACCCATATTGGCGTCTGTTTAGCGGTTGTCTGTACAAAATCATGCTAAAAGGCGATGATGATACCGATAGTTTTGTCATGCCATTTTTGCCCAATGAAGCCCAAGCCAAGTTTATCAAACGCCTGTGGCATAGAAACATCATCTTAAAGGCTCGCCAGCTTGGATTTACCACGCTCATCGCTATTTTGTGGCTTGACCACGCCTTGTTTAACGCTGACCAACGCTGTGGTATCATCGCCCAAGACCGTGAAGCTTCTGAGACGATTTTTAGGGACAAGGTCAAATTTGCCTATGACAACTTGCCCCCTGTGATTAAAGAGCGAATGCCCCTTGCTCGTGATAGTGCTAGCGAGCTGTTATTTGCTCACAATAACTCGTCAATCCGTGTGGCAACGTCCATGCGTTCAGGTACGATACATCGCTTGCATATCTCAGAGTTTGGTAAAATCTGTGCCAAATTCCCTGATAAAGCCAAAGAAGTGATGACAGGCTCAATCCCTGCCGTACCGACCAATGGTGTGCTTGTGATTGAGAGTACCGCAGAAGGACAACAGGGCGATTTTTATAATCTTACCCAAACCGCCCAAGCCAATTTTGCCCAAAAGAAAATACTGACCCCCAAAGATTATCGCTTTCATTTTTATGCGTGGTGGCAAGAGCCTAAATACCGCCTAGAAGTCGGTAGTATCAAGCTATCGGCTGATGACCACGCTTATTTTGATGAAGTGGAGATGATTGTTGGGCGTGATATGCAGTTAGATATCACGATACACCCAGAGCAAAGGGCGTGGTATGTGGCAACTCGTGAAGCGGACTTTCGTGGTAACGTGGATAGAATGTGGCAGGAATATCCGTCCTGTATTGCTGGCAATCAATTGGTAAGCACCAAAAACGGCTTGATACCCATTCGTGATGTTGTGCCTGATAATGATATAATTACACATCATTTTTATAAAGGCGTAAAAGACGTGCTAAAAATCACAACCAAACTTGGATATAGCGTAAGATGTACAGCAGACCACCCAATCAAAATGCCTGATGGTAGTTTTAAGCGGATTATTGACGGTTTGAGCGTTGGCGAGAAAGTTGTTTTAAACCAACCAATTCTCTCAGAGACAGAACAGGTTATTAATTGGCAACCCGCTCCGTTTGTGGACGGCTTAATTAAAATTACCCCTGAATTTGCTGAATTTTTGGGTATCTTTATGGGTGATGGCAGTTTTCATAATCATCAAATTAGCGTGGCTTGTGATATTCAAGATGATGATACGGTGCAAGCTGTTGGTGCGATGTTTGATAAATTTTTAGGCGGTAGTCATAGTCGTGTAACAGGTTCAAAAAAAGGGTGTCTTGAAATTAGAAAAAGTAATGTGTGGTTTGATGAGCCATTTTTGCTATTACAATTGGTAGAGCATAAGTCAAATGGTGGATTAAAACGCAAAGTACATATCCCTGATTATATTTTCAAATCACCCAAAAATGTTGTTTGTGCCTTTATTCGTGGTTTGTTTGAAGCTGACGGATTTGTGGCAAGAGATGGAACGAGCATTAAGTTTTTTAGCAAATATCGCCATGTGGTAGAACAGGTGCAATTATTGCTTTTGGCTTTGGGCATTGAGAGCCGAATAAGCTCGCTTGAAAAGAAAACAAGTGGCGGACATAGCTATATTGGCAATGAGTTGGTACTGCGTGCCAATGGTGTTAGAAAATACGCCAAAACAATCGGCTTTATCTCAAAACGCAAACAAGACCGTGCCAATCTATCATTGCAAAAACGCAAAACAGGCTCACTCATCAATTTTGATTGGACTGATGAGATTGTGGATATTGTCTTTGACGGTCAAAGTGATGTGTATGATATTACCACCAAAACACATGAGTTTAATGCTGGTGGCATTGTTGTGCATAATTGCCCTGCCGAAGCCTTTCAGGTATCAACGGACGGTAATTACTACGCCAAAGATATGCTTGCCCTTCGCCAGCGTGGCGGAATTACTGATGTGGCGATACTTGACGTGCCTGTTAATACTTTTTGGGATATTGGCAACTCGGACGGATGTGCGATATGGTTTCATCAAGAAGTGAACGGGCAAGATAGGTTTATTGATTACTATGAAGCTCACAATGAGACCTTGCAACACTATGTAGCACAGTTAAAGGGCAAAGGCTATGTGTTTGGCACGCACTATCTGCCCCATGATGCAGACCACGAACGCCTATCGGACTACAATAAATCAACCAAGCAAATGCTCCAAGATTTAATGGCAGGCGAGCGATTTGTAACCATACCACGCATACAGTATCTCATGGACGGCATTCAGCAGACAAGGGCGTGTATGCGTAATTATTGGTTTGATGAGACACGGTGTAAGCTCGGCATACAACGGCTAGACGGCTACAAAAAGCGGTTTAGCCAAAGAGATAACCGCTACATAGACCAACCTGATAAGTCCAACGGTTGCACCGAAGGAGCGGACGCACTAAGACAACACGCCCAAGCTAAGATGATGGGTTATTTTACCGACCACTCAGACTACAAGTACGAAAACGAAACACCCGAGTGGCAACTGCTCTAAATATCTACCCCCACAAGGTTCGCCCAAACTTCCCCAATTTGCCATAATTACTCTGCTTTTTTAGTAAGGAGTAATCTATGGCAAATACCTTATTTGCAAATGCCCGTCAGCAGTTTTTGGAAGCCCAAATCAACTGGATGACCGACACAATCAAGTGCCTATTGGTGGATAGTGGTAACTACACCGCCCAAACCGAAACGCATAAATTCTTATCAGACATTTCAAGCTCGGCTCGTGTAACTCAGCCTGTTACCTTGACTGCCAAATCAACCGCAGGTGGTGCAGCGGACGCAGCGGACTGTACTTTTACGTCTGTAACGGGTGCAAGCATTGAAGCCATCGTCATCTATAAAGACACAGGTGATGAAGCAACAAGCCCCTTGATTGCTTGGATTGACACGGCAACAGGTCTGCCGTTGACGCCAAATGGCGGCGATGTGATTTTAACGTGGGATAACGGAACCAACAAGATTTTCCGTGTTTGATAATGCCCAAGTATGAGAGCAGAACAATGCAAACTATTATTCTAACCGAAGCCAAACAAGCGATATTAAGAAATACTTTTGATTTAAATAAAGCAACTATGTGGGCTTGTCTTTTTGATACTAGAACAAAAGACAGGCTCTCTGCTGATGTTCGGCTTACAAACAGTTCTTTTAGCAATGGTGTTTTTTCTGCTGATGATGTGGTGTTTTATGACATACAAACAAAAAGCACAGAGAGCATGATTGTGATATTGGCAGAAAATGAAGTGGGTGCAAAATTTCCCATTGTATTTTTTGATGTGCCAATGGCATTAAAAGACCATGGAGATGTAATCGTTAATTGGAATAAAGACTCAAACAAACGCATTTTTAATATTAACAGCCATGATGAAGAGATGAGTTATGAGCGATTTGGAAAAATCACAGGCGGACAATTCACAAGCTAAACCCGAACCAATCCGCATTGGCGTATCAGGCTTTACCGCTTTTTTGGCAGAGCCTGAGCCTGTGCGTGAAGTCGTTGGCATTGATTGGGCGTATCTTATCAGATTACCCCCCTTTGAAATGTATTTGTCCGAAAAAACAGGTAATCAAGACAGGCAGGCGTGGAAAGACTGGCTGGAAAAAGAAATCATCGCTAAGGGTGATGACACGACTTATCTTGACTATGCCACATGGCATAGTGAAAAAGGCTACTGGGCAAATGAAACGCCGATGGGGGAATTGGTTGGAGATGATTATGCCACATAAAGCAGGTAATGGAGCAATCTTGGGGATTGCCTCAGAAGACGGTAAGCCAAGCCAAAAACGCATTGTACTGATGGACAGAACAAATCTATCAGTTGTCGCAAAAACAACATCAGACAGTGATGGTGCGTATGCGTTTAATGGTCTAAATCCTGATACCGATGACTATCTGATATTTGCTGTAGATGATGATGGTAATTCAACCAAAGCAGCAATTATTTATGACAAAGTACGCCCCATATCAGCTCATATGGGCGGTTTTTATTGGGGGAATTGGTATCTGTTGTCTATGGCAAAAGAGCCATTGGTGCAACTGCTTGGGCTAACCGATGGTAATGATGTGATGACGGGTGGTGCAGGTCGTGGACAAGTAATTAAACACGGTGCTTCTGTCGTTAGCAATCAGCAATCTTTAACAAACGGTGCGAGTAACCTACCTGCAACCAAACTCAACGAAATCTCAATCGCCCGTCATGCGCTCAACCAGTACAATCTACTCAATAACCAAGCACAAAACAAGGTCTCTTGTGAGTGGGTGCTAAATCTAGATGATGTGTCACAAGCGGTTTGTGTGAGTGTTACAAGAAGTAATAATGTGTATAATGACGCTATGCATTGCTCAGTTTTACTACAATTAAGATATGACGGCAAAAAATTACAACTGTATAGAAGGAGTGGGTCATCGGTAGACTGGAGTCATAGCCTACTGAGTCAATTAGTGCTGTGCTGTGAATATGACATGACCGCCTATCAAGGTGTGGTACATCTGGCAGGGTCTATTCATTATGGCGAGACCGCTTCTTTATATGTTAATGGCAACAAGGTGGCAACAAGCTCTCTTGCAGGTCAGAATATAAAGGTGGCACATAATAATGGCAATCAACATAAAATAACTGGCTTAATACATGGCACAAAACAAGTATCAAATCACCTACTTGGATTTGCCACTTCAACAACAACAGGCGTGGTGGCATTCTATGCTGATATCATGAGCGATGATGAGGCAATGGCACATTATCAAGCCTTGATGATTGAATCCATTCCAATAGCCACAGGTTATTTTAAAGCAGTCGTACAAGATTATCCAACTTATTTGTATCGCTTAAACGACATCCAAGAAAGTTTGGTTGTCAAAGATGGTTTAAGACCAACTGCTCAAGGTAATGGACATGAGCTGACCAAAGTGGGTGAGCTACAAGCCACGAGCGACACCCTAGTCAAAGGCGGTGGTGGTATGCTGTTTCGTGGCGGTGGCGTGCGGTCAAATATGCTACATCTTGGCGTGCATAGCCCCAGCTATCTAACAGTGGAGTTTATTGCAAAGCCTGACAGCCAAACAGTATCAAATTGGCAAATGTTAATCAGTCATGAGTGTAATGGTCAATACCATTTTGAGGTAAGACGTCACAACACCACAGGCAAATGGTGTCTGCAATGGCGTGAAAATAATGCCGAGTATTTGGCAAACTTCATCAGTGAGATAGAAACAAAAATGCACCATTATGCCTTTGTGGTGGATAAAGTGCAAGGTCAATGCCTGCTCTATATGGACGGCGTCTTAGCTGAAACATTAAGCGTAACAAAATTAAAAATGATAGTGGAACATAACAATACTGGCACTGGTGAGAGTCTAAGTATTGGTGGTCGAGTTAATAGTGCGTTAAGTAGTGTCACTTATCCGTATTACGGCTATCTGGCAGAAGTGGCGATTTATCCATTTGCTCTAAATCAAACACAAATCAGCGAACACGTCCAAGCGATGAGCATACTTTAAATGGCACTCTACCCCATTAGCCGTGTCGGCGGTATTGATTCTGCTGATACTGGCACGCCAAGCATCCAAAATACCGCAAAAGGCGTGTCCGCCATAGGGAATAACGCCCTATCCGTAGGCATGCCTAGTATTGGGCGAACGCTGGATTTTGACTTTCGCTCGCCCAACAGTCATTATCCCAATCGCTTCACCTTTGGAGAGAAAATACTCCAATCCAAAGTCGGCAACATTGACAGTTTAGCCATTGGCAATGCTGATATCGCCAATACTGCCATTGGCGTTGCACCAAAAGGCATACTCCCTAATACTTTGCCTGTGCCAGTCATCGGCAAAGGTTTGGGTTTTGATTTTGACAGTGTCAAATCAGGTGAACCTTACTTTCACTTTGGTAAAACCATTATTACCAAGGCAGGTGGTATTGTTGGGGGTGTTGGCACTCCTGATGTTGAGCAAACGCTAGCCATTCGCCCAACGGGGATTGGTTCGCCAGATATTACCGCACCGATACTTGGGCGTTTTACTGATTTTTCATTCGATGAAATCGGTGGTTATGAAGGGCGTTTTAATTTTGGCGGTTCTGATGTTGTGAGTAAAGCAACATTGGGCGATACAGAACGTTTTGGCTCTGCCAAGATAGGCAATACGGCGTTAGGCGTGTCTGTCCAATCGCTCACCAATGGCGAAATGGGCAAGCCTATCATCGCTTATTTAAAAGACCGAAAGGATTTGGGAAGTAAGACACCCAGTGGTGCTGTACTGGATTTTAACTTCAATCAAACGCACGGCATAAGAAACGCCAAAAACATCCCTTTTTATTTTAATCTTTATAATCAAATCGTAGCCGTTGGCATAAACTCAATTGCCATTGGTTCACACATAATTAAAAACACCAGTGAAGTATTATTGGTTCATGGTTTTGATGCCTATGAGTCAGGCAAGCCCAAACCTGCCCTGCATCGTAACATTGTTAGCCCAAAAGGGTTTGAGGTTTACCGTTATTTTGGACAGCCGACTGTTGCCAATAAATCACAAGCGATAAAAACAGGCAATCTATCCACCCAAGCATTTGGCGAACATACCATTAAACTTGCCCTGCAATACCTTGTTCCAAAAGGCATTGATAGCCCTAAATTCGGGCAGGCGTGGCTATCGCACTTTTTGCGATATGCCCAGCCAAAAGGCGTGGACAATCTCACGATTGGCAAGGCACGAATAAGCTACCACACTCAATTTATCCGCCCAGATGGCATTGAGAAAAGCCAAAAGGATTTTGCAACCAATCACAGCATTGGTGGTACACAAATCATCTCTCCAATCGGCACACAGATGACCGGGTGGCTAACACGCATTATCCCTGAAAATCAAGTTATCGGCATTGAGACGGGCATAAATGGCGAGCTTGGTACACCAACCATTGCCAATCATGCCCAATACATCAGCCCAAAAGGATTTGGTAATAATGATGGTTCGGCTCAAACCGTGCGTTTTGGTCATGCCAATCTCTATAATCAAACCCAATACATCACGCAGTATTTTATCGCTGATAGTGGACTTGTGCCACAAGTGATAGACCCTAATGACCCTAACAGTATCAGCGACTTTGGGCGGTGGACGGCAATCAGCAATCGCAATAAGACGATTACCACGTTTGGCGTGGACAGTTCACGCTTTGGCTATCAGCAGATACAAAATAAAGCCGTGCCAGTCTTGCCAACGTCTATCACAGGCGAAGTTGGTACACCGATGATTGCCTACCGTGTGCGAAAACTGCCCATTGATGGTATAGAAGCACCGCATTTTAGCTATTGGCACATCATCAGAAACACAGCAAGGGTCATCACCCCACAAGGGACTGATGATAGCGAGATTGGCAAGCCGTCCATTGCCAGTAACAAGCAGTTTATCAAGCAAGTTTTCCCCTTTGAAAATAACGACATTGGCACACCAATGATAGCCGACAGAATACGCACCATTGACATAGAATGGCGGTATTCTATCGCACCGCCCACAATACCCCTGCCAACCACCCAAAACCACACCAAATACATCACGCCCAAAGGGTTTTACGGCACGGACGGCTACAAACGCAAGTTCGGACGAGCTGAACTCATGGAACGCTTTAATATCATCAGAACGCATGGACGAACGCATGATAAATTTGGCACAGAAGTCATCATCAAAAATCTCACGCCTGAATTAAGAGTATTTGGTCATAACTCAAATGAGTTTGGCGAAACTGCCATTCGCAATGAGTGGCGAAAAATTTACCCCTTTGGCAATCAGATGAGCGGTGTGGGTAAGCCTATCATCAAAGACAGAAAGCAGACAATCCGTGTGGACGGGTTTAATGCCAATGGTTTTGGCTGGCATAGAGTGATAAGAATGTCTGCACCGCCTTATAGTCTGCAATATATTGAACTTAGAAAGTTTTTTCAAGGCAAGGAGGTGGACGGCTTCGGCATTGAACCACCAAGAAATCAAGTCTCAATACCTGCCATAAGAACCAATGTGTTATTTGCCAAAGGTTTTGATAGCCAAAAGATAGGGCAACATGAGATTGTCAGTAATGGCATTAGGATAGATAGCGGTATCTATGAGCTATCCGTTGGAAAGCCAAGAGTATGGATAAAACAGCAGTTTATCAACCCAAAAAGCATTGATGAGTATATCAATCAAGAGAAAATAGGCAAACCACAACTTAGCCCCTATACGATTTATGCCCCTAGTGGCGATATGGCAACGGCTCAGGCAAGGACAAATCACCCATCTGGCAACCCTAGACCGATTAGCACAATGGCATTTGGGCGTGCAACAATCAGCAATCAACACCGAGCCATTTATCAATTTGATTATCGTGGCGACATGCAAGTATTTGGGCGTGCAAGTATCGCCAATAAATCGCAGGTCATCAGCCCAAAAGGGTTTCGGGGCGGGTATTTTGGTTGGCATATCATACCTTTTGTCCCACAGGCGGTGGAGCAGTTTAGCGATAAAGAGCATAAGACAGCTTTTGGTTATCATACAATTGGCTTTATTGGCGAGAGTAACAACCGCATTGGGGCAAAAGGCTTTGACAGTCAAGGCGTTGGCAAACACGAGATAACCCACTTTCACCGCACCATTTACCCCACGCCCTTTGTGGCAACGCAAATGGGACAATCCAAACGGGGTGATACGCCCTTTATGTGGCAGGGCTTGCGAGTTGGCGAGCGAGTGCTGGGCAGTTATGGCGGATTTGACAGTAGTGCCATTGGCGGTGCGTGGATAAGCAACAAAATCCGTGAAGTGCGTGTGGACGGTTTTGACAGTTTTGTCAGTGAAAGCGACATCAAGAGCTTTAAGGGCAGATTGAAGGTAAAGCGAGCCATTGACGTCTTGCATCTAATCTACAAACAGTAGAAATTAAAAAAAGTCGTTAGACTAAAAGCAAATAAATTACTTAATTTTCCCATTATATCAGTAAATTATAGTTTAGAAAAGGAGCGTGGTAATGCAATCCAAAAATATTTTCCCGATTTTGGGCATGAATACAGTATCGGACACCGCACGGCAACACGGTAATTTTGTTCGCCTTGCCAATAACGTAAACATCAATGCCAATGGCACGATTGAGTTAAGGGCAGGCAAGGACAAGGTAACTGATACGCCCATATCTCATCTATGGCAAAGCCCCCTGCATAAAGACGTGTTCGGACTGTATGACGGCTATTGGTGTATGGTCAATCCGCATGATTGGACACTAAGACAACTTGCCGAGATTGGCAACGCCCCTTTGTATCACGCCCTTGTCAATAACCGTGTGATAGTCGCAGGGAAAAATGGACTGTATGAATATGACGGACACAGTGCCAAACCCCTAACCATACCCACACCGCCCCCGCCAATGGTACAAGGGCAAAGCCAAGGGCAGGATTTTGGCGAGTGCGTGAGCGGACTTGATGAGACCACGCATAAGGCAAGAACTAGGGTCATCGCCATAAGCTATCTGGCAGGGCAAAAAGAAGGTGGATTATCCAGCACGGTCAAGGTAGACGCTGATAATGTAACAATCACATAGACAATGGTGTTTGACAAGGCGGTCACGCACATCAATATCTACACGGCAGAACAGGGCGCGGCAGGGTTAAAGCTCCTAGCAGGCGTGCCAAAGGACACAGCCGAATATCGTTTTGATACAGGGGCGATACTGGGAAAACCTGCCACAACACAGCACCTAGACCCCATGATGACGGGCAAATATCTGGCACTATGGCGTGGGCGTTTGGTGGTGGCAAAATCCAATGTCATCTATTTTAGCGAACCGCTCAACTATCATCTGACCGATGAACGCCATAACTACATTGCCATGCCCCAAAGAGTTACGTTCTTAGAAGTCGTGGACGGTGGCATGTGGGTGGGGCAGACCACTGGCGTTGCCTTTTTGCAGGGCGTGGACATTGACGAGATGAGTATAAGTCATAAAGCCGTACAAGCCCCCATTGCTGATAGTAGCACACAAATGCCATCCGAGACGGTAGGCGAGCTATCAAATGGCGGTAGTAGCGTGGCGTTATGGCTATCTGCCAATGGCTATTGTGTTGGCACATCTGACGGCTCTATCGTGGAGTATCATGCAGGCGTGATGAATGGCATTGCAGGTATCGGTAGCACCGCACAAGTGGGGCAAAGGGTGGTAACGGCTATCAATTAACCGCCTCTTGCCCCCCACAAGGTTTTGGATATTTGACAAAGAGCGGTACGCTATGCACATCTTTTTATGGAGATAGCATATGTACGATGATACCATCACGCCCGAACAAGGGGCAGAACTGTTGGCACAAGCCGAAAATGGCGATTTTGACTTAGATAACCTAAGCGATGACAGCCAAGAACAAGCCGATGACGTGGACGGTCAAGATGACGAACAAGACAAGCCACAATCAGACGAAAAACCACAAGAACAGCCACAAGAGCAAACACAACCGCCTGTGGATTACATGGCAATCTTGGCACAAGAGCGAGCCGAGAAACTGGCACTACAAGAACAGCTTGCCAAATATCAAACCGAACAAAACACCGAACAACAACCGCCTAAGCAAGAAGTAAATCTTGATGAGTTGTTTGGCGATTTTGACGAAAAGGGCATTAAAAATGCGGTGGACTATCTGGTACAGCAAAAGCTAGAACAAGTCCTAGCCGAAAAACTCACGCCCATTGAACAAAAACAAGCCCAAGATGCCTACCAAGAGCATATCAATGCCATTACCGCCGTACACCCTGATGCAGGGCAGATTGTCAATTCTGATGAGTTCGCCAATTGGGTCAAGTCCCAACCCAGCTATATTCAGCCGTCTATCGTCAATGTGGTAGAACAAGGTTCATCAGAACAGGTCAATGAACTTTTAAACAACTACAAGGCAAGCCTTGCCCCACAAACCCCCAACCAAACCCAAGACATCAAAACCAAAGCCGAAGAAGTCATCAAAGATACCAAACCGCCTGTGCCTAATAGCCTATCAGAGCTTGGCGGTGCTAACCAAACCGACCCCATGCAAGCATTGGCAAGCATGAATGGGGTGCAAGCTCTTGATACCTTACAAGGCATGACACAAGAGCAAATTGACAACTACCTTAACCGACTGTAACAACCGCCAAAAGGAGTAATCTATGGCAGACAAAACCGCCGTCAAACACGGCAATCCAAACAATATGTCGCAATTGGCGGCTGGACTGTTTGCAATTCACAATCAGCGAAACTCACTCATGGGTAAACTGACAGGTAAAATGCCACAAGGCACAACAGGAGCAGAAGCGACTGTACGCAAACAGACCACTTCGCATATGCCGATTGTGCGTTGCCAAGACCTAACCAAAGGCGATGGCGATGAAGTAGCCTTTCACTTATTAAATCCAGTAAACGCCAAACCTATCATGGGGTCAGAATATGCCGAAGGGCGTGGGGTTGGTTTGACGTTGTCCAAAGACAAGCTACGGGTTAATCAAGCTCGTTTCCCTGTGGACATGGGTGATGTGATGAGTGAAATTCGCACGCCTTACGACTTGCGTAGAATGGCTCGTCCTGTGGCTCAAAGTCTCATGGATAAGTACATTGACCAGACGCTACTGGTGCATATGGCAGGGGCTAGGGGTTTTCATAACAATGTGGAGTGGGTTGTGCCTACCGAACATGACAAAGATTTTAAAAAAATCATGGTAAACCCTGTCAAAGCCCCCACCAAAAACCGCCATTTTTTAGCGGACGGTGCAGGCGTGAAAAGTTTCGCCCACAATAGTGGAGCGGTGGATATTACCAGTGCCGATGTCTTAAAAATGGACACGGTGGACAGCATGAAATCGGTGCTAGACCAAATCGCCTTACCACCGCCAATGGTGCGTTTTGAAGGTGATGTGCTAAGCGAAGACAGTCCGCTGAGAGTGTGGCTACTATCTCCTGCTCAATACAACAAATTCGCTGCCGACCCTAATTTTAGAACCTTGCAAGCGGCCGCCTTGGCTCGTGCCAATAAAGCCAAACAGCACCCAATTTTCCTAGGCGAAGTGGGTATTTGGAATGGCTTTTTGATGGTCAAAATGAACCGTCCAATTCGCTTTTATGCTTCTGATGACATTCGCTATTGCGACAGCCACACATCAGAAATTGAAAGCGTGGCAAAAGTGCCTGATAGCTTTGGTTCAAACTTCGCCATTGACCGTTCTATCATCTTGGGCGGACAAGCGGTGGCAGAAGCCTTAGCAGCACACAAACGCTCTGGCATTCCGTTCTTTTGGAGCGAGAAAACCGACCTTGACCACGGTGATAAAGCCGAAGTGCTTATCGGTGCAATTCGTGGCGTGTCTAAAATCCGCTTTGATGTGGACACGGGTGCAGGCAATGAGTTTACCGACTATGGCGTAACCGTGGTTGATACGGCTGTGCCAATCACAGGTATCGGGCAGTAATCCGTTATGGGGCATTTGCCCCATAATCCACAATGATTTGGAGAATAACAATGGCAACACTTACCATTAACCAAAAAAAAGGACAATTTGGCAATAACCCCTATGGCAACATGACCGCTCTCATCTTTTCGGTGCAAGCGGATAATAGCGGTTTTATTGTCAATACCAATCACAAAGAAGTGCCAAAAGCGGGTGATATTATCCATGTGGGCGTTTTGCCCGAAGGCTTTATCCCATTTGGCTATCGCACGCTTGTGGAAAAAGAATTTACCGCAGGGGCGTTTGATGTGGGATTTAGCTACACGGACGGTGTGGACGATGACAGTTACCCACAAAAAGACACGGGGCTATTTGCTATGCCGACATTGACCGAAAAAGACGGAAGTACGGACGGTAATTTAAAACCAAAAGCCCTGCCAAAATCTGCCTATCTTGACCTAAAGGTAACCACGCCAACCGCCAAAGGTGATAAAGCAGGTCATCTGACCATTATCGTATTTGGTACATTGCTTGGTCATGCTTGACCCCCACAAGGTGTGATAAATCCCATTGTGTTTGACATAATGGGATTTATTTTTTGGAGCAAATCATGACCAATATTACCTATATTGGCAAAAAGCCATTTTTTGACCGCCTGTACAATACAGGTCTTACCTTTGACGTGGGGCAAGTGCGAGCAGTGCCTGATGACATGGCACGGCTATTTTTACGCCATAAAGACTTGTTTGCCGTATCAGACACCGCCCCAAAAACCCCTAAACAAGAGACGGACAACACGCAAGCTCTCATTGACCAAAAAGCCAAAGAGACAGCCGAGAAAACCAAAAGCGAAAATAACCTGCAAGAGCTATACACACAGGTGTCTGTCATGGATAAGGACGCACTAGAACAGTTCGCCAAAGACCATTATCAAGTGGACTTAAACAAGCGTAAATCACTAGAAAACTTGCGTGAAGAAGTGATTGGCTTGATTGACCAGTTTGGGGTTATTTAATTTTTTGGAGGTTTTATGAAAGCTGTTTCTTGTGTATTGTCTATTTTTGATGATAATTTTGACATTAAAAACTTAAAGAATTGTAAAAGAATCATCAAGAAAGACCCAAAAGATAAACGAACTTATTTGGGTAGAAAAAAGCGCTCATACCCCTATCCAAACAAATCACAAATTTTTTAATTTATATCAATTGGAGTAATTTTATGAAATCCATTACCAAAGAATTTTTGGAAAGTGAAATTGTCAGCGTTGAATATCAGCGTGGCAAAGGCACTTTAACCCATTGCTATATCACAGTCAAAAACGGCTTTACATTCACAGGCGAAAGTGCATGCGTGGACGAAGCCAATTTTAACAAAGAGATTGGCGAAAAGTTTGCGTACGAAAACGCCTTTGAGAAAATGTGGCACCCATACGGCTTTTGGCTTAAACAAAGAACAGGTGGTACGCCTATTGACCGAATGCAGATTGAAGCTGATGATTTGGACGATAAATTACTAAAACTTGAAGTATTTATCAATAAAGGTCAGCCTGAATTTTTAACCGATGATGAATGGGCGTTGTTAAAACAACAGGCTGAATATATGGTGCTGTATCGTGATACGCTTGGTATGCGATTGGACATTGCAAAAAGCAAATAATAATAATAGGTGCAACAATGACCCTAGCCGAACTTATCGCCCAGTTTCGCTCGCTTGCCTTTGATGAAGTAGAGCCGTATTTGTTTGATGATGAGAAAATCATACGCTGGCTGAATCAAGCCCTAGATGAAGCGTGTGTGCGTGGGCGGTTAATCCATGAATGCGATGACCCTGCCGTCTGCACCATTGCCATAAACCCCAATCAGACCAAATACAACACGCACCCCAAGCTATACGAAATCACGCACGCAAGCCTTGCCCTGCCGTCTGTGAATGGCGGTAGGCGTGAGAATGTCTGTCTTGTCTCATTTGAAGAGATGAGCCGTGCCGATAGCGATTGGCGAGATGAACGGGATAACCATAGGCTAGACCCTTATTTTTTAATTCAGCACGATACCTATGTTCGCTTGTCTCGCCCAACCGATGAGACAGGTGTATTGCACCTAGAAGGCTATCGTCTGCCCCACAAAATGGCAAATGATGACGATGTGCCAGAGATACACCTAGCTCATCATGAACATCTGATAGATTGGGCGTTGCATAAGGCGTTTGGCGTGCCTGATAGTGAAGTGTTTGATGTGAACAAATCACAAATGGCACAGCAGAGATTTACCGACTATTTTGGCTTTCGTCCTGATAGCGATTTAAGACGAATAACAAGGCATGATGTGCCACATACTGTTAAGCCGTTTTGTTTCTAAGTCATCTATGCGATGTGGACTACGGTGTAAATCCGCCTTAAATCGCTGTTGGTATTATAGATGAAAACCAGTTTATAAACAATCATTATTGATATTGAAATGAGAACAAATGCTAAGCTATAAAATAACCACACCGCCCGATACCACGCCCACAGACGAGCTGGGTATCAGCATTGATGAATACCACAGTATCTGCCATGAGATTAGCCAAGAACCCACTTGGCGAGCATTGGCGGATAAGTGTGCAGATTATGCAGACGGCAATCAGCTAGACGGTGAGTTAATCGTCAAGATGAAAGCTCTTGGCATTCCCCCTGCGGTGGAGAACATCATCGCCCCTGTCATGCGTTCGGTGCAAGGCTATGAAGCCAACACACGCACCGACTGGCGTGTAACGCCCAATGGCGAGATAGGCGGTCAAGACGTGGCGGACGCACTCAATTATAAACTCAATCAAGCCGAACGCCACAGCCGTGCGGATAAGGCGTGTTCGGACGCTTTTGAGTCCCAAATCAAAACAGGCATTGGCTGGATAGAAGTGGCAAAAGAACAAAACCCCTTTGCCTATGAGTATCGTTGCCGTGCGGTTCATCGCAATGAAATCCATTGGGACATGGCAAGCCGTGAATATGACCTATCGGACGCACGGTGGCTAAGGCGTACTCGCTGGCTTACCGCCGAGCGTATTGCCCAAGCGTTCCCTGCTCACAAAGAGATGATACTAGGCTTTGGACTGCATGGCAACAGCTACTATGACCTAGCCATAGCAGATAGCCTAGAAGGTGGGATTAGCACAGGACTACAAAACGCATGGAACATGGGGCGTGCCAGCACCCTAAGCGAACAGCATTGGTATAACCGTGATAATAAGCACCTATGTATCACCGAGCTTTGGTATCGTAAATGGGTGAGCGTGCCTGTCATCAAAACCCCAGACGGACGAGCGGTAGAGTACGATAAAAACAACCCCAATCATCTCATGGCGGTGGCAAGTGGCATGGCAAAACCTGTCATGACAAGCGTGCCAAGAGTAAGGCTGTCATACTGGATAGGCTCATACTTGCTCCATGACGGGGCAAGCCCTTATGCTCACACCCATTTCCCCTATGTGCCGTTTTGGGGCTTTAAAGAAGACATGACAGGCACGCCCTATGGCTACATCAAAGACATGGTGTACGCCCAAGACAGCCTAAATAGCGGTCTTGCCAAACTGCGTTGGGGTCTGTCGGTCGTGCGTGTAGAACGCACCAAAGGTGTGGTCATGATGTCGGACGCACAACTTCGCCAACAAGTCGCTCGCCCTGACGCTGATATTGTGCTGGACAAGCAAGAGCTAAAAGACGGTGGTAAGTTTGACGTTATCCGTGATTATCAGCTCACAGGGCAACACTATCAGCTATTGCAAGACAGCAGGGCAACAGTGGAGCGGACAAGCGGAATTAGCCAGTCTTTTCAAGGGGCGGGTAATGCGTCTAGTGGCTATCAAGAGCAACAACGCATAGAACAGTCCAACCAAGCCCTAGCGGACATCATGGATAATTTTCGTGAAAGTCGCAAGCAAGTGGGCGAAATCCTGCTATCGCTCATCATTCATGATTTGGGGCAACAGCCACAGACCATTATCATCGAAGGGGATGCCATCACTGCCGAGCGAGCGGTAACAATTAACAAACCTAAGATAGACCCCACAACAGGGCAAGCCTATTTATCCAATGACATACAGCGTACACGGCTTATGGTGGCATTAGAAGATGTGCCAAGCTCCACAAGCTATCGCTCACAGCAACTAAACGCACTCTCCGAGACTGCCAAAGCCTTGCCCCCTGAGTATCAAGTGGCGGTGTTGCCCTTTATGGTGTCGCTCATGGATATGCCCCATAAGGATAAAATCATTGAAGCGATTAAGAACGTCCAACAAACGCCAAGCCCTGATGAGATACAGGCTCAAATTGACCAAGCCGTACAAGAAGCTCTGGCAAATTCTGACAAAGAAATCAAAGAGCGAGAGCTGGCACTCAAAGAAAAAGTGGCACAAGTGGATATGCTTCTAAATAAAGCCCGTGCGGTGCAAACAGGCGTTCAGGCAAGCTATTCAGCCATGCAAGCAGGCGTGCAAGTGGCTCAAATGCCAATGATAGCCCCAATCGCTGATGAAGTGATGAGGGGGGCAGGATATACCACGCCAAACGTGGGGCATGACCCTAATTTCCCAACGGCAGATGAGACGGCGGCGATGAATATTCGCTCGCCCTACATACAAGGGCAAGGGGCAATGGCAGGCTCTGAACAACTGCCACAAATGGGCTTGGATAAGCAAATGGCACAAGGCGAACAAATAGCAGACCAAATGCAAGTACAACGCAACACATCTCCTGCCTATCCGCCAGTGCCACAAGAAGCCCCCAGTGCGATGAGTGGCATAGAAACGCCTAACATCAATGATAATTTAATCAAACCATAGGAGTGTATTATGAGTAGCTACATCCGACAAATCCAAACCACCCTACAAAAAGCAGGGTATTATAAGGGTGCAATTGACGGCATTGCAGGTAAATTGACAGTGGAAGCGGTCAATCTAGCCACGCAAGTCAAAGCTGTTACGTCTGATGAAATCAGGGCGGTTGCAGAGCAGTACAAATCACACCCAGAGAATAATCCGCTCACACCTACCGATAAGCCATTGGTAAATACAAGCGAATTTGTATTGGGTGAGCGTAGTCTTAAAAACCTACACGGGGTCAATGCAGATTTGGTTAAGGTAGTCAAACGAGCCATACAAATTAGCTCTGTGGATTTTGCGGTCATTGAAGGGGTGCGAACCAAAGCAAGGCAAGCCGAGCTTGTCAAAAAAGGGGCAAGCAAAACGATGAATAGCCGTCATCTGACAGGTCATGCGGTGGATATCGTGCCTATCATTGATGGTAAAATCTCATGGAACTTTGATGATTATCACCCCCTTGCCCGTGCAATGGCACAGGCAAGTAGCGAACTTGGTGTATCGGTACGCTGGGGTGGTGCGTGGACGGTCATCACTGGCAAGAGTGGCACGCCCCAAGAGTGGGTTAAGGCGTATCGGGCAAGCGGTGGCAAGTTTCTTGATGGCGTGCATTTTGAGATTCCTGCTTAGTTGGCTCTTGTCTTATAAGGTCAGGTTTAACACAAATCTGACCTTTGTCAAAAACAAAGATTTCCCATTCTGTATGGGAAAATGATGGTTTGTTAAATTTTTTAATTAAATTCATTCATTAGTCTCGCTTTGGCGTTGTCATTTAAGATAGAATGTTGTATAATACCCACAAACGCAAGGGCGTCGGAGTTCTAAGTTAACCGAGATTGCGTTTTGTAATACCAAAATCCACTTATATGGCAACATATGGGCGGATTTTTTTATAACAATTTCTCCTGCACAGGCTTATTTTGTCTTGCAACCTCTTTTTCTAGTTTTTTTAAGCGATTGTGAAAGGCGTTTTCTTGCTCTAAGAGACGATGAGATAAGGCAAGCGAGCCAAATTCTACCGCCTCTGCATACATCAATCCCCCCAAAGTGCGTGCCTCTTTGGGGGTCAAGGTCAGCACATCATCGCCAATGTCTAATTTGACGGTACCGTCTGGCAACATGGTCTTGTAAATGGTGCGAGCGGGTGGGTGCTGTACCACAGGGGCATAGACCCCACTACATAACCGATAAATCAGCTCATCGTCTGCCAATCTTTTTAGGCATTCATCAACGGCGGTCTGCTTAATCCCTGTCAGCTTGGCTATGGTGGTGCGACTGGCAGGGGTTTCTTTGTTGTGTAGGTCAATGACCGCTTCTAGGACGGTTTGTTTTTGGGTTTTCATTTTTACTCTCCAATCGCTTAATCTCATCTTGGATATACCAAACCGCCTTTTGCAAGTCTTGAATATCGCTGTTGCCGTCTTTTAGCCCTGCACGCCATAGGTATTTAAGTGCATTACCGATGTTAAAATTTCGGTGTCTTGTAATTTCAATACACTCCACGCCACTAGGGTCTGATGTGTAGTGCTTTGGGTGATTGACTGGGTCGTGTTTTTGTCCTATCATCTCGCCCACTCCAATTCCTGCGGTGTTGTAAGCCCAAACCCATTTGCCACCGCCCATAATTCAATCTTGGTTAAATACTCGGCAAATTGTTTGGTGTTTGCCGTTGTCGTACTGATTTTCTTAATCACGCCCATAGCCATGCTCTCATAATGTTCATCATCAATCAGCCCCTTACATTGTCTGATACTCTCCGCCATTTTGGCGTATTCGCCATCGTCTCGGGCATAAATGGCGGATAAAAACAAGCGTTTAAAATAACAATGCCACCACTCGTCATCTTGCCCATTTTGGCTTTCTAATTCGTGAAGCCAGCTCCAATACAGACGATTTTGTGCCAAGCTTCTTGCCTTATCGTCATCAATGCCAATCGTTACCACGACATTATGCGGTGTGCCCTTGCTATCCGCTACGGCTTCTTGAATGGCACGAAAACAGTTACCTGCGACTTCGGGACTGATAAGACGGTAAGACTGGTTTTTCATAAGAAAATTTTATATAGCATATGAAGTGAACAAAGAATTAAAACAATACACACATCTGAAAAACCCAAAGTTACTTTTTCTGCCGTTGTAAATTTCTTATAGACACTAAAATCCGAATAGCTAGGATTACATAAAATACGCCCAATCATTAACCCAAAGTTTAAAATTAATAACATCTCAATATAATTCAAACTAGGAAAAGCAAATAGTCCACTCATATCTTGATAAGCCAAATAAATCAAATAGGCTTTGATTAAATAACAAATAATCCAAAAAATAATCATCATAACAAACGCCTTTAAAATAAATTCTCAGTTGGGTTATCCTGCTCATTTAACACAGAATTAACAAATTCAAGTTTCCCCACAAACCAATCTCTTGCCTTGCTCCTATCTAGCCCCGTCTTGGGGTTGTAATAGTAGGTCATCTCAAAAGCTCTCTTACGGCGGTATAAACGTATT